>Ga0101945_1000497_pt1 | contig 66256 bp, 51 predicted proteins | sample DewCreD2012metaG_2_FD_75246 | JGI IMG/M metagenome (GOLD analysis project Ga0101945, IMG submission 75246) | Hot spring sediment bacterial and archeal communities from British Columbia, Canada, to study Microbial Dark Matter (Phase II) - Dewar... ... | reverse complement strand
GGGCTTACGCCCCCGCTCTTGTTCCGCGCGCGTTTGCCCGCCGTGGTTCGGCAAGCGCACTTGCAACGGCACGTCTGCACGCAATCACGGGACGACGTCGCGCGTGACGCCAGGAGCGGCGGGCGTCAGCCCGCCGTGGTGTGGGAACTGCGCTTGCAAGAACGCCTCTGCAAAGTCGCGGGCGACCTCCGACGGTGTGCTGACGAACGCCGGTGCCATCGCGTTCATGTAACCACGGGGGGCTGACGCAACGCCGCAAGCCCGCCATCATCCCGGTCGGGCGTGGTTGCGATCGCGTTCGTGTAACCACGGGGGGCTGACGCCCCCCGCTCTTGTGTTGCGGCGTGCACGTCTGCCGGCGAAAAAACGACTCTTGCGATGCACAAACGCACATGCACAGGAGCGGCGTTCGTCAGCCCGCCGTGGTGTGGGAACCGCGCTTGCAAGAACGCCTCCGCAAAGTCGCGGGAAACTGCCGCCGGTGTGCTGACGAACGCCGGTGCAATCGCGGTAGCGAAACCACGGGGGGCTTACGCCCCCGCTCTTGTTCCGCGCGCGTTTGCCCGCCGTGGTTCGGCAAGCGCACTTGCAACGGCACGTCTGCACGCAATCACGGGACGACGTCGCGCGTGACGCCAGGAGCGGCGTTCGTCAGCCCGCCGTGGTGTGGGAACCGCGCTTGCGAAGACGATGCGATTGCTGTCGGGGGGGTGGCCGCCAACAGGCGCGGCGGTGTCAGCCCACCGTGGCGCAGCCCAGTCGGTCGCACGGCAAGGAGAAATCATCCCGAAAGTGGCAGACGGCTGCTAGCGCGGCTGGTCTTGCACTGGCGGAGTTGCCGAAGGGGTGTCGGACGAGTGGGCGTGGGCCTTTTCGGGGCGTGTCAGAAATCCCCACTGCAGTGGCTCATCCTGCACGTAGTTTTTGCCCAGGGTCAGCGCGGTAACCGCCTTGGCCATTTCATAGCCGAGGTAGAACGCATGATCGGGAGTAATCGTTTCCTGGCGCAGTATCTCGCGAAAGAGCTGAAACGGGTCTGGGCCATGCCAGTAGCCCCGTCCACTGATGACATGCAATTCGTCGCCTTCGGCGAAGATGCGAAAGTTCCGGTCGCGAATGCGACTGGCCCACTCCTGAATCAGGCTGCGACCGTAGCGCCGCAGTCGGCTATCGCGCAGCAATACTAATCGCGGGTCGAGGTTTTTGGGCGGAACGCGGTGTTCGACGGCGTAATGCACCAGGCGTCGCGCCAGGTCCAGTTCCCGGACGCAGCTGCGGCACCAGTTGGCGACCTGCGTGGTCAGCACACTGCCGATGTTCAGTTCCTCGCAAAAACCCATCAATAGCAGATTCACGCCGGCGGAATCGACTTCGGAAAGTTCGGTGAGGTTACCCACGCCCATGAGCATGGGCACCTGGGGATAACGTCGCCGCACTTCTATGTAACGCCCCAAGGAAGCGGCGAATCCGCTGCCGATCGGCTCTAGGATCGGGTCCACGCGAAACGCCACCCCGTGCGTCGCCAACCATTCCATGTGCCGTTCCAGCGTTGTCAGCCAGCTGTCACTGCCTGTGCAGGAATCCCCCGAACGGTGCCGGCTATCGGGAACCAGAACCACTTCGCAACCCCAGTCCGGTGCCGCTTCAAGGTTGCTGCTGTTGACGCTGAGGACGAGTTCGGCTCCGGCCCGGACAGCGGCAGCGATTTCCTGGGGATGGAAACTGTCCACGGAAACCCGCAAGCCGGCCTCGCGAAGACACTTCACCGCTTCGCCGATCGTCGTCCACACGCTGGCTGGGTCGCAACCGAGATCGATGACGTCGGCACCTTCGGCCTGGAGACGCTTCGCTTCCGCCAGGAGGGTCTGCCGATCCAGTCGCGGCGCATAATTGATTTCGGCCAGGATTTCGATGCGATAGTGCTGTAAATCCACCTGGCGACGCTGACCGAAATAGCCCGGCAAATCGAGAAGGTCTTTCGGGCCGATTTCCACGGGCAAATGGGTCTTTTCCTGAATCGGCCGGACATCCGGCCCACACCAGCCGGGGATCATGATCCGGTCAACAGCGTCGGGCACCTCGAGATGGCGGGCAATCCATTCGGGGGTCATCAGGGCAGCGACGCTGATGTTGAGAACGGCCACTTCGTAGTCAAATCCGACTTGCGGGGCGAGTTGCGCCAGCACCTTTCGCAGAGCCGGTTCGGCCAGCTTGCCGGTGACGAAGAGATAGCGCATGGCCAGCAACGGTCACAGAGCGACTCGCCATTGCTCTTCTCCACCGAGACGCCGGCAGCTCCCCGTCATTCCACCCATTTTTTGGGAAAGCCCGGTAAGGGGGAGCCAGGTTCCGGCTTCCAGGTGGCGAGCTGTTCGATGCGACGAGCCAATTCGAAATCGAGTTCGGTAATACCGCGGACTTTATGCGTCTGCAACTTGACGGTCAGCTCAGCGTATCCGAGCGTCAAATCCGGATGGTGATAGGCCGCCTCGGACAGGTATCCGATGGCGTTGGCCAATAACAAAGTATGGGCGTAGCCGGGCGTGCGATATTTCCGCCGCAGCCAACCCTCGCGGTATTCCCACTGGGGGAGTTGTTGCAGCCGCTGCTGGATTTCCTCCTCGCTCAGGACGCGTAACTCGACCATGATGGCCCTCCCGTTCGAATCCGGGTCCGCTGCCGGTCGCACTCCGCCCCAATGCCCATCCCTCGCGGTCAGTGCGTTCCCGGCATATAGGTAGCATAGCAACTTTCGGTCTCCCAGAGGCTCACCGCCACCACGGGAAAACCTTCCTGGCGTGCGTAATCGTAAATCAGCCGCGCGATGTTCTCCGCCGTCGGATTCACGTCCAGCAGGAAAAACGGTTCGCCCAGTTGCCGCAAATACGGCACGATCGGATCGTCTCGGTGCAGGATCATTTTGTGATCCAGGTGCGTATCAATCCAACTCTGAATGACCCGTTTGATCTGAGTAAAGTCGAGCACCATGCCACGGGCATCCAGACCAGCAGCTTCCAGGGTAATGACCGCCTTGCCGTTATGGCCGTGCAGGTAGCGGCACTTCCCTTCGTAGTTGAGCAAGCGGTGTCCGTAGCAAAAATATATCTCGCGGCTGACCCGATACATTCGCCACCTCCCGTACACGCATGATTCGCTTATGGACAGCAGCAGGGAGTGTCGCCTTCGTGTGGTCTGCGGCAGCGATACGCGTCAGCCTACCTCGGTGCGCGGTTCGGCATAGGGCGTGGGATCCGGCACACCGCAGGCAGCAAAAGCGCGGCGACGCTCGCCACATTTGTTACAGCTACCGCAATGCAGTTCCCCCTGCGGCGACAGGCAGGAAAAGGTCCAGACCAGCGGCAAATCCCGACCCAGAGCCACCACCTCGGCTTTATCCAGATGCCGCAACGGTTGTACTATCCGCAGCCGAGCCTCGCAGGCCTGATTCACCACCGCCGCTATTGCCGCCATGAATTCCGGGGTGGCGTCGGCAAACGGATTGCCTCGCAACGTCCCCAGTGCCAGCACCGGCACCTTGTGCAGATGGCACCAGAGCAACGCTTTGCTCAACAAGAACACATTGCGGCCCGGCAAATAGACCGCTTCATCGGGAGAATCAGCATCCGGCACCTGCCGACCATAAACGCTCCAGTGCTCGCCGTACAAATCCCGCACCGGCAGTTCCAGCACCACCAGCTTCTGCACCTGTCGAGCCTTCAGTGCTGCTAAAAACCGCCGCAAGTACGAAAGTTCCACTTCCTCCCAGTGCAACCCACAGCGAACGTAAAGTGGATGTACCGAGGCCATCTGCCGCGCTGCTAATCCTAGCAGCACGGCACTGTCCAGTCCGCCGCTGACCAGCACCGCCAGCGGCTCACCGAGTTGCAGTTGCGAAAAGTCGGCCGCGATCATCCCCCGGGCATTTTATCCCGGCCCGTGCGACTGCGAACAGCGAATCCTGACCGCTCTTCACCTCCGCGGCTCACCCGTTAGGACCGAGAACACGGAACCAGCCCATGGTGAATCTCACGGAAGCCCAGCACCAGGAGCGGCGGGCGTAAGCCCGCAGTGGTGCGGGAATCGCTCATGCTGGGACAATTCCGCACAGATTCGCACACCGCCGTCGCGCCTGACACCTGGAGCGGCGGGTGTCAGCCCGCCGTGTGATCGGGAAACGCCCTTGCAACGGCGTGGCGCAAATGCTCGGGAGACTGCCGCCGGTGTGCTGACGAACGCCGGTGCAATCGCGGTAGCGAAACCACGGGGGGCTTATGCCCGCAGCTCTTGTTCCGCGCGGTGTCCGTCTCGGAACGGGTGGGCATGCCGTTGCCAGGGCGTTTGTCACTCACACGGGGGAGCTTACGCCCCCCGCTCTTGTTGCTCGGAACTCGCGTTCGTGCATCGCAAAAGCTGTCCTATCACCGACAAACCTTCGCGCACTCAATACAGGAGGGGCGTTCGTCCCGCCGCTCTTGTTCCGTGCGCCGTGCGTCCCCGAGCGGCTGCGGGATCGTTTCTGCAAGCGCGGTTCTCCACACCACGGGGGCTTACGCCCCCCCGCTCTTGTTCGCGCGCGTTCGCTCGCCGACGGAATTGTGACTTTTACGATGCACAAACGCACATGCACAGGAGCGGCGGGTGTCAGCCCGCCGTGTGATCGGGAAACGCCCTTGCAACGGCGTGGCGCAAATGCTCGGGAGACTGCCGCCGGTGTGCTGACGAACGCCGGTGCAATCGCGGTAGCGAAACCACGGGGGGCTTATGCCCGCAGCTCTTGTTCGCGCGCGTTCGCTCGCCGACGGAATTGTGACTTGTGCGATGCACGAACGCATTTTTCGGAAAAAAGAGCGAAGGTGAGAAGTCTCAAGCGGCCGTTTCGATGTCTACCGGGTGCAGGCCGGTGCGATCCAGCAGCAAGCGCATGCGGCAGCGGTCGGTGCGAATCTGGAGGTAGAAGGCGCCGGGGCCTTTGAGAGTAATAGTCATTTCCTGGATGGTTTGTCCGGTGAGTGCTGCCAGGGCCTGATTGGCCTGGGCAAGGGCGGACTGAAGCTGCTGGCCTTGCGGCGTGAGCTGGAAAAGTCGCTCGGCTTGCATTTCGACGTGAGGCCCGTAGAGTTTGCGGAGTCGGCCGCTTTCCAGAGAAACACTCAGCACGTGGCCGAGCGCACGCCACATCTCCTCATCGAGTTCGCCCGTCTGCACCGCCGACTGAAGGGCGTCGCATATCGAACGGGCCTGCGGATCGGAGATATGCCGGGCGTAGGCGGCTATTTCTTGCCGAAGCGCCTGCTGCAATTCTGGGTCGGCCGACATGGACTAATCTCGGTCGAGGTCAGCAGCTTCGCCGAGGATGGCCTGGACCTCGTGTTCGAAGCCGCCGGTTTCAATCGGGCAGTGCATGCCGCATTCCTTGGGCGCATTGGTTTCCCACCACCAGCGCCCCGCACGGCTGTCTTCACCGGGCAAGATAGCGCGGGTGCATGGGGCGCAGCCGATGCTCTTGTAGCCCTGCTCGTAGAGTTTGTGGATAGGCACGCCATTGTCACGGGCGTATTGCCAGACCTCCTCTTCCGTCCAGTCGGCGAGCGGATTGAGCTTGAGGATGCCGCCGTGGTCGTGGTCAATTTCAACCTTACGGATATTGGCGCGCGTGGCCCACTGATCGCGGCGCAGGCCGGTAATCCAGGCGTCCAGCTGATTCAGGGCGCGAGTCAGGGGCACTACCTTCCGCACATGGCAACAGAGCAAGCGCAATTCCACGCTCTTGCGGAACAAATTGACGCCGTGTTTGCGAACCATCTTTTCAACGTGAGCGGCCTCCGGGAAGAGCACCTCGATGGCGATGCCGTATTTGGCGCGCACTTCGTCCATGAGGTCATAGGTCTCCTGGGGCAATCGGCCTGTATCCACAGTAATGACCCGCACTTGCGGATTGAGCCGCCAGGCCATATCCAGCAACACCAGGGTATCAATCTGGAAGCTGGTGACAATCGCCAGGCGGGGATGGAACCGTTCAAAGGCCCACTGCAGCAGGTCTTCAGGGGGACGATCGTCAAAATAGACGGCCCACTCGCCAGCTTCCTGGTCGTCCATCAGTTCGACACGACGGGTTTGCAGTTCGCCGTTAGTGCTCATGTACCGTTGCCTCCGGAACTCTGGTTGACCACGGGTTCCTCGCCGGGTCCGGCCGCTTTTGGTTCGCTCGTCGGGCCGGACTCACGGCACCAAGTGGGGCGCCTGTTTGCTAGCCGTCCTGGCCAGAGCCTGCCCCTCCTTTGGGGTCAGGAACCGCCAGAAAACTTCCATGCCATCGTACCATTTGGGGTCGGGCAATTCGCAGGTCTGCGTGATGCCGGCCAGTTTCCAGGCCGTGCCCGGCCGCGCCTCGCGCTGCAGGCCGTGCACCAATTCCTGGGCGTGCTGTCGGGCTCTGGCCAGGGCGTCCTCTTCACTGTTCGCCTGCACCAGCAGGATGATTTCCTCATACCAGTCGTCCAGCCAGTCCAGGTCCTCGCGGAGGTCTTCTCCCTGCAATGGGTCGCCGTTGCGTCCGGCAGACTGCCACAGGTAACGCAGGAAATTGGCCAGGCGCTGCCCTTGTTGCATCAGTCGGCGCTTGGTCGTGCCTTCCCGGCGACGCCAGGCCAGATAATCGAGAAAGTGAGCATATTCGCAGGCGGTCAGTTCTGCCACGCCCCGCGCGGAAACGAAGCGGCAAAACCGTTCAACAGCGCTACGTTCTTCCCTGGCCGAATCCTCGCGGTTCGGTTCCTCTTTCTTGGAGAAGTAGTCGTCTATACATTTTCGCCAACCCAGGGGTAAATCACCCTGCCACCCCTCGGGCAGGTCTTCCTTTGTTCGGTAATTGCAGAGCAGTAAGCTGGCAGTGTACCACATCGTTCCACCTGGCCAATTGGGCAACGCGGTAGTCGTGTCTCAGCTGCCTTGTCACCAATTCGCTGTCTCGTCCAGCAAGAATACTCGTTCACTTATCGAATCGCCGGTCAACACCTTGCGTAATTGTCTGGCTCGGCGCTTGCCCTGTCGAGCAAGCGTGTCCAGTTCCGCAAACGTTCGGTCGAGCAGTTCGGAAGGAAAATCGGGTTTCCGCCAGATGCGGGCTTTCTTCTCGTCATGGATGATCTCCCGGATGGTGCGGCGATCGCGGTCATAGCGCGACACGGGGCGCCCAACTCCATCATGCGGTGGCCGCTGCCGGTTCGCCGTGGGCGAGCGCCTGGATTTGCTCGTCGCTGAGGCGGGTGAAAAAGCTTTGCAGCGTCTCGCCGTTTTGCCGTTGCACCAGCCAGGCCCGCACCAAGCGTTCGAGGGTGAATTTCAGTTCCGTGCCGGGAACGCGGCGGAGCACGGCTTTGCCGATCGCTGCCGACTGCCCCAGTCCGCCGCGAAGCAGGACATCATAGGCCTCGACTTTGCCCTGGGGCGTGGTCAGCGTGGTGCCCTGAATGCCGATGTCACCCACCCAGTGCTGTCCGCAGGCGTGCGGGCAACCATCCAGATAAATCCGCAGGTCGGCGATGGCCGGACCAAACTGCTGTTCCAGGTGTTCGACAATCTCGACCAGTTTTGTCTTAGTTTCGCCGACAGAAAAATTGCAATGCGGTTCGCCAGTGCAGCCGATGCTGTGACCGCGCATCGGATGTACGTCCAGCGACAGGCCGGCTTGCTGCTGGAGTCGGGCCAGCGTTTCGTCTGTGCGCTTTGCTGGGACGTGCGTCAGGATCAGGTTCTGTTCGCGGGTGAGGCGAATTTCCGCACCGAGTTCCTCGGCAATCTCAGCCACCGCCAGCATCTGTTCCGCCCGCAAAATGCCCGGAAATACGGGCACGCCGATATACACCTTGCCCGGCTGTTTCTGGGGATGGATGCCGAGATGGTCGGTGCGGCCTTTGGGTTGTGGATTGACCTTCAGGTCGGTGAGTTTGCGGCCGAGATGGTTTTCGATCATCTCGCGGAGCTTTTCCGGCCCGTAGTCATCCACCATGAATTTGAAGCGGGCCTTGGCGCGGGACATACGATATTTCAGGTTGTTGCCCCAGAGTTCCAACACCGCCCGTGGCACATCCAGCGCTTCCTCCAGGGTAACGAACACGCCGAGCGGTTTGGCAATCCGCGGCACTGTGGAAAGTCCGCCGCCGACCCAGACAGCAAATCCCGGCTCGCCGTCCTGAATCGTTCCCACCAGCGCTACGTCATGAATTTCCGGGGCGTTGCAATGGTATGGGCAAGCGGAAATCGTCCACTTGTGTTTGCGGGGCAGGTTGCCATATTGCGGATTGCCGCTGAATCGGCGGTGCGCTTCCAGCACGACCGGCGTGGCGTCGAAGAGTTCTTCGGCATCAATGCCGGCTACCGGGCAGCCGGTGATATTCCGCAGCACATCGCCGCAGCCGCCTTTCGTCGTCAGGCCAGCCGCCTCCAGACGCGGGAAAATCTGTGGCAAGTCCGCGATGCTAATCCAGTGCAGTTGGATGTCCTGCCGCGTGGTGATCTCGCCGTAGCCGCGACCGAAGTCCCGCGACAGTTCGCCGATGGCGCGCAATTTCTGCGGCGTGAGCAAGCCGTTGGGCAACTTGATCCGCATCATCATGAAGCCGACTTTCGGCTTGTCGTGATACAGCCCCCACCACTGAAAGCGCAGCATGTCCTCTTCGGGAATTTCCTCATAGGGGGTGGCGGCGAGGCGGTCGAACTCGGCGGCCAAGTCGTAGGGAAACTTCTCGTGTTTGATGCGTTCGACGTAATTGCGTTTGCGCACTTCTTCCCAGGTCAACGGCCGTTCCGGCCGCGACGCCGGATTGGTTGTGCCAGCGGCAGAAGTCGGCGGAGCGGCAGGTGTTTCCGACACGGCGTTTCTCCGTCAATGGCCAGCGAACCCGGCGTTCGCTTCAAAACTTCCAGGACACAAAGTCATTATCGGCGCTGGTGGGCGATCGGCCACAGGCGCGCTTTCGACAAATCAACATCATCTTACCTAACATAGTCGCAATAGTCAACAACGCCAAACGCTGAATTTGGCCCGGCGGCAAGGGGAAAACCGAAATGGGCCGGATGGTCGGCCGGGCGGGAAAAAATTGTTCTACGGCGGTCTATTCGCAACGCCGAGGCGGTTTTCGAGACGGCCAGGCCGACGATTCCCCGGATTGCTGGGCGTGGTTCTCCCAGCGGCGCACGGCCTGGCGGGCGAGTTTCGGCAGCGATTGCAGCAGCTGCTGCAAGGTCAATCCCTCGATTTTGCGCGGAAGCAGCACAAAGTCGAAGCCCGTGGGGATTTCGGGTTTGCAAAGTCGGAATGCCTCGCGAAGCAATCGGCGAACACGATTGCGCACATGCCCTTTGCCCCATTTGCGAGCCACCGCTAGGCCGACCCGTGACCAGGAAAGTTGATTGGCGGCCACCAGCACCACCAGCCATTCGTCCGCTGCTGAGCAACGATTCTGAAAAATTCGATCGAAGTCGGCATCGGAGCGGAGACGTTCCCGTCGGGACAGACCGTAACGCTTGGCCATGGGAGAATTCGGTTGTGGCGCGGTAATTCCAGCTGGCCCAGGTTCAGGCGTGTCCGCGCTTCTGGTGGCGATGGCAGGCGACGTTTATTGGTTACGGCAGGCGAAGGTTTTGCAGGTTCGCGGTTCGGTGTGCGGCAGGGCACTGCTTTTGGCGTGGTACGCAACGCTGGAAGCCGGGCTTGACTTCCGACGCATTAAAGACGCATTTCAGACCGCGGATTGTAAGGATTACGTCGGGCAAATTCTTCGAGCAATCGTCGGCTTTCCGGGTCGAGGTGTTTCGGCAGCACAATGCGCAGTTCGACATAGAGGTCGCCGCGTTGACTGCTGCCAGGAATCGGAAACCCATGCCCGCGAATCCGCAGCCGCTGCCCGGACGATACTCCAGCGGGTACGGTTACCGACAGCATCTCATCCAGTCCGGGCACATCAATTTTGCCGCCGAAGACTGCTTCCTGCAATGAAATCGGCACCTGCACCACCAGATCGTTGCCTTCTCGGCGGAAATACGGATGCGGGCGAACGCGAATTTTCAGGTACAAGTCGCCGCCTTCGATACCTTGGCCCCGCAGGCGCAGCGTTTGTCCGTCGGTGGTGCCCGGCGGGATGTTGACGCGGAGAACAGTCGGGCCGGTATCCGGTCGGTGCACGGTCAATTCGATGATTCCGCCGCGGGCCGCCGTCAGAAAATCCACCTCGATTTCCTGGTGAATATCCTGGCCGGTCGGCCAGATGGTACGCGTGCGTGTGCGTTTTCCGCGCCGACCCGGAGCACTGCCGAAAATCATTTCGAACAGGTCTTCGGTATCCAGCCCTTCGCCGAAGACCGTGGCGCCGCCGGGTCCCCAGCGAAATTCGTAACCGCTGAACGGTCCGGTTCCAGCGCCGGCTTGTGCGCCGGCATGTTCGAAGACCCGACCGTAGCGATCGTACTGGGCGCGTTTCTTTTCGTCGCTGAGAACCTCGTAGGCTTCCTGCACCTCGCGGAACTTGGCTTCCGCTTCCTTGTTGCCGGGATTGCGGTCGGGGTGATACTTCATCGCCAGCTTGCGGTAGGCGCTTTTGATTTCTTCCAGCGTGGCGTTGCGAGGCACCCCGAGGATTTCGTAGTAGTCGCGTGGCATAGCTGAACCTGCCGAGATCGGGGCGGACACCCAGGTTCGCCCCTACCCTGGCTGCCCTGGTCTGGCGACGAGCACTACCCTAAGCCGCCAGCCGATTCTAGCAGCCCTTCTGTCATCTCATCGGCTGGGCAGCCACCATTGGCTAACGCCCAGCGATGTTGCGGAAGGTCGGCTGCCGACTTACTTGCACCGACGTTGCAATTAGCTGGCGTTCTGCCGTGCCAGGCTGACTCCAGCTCATGGGCAGCACGAAACAAAGCTATGGCACTGTGGCAATGGTGGACATCCGCCCGCCGCGGGTTCTCACCGCCGCAGGTTTGCAGTTTTGCCCCCGAAGAGGCCGATCGGCCGTAGGGATTCTAGCCGCGATGGCGACCGTAGGACAAGTAGCACACTGCCGCGTTGCTCGCAGTGTTCCGGGCGGGGCGCGACAACGGGGGGAGAAAAAATCCGTGGCCGACTTGCAGGCCAGCCGCAGGTTGTTTACACTGGTATTGGCTCCAGCTACTAAGGGCGCTCGCGCTGATCTGCCCTACTCCTGGCCGAAACGCCTTGCGGTTGGTGTCGGCAAACCTCATCAAGAGCTGACAGCCGCTCACACCACGTAGCTGGGTGCCAAGCTAGCCCGCCTTTTGCCGCGGACAATTCCGGTCACACTGGCCAGCTCCAGTATAAAATAAGGCGGCCCTCGATGGCCTTTGACCGCATTGGTGCACAGCTGAGTCGGCGAAGATAGTCCTGGCCCTACTGGCCACGAACACTGACATCGGCACCTCCGCAGCTAACCGCACGGGGTGGTGACTGGGTCGCTCTCACGGGGAGGGTTGACCCTGCGCTGGGAGTCATCACCCCGCTTTTTTGCGCCAATCGCTGGGGCGTGTGCGAAACGACAGAAGCAGACGACGCGGTTCAGCGGGACAACCTTCAGGTTGGCGGCAGGACGTTGGTCAGCGCGACGGACGAAGCGAGCCGACGGTTACGGGGATTTCCACCAGCGGCTGTTGTGGGCAATCGGTCGCCAGCCGGATTACGCCGGCCGCGCTGGTTTGGCTTTGCAGCGAGCAGCGCACCAGGACGATATGCACAGGTTGCTGGCGATCGCTGGCCGATTCCACGGTCACTCCGGGCGGCGTTTCCGCGACGGCCAGAATGCGAAATGGCCGTTGGCTACGCAATACCACGCGTTGCTGGCCTGCAGCGCCCGAGTTTTCACTCAACCGAAGCGTAGCGGGCCGGGCTTCTATCGCCGGACAAATCTGGCCTTCCACCAGAACGGGAATGACCGGCAGTTGCGGATCGTTGGTAGCCAACGCCAATGCGACCAGCCAGTCGCCAGCCGGCGCCGATTCGCTTACCCGTACGGTCAACCGATAGCGGATTTCTCCGGCTTGACGGCAAAGACACTGAAGCTGAGTCGTCAGGTAGGGATAAGGGTTCTCGACGCGGAGAATCTGCCAGTCGTGTGGGCCGCTGTATTCGAGTTCGACACTGCGTTCGGCCGATTGGCCGACCTCCAGTCCCGTAAAGCGCAGCATCCCCGGCGAAATCAGCACTTCGGGTCGGCACCGAGCATGCACCTGCAACACCACCGAGCGCCGCCCTGAACGAATTCGCAATTGCACTGCTGCCACTTTCTCCCCGACGAACTGGCGGGTATCCAGTTCCACCTCGATATAACCCGATTCTCCTGGTTCCAGCACTGGCGGCACTGCCCGTACCCGCACACCGCTGCTGCAATGAATCTCCGCAATTTCCAGCGGTTGCCGGGTCGGATTTTTCCACGCAAACCGATGCACCAGCAACGATCCCCACGGCACACTTCCGAAATCGTGCTGCGTCGTTGCCACAAGGTCATCGTGATCGGCAGCCACTTGGACAACAACGGCCGTCAGAGCGAAGAAAATAGTCGCGGCCAGTTTCGCTTTTACCCGCATTATCATCCCCTCCGGCATGGTCGGTGTTAGAAGAAACATCGGCAATTGCGCCCGGCAGAATGCAACCGTGTCCGTACCCGATAGGGCATCGTTGGCCCTTTCCGCATCGAGCGAAATGGCTAAGCTAACCCACCTACGCGGCTGAGAACGCCGGGCTTTTTGCGACTTCCAGCAGCCAGCTCCCGACCCGCCTGCTGATCCGCCAGGCGCATTGTGTCGGGGCGACCGCTTCGCTCCCGCCTGGGCCGAGCGTCTTAACATCCCGTCCTCGCTGGCAGATAAGGCCCCCACCAGCAAGGCCAGCAACCTTCGCCCTATTCGGTGCGGCTGCACTCAACGGAGAAACCCCGCGAACCGCTGCCGGGTAACCTACGGGAGAACTGCGCATGAGCGACGGACACGCTGCCGATTCACCTGCCACGGTCCCCCCGCCGCGTTCCTTCGGCGCCGTGGACTGGCTCATCGTCCTCATCGCCGCCATCGGATTTGCCTTTGATATTTACGAGTTGCTGATGATGCCGCTGATCGCCCGACCGGCACTGGCGGAACTGTTACGGGTGGATCCGTACACGGCTAGCGGTAACGCAGCAATCCTGCGCTGGACCGGCTATATCATGTGGGGCAGCGCCATCTCCGGCGGTATTTTCGGACTTTTAGGAGGATATTTGACCGATTTATTCGGTCGCCGACGCGTGCTGGTCTGGAGCATTCTGCTATATGCGTTCTCGGCGTTGGCGGCGGGGTTCAGCACCAGCGCGGAAATGTTGCTGGTGTTACGCTGCACGACGTTTATCGGCGTATGCGTCGAGTTTGTCGCAGCCGTCGCCTGGCTGGCGGAGCTTTTTCCCAATCCTCGGCAACGGGAAGCGGTGCTTGGATATACGCAAGCATTTTCCTCGGTGGGCGGCTTGCTGGTCACGCTGGCGTACTACCTGTGCGTGCAACTATCGCCGTGGCTGCCGGCGATTCATGGCGAACATGCCCCGTGGCGCTACACGCTGATTTCGGGGGTGATTCCCGCACTGCCGCTCATTGTCGTGCGACCGTTTTTGCCGGAATCACCGGCCTGGGAGAGCAAACGCCGACTCGGTCAACTCAAACGGCCGAGTGTGGCAGAACTTTTTTCGCCGCGCTTTCGCCGCACCACACTTGTTACCACCACGTTGTTTGCTTGCAGTTACGGAGCCGCCTTCGGCGCCATCCAGTTGACACCGCAAATCGTGCCTGGTCTGGTGCCGGAGTTGCCGCGGCTGGCGAAACTCCGTGCCGAACTCGATCGCGCCATCCGCGACCACGACACGGCCCGCCAACAACAAATTCGCCAGGAAATGCAACCGCTGCTCCGCCAGCAGGAACAAACCGTCAGCCAGGTGCAGTTCGCTCAGGAAATTGGCGGCTTGTTTGGGCGATTCGCGCTGGCCTGGCTGGTGGTGCGGATTGTCAGCCGGCGATTGCTGCTGCGCTTGTTTGTGATTCCAGCGCTGGTGGTCTTGCCGATGCTTTATGCCTTGCCGGCGGCGGGCCGGTTGCCGGCTTTCAATCTCGAACTACTCACCGTCGGCATCTTCCTGGGCGGGTTCCTTGTCGTCGGCCAGTTCAGCTTCTGGGGTAATTATCTGCCGCGAGTCTATCCCGTGTACTTGCGGGGCACGGGCGAAAGTTTTGCCGCCAATGTCGGCGGACGGATGATTGGGACGGCTGCTAATCCCCTGAGTGCCATCGTCTTTGCCGAGATGTGGCGGAATCTGGCCAGCAGCGCCACCCCGCCGCAAATCACCGCCTTTGCTGCCGCGACCACCAGCGCTTTGGTTTTCTCGCTGGCGTTGCTGCTGACGTTTTTCCTGCCCGAACCCCAAGCCGGTGCCGCCGACGATTGACCCGACAAACACGCCGAAATATCCTGCTATCGTAACCGCTACCCAAATCGCCGGCCGGAGTGCAGGATCATGGTATCGCGATATGCGGCAAGCTGGTATAGTCGGTTGATGCTCCTTTCGCTGTCGGCGGCACTGGCCGGGTTACTGGGTCTGTGGCGGTTCGGTTCAGCGCCTTCGGCACCACCAAACCGTCCCATGCCGGCAGAAAAAGTGGTGCGTGAGCTTTCGTTGCCCAGCGGTTTCGTGGCCACTGTGTTCGCTGCTGAACCGCAGGTTCGCCAGCCGATCGCTATGACCTTCGACGATCGCGGTCGGCTCTGGGTTGTAGAGAACTTCACGTATGCCGACTATCGCACCAATTACGACCTGCGGCAGCGCGACCGGATTGTCATTTTCGAGGACACCGACGGAGATGGGCGGAGCGATAAGCAAACCGTTTTCTGGGATCAGGGGCAGCGGGTAACCAGCGTGGCAGTGGGATTCGGCGGGGTGTGGGTGCTGGCAGCGCCGCATTTGCTGTTCATTCCTGACCGCGACGGCGACGATCGTCCCGACTCCGAACCCGTCATTCTCCTGGACGGTTGGGATTACGGCCCCGTACGGCATAATATCGTCAATGGCTTGAAATGGGGTCCCGACGGCTGGCTCTACGGTCGGCACGGTATCCAGGCGACTTCGTTTGTCGGCAAACCGGGCACCCCACGCGACCAGCGTATCGCGGTCAATTGTGCCATCTGGCGCTACCATCCCACCCGCCATGTCTTCGAGGTGGTCTGTCGCGGCACGACCAATCCCTGGGGCTGGGATTTCAACGAATCCGGCGACATGTTCTTCATCAACACAGTGATTGGCCACCTCTGGCATGCCATTCCCGGCGCCCATTACCGCCGCATGTATGGCGAAGATTTCAACCCGCATTTGTACGAATTGATCGATCAGCATGCCGACCATTACCACTGGGACACCTCGCTGCGCTGGGATCAAGCCCGTGAACCCACGGGCCGTACCGACCAGCTCGGCGGTGGCCATGCCCATAGCGGGTTGATGATCTATCTCGGCGACAACTGGCCGGAGTCCTATCGTGGCCGACTTTTCACCCTCAATTTTCACGGCCGACGCATCAATCAGGATGTGCTGGTGCGGCAGGGTTCGGGCTACGTTGCTCGGCATGCACCGGACTTTTGCCGATTCCCAGACCCGTGGTTTCGCGGCATCGAATTGCTTTACGGACCGGACGGCGGCGTCTTTGTCGCCGACTGGAGCGACACCGGGGAATGCCACGAAGATGACGGCGTGGATCGCGAATCGGGACGCATTTACAAAATCACGTACGGTCGGCCCAAACCGGTGGGAAAACTGGACGTATCACGGCTGAGCGATGCGGAACTGGTCGGCCTGCTGGAGCATCGCAACGACTGGTTCGTTCGCCAGGCGCTGCGGAACCTGCAAGAGCGAGCGGCAGCGGGACGCTTAGCACCGGAAACGGCCAGCCAATTACGCCAGCGCCTCGCCACGCCATCGCCGACACCGCAGCTTTTACGCTACTTATGGGCGCTTTACGTCACCGACCAGGCCGACCAACAATTCCTCCGCCAACTCCTGAGCCACCCCAACGAATACCTCCGCGCCTGGGCGGTGCGTCTGCTGGTGGATCGGGAGCCAGTCGAAGTGGCGACGCAACAGGCGCTGTGCCGATGTGCCGAACAGGAGTCCTCCCCTTATGTGCGACTGTATCTGACGTCAGCACTGCAACGCCTGGGGATAGAAGATCGCCCCGCATTGGCCGAACCCCTTCTGCGTCGGCTCGAACCCGACGACCACAATCTGCCGCTGCTCATGTGGTACGGTATCGAACCGGTGGTGGCGAAGTTTCCGGAGACGGCTATCCGCTGGCTGACGCGGACCAACTCGGCGAAACTCCGGCGATTTATCGTTCGCCGTCTCGCCGCCGATTGGGAGACCCACCAGTCGTACCTCAACCGCGTTCTTGTCCTGGCTGCGGAAAAAGAGGGAGCATTCCAGGCGGCGGTCTTGCAAGGTCTGGAAGAGGCGATCCGCGGCTGGCAGAAAGTCCCACCACCGTCTGCCTGGAAGGATGTCCAGGAGAAGTTTTTGCGAGCCACACAGGCGGACGTTCGCCGAGCGGCGCAGCAGCTGGCTGTGGTGTTCGGCGACGGTCGCACCCGGCAGGAATTGCTGCGGGTCGTGCTCGACAATCAGGCAGATAGCGAAGCTCGCCGGGCCGCCTTGCGCACCTTGTTGCAGAACCCGACCGACGACCTGCGACCGTTGTTAAAACGGTTGCTCGAGGATCGCAGCCTCGCCGGGCTCGCCGCCGCTGGCCTGGCCTACTGGAACGAGGACGACATCCCGAAACGGATCCTGCAGCATTACTCCCGGATTCGTCCGGAAGAACGTTCCCTGGCCATTCAAACGCTGGTGTCACGACGCCCCTGGGCACGCCTGCTATTGCAAGCAGTGGCGGAAGGTCGCCTGGCTGCCGCCGACATCAGCGCCTATCACGCCCGCCAGATCGCTGCGTTCGCCGACCAGGAATTGACGCAACTGCTCCGCCGCTATTGGGGCGAAATCCAACCCAATCGCCAACAGGTGCAGCAACAACTCGCCGACTGGAAACGCCGACTTCCCCCCGAACAGTTGGCGCGAGCCGACTTGCAACGTGGCCACGCTCTGTTTGTCAAGCTCTGCAGCAATTGTCACCGCCTCTTCGGCGAAGGCCAGACCATTGGGCCAGACCTGACTGGCAGCCATCGCGACAACCTCGACTACCTGCTGGAAAACCTGCTGGACCCCAGCGGCGTGGTGCCGGCGGATTTCCGCATGTCTGTCGTCGAACTCAAGGATGGCCGGGTGCTGACCGGTGTGGTGGTCCAGCAGACGGAACGTGTCCTGCTCGTGCAGACGCAGCAGGAACGTGTCCCGATCGATCGCCAGCAGGTTCAGGCCATCCAGCCCACCAACCAGTCCCTGATGCCCGACAACCTGCTGCAGGGTTTGAGCGTGGAAGAGGTGCGCGACTTGCTGGGCTATCTCATGTCAAAAACACCGCCCCGCTGAATTGCTTCGGAAAAACTTCGATAATCGCGGCATGGATGGACGCAGAATTGACACTCCTATGTCAACCGGAATCGGTTCGGAAAAGCCCCGGACCGTCGCGGCGAAGTCGGCCCTTCCCGAGCGAACCGGAGCAGCATGCGTCAAGCTGCCGTGGCAATCGGGAAAGGCGACTGCCAGGACGATTCCGCACACTTGCCTACCCGATCGGGACACGGCTGACCGGGAACGGCATACGTCAGGCTGCCGGTTCACGGTAATCGTGGGGCGGAGGCTGGTTGTAGGCCGGTCTCCAGCGGCACGAGCTCCACGGAAATCCGCGGGGGTTCCTGTGCCAGTTCGTATCCGGGAGGGAGCTGAACGGCGATGACTTCCTCCGGATACAGTCCGCGGACAAAGGTTCGGCCCGGGGTGGTGAAGTCCACGTAGGCTTTGATACCGGCAGGCGGGTCGGCAGCCGGCGCCAGAACCCGTAAGGCAATCAAACCGGCACGAGGACTGGTGAACTGTGGTCGAAATGGGAAATTGGCAGGAACGAGAAAATGCACGGGGACATCGGATAGTTCCACCAGTCGCCGCTTGGGTCGCAGCCAGTAGCGCACCTGGACACGTTCGGGGGTCACGCGCACCGGTCGGCCGCCGAGTTCGCTGGCCAGGGGAACGGTGGCGGTCTGCTCCAGCGGTCGGTTCTGCTGGTCGGCCAACCGCAACGGCACGTGAAACAATTGTGTGGGCAGGACTTCCTCGCGGTCGAGCACCTCTTTCGGGCCACGGACCAGTACCGTATTGGGTTCCACCACCACGCGTTCGACCCGTTCACCCCCGGTATGCTGGAATTGCACGGGCATCTGTTTTTCGATAATGCGGCGAAGGGTAATGGGGATGCGATTGGTTTTTTCGGGAATGACGGCCTGGACACCGCCCAGCCCTTCCAGGTCCTGCGGATCGATGCGTAGCACATCCACATAGCGAGCGTCGCTTTGACGTTCTTCCGGGACGCTGACGGTGCGTTGAATGCGCAACTGACCGCTTTGCAACCGGGTGCGCAGTTCGCGGATGCGGGACGGTGGGCCGGTGAAGCTGATACGGACTTCGCTGGGGCCACCCAGTTCCAACTCGTACCATTCCGCCTGGCTGGGGGCGACGCTGATTTCCACCGGGACGGGATAATTATCGAGCAGTTCGACATCGCGGCTGCGCATGTACAGCCACAACACCAGCGCCAGGCCCAGGGCCACCAGCGGCGTACTGAGCCGTTGCCACCAGGTTGGCTGATCCAGCGGCGACACGGGCCGATTTTGCAGCTGGGTAAGCGTCATGATCTTCGGCCTCGCGTTGTGGGCAGTCACTACGCATCACTCAGGCGGCCAGGGCGATCATCCCCGGCAACACGCCGTGCAATCGCTGCACGATTTGCTCCCGGGGCACCGTTTCCAGCCGGCCGCTGATCGCCAGCGAAATTCGCCCCGTTTCCTCGCTAACCACCAGGACGATGGCGTCGGTCTCCTCGCTCAGGCCCAGGGCAGCGCGATGGCGCATGCCGAACTGCACCCCACCTCCTTGCGGTCGGTTGCCATCGCTCCACGAGGCTGGAGCATCGGCCAGCGGCAATTGACAACCGGCAGCAGCAATGCGCCCCTCACTGAGGATCACCGCCCCGTCGTGCAGCGGACTGCGCTTGTGGAAAATCGCCCGCAGCAGTTTCGGCGAAACCTCGGCATCCAGCCGTTCTCCCGTTTGAATGTAGCTGTCCAGGCTGACGTTCTGCTCGATGGCAATCAGGGCCCCCGTGTACTCCCGCGACAGTGCCAGCGCCGCTTCCGCGAGGCGATCCGCAATCGGTACACTCCGGGGCGCAAACAACCGCAACAACCGATATTGCCCCAGCATCAACAGACCGCGACGCAACTCCGGTTGGAATATCACCACGATCGCCAGCAAGGCTATGCTCAGCAAATAGTCGAGAAATCGGCTCAGTTCGGTCAGTTCAAAGCTGATGATAACCACCTGGAAAACGAGCAAGGTCCCCGCCACGACAATGGCTAGGCCACGCACCAGCCCGGCACCGCGGCGATTCCCCAAAAAACGCAGCACCCCATACAGGATCACCGCCAGGATGACGATCTCGATAACATCCCGTGTCCCGATGCCGTCGAAAAGATCGCGGAAGCGTTCCATCCCTGGCCCCGCTCACGTCATGAGTTCAGCGAGTCGCCAATCCCCAATCCAGGAGCGGCGGGCGTGAGCCCGCCGTGTTCGTCCAGGAGCGGCGATCGTCAGCCCGCCGTGATCATCGCCGGACTGTACCCCATGCCTGGCATGACCCGCCCAGCTAGGCATCCTGACTCCCAGCTTGCGGCCAAGCTACGCCGGCTGCTCTTCGGCGAGTTGTTCCAGTCGGGTGAAGAGTGCGAAAGCTCGCCGCACCTCGCCTACGTCGTGGACACGCGCTAGATGCACACTCCCCTGCGTCCAGGCGAAGAGCAACGTCCCGATGGTTCCGCCGACACCGCTCTCAGCCCAGCCCGGTTCCCCCGCCACCCGATTGATGAATCCTTTTCTGGATACGCCGAGGCAAATCGGTCGGTTCAGCGTCGCCAGTTGCCGACCGGCTGCCAGCAACCGCAGATTGTGCTCCAGTCGCTTCCCGAAACCGATCCCCGGATCGATCGCCAGCTGTTCCACGCCTATACCAGCCGATTGCAAACTTGACAACCTCTCTTGCAAAAACGCCTTCACTTCCGCAACCACATCCCGATACTGGGGGTTGTCCTGCATGGTCTGCGGCGTGCCTTGCATGTGCATGACGATGGCGCCGGCACCACTGCTACGCACCACTTCTACCATTTCCGGATTCTGCAGACCGGTAATGTCGTTGATGATCGCCACGCCCAGTCCCACGGCTTCCCGCGCCAGGGCCGGTTTGTACGTATCAATGGAAATGGGCACCGGCACCGCACCGCATAGCCGTTCCAGCACCGGTAAGACTCGCCGCCTTTCTTCCTCCAGCGGGACGGGCGTGGCTCCGGGTCGGGTGGACTCGCCCCCGATGTCGAGAATATCCGCTCCCTGCTCGACCAACCGCCAAGCGTGAGCCACCGCTCGGTCGGTATCGAGGAACTGGCCACCGTCGGAAAAACTGTTCGGCGTAACATTGACCACCCCTAAAAGCAAGGGGCGGTCGGCAATCAGCAACTCCCGACCGCGTATTCGCCAGATCAGTCGTGCTCGCGCCATGACTCGCTCTTTCGACTGGCCACCACCCCCCACCGCTGCTGTGGACGTGCGTTTGTCCATCGCAAAAGTCGTTATTTGGCCGACACGCGCCCGTACTGCGACACACAGGAGCGGCGAGCGTTAGCCGCCGCGCTTAGCAATCTCCCGTGCAAAGGAGATCATACGCAAATCGCTGAACCAGCATCGCGCGCCAGGAGCGGCGTGAAACCCATCTGCAGAGGATTGTCACTTCTACCAATAAACCAAGCGCATCAGGAGCGGCGTGCGTGTGGGCATGGCAAATCGCGCAGTTGCAGCGAACACGCGTCGTGCAACACCAAGAGCGGCTGGCGTAAGCCAGCCGTGGAAACTGTACACCGTTGCCGAAACGTTACCCACGCCACGGCGGGCTTACGCCCGCCGCTCTTGTGAACGTGCGTTTGTACATCGTAAAAGTCGCAATTCCGTCGGCGGGAGTACGCGCGCGAACAAGAGCGGGGGGCGTAAGCCCCCCGTGGTTACACGGAAACGCACTCGCAAGGGAATGCGACTTTTGCGGTGTACGAACGCATGTGCACAGGAGCGGTGCGTAGGCCCCCGTGGCTACGGCAACGCGATTGCAACAACGTCCGCCAACACGCCGGGCGACAGTCTTCCGAACAGTCGCGGTAGCTCCTTTGCAAGTGCCTTGCCCATTCACCACGGCGGGCTCACGCCCGCCGCTCTTGGTGGTGCGCCGGACGAGCGTGTGCGAATATCTACGTAATCGCGCCGCCACATGATTCCCAACCGCACGGCGGGCTCACGCCCGCCGCTCTTGGGTTTACGCGCGACGATCGCGTGCGAATGTGTGCGGAATTGTCCTCGCAGGCGCCTTACCCGCACTACGGTGGGCGAACGTCGGCCGCTCGTATCGTGCGTCGTGGGAGTTGGGCTTGCGTGGGACGGTTTGGTATGGCTAATATCGAGCCCGGACAACGACTCGAATAGATAGTGTGTGCGAGCAGCGGGATGCGACCAGCGGGATACGGCTATGCGCTATTGGCGGACAACGGCGGGAATGGCTAGCGAGTGAAAAAGACGAGCCGGCCGGGCTCCGGTGGGAGTGCTGGCTGGCCGGCAAGGTAATGCCGTCGGGAAGTAGCAGGAGGAAGTCGGTGATGCAGCTGGCCCTGGTGGATCGACAATGGTTGCTGGCCGGCGGACAATGGGGCGAGTCGGCTGGGGAATGGGGTTGGGATGGTTTGGAACTGGCTGTCGGTCGCCGCCAGTGTCAACAGCCGATCACGGAGTTGGCGGAGACCTTAGGTCGGCGAGTAGAATTGGCCCGGCAAGGTGGGTGGGAAATATCGGCGATCTCGTGCCGGTTCCTTTACCTGACTCCGCAGGCTCCGACGGCGGCGTTGGCCGAATCTGTCAGCCGCATTATCCAACTTGCTCCGCAACTGGGCATAACCGTAGTACATGTGCCGTGCCTTGTCCCAAACGAGGAAGAAAGTAGCGGCTGGCCGGATTGCTGGCAGCGCTGGTCGGAGGAAGCGCGACGGGTTGGAGTGCGGCTGGCCTGGGAATGGTTGGGCGAACCGCAGCGCTGTCGGGAATGCGCGGAGCAGTTTGCGACCGGCCTGGCTTATGACCTGGGCAACCGCCTGGCTCTAGGCGGCGATGTCGCGGGAGAGTTGCGCCAATGGGCAGTGCGACTGGTGCAGGTGCGGCTCAAGGACCGCGTGCGGGGACGACCGGAACAACTCCGTCCACTCGGAGAAGGATGCGTGCGGCTGACGATGCTGGCCCAGCTGTTGAAGCGGATTGCCTACCAGGGCTGGCTGGTGCTGGATCAACCGGCAGTGGCCTGCGACAAGTCGGCTCTGCAACAACTGGGGCAGCGCTTACGCCAGGCCCTGACCGACACACCGACCCCATCGCAAGCTCTCGCCGCATAATCCGCTCGGTCGGTATGCGTGATCGGCACGGCAAAGTTGCTATTTTCGGATTGACCATGGGGTGTCAAACCCGGCCGGTTTTTCTCGGACTGCGGTTCGACCGAGCGATACAATAAAGGGACAGTTCGCCAGATTGGTGGCGGATAGGTGGCGCGTGTGCCGATGAAGACCGGCTAAATGCTGCGCGGGAACCACTGGGGTTCCGCCCCGGCTCCTGAATGCGGTGCCGATAGCGACCGGCGAAACAGTGTGGCCATGGATCCGCCGGTGAAGTCCGGTGGTGCGGGAAAGGACAAAAGAGGTGCGGCCATGGGTCAACGGCGACAGCTCCAGCAGATGCGGATGCTGATTACGGGAGCCTCGCAGGGAATCGGACGGGCCTTGGCCCTGGCCGCAGTCCGCCGCGGTGCCTATGTGCTGGCGACCGCGCGCAGTGGCGAGCTGTTAAAGAGCCTGCAACGCGAGGCGGAAAGTTTGCCCGGTCGGCTGGAGACGCTGGTAGCCGACGTGACTTCGCCCAGCGATCGCCAACACATGCTGGATGCAGTAGTGGAGCAGTTCGGCGGCCTGGATATTCTCGTCAATAATGCCGGCATTGGCGCCACCGGTCATTTCAGCGACGCCAGCGAAGAGCGATTACGCCGGATCTTCGAGGTCAACTTCTTCGGGCCGGCGGAGTTGATTCGCTTGGCGATCCCGTTGCTGCGGCAGGGACGAACACCGTTGATTGTCAACATTTCCTCGATCGTCGGCTTGCGGGCGATTCCTGCCCGAAGCGAGTATTCCGCCAGCAAATTCGCCTTGCAGGGGCTGTCGGAAGCGCTGCGGGCAGAACTGGTGCGTTACGGTATTGACGTGCTGGTGGTCAGCCCCGGTCTGACGGCTACCAATTTCCCGAACAACATGATTGAAAACAAAGCCCGCTGGCCGATGGATCACAAACGCAGCATGCTCCCGGAGCAAGTGGCCGAAGCCACTCTCCGTGCCATCGAAAAGGGCCGACATAACCTCGTCCTCACCTGGGAAGGCAAAATGGTGGTTTGGCTGAATCGGTTGGTGCCGTGGTTTGTGGACTGGCTGATGGCCCGCAAGGTGTACCAGTTATACCGCGACGAAATCGAAGCCCGGCAAAAGAACCAACCCTCGCCACCGCGGACCGTCGTCTCCTCGTCCACCTGATCCAGCCACCGCGTTGGCCCTCGAGCATAGAGTTGGCACGGAACTTGGCCGGGATTGCTTTCTCGCCGGAGTCGGACCTGTCCCGCCTTACTTCAACGCGCGTTCGATGGCGTCTTCGTAGGCTTTTTTCGGCATGGCGCCCACCAAGCGATCCACCACCTGACCGTTCTTGAAAACATACACCTGCGGGATCGAGGTAATGCCGTAACGACTGGCCAGGTCCTGGTTGTCGTCTACGTCCACTTTGCCGACCTTGATCTTACCGGCATACTGGTCAGCGAGGGCCTCGATGTAGGGAGCAATCATCCGGCAGGGCCCGCACCAGGTTGCCCAAAAATCCACCAGCACCGGCATCGGACTCTGCAATACTTCCTTGTCCCAATTGCTGGCGTTGAGTTCCAGGACGTTTTTGCTGGCCATGCGTTTCTCCGTGGAAGTAGCCAGTAGTCATGCTCGCCGCTGCAAGCGGGGGAGTAGCCGCTCCACTCCTGCATTATATCGCCGTTTTGCTGGTCAGGCAGGCAGAACCGCGGCACGTTTCCTGGTAGATGGGTTTGGACTTGCGGAGTGGACTTGGCGAATCCTCCACGGGCATGGTACAATCCGCCGGTCGCTTTTTGCGGAGGAACGATCATGTGCCCGTCCCACTTCCTGACGGTGAACACGCCCGCACGAGGAAAATGGCACGAGGCGAAGGTGGCAATCGGTTGTGTGGTAGTGGCCCTGCTGGCGAGCCCAGCGAGCCGACTCGACGCGGAATCGCCTCCGCCTGCCGCCATCGTCAACGGTGAGCCGATCCCCGAAAAGGACGTGCAGCGTGCCCTCGCGCGTCTGCCGGCCGAACACCGCCAGCGTGCTCGTCAGGAGATTCTCGACCGCCTGATTGACAATCTCCTCATTGACCAGCATCTGTTGCAACTGCAAATCGCGGCACCGGCCGAGGAAGTCGAGGCACGATTGCGCCAGATTCGGGAAGAAGTCAAGCGAAGCGGCCAGGATTACCAGAAACTCCTCCAGGAATTGTCCCTGACCGAAACGGAACTGAAACAGCAAATCGCGGCGGATCTCCGCTGGGAACGCTACGTCCAGAGTCAGATTCCCGATGCCGCGCTGCAAAAGTTCTTCCAGGAACATTCCGACTGGTTCGATGGCAGCACCGTGCAAGCGCGGCACATCCTGGTGGCATGCCCACCTCAGGCCGACGCCACCCAGAAAATGCAGGCCCGCCAGAAGGCTGAGCAACTCCGCCAGCACATCCTCGCGGAGGTCGAGAAGCGGCTGAGTCAAAACCCCGCCGCCAGTAACCAGGAAAAAGAAACGCTGCGACAGCGGCTGCTCGTCGAGGTCTTCGCCGAAACCGCTATCAAACATTCCGAATGCCCCTCGAAAACGCGAGGCGGCGACCTCGGCGCCTTCCCCCGGATTGGCGTCATGGTGGAACCCTTCGCTGCCGCTGCCTTCACCACACCGGTCGGCCAAATCAGCCCGCCCATCGAGACGTCGTTCGGTTACCATCTCATTCTCGTGACCGCCCGACAACCCGGACGGGCCGTCAAGTTCGAGGATGTCAAGGATGAGGTGCGTGAGGTCCAGGCGGAACGGCTGCGTCAGCAATTGCTCCGCGACCTTCGGGCCAAAGCCCGTATCGTTTTCCCAGACACCCCCGCCAAACCATAACACCCCGGGCGAGTGGCGAACTGGTTCTCAGCAACACGCGCTACCTTCTGCTCAGCAATTCGGCCCAACCGGACGGCCGCCGGTCCTGGTTGCGCGTAGATCGCTCGCCGATGAGATTGCGATTTTTGCGATGCACAAACGCACGTGCACAAGAGCGCAGGTGTCAGCCCGCCGTGCGGATCGGGAAAGGCCCTTGCAACGACGCTACCCCGATTGTCCGGCAGCGTACCGGGCAAACACGCTCGCAGGAGCGATTCCGCACGCGTTCGCACACAGTCGTTGCGCAGACGAGCAAGAGCGGTGTAAGCCCGCTGTGGTTACGCCGACGCGATTGCAACGGCGTTGCCCCAACACACCGGGGGCAATCTCCCGAACAATCTCGGTAACGCCTTTGCAGATCCGGCTCCCACACCACGGCGTGGGTTCATCGTCGGAAGGCGCATTCCCCGGCCAGCGCGATTATCGCACACCACGGCGAGCTGACGCCCGCGGCTCTTGGTTGCGCGTAGATCGCGCGCCGATGAGATTGCGATTTTTGCGATGCACAAACGCACGTGCACAAGAGCGGCGGGCGTAAGCCCGCTGTGGTTACGCGGACGCGATTGCAACCGCGTTCCCCAACACACCGGGGACAATCTCCCGAACAATCTCGGTAATGCCTTTGCAGATCCGGCTCCCACACCACGGCGGGCTGACGCCCGCCGCTCCTGACGGCGGACGTTCATCGTCGGAAGACGCATTCCCCTGCCAGCGCGATTATCGGGCACCACGGCGAGCTCACGCCAGCCGCTCCTGACGGCGTGCGTTCATCGTCCGAAGGCGCATTCCCGCGCCAGCGCGATTATCGCACGCCACGGCGGGCTGACGCTCGCCGCTCTTGACGGCGGACGTTCATCGTCGGAAGGCGCATTCCCGCGCCAGCGCGATTATCGCGCACCACGGCGAGTGACGCTCGCCGCTCCTGGTTCGCCACTCGCCACTCGCTACTCGCCCTTGGCTCACGCCCGCGGCTCTTGGTTGCGCGTAGATCGCTCGCCGATGAGATTGCGATTTTTGCGATGCACAAACGCACGTGCACAAGAGCAACGGGCGTCAGCGCACCGTGAGTTGCGAGGGAGCCCGATGCGCTGCTTGCTGAGTTGACGAAGCGGGTGGGGCGGGCGATAATGGCCGCAGACACGTTTTCGCTGGCCCCTGGGGCACGGGCATCATGCAGGACAACAACTTCGAGATGAAAATCTTCAGTGGTCGCGCCCATCCGCAGCTGGCCGCGGACATTTGCCGCGCGCTGAATGTTCCTCTGGGGAAAATTTCGCTCGGCAACTTTCCGGACGGAGAAATCTCGGTGCGGATCGAGGAGGATGTGCGGGGCCGGGACGTGTTCCTGGTGCAACCGACTTGTCCGCCGGTCAACGAAAATCTCATGGAACTGCTGATCATGATGGATAGTTTCCGGCGGGCAAGTGCGGCGAGGATCACGGCAGTTTTGCCGTATTACGGATATGCCCGCCAGGACCGCAAGGATGTGGGACGGGTGCCGATTTCAGCCAAACTGGTCGCCAATCTCCTCACGGTAGCCGGGGCCAATCGTGTTTTGACCGTGGACCTGCACGCGTATCAGATCCAGGGGTTCTTCGACATCCCGGTGGATCACCTCCTGGCCGCCCCGGTTTTCGACGATTACATTCAGCGGGCGTTGCGGCTACGCAGCGACGAGATGGTGATTGTCAGCCCGGACGAAGGGCGGATCAAGATGGCGTTGGCGCACCAGAAGAAACTGGGTGGAGGCCTGGCCATCGTGGACAAACGCCGCGCCAGCGCCACCGAAACCCGCCAGGCGAATCTGATCGGCGACCCGTTGCGGGGCAAGATAGCGCTGCTGTTCGACGACATGATTGCCACGGGGGGAAGCATTGTGGGAGCGGCCCAGGTCTGCGCTCAACACGGGGCACGCGCCATCTATGCGTTTGCCACGCATGCGGTGCTGTGCGGTCCGGCCATCGATCGGCTGCGCGAAGCACCGTTCAACGAAATCGTAGTCACCGACAGCATCCCGGTACCGCCGCCCAAACGCCTGCCTAACCTCCGCATCCTCAGCCTGGCGCCGATGCTGGGCGAGGCCATCCGACGCATCCACCGCAACGAGTCGGTGAGCGCCTTGTTCCAGTAACGTCGAGGCCGAGGGAGCCGCCGGGAGAAGGTCAAGGGGGATCGGCCTCGCATGGGCCAGACAAACTTCTCGACGCCGCACCGGAAATGGTCGTCTCCGGACCGCTTGCCAATGGGGCGGGTGGACCGGAGGCGTTGCTCTATAGTCGCCAGGAGGAATCCCATGCTGCGAACGCTGCCACAGTTGCTGCTGACCGGACTGCTGACTGCGTGCCTGCTCTTGCAGGCTCCGGCGCAGGAAAAAGCCAAGCCCAAACCGCCTCTGCCACCGGGAACCCAGGTCCTGCGCGACCTGGAGTACGTTGCCAACGGGCATGAACGGCAGAAGCTCGATCTGTACTTGCCAGAAAAGGGCGAGCGTCCCTTGCCGCTGGTGGTCTGGATACACGGCGGGGGCTGGCAAGGAGGTAGCAAGGACAACGTGCCGATGCTCTGGCTCCTGGAACGGGGCTACGCGGTGGCGAGTGTCGGATATCGGCTGAGTCAGCACGCTGTCTTTCCGGCCCAAATTCACGATTGCAAAGCCGCGATTCGCTGGCTTCGGGCCAACGCTTCCAAATATGGCATAGACCCGCAGCGGATCGGTGTGGCCGGAGGTTCTGCCGGCGGGCACCTGGTAGCGTTACTGGGCACCGGCGGGGATGTCAAAGAACTGGAAGGGGATCTGGGTGTAACCGGCGTTTCCAGTCGCGTCCAGGCGGCGTGCGATCTGTTCGGCCCCACCGATTTCTTCCGCTTCGAACCGGCCAACCGTGATCCGAAATCCGCGATCTCACGTTTGCTCGGCGGCACGGTAGAGGAAAAAAAGGAGCTGGCTCGGCTAGCCAGTCCGGTCACGCATGTCAGCAAAGACGACCCGCCTTTTCTGATCCTGCACGGTACGGCGGATAAGCTGGTGCCGGTCAGCCAGAGCGAAATCCTGGCCGATGCCCTCAAAAAGGCCGGCGTGGAAGTTACGCTGGTCAAACTGGACGGTGCTGGTCACGGTGGCCCGCAGTTCAATACGCCGGAAATCCGCAAGACCATCGCGGACTTCTTCGATAAGCACCTGCGTTCCGGCTCGCGCTGAGGCGTACCCCTGCTCTTGCTGAATGAGCCGGCGGCGAACCTCCGCATACCGACTGCGCCGAAGCAACTGACCTGGATTAGTCGCGGTCGTCGGGCTATGCTTTGCAGAATACCGCCCGGCCAGGATTACCCATTCGGCGCCTGACTGCGGAAACGATGCGCCTACCGCGGATGGGCATCTGGTGCCCCAGGGCGATCCTGGGCCGCAGATGCCTCTACTCCATCCGACCGGGTAGCACCGCGATTGCATGGCCAGCCCACTGAAGCAGGAGCGTGGAACCGCCAGGCATTCGGCAAGCGAAGGAGAGGGAGAAGGGATGAAATTTCCATTGCCGTTTCGTGGTCGTGTGTACGAGAGCATTACGGAAACCATCGGCCACACGCCGCTGGTCAAACTCCGGCGAGTGGTAGGCGACGCCAAAGCGACGGTGCTGGCGAAACTGGAGAATTTCAATCCCCTCTGGTCGGTGAAGGACCGTATCGGAGTGGCGATGATCGAGGCGGCCGAGCGAGAGGGCAAAATCCAACCTGGCCAGAGCGTGATTGTCGAACCGACCAGCGGCAACACGGGGATCGCCCTGGCATTCACCTGCGCTGCCAAAGGGTACAAACTCATCGTCACCATGCCGGAAACCATGAGCGTTGAGCGACGGCGGTTGCTGAAAGCGTTCGGTGCGGAGATCATCCTGACCCCCGGCGATCAGGGGATGCGCGGGGCCGTTGCCAAAGCCGAAGAAATCCTCGCCCGGACTCCCAACAGCTATATGCCGCAACAATTCAAGAACCCTGCCAACCCGGAAATCCATCGCCGCACCACTGCCGAAGAAATCTGGAACGACACCGGTGGCCACGTGGATATTCTGGTCAGCGGCGTGGGCACGGGGGGAACGATCACCGGCGTCGGGGAGGTGATCAAGAAGCGCAAGCCGAGCTTCAAATGTATCGCTGTCGAGCCGGCCGCCAGCCCCGTCATCACGCAACGGCTGCGCGGCGAACCGCTGAAGCCGGGCCGCCATCGCATTCAGGGTATCGGTGCCGGATTCATTCCCGATGTGCTCAATCTCCACATTATTGACGAGGTGATCTGCGTGCAGGACGAAGATGCCTTCGAGATGTCGCGTCGGCTGGCTCGGGAAGAAGGTATCCTGTGCGGGATCAGTGCCGGGGCTGCCACCTGGGCGGCTATCCAGGTTGCCCACCGACCGGAAAACGCCGGCAAAGTCATCGTCACCATCATTCCCGATCTCGGCGAACGCTACCTGAGCACGCCCTTGTTCCCTGCCGAATAACTGCAGCACGCAGTAGGGAGAGTCCGGCTGCCTGTGCGGAGCAGGCTGGCCGAGCGCGGCAACGCTCGCCATGCCGAAGATAACAGAAGCTGGCCTTGCGGTACGGGTGTTGGTCCGGGTACGCTGCCTGCCGCTCCTGTCTGCTATTTCGCCAAGCGGCAGATGCCAGATGAGTTCCGCCGTCTTGACGCAGCGCCTGCCAGGCGTTAGCCTGAGAGTAAAGCGATACTGTTGGCGGGAAATTCGCGGAACTAATCTGGCGGCCAACCAGCCTGACCCGACCAACGTGGGAGAAAACACCGCATGCGGCCAATCCTGGTCCTGTGCGTCGTGGCGTTCCTGGTAGCAGCGCTGGTAGCGCAAGACAAATCTGCCCCCGAAAAGCCGACCAACAATCCACCGGCCGACAAAACTCCACTCACGAAACCCTCCGAAGACAAATCCGCGCCGGTGGCCAAACCGTCGGGCATTGCGTTAACTGCGGAATCGCTGCGACTCAAGTTGCCCGACCTGCGACCAGCGCACATGGTTCCGGTGGGACGGATGCGCAGCGGCGATCCGGAATTCCAGATGGACGACAAGGAGCGCCGCGAATTGCTCCAGCGGGTCGCGCAATACTATGCTTTCCGCCTGACTCACGAGAATCCCCTGTACACCACGAGCAGCGGGCCGGACTCCTTGCGGGAACACATGAACGCGTTGGCGACACGAGTGCTGCCGTTCGCACGTGCCCTGGAACTCAATCCGGACATTCCCGCTGAACAAACCCTCCGCATTCGCCGGTATGCCAGCGAACTGGCCAACGCGTTCGTACCGGCGTTAGCCAAAGTGTTGCAGGACCCACGCCCGATCGTGCGCATCAACGCCATGCGTATCGCTTACCTGTTTGCCGAACGCGGTATTGGCGAGATTTATCCCGTGTTGCTGTATCCGCTGGAAAAATATCCCGTGGATGCCCCCGCAGTGTTCCAGGGGGAGCATTACTGGGCGATGCGGGGTTTCGGCGAATTGTTTCATGCCGTGGTCAGCAACCGCGATCCCAAGAGAGTCATCTTGCCACCGGATATCGTGACCAAAGCCGCCGGCCATATGGAATGCTGGTTGAACTGGGCCTATCACATCGATCCGGGGCTGGTGAAAACGTGGTCGGCCGAGGAGGTGGAAGGACTGCGGCTGTTGCGAAGGCAGGCGTTACGCTCGCTGGCACTGTTACGACGACCCCTGGTGGACCCTGCGAATCCGAAAACCGGACGCGTCGCCGAACTCCTCCTCCAGATCATGAAAGCCGAACCCGATGCCAAACTCAGTCCGCCTCCTTCCTGGGGCGAACGTGTGGAAGCGGCGGCGGGGTTGCTGGCCTTGCTTCCCGACGCCAAAGGCCCGTATCAGGCGGATTTCGCTTTTCACGAGGTGGGGCGATTTGTCAACGACCTGATCACCCTCGCCAATGCCGACACCGAGCGCGGCCGTGAACCCTGGCAACATCACGCTGCCCATCTGCGTTCGCGATTGCTGGAGGTCCAGCAAAACCCGGCTTATGCCAAACAAGCTCACATCCAGAAAATCCTGCCGCTGCTGCTCAAGCCCCTCGACGAACTCAGCCGATCTCGCGACCTGAGCAAACCGATCGACACGAACCCGCTAATGAAATTTCTCGAAAGCCAACCGCCCAAGGGCGCGGAACTGTACCAGTTGGCTCCCGCACAACCCTGACGCTGACCGATCATGTCGCAGACCCCGCCCCTGGCAAAACAGCGCGAGATTCTCGAACGCCTTTATCGTCGCGAATTGACGGTAGAGTCGGCGCTGGCATTACTGGAGCAAACGACTGTCGCCGACCTCGGTTTTGCCCAGATTGACCTGGATCGGGAACGGCGGTGCGGATTCCCGGAAGTCATTTTCTGCGAGGGCAAAACGCCGGAGCATGTCGCCGCCATCGTCGAACAGTTGCAATCGGCGGGTCAATCGTGTCTGGCTACACGCGTCAACGAAGCCCAGGCGGAATTGTTACACGAACGCTTTCCCCAGGCCGAGCAGGATCGCGTCGCCCGTACCTTCTGGCTGGCGGCTCCGCATCGGCAAGGAGGGGAGGTGCTGGGCCGGGTCGCCATTGTCACCGCTGGTACCGCCGATCTGCCGGTGGCCCGCGAGGCTCTGGTCACCGTGCGGGCTTTCGGCTGCCACGCCGAACTTCTTGCCGACGTCGGCGTGGCCGGTATCCATCGTTTACTCCGCCATCTGGACCGACTGCGGCAGATGGATGTGCTGGTGGTGGTGGCGGGGATGGAAGGGGCATTACCGAGTGCCGTCGGCGGGCTGGTGAGTTGCCCGGTGATCGCCGTGCCGACCAGTGTTGGTTACGGCGCTTCGTTCGGTGGGCTGGCGGCGCTGCTGGGTATGCTCAACAGTTGTGCCGCCAACGTGGTCGTCGTCAACATTGATAGCGGTTTCAAAGGCGGTTATGTCGCCGCACTCATCGCCCGTCGGCGTTGCGCAGCTGCTACCAGCGGCGAATAGCCCGCAACCAGCGCGCTAGCCACCACTCAGCCGCACCAGAGGCGGTGGCCGGTAACGGCGAATATCCGCTCACAGCGGCGAGCCGAGCGGCGTGGCTGCAATCGAGGTGGTCGGCATGGGAAATTCATCGGGCCCGTCGTTCGGCCAGGCAGATCAGGTCCTTCATCTCCCGCACCGCCTGACGCATGCCCACGAAGATCGCCCGGGAAACAATACTGTGGCCGATGTTGAGTTCCTCGACGTAGGGAATGGCGGCGACGGCGCAGACGTTCTCGTAGTTCAGCCCGTGCCCCATGTGCACGTGCAATCCCGCTTCGTGAGCCCGGCGTGCTGCTTGCGTCAGCGCTTCGAGTTCCCGGTGACGAGATTCGCCATCGCTGGCCAGCGCGTAACGACCCGTATGAAACTCCACTGCTTCCGCGCCCACCAGCCGGGCACATTCGATCTGCCGCGGGTCCGGCTCGATGAACAGCGAAACGATAATCCCCCGCTCCTTCAGTTGCGCCACCACCGCCTGCACCCTCTCCTCATGGCTGACCACATCCAATCCGCCCTCGGTGGTCAGCTCCTGTCGTCGTTCCGGCACCAGGGTGGCTTCATCGGGGCGCACATCGCAGGCGAAGCGGACGATGTCTTCCGCCAGGCTCATTTCCAAGTTCAGCCGCACCGCCACGATCTCCCGCAGCAGTCGCACATCGCGATCCTGGATGTGTCGGCGGTCTTCGCGCAAGTGCACGGTGATGCCGTCGGCCCCGCCGAGCTGTGCCTCGATGGCTGCCCAGACCGGGTCCGGCTCACGCCCGCGTCGCGCTTGCCGTACCGTCGCCACATGGTCAATGTTGACTCCCAGACGAATCATCGTTGCCTCCGCTTGCGCAGGAAATGTTCGTAGCAGCGCAGTTCGCGACTGAGCACTTTCAAGCCCAGGTAAGCCACCAGCAGATTGTCCACGTAGCTGAGTACGGGCAGATTCCATCCCCAGCCGAGCCAGTGGCGCGCCGCCGGCCAGACGGTCAGATACAATATCGCTGCCAGCGAAATGGCCGTGGTCGTCCACGCCACGCGGTAATGCACGTCGCGAAACATCCGCACCAGCAACCGCAGGTCGCGCCACATCTCCACGATCAGCCAGTCGCTCGCCGCACTCTCGTCACTCTCTCGCGATTCCCCTGCCGCAGCCTGACCTGTCAGGGTTTCTATAGCCCGGCGATTCTCTTCCAACCCCGACTCGCACTTTTCCAGCCGACCTTCGAGAGTCTGGACGCGCTCGGCCAAAGCCTCGCAGACCCCCTCCAATTCGCCGACGCGAACCTCCAGCGAGATCCCCGCAGCCTCGGGCTCCGCCACGTTCTCCGAACCAGTCGGTGGCGGTAACGCTTCCGCGCTGTCGCGTCGTGCCGAGGACGATTCCGCCGCTGGCTCCGCCATACCTCTCCCCTTTACACTCGCCACCACTCGCCTTCGCCACTTCTCAGATACGCCCTGCCAGGTTCACCGCTTCCTGGCAGACCCGTTACCCCCTCCGTCATTGTAGCAAGCGCTCGGCGTTCGCCGCCTCATATCAACGCCCGACTAACCGTGACCACATCACCGCTCCGGCGGTCGCCAGTACGCCGTTCGGCAGGCTCCCGAGCAATTGCGCCACGCCGTTGCAAGTGCGTCGCCCGAACCACGGCGGGCTTACGCCCGCTGCTCCTGACGGCGCACGTTCATCGTCGGAAGGCGCATTCCGTTGCCAGCGCGATTATCGTACGCCACGGCGAGCTCACGCCCGCCGCTCTTGTGTATGTGGGTTTGTGCATCGGCAAAGTCGCAATTCCATCGGCGAACGAACGCGCGCGAACAAGAGCGGGGGGCGTAATCCCCCCGTGGTTTCGCTACCGCGATGGCGGCGGCGTTCACCAACACTCCGTCGGCAGTCTCCCACGACTCTGCGGAACCGTTCTTGCAAGTGCGTCTCCCGAACCACGGCGGGCTCACGCCCGCCGCTCCTGACGGCGGGCGTTCATCGCAGGAAGACACATTCCCACGCCAGTCGGAAGGCGCATTCCGTTGCCAGCGCGATTATCGTACGCCACGGCGGCTCACGCCCGCCGCTCCTGGTTCGCCGCGCGGTGTCGGTCTGCGAAGATGTGCGGAATCGGAGTTGCAAAGACGCCACTGGAACCCGGAAGGAGAACGCCCATGTTGCGCCGACAAACGCCGTTGCAAGTGCGTCGCCCGATCGCACGGCGGGCTCACGCCCGCCGCTCTTGGTGCTTCGCTCAGATCCGGCGGACAGGTGGTACGGAGGAGCGATACCAGAACCTGCACCAGGGAGCGAGTCGGGGCTCGTCGGAAAAGCGATTGCAAACGCCGTAAACGCCATTAGGGCGGCGAGATGGGTGGGTTGCCCAGGCCTATTGGAGGTTTTGCAACGGCTGTGGTGGACGCGCTTCTGCCGGACACAAAAAAGTGGGAATGCGTCAGCTTGTTGTCAGCAGGAGAAATCCGGCGAATCGTCCAAACCGGTGGAAGCGCGATTGACAACGCTCTGTCAGCGTGTTATAGCACAGCCACTTCTAGAGCTGAAGAACTTTCGACGCCGCGACGGTTGGTGAACGTCACTGGCTCTACTGTGTGCCGGATTCTTGCGGGACACCGGCACTGCCCGTCCCTCCTGGGTAGAAGCAGGCGAACTCACTGGGGCACGTGGTATGGGTCGGCCACGCCAGTGAGCGCTTCACAGTAGAGCTGCTTGACCGGAGGTTGGGGCGGTCCCGCCTCCGGGGATATAGCGACGGGGCCTTTTCCTGCATGGCACGAGGGCAGGGCGCGGCAGGGACCATGTCGGGGAAAGGCCTCGTCTATTGCGTCGGGCGGTTCAAGGGTTTCGAGTTTAGGTCATCCGGTTCGACCTCGACCACCGGCGGGATTGGCGGTACGTGAGCCGGATCGCTGTTCTGTGAGAACTGGACTACCTCCAGCTGCGGTGGCAGAGGGGAGCTGGGCGGCCCTTCCTCGATAGGCGAATCGTCTTTGTCCGATTCCTGCAGGATTTGTTCCACTTCTTCGGGTGCCATCTGCTGCGTCTGGACCCAGGAATCGCTCGGTTGTGGCGGGGGAGCATCGTCGGCGAGAAATTGCACGCGGAATCGCAGTCGCCCGATTTCCAGGACATCGCCGGGCAGCAAGAACCCGCGTTTGACTGCCAAGTCCTTGACTCGCGTACCGTTGGTGCTGCCCAGATCCCGTACTAGGACCAGACTGTCCGTCTTGACCAGAACACAATGCAGCTTGGACACCGCCTTATCGAGCAACTGGATGTCGCAGATGCGACTGCGTCCGATCAGCGTAATGTCTTTGACCAGTTCGTGCGGTGGCGAACCATCTTCGGGAACCAGGTAAATCTTCATGGCAGTAGCCCATTGTCTGGCCATGAACAAAACGACCTCGCCCGGCGTTTCGACCCTTCCCGCCGCAGTGATGCCGACCGCCTCCTGCATCCGCGGAATCTGGCGCTTTTTCATCAGGGCTTCCTGCCACCTCCATCTCAATTATAGCCGAGAAATCGCACTTTGCGACAATATTCCGGCAGGATTACTGCCTCCGCTCGCAATCACCACGGCGGATTCCTGCCCACTCGCTCTCCAGCTGCATGGCATCGGTAGCGGCTCGTGTGCGGAAATTGGATACAATGTCGGAAACGAGCGGCTATGGTAAATCAGCAATCGGCAGCACGACCATGAGCAGGCAACTTACCCGGCGGCTCGGTACCGGCGAGACAACCGGCCAGGAATGGCCGGCAGCCAGCGACTGGACTGCTAAAGAAATGGCACACGACAAAACCCACGAGCGAGGCGTGCTCCAAGCGAGGCTGCCGTGCTGTGGATTTCGGCCAAGCGTCTCGAGAGCGGCTGGTGTTCTCCCGCCGGGGTTGATTTGTGTGTTGGTTGGCTGGCTTTGCAGCGCTGGCGTCGTATCCACTTTCAGTGAGCTGCGGGCGGAAGGGACGAAACCCGCGTCGGGTTCGACCCCTAGTTTCAATTGGGACATTCGCCCGATTTTGTCGAATCGCTGTTTTAAGTGCCACGGCCCGGACGTGAAAAAAGGCGAACTCGATTTGCAGGATCGGCAGGCGGCGTTACGAGGTGGACAATCGGGTCGGCCAGCGATTGTGCCGGGCGACAGCCAGGCCAGTGAATTGATTCGGCGGCTTACCGCAACGGAGAAGTCTTACCGCATGCCACGAGGCGGCGATCCGCTCTCAGCTGAAGAAATCGCCAAACTCCGCGCTTGGATTGACGCCGGTGCCGTTTATGAAGAGCACTGGGCTTTCGTACCCCCGCAACGCCCGTCGCTGCCGGCGGTAACACATTCCGCCTGGGTGCGCAATCCCATTGACCAGCTGGTGCTGGCGCGGTTGGAAGAACTGGGGTTGCAGCCCTCGCCGGAAGCGGATCGCTCCACCCTGGCCCGTCGCGTTTCCCTCGACCTGACCGGCCTGCCGCCGACTCTGGAGGAACTGGAAAGTTTCCTGCAGGATAATCGGCCCGATGCTTACGAACGCTACGTAGAGCGTCTGCTCGCCTCGCCGCATTATGGCGAGCACCAGGCCCGCTATTGGCTCGATCTGGCTCGCTTTGCCGACACCAACGGCTACGAGGCCGACCATCGCCGTTCGATCTGGCCATACCGCGATTGGGTGATCCAGGCCTTCAACCGCAATCTCCCGTTTGACCAATTCACCATCGAACAGCTGGCGGGGGACCTTTTGCCCCAGGCCACGCTGCAGCAGCGTATCGCCACCGGCTTTCACCGCAACACCCTGGTCAACACCGAAGGTGGAACGGACGATGAAGAATTCCGTGTCGCCGCCGTCGTCGATCGCGTCAATACCACCATGACCGTCTGGATGGGCCTGACCTTCGGCTGTGCCCAGTGCCATAACCATAAGTACGACCCCTTCACGACCCGCGAGTATTACCAGTTGTTTGCCTTTTTCAACAACACGGCGGATCGGGGTCGCAGCAACGATCCGCAACTGGTTTACTGGCCGCCGGAAATTGAAAACGAGCGCCAGGCCATGCTGCGACGTTTGGGACCGGAATGGGGACGCATGTTGCATCTGTCGCCGATTCCCGCCGCCGTACTGACGCGCCAGGTCCTGCTACGGACGCAGGCGGATCAGCGACGCCTGGCCGATTTGCACCCGGCGGTTACGCTGGTCCTGCAGGAATTGCCTCAGCCGCGACAGACGCACATCCTGATTCGCGGGGAATTCCGCAATCCGGGCGAAAAAGTATTTCCCGATACACCCGCCAAACTCCATCCTTTTCCCGCCGACGCTCCGCGGAACCGGTTGGGGCTGGCTCGCTGGCTGGTCGATCGCCGCAATCCCCTCACGGCACGGGTCATTGTCAATCGCCTCTGGGCGCAATATTGGGGACGCGGGCTGGTCGAGACCAGCAGCGATTTCGGGTATCAGGGCGACCGGCCCACGAACCAGGCCTTGCTCGACTGGTTAGCGGTGGAATTCCTGGAAAGCGGCTGGGACGTCAAACACCTCCATCGCCGGATAGTCACCTCCAGCACCTATCGGCAATCCTCCCGGGTGACGCCATTATTACGGGAACGCGACCCGGACAACCGCTGGTTCGCTCGCGGACCCCGCTTTCGACTCGATGCTGAAACCCTTCGCGATAACGCTCTGGCGATCAGCGGGTTACTGTTCCGCAAGATCGGTGGCCCCAGCGTTTTCCCCTACCAACCGGAAGGGATCTGGTTCAACCCCTACAGCTCCGACAGATGGGTCATGAGCACCGGCGGGGACCAATATCGGCGGGGGATATACACGTTCTGGCGCCGGACAGCGCACTATCCGAGCTTCGCTGCTTTTGACGCACCGAGCCGCGAGGTTTGCTGCGATCGCCGACCACGTACCAATACGCCGTTGCAAGCCCTGGTGACGCTGAACGACCCGGCGTTTTTCCATGCTGCCATTGCTCTGGGTCGGCGTATGCTGCGGGAAAACTCCAGCAGCGTAGAGGAACGTGTGGCGTATGGTTTTCGGTTATGCGTAGCCCGGCAACCCAGCCCGGCCGAACTGCAGCCCCTGGTGGAACTTTACCGGTCAGCGCAAGCGAAATACCGGCAGCAACCCGAGGCCGCCCGGGCACTCATCCGGCCTCTTGAGCCGCAACCAGCTTCCCAGGAAGAAGCCGTCGAGCTCGCCGCCTGGACAGTTGTCGCCAACGTCCTGCTCAATCTCGACGAAACTCTATGCAAACATTAGAAATAGTGGATGGCGGCCATCGCGGCCGACTTCCGGAGTGTCGGCTATGCTCACGCTCGGAGCCGAATGGCAATGCACCTGCCAAGGCTGGTCGCGGCGGGAAGTAGTGCAGATCGGGTTGTCCACCGCTCTGGGCCTCGACTGGGCCGACTGGTTCCGCTGTCAGCAATCGCACGCCGCCACGACCCGACGGGCCCGGTCGGTGATCCTGCTGTGGCTGTGGGGCGGGCCCAGTCATCTCGACACCTTCGACCCCAAACCGCAGGCGCCGCTGGAATATCGCGGGCCGTTTAGCACCATTCCGACCAGCATTCCCGGTGTTCGCTTTTGCGAGTTATTCCCGCAACTGGCGCGGCTGGCTAACCGGTGTACGATTATCCGCTCGCTGCACACCGGTTCTAATGATCACGGCGTCGCGGGAACGGTCGGCCTGACGGGAAGCACCAGCGGTGCCATCAACCTCGGCGGACAAACTGCCGACGGTAACCTGCGCCCCGCTCTCGGTGCCCTCGTCGCCCGATTCCACGGCACTACACCGGGACATTGGCCGCCTTATCTGATCCTCGGCGGGCGACTCCATCAGGGAAAGAAACCGGTGGTCGGCGAAGGCGGCGGTACACTCGGACACCGCTACGACCCGTTTCGTCTCGAATATCGTCCCAGCGGTTGGCATATCGAGGCGCTGCAACTGTCCGCGGACTTGACTCCCGAACGCCTCCAGCACCGCCGGCAACTCTGGACACAATTCGACCAGACCCGCCGCTGGTTTGAGAACGCCTCCGCCGCTCTCGACACCTATCAACGCCAGGCTTTCGAGATGCTTTTGTCGCCGCAGATGTTGTCCCTGTTCGATCTCAGCAAAGAACCGGAATCTGTCCGGCAACGCTACGGACTTACGCGGTTCGGCCAGTCCTGTCTGCTTGCCCGCCGACTGGTGGAGAAGCACATCCCCTTTGTCCAGGTCAATTGGAGCAACCACGTCGAACCGGAAGAAGATGCCGGGGATGGCGGTTGGGACATGCACTATCGCAATTTTGAAATCCTCCACAATCGCCACGCCCCTATGCTCGACCGGGCCTTGAGTGCATTATTAGAGGACTTAGAGCAACGTGGTTTATTAGCAACGACCTTAGTCTTAGCCGTGGGGGAATTCGGCCGCACTCCCAAAATCAATGACAAAATCGGCCGCGATCACTGGGAGCATTGCTATTGCGCCTTGCTGGCCGGTGGCGGTTTCCGCAGCGGTCTGGTCTACGGCGAAAGCGATGACCGCGGAGAACGTCCCCGCGCCCATCCCTGCACTCCCGCCGATCTCCACGCCACTATCCTCGCCGCTCTTGGTATTACTCCCGAAGCGGCTCGAAACCTCAATTTACCAGTCGAGGGACAAGTATTGGATGCGATACTCGCTTAGCACGAAAGAGCACTGTCGGGCTGCCAGGCCGCTCAGCTGCTTCGCCGTCCTCGCCATCCTGCTGGCGATCTCCCTGGCACTTTCTGCCGAGCCGTTGCCCGGCAAAAGTCCCACGCGACGCCTGACTACCGACGGCGATTACAAGGCCCACCTGAGCTGGTCCCCGGACGGTTCCCAGATCGTCTTTACCCGCATCCACGACGGCAAGATGTCGCTCTGGTCGGTGCGCGCGGACGGCACCGGCCTGACCCGCATCAGTCGCCGGGACGATGGACCCGATTTCGACCCCTCCTGGTTTCCAGACGCCCGTCGGCTGGTCTATGTCCATGACCAGCTCCAGGGCACCGATGGCAAACTCAGTATCTACAGCATGCTCCCCGATGGTTCTAACGCGTCGGTTTTGGTACCTAACCAGGCGTTTGAGGAATGCCCGCGCGTTTCCCCGGATGGCACCCGCTTACTCTTTGTAAGCACCCGTCACGGCAATCAGGAAATCTACCTGGCGGACATCTCAGGCAAGGAGGTACGTCGGCTGACCAATGACCCCGCCCCGGACACCCACCCGAGCTGGTCGCCGGACGGCCAACAGATCGCTTTCGCCAGTGCTCGCAGTGGCAACTGGGACATCTGGGTTATGCAGTCCGACGGCTCCCAGCCCCGTCGCCTCACCGACCATCCGGCTCTCGACTGCTGGCCGGTCTGGTCGCCGGATCACCGATTTATCGCCTTTACTTCCAACCGCGACGGCAATTACGAAATCTATCTCGTTCGACCAGACGGCACCGGCTTGCGGAATCTGACACAGTCGCCTGCCTGGGAACATTTTGCTGCCTGGTCGCCCAACGGGCACCAGCTCGCTTTCGTCTCGACTCGTTCCGGCGGGTATGATATTTACGTCGTGCCGGTAGAATGATGCCGCCTCGGTGTTGCTGCGAGTTCGTTCTCCATCAGCTCTCGCGCACACCTTATGGCTGTGGGTGAGCGAAACTATGAGCGAACGCATTGAGCCGGTCTCTATCGTCGCCGAGACCGAACGCCGCTATCTCAATTACGCCCAATCGGTGATCATGGCGCGGGCCCTGCCCGATGTGCGTGATGGGCTCAAGCCCGTGCAGCGCCGCATCCTCTATAACATGTTCCACGACCTGCACCTGTATCACGACGAACGTCCTGTCAAGTGTGCCAAGGTCGTTGGGGAAGTGCTGGCAAAATACCATCCGCACGGCGATATGTCGGTGTACGATGCTTTGGTGCGCATGGCGCAGCCCTTCAGTTTGCGTTACCCCTTGATTCACGGCGAAGGGAACTTCGGTTCGGTGGATGGCAACGAAGCTGCCGCCTATCGCTATACCGAATGCAAACTCACGGCCATTGCCGAAGAGTTGATGACCGAGTTGCGGCAACACACGGTAGATATGCGACCCACGTTTGACGCCGTCGCTCACGAGCCGACCGTACTCCCGGCACGCTTTCCCAATCTCCTGGTCAATGGCGCTTCCGGAATTGCCGTCGGCATGGCGACGAATATCCCCCCTCACAATTTGCAGGAAGTCATAGATGCCGCTATATTCCTGATCGCGAATCCCGACGCCAGCGTTGCCCAACTCTTGAAGTTTATCAAGGGCCCGGATTTTCCATTAGGCGGCAAGGTCTTAGCCAGTCGCAAGACCTTACGCCGCATTTATGAACAGGGGCATGGCACGATCAAGGTGCAGGCCGAATGGAAAATCGAGGAGATCGGACGCCGGCGCCAGATTGTTGTTACTTCCATACCCTACGGAGTCAACAAAGCTTCGTTGGAAGAGCACATCGGCCGATTGATTGCCGAACGCAAATTGCCCCAGGTGCTTAACATCGTCAACGAATCCAGCGCCCAGGAGGGAATCCGCGTCGTTCTCGAATTACGTCACGATGCCGATCCGGAAATGGTGATGGCTTATCTCTATAAGCATACCGCCCTGCAGGAGAATTTCGCTTATAACATGACCTGCTTAGTCCCAGTACCTCTGCGCCCCTCGGCGAGTGACCAACCTGGCCAGGCGCTGACGGCCCTCCGGCCCAAACGGCTGGGCCTGGTGGAAATGTTACGCCAGTTTCTGGACTTCCGCCTGGAAACTGTACGCCGCCGCTTTCAATTCCAGTTGGGACAATTGCGACAACGCATCCATATCCTGGAGGGATTACGGATCGTCTTTCAGGACCTAGATCGCGCCATTCGCATTATCCGCAGCAGCCAGCATAAGGAGGACGCGGCGACTAAGTTAATGCGGCAGTTCCCGCTGGACGCGATCCAGGTCGAGGCAATCTTAGAGCTCCTGCTCTATAAGCTGGCGCGGCTAGAGATTCAGCGGATCCTGGACGAATTGCAGGAAAAGCGGGCCGAGGCACAGCGCATCGAAGCCCTCCTTCGCTCGGAACGCAAACTCTGGGAGGTCGTCCGTCGCGAGCTGGAAGAAATCGCCCAGAAATACGGCGACCGTCGCCGCACGAAAATTGTAGATGAACAGGAGTTACCCGAATTCGATCCCCAGGCTTTCATTGTCCGCGAGAACACGCACGTCATCGTCAGTCGTGACGGTTGGGTCAAACGGGTCGCCCGACTCAGCTCGCTGGAGAGCACCCGTATCCGTGAAGGAGACGAAATCCTGACCGTGGTGCCCGGCAGCACCTTAGATCGCGTCGTCTTTTTCGCGGATGATGGTATAGCCTATACGTTGCCGATTCATGAGATTCCGGCCAGTTCCGGTTATGGAGAACCCATCAGTAAGCTGGTACGTTTAGGGGATGGCGCACGTATAATCGCTGCCTTGCCGACCGATCCCCGTTTCGTTCCGGCAACTGGCCAGGTGACTAATGGTGAACCGCCGGGACCACACTTAGTCATCGCAACTCAGCGTGGCCAGGTGTTGCGCCTGCCCTTCGGTTTGTACCTGGAAGAATCCACGGTTCGTGGGAGGATTTATGCGCGGTTGCAGGAGCAGGACCGTGTCGTCTATGTTGGCCTGGTACGCCACGAGAAATCGCTTCTCTTAGTCGCCTCCGACGGCCATGTCTTACATTTTCCCGTCGAACAAATCCCCGTCTTTTCCGGCCCGGGTAAGGGGGTGATCGGTATTCGCCTGCAAACAGGGGCACGCTGCCTGGCCGCCCTGCTGATCGGCTCGCCCGGGGATCGACTGCAACTAGAAACTTCGGGTGGCCGGCTAATCCTGGTGGATGGTCGCCGCGAACTCGCCAGTCGCGCCGGTAAAGGCACGGAGCTTATCAAGCGGGGCGAGATTGTTCGCGTGGTTTTCCCGCCGCCTCAGTTAGTCAACTGGGAAGCCGTTGACCAATCCCACACTCCCGAAAATCCCGGACAGGCTAGCCTATACACCGACGACCGCGAAGCGGAGGAATGAGCATGGCTGCCTCCTATACCGCAAAAGATATTACCGTACTCGAAGGCTTAGAGCCGGTACGCCGTCGGCCCGCCATGTATATAGGCAGCACAGATAGCCGTGGTCTGCATCATCTCTTGTGGGAAATCGTGGATAACGCGGTAGATGAGTACCTGAATAATTACGCCGACACGATCAAGGTTATCCTGCATAAGAGCGGGGAAGCGGTCACGGTTCAGGATAACGGGCGGGGCATCCCTGTGGACCTGCATCCGAAATATAGGAAACCCGCCCTGGAGCTTATATTAACCACCTTGCATAGTGGCGCGAAATTTGGCGATTCGGGCAGTTACTTTCACTCAGGCGGTTTGCACGGCGTGGGTTCCTCGGTAGTCAATGCCTTATCGCAGAAACTGGTAGCCACAGTGCGGCGCGATGGTTACGAATGGACACAGACATTCCGGCGCGGCAAAGCAGTAACCGAACTGAAACGAGTCGGGCCGGCGCGCGGCCACGGTACCACCATTTATTTCGAACCAGACCCCGAAATTTTCCGCTCCGTTCGTTTCGATCCAGAGGTGATTCGCGAACACTTAGACGCTATGGGCTATATTCACCGTGGCCTGAAACTTATCTTTATTAACGAGGCAAGCGGCGAGCAATTCGAGTTATCTCATCCTGGCGGTGTACCCGATTACCTGCAGCATCTGATTCGCCAGCAGAATAAGCAGCCCGTAGTCGAGAATTACTTTCACGCCGTCCGAGACAATAGCGAACGCATGGAAGTGGCCCTGGCCTGGACGGAAAGCACCGACGAAACTGTGCGCAGCTTCGTCAACGGAATTCGCACCAGCAGCGGTGGCACCCACGAGTATGGTTTACGCCAGGCGATTGTTCGCGCTGTTCGCAACTATATCGAGACCCACGACATCAAGATCAAGGGCCTGACCATTACTGCCGAAGACATTCGCGAGGGGATCGTGGCGATTCTCTCTGTGTTCTGCCGCGAACCGATGTTTCAGGGACAAACCAAGGAGCGACTGAATAATCCCGAAATGACCGGACTGGTAGAAAGTTTCGTGCGACCCGCCTTGGAAAACTGGTTGAATCAGAACAAGCAAACGGCGGATCGGATCGTGGGTCGCATTATCCTGGCGGCACGAGCACGCGAAGCATCACGAGCGGCAGCTAACGAAATTAAGAGAAAATCCGTTGCCCAGAGGCGGTTGAATCTGCCCGGCAAGCTCGCGGATTGTACTTCTACCGACTTAGAGGAATCCGAATTATTTATTGTCGAGGGAGATTCTGCAGGGGGCTCGGCCATTGAAGGTCGCAATCGTAAGACTCAAGCCGTATTACCTCTGCGCGGTAAGATTCTAAACGCTGAGGGATTACCCACCACCAAGGTATTGTCGAACCAGGAGCTTTCCGACTTAGTGGCAGCGATTGGTACGGGAATAGGCGACAAATTTGATATTAATAAGCTGCGCTACGGCAAGATCATTCTCCTCATGGATGCCGATCATGATGGCAATCACATCACCACGTTGCTGCTGGCGTTTTTCTTTCGGCACATGCCCGAATTAATCCGTCGCGGTCATGTTTATATTGCACAACCACCGCTTTACCGCATCAATGCCGGGAAGGAAACGTACTGGGCACGCGACGACCAGCACAAAGAGGAGATTCTGCAACGGCTGCCGAAGAATGTCAAGGTGGAGATTCAGCGCTTCAAGGGGTTAGGAGAGATGCGACCCAGTGTGCTGGGGGAAACCACCCTCGATCCCAAGAACCGCACCTTGTTACAGGTGCAAATTGATAACGACCTGGAAGCCGATCAAGTCTTCGTGCGTCTGCTCGGTAAGGACCCGTCCCAACGTTACGAGTTTATTATGAATGCGACCGCCCTGGCGGAGGAACTGGATATTTAGGTGCCGGGAAGTTGACTTATGGTCTGAAGCTGATCGAAAATTGGAACTGGCGCAGCAACTGGATATTTAGATACAGGGAAATGGCGTAGCAGGAATCCTTATATATCACCATCAATGCAGGCGGTGCTGTATGGAAGAAGCGCTGGCGCAACTGAGCCAGGTGATAGCAGAGTCCCCGGACTGGTTGCGGTATCTGCTGGCGGGATGGGGTGGTTTGCTGATCGTGACCGGCTGGCGGTGGCACCGGTTCTGGTTCTCGTGGGCAGTGACGCTGGCGGGTGGTTTGTGGGGATTGGTCAATGCCCAGCGTTATCAGCTATCGCCATTGCTGGCGGGAGTGCTGATGGCGATCGGTTGCGGCTGCGTGGCCCTGGCGCTGACGCGGCTGGTGGTGTTTGTAGCAGGCGGATGGTTGTGTTGGCAAACGGTTCGGCTGGTTGCCAACGCCTGGGCCAACGGTCTGGTCTGCTTTCTGGTCGGCGGGATTCTGAGTTCGCTGCTGTTCCGACTGGTGGTGCGTCTGGTCACGGGCGGAGTCGGCGTGTGGTTGCTGGCGACGACCCTGCACTGGCTCAGCGTCAGCGGAGAAGAAATGGTCTGGCAAATGGGCTGGACCGACCTCCAGGGCAAGCAACTCGGCTGGTTCTGGCTCGGAGCGACGTTGCTGGCAGCGATGTTCCAGGCTTTCTGGGATCACGCCCTGGACGCCTGGTGGTCGCGGCGGCAACAGAAGGCGAAAGAAAAGGCGGCCAAGGAGAAGGAAGCGGCGGCGAAAGCGGCTTGAGCAGGAACGTTTGCCGGGCATCCGTTACGGGCTTAGGTTAAGGCGATCGGGCATTGGCCTCGGCAGGTTTTAGGCTTCCGAGCCGGCCGAACGACGACCGACGCGAAAGGAGCGAGCGATGCGCTGGGGAGAAATGAGCTGGCCAGAGTTGCGCTCGGTGCCACGCGACCGGGTGGTGGTGCTGGCACCGATTGCCGCCTGCGAACAGCATGGGCCACACTTACCGACTCTGACCGATACCATTCTGTGCACGGCGGTGGCGGAAGGCGTGGAGAACCGACTGGCGGATCGCGTCGTGCTGTTGCCGACGCTCTGGCTGGGCGCCAGCCATCACCATTTACCCTTCGGAGCGACTCTGTCGTTGGATGCGATGGATCACGCGGGGTTGCTGGTGAACCTGCTGCGGCCGGTGTTGCGGGAAGGTTATCAGCGGCTGCTGGTGTTGAACGGGCACGGCGGCAATATAGATACCATGCAGGTGGCCTTGCGACGGTTGCAGCCGGAGTTTCCTGATCGGCTGCTAGCGGCGGCCTCGTACTGGGACTTGGCGGAACCGGAACTGGCGGCGATCGCACAAGGGCCACGCAAACGCATGGGGCACGCCTGCGAATTCGAAACTTCCATGATGCTGGCATTACGGCCGGAACTGGTACGCCCGGAGCTGGCACGCGATGATTGTCGGGCCGAGATGTCGGAATTGCGGGGCGTGCTCGTCGTGGAAGATTTTCGCCAGCGGACGCAACGAGGTTCATTTGGCTATCCGCAACAGGCCAGCGCTGAGAAAGGTCGGCGAATGTTGGAAGCGGTGATCCGCCGCACTGTCGAGGTGGTGGAGGCGTTGCTCCGCCGACCGATTCCGAATACGGCCACGCCTCTTTCCAATACCGACGGTGATGGATAAAATCAGTAGTTCCACGAAAACAGGAGCGGAAACCTCAGCCGGTGCCTGGAGGAGCAAGCGCATGGCGGTCGGCTTACTGGGAAGAAAAATCGGGATGACGCAGGTGTATGACGCCACGGGTGCGGCCGTGCCGGTGACCGTGCTGGAAGTTGGGCCGTGCACCGTACTCCAGCTTCGTCAGCCGGAACGCGACGGCTACGAAGCGATTCAGCTCGGCTTCGATGATAAACCCCGCCGCAAAGCCAACCGGGCAGAACGGGGCCATGTCGCCGAACTCGATTCCAAACGACGGCGGGCGTTGCTCGCCGCCGGTGTGCAGCTTCCCCCTAAGGCCAATTGCGAACCGAAACGGTTTATCAAGGAGTTCCGCCTGGAAAGCGGGGCAGTGCTGAAGGAAGATGGTCGGCTGGCCGCCAAGCTCCGCGACGACCTGGCAGTCCAGGTTGGCGACCAACTCACTGTAAAACTGTTTGAAGGTGTCCCGGCTGTGGATGTCACCGGTTGGACGAAAGGCCGCGGTTTTTCTGGCGTCATGAAGCGCTGGGGTTTTGCCGGACTCGGAGCTTCCCACGGTGTCAAGAAGCACCATCGTGCTCCCGGCAGCTTGAGCGGTCATGCTACGGATCGCGGCAACAGTGGGCGGATGAAGAAAGGTAAGCGCATGGCGGGGCGCTACGGCAACGAACGGGTTACCATTCGCAATCTCGCCATCGTTCGCATTGACGAATCGCATAATCTGCTGCTGGTCAAGGGCGCAGTGCCGGGACCGAATAATGGTTACGTAATCGTTCGCCCCACGACAAAACGTAAGCACGTCGCTCACAAGTACGAGGTGGACTAACCCTCTTGGCGGCCTAGAGCATGCCGGCAGGGCGATGCACAACCGCCTAGCCAGCGTTCGGGCAATGGCTTTTGACTAATCTCCGCTGCAAAGTTGTTCAAGTCGCTGGCCATATCGGGCAAGTTGCTGGAGTGATGCCGGTGGCCAGTCGCCCTCGACGGTGGGCTTACCCCCGCCGATCCCGTGTTCTTGTACGCGGCGGCGGAAATGCCGCAGGCTGACCAGCAACGGTGAGCGGTAAACCCGGAACGTTTCGAGAATCCGCCCGCGACGATCCTGCCATTCGACGCCATCCGGGCCAGGAATATGGAGTTCCCCTGCTTCGCCCACCAAGCGAAATCGCCAGGCGGCTGCGTTCTGAATAGCCGGATCGCCGACGCCCTTGGCGGACAAATGAGTTGCCGGCGCCCCGGTGGTTTCCAGCACGCGAATTTGTGCGGTAAATGCGTACTCGTCCATTTGCAGCTTCAATAGCAGCAGGGCACCAGTCAGTCCCTGGTCTTGGCCCAGGATTTGCACTTCGAGGATTTCGGCAGTGCTGCCGGTAAGCTGAGTAAGAGCTATCAGCCCGCTCAGCCAGCGGATGCGCCAACGCTGGCTCGAGGAAAACTGGGCTGTCCCCGGCCAACCGGTCCAGCTGGCGTCCGGGCTACCCAGAAAATCAGCACTCGCCCAAACCAGCCGACCCAGCCGACGCACCAGGCGGTGGCGTAATCGAGCCATCGGCAGCGTGTGCCATTCCGGCCAGTCGAAATGGACTGGAAAATTGGCGTCGGCGAGTCGCTCCAATACGCGCCAGTCGGAACCGCTCGCCGCGATCGGCGGAACAAAACAAAGCCAGGGACGATACCACTGCTTAGCCGAGGACGCTTCCGCAGCAGCCTGCGGGTCAGTGTCGGCTACGCCCCCACCGCTTGCCGCAGCTGGATCGGGCAGTTGCTGGGCCAACTCCAATGGCCACAGACCAAACCACTGCCCATCGCAGTACACAAGGGCATCAAGGCCCGGCCAGGAAACCAGCTGCCAAACACTTTCGGCAGCTCTGGCGCCCAGGTGCAATGCCTCGCGTGTGGCATGATGGTGTACCTGATCAAAGACCGCCGCCACGCTCCAAACCTTGCTCCGCTTCAGGATGGTTCGCAGCTGTTGCCAGTAGCGACCCAGACCTAATATGCCCAGACGCACGGTTGCGCCTCTCGTTCGGCCAGAAAGCGGTGACGGTCAGCTGGCCACGGGGCCAGGCTCGCTGCAAAATTGCACGCTGTCCGCCACGGTTGCAGTGTCCGCCGCGGAAGTGGCGTCGGCTGGCGGGCAGCCATATAATAGCTCGACCCGCCTCAAAGGATTGTATCGCTGCGGCAACGCAACCCCGATGCTGACTTCCAGCCCGATTGACCGCCACAAACAGTATCCCTAACTTACCTCTATGCGACTGCGAAATCCGCTTCCCTTGCGAGCCACGACCTTTCTGCTGGCCCTGCTGCTGGCCAACTCGAACTGGATAGCAACGCGAACGAATCCCACTCTGGCGCAGGCAGGCAACCCAGCGAAAGCAGCATCTTCAGTCAGCAGCCAGTCTGCCGCGTCGAACGCTTTTGCGCAGGCGGTGGCGCCGTTGCTAAAGGAGTACTGCGTCGCCTGTCACGGTGGCGCCAAGCCGCGCGGCAAGTTGCCTCTCGACCGATTAGCGGAACAGCCCGACTGGGAACAGAACATCGTGGCCTGGGACAAGGTGCTGACCATGTTGCGAGGTGGCGATATGCCGCCGCCCGGTCGAAAACGACCTACCCCGCAACAACTGCAGCAGGCCATTGCCATCCTCGACACCGAACTCGAACGCACCTACGCCCGCTTGCCGCGCGATCCCGGCCGGGTCACCATCCGTCGGCTCAACCGTGTCGAATATCGCCATACCATCCGCGATTTGATGGGCGTGGACTATCCGGCTACGGAGGAATTGCCCAGCGATGATGTTGGTTACGGTTTCGACAACATTGCCGACGTACTTTCTCTAGCACCGGTGCATCTGGAGAAATACCTGGCGGCTGCGGAAAAAATCGTTTCTGAGGTGTTCCTCGACGTCAAGCGGCGCGAGCGTTTCCTATCCTGGCGGGGCGACGCACGCAATCCGCGGGAAGCTGCCCGACGTATTCTCACCGAATTCGCCCGCCGGGCTTACCGTCGCCCGGTCTCGCCGCAGGAAGTCGAACGCCTGTTGCAACTGGTGGATAAGGCTCGGCAGGATGGCGATGGGCCCGAAGAAGCCTTGCAGGTTGCCTTCAAAGCTGTGCTGGTCTCGCCGCATTTTCTTTTCCGCATCGAACGCGACCCGGCTCCCGATGAAAAACGTCCATTACCGCTTCCCGCCGAACGCTACGTGCCTGGCGTTTATCCAATCAGCGAATACGAACTGGCGACACGGCTGGCGTACTTCCTCTGGAGTTCCATGCCCGATGAAGAATTGTTCCAGCTAGCAGACAAGGGACAGCTCCGCCAGAATCTGGGTGCCCAGGTCAAGCGCATGCTGCAATCGCCAAAATCGCGTGCTCTCGTGGAAAACTTCGCCGGGCAGTGGTTGCAGCTGCGTAATCTCAGCAGCATCATGATTGATCCCAAACTTTTCCCCCGTTATGACGCCTTCATGCGGGAATCCATGCAACGCGAAACCGAGATGTACTTCGAATATATCCTGCGTGAGGATCGAAGCATCCTGGAATTTCTCGACTCCGATTACACGTTTTTGAACGAGCGTTTAGCCCGACATTACGGCATCGAAGGCGTACAGGGGTTGGAAATGCGGCTGGTCAAGTTGCCAGACCGCCGTCGTGGGGGCATTTTGACCCATGCCAGTATTTTGACGGTCACTTCCAACCCAACACGCACCTCACCAGTCAAGCGAGGCAAATTCATTTTGGAGAACATTCTCGGCACACCACCGCCACCTCCGCCGCCCGATGTGCCAGAACTCGATAACGATAAAAACGCCGTGCTGACTGGTTCATTGCGGCAGCGCATGGAAAAACATCGCGAAAACCCCGGCTGTGCTGTGTGTCACGTCAAAATGGACGCACTCGGTTTTGGTTTGGAAAATTTCGACGCCATCGGTGCCTGGCGAACTAAGGATGGCTCGTTCGAGATCGATCCTTCGGGCACATTGCCCGACGGCACCACCTTCCGTAACCCGGCTGAGTTGCGCCAGGCCCTTCTGAAACAGTCTGATCAGTTTCGCCGCTGTCTGGCGGAGAAGCTGCTCACCTACGCCCTGGGACGAGGCCTTGAGCCCACCGATAACGTCTTCCTCCGCGAAATCGTTGCCCAGACCAAGCAGGGTGGCGATCGGTTCTCCGCTCTGATATTGGCTATCGTCCACTCCGACCCGTTCCAGCTCCGCCTATCGACTGTGCCTTTGAATCGCTAGCTAGCCAGCAATTTTATTTACGATCCCAATCTTACCCTGATTCCTCAGTATCCTTTACCCCCAGATAATTGAGCTCAGGTTTATCCTTACTAGCATAGTAGTATTGGAGCGCGCCAATTTCGACGCTTTTCAAACCTGAACAGTATCTTATGTCTAGATATCTTATGTCTAGATCGCCTGGTCGTCGGCACAAGGCGGCAATCCGCTCTTTTGTCTCCATGAGTTTTGCTATCGTTGTCGCCAAGTTGCGTGCTTGTCCCACATAAACAGAGAACGGACTATCGTTCTTCCCCAAACGTTGCCACAGGTAGAAGATCCCAGGTGCACTGGGCAAATTCTTTTTGATGTCCGCTTCCAAAGGTAGCATGCGGAATTCGCGATGATCAATGTTTCCCATCGAACATCGCCTTCGCAGCCTTTTCGCTTTTTTCCGCAACATTAGAGCAGCCCACCTGTAGTAGAAGCTTTCATACCCTGTGGCTATGCGGCGCGCGTACTCATCAAACCGGAGGGCAGCTATTGGGTCCGCTAGCACGTAATCCAGACTCGGATAGCCCTGGTCTAATAACTTCCGCAACGCTATTTCGGCAGCATATAAAATGCTGTCGTCAAGGTCATCCCAACTTATCCGGCCTTTACTAGTAGTGCGGACAGTCAACCTCTTATTTTTGCGAAGCTTAAGCAAAGTGAGATTCCAATCTCTAGGGCCGCCGGGCAGTCTATGCCTGCTACACGCATCAATAAATTGCGCTTGCAACACTGGATCTGCGAGGAGCCTGTCTAATGAATAGCCCTGGTGCGCCTCTCTGAAGCAGGCCACAATTTTCTCTTCTAACTCTTCCCGTTCCTCTTGGCTAAGACATACCCCTGGGAAGTACATTGGAGTCGGGGGACTACTTGTCAACGGGTCTTCTGGACCTTCGAGGGGATCACCGGGTTTACAAAGTCTAATTCGTTGCTCAGCAAAATTCGCGTAATTAGGAGATATTTCGCAACCGAACCAGCGCCGTCCCAACTTCTTTGCAACAACTAGCGTGCTGCCGGACCCGACAAAGGGGTCGAACACTAAGTCCTCCGGATCTGAACAAGCAACAATTATGCGCCCCAGGAGTCTTTCTGGCAACTGGCAGGGCACAAGGTGGGCACGCTCCTTGAAAGTCCCCGCCACCCTTGGGAAATACCAAGTATCGTGCAGGGGTCTGAAACCCTGCGGAACATCCTGTGGCCGCAAAAACCATACGTTCTCCTGGAAACCTAGTCTGCCGTCTAAATCTAAAGATGATTCATTTTCGACGTGAGGCCGGAAAATCCACGTATTTTCAGCCGTGCGGCCCACGGGATTGGTCCGGCGATCGTTGTAAACCAGACGCCGGGCAGATGGAACGCGGATGCGATCCGCATAAAACTTGCACATTTTCGGGTCTTTGACGAAATACAGCAAATGCGTGTGCGACCGGCTAAATTTATTGCCACATAACACACCAAATGTGTAATACCAGACCACCCAACTGCGCAGATGAAGCCCTAACTTTCTTGTGGCTAACCACTTGACTTCTGCAGCGTATTCGTCTCCGATGGCAACCCACAAGGCCCCGGTTGGCTTCAAGAGACTTGCTGCAGCATTCAGCCAAGCTTCTGTCCAACTTAGATATTCTTCATCAGGACGGTTGTCCTGATATATGTCATATGTGTACCCGATGTTATAGGGTGGATCGGCGATTATTAGATCAATAAACCCTTTGGGAAGACGGGACATGAAGGCCACGCAGTCAGCGCAGTAAACACGGTTCAGTTCCGGGCACACGTGACTTACGTTTACGTCGCTCACCTGTACGGGCCCTCCCATTTAAGGTCAGGAAGGTTACGTCACTTGTTGTTGTAGAAAGGTTTGGTATTCTTCTAAACTCCTGTCCCCTTTTTCGCTATTGTGAAAACGGCACGCGAGCACGAGGTTATCAGGATTATCATTTCCTCCTTTTGATATCGGAGTGAGGTGATCGACGTGCACCTTACTCAAGTGATTGCATTTTTGCGACGTGAACGGACGAGGATCGTATTTCCTGTAAAAGCAGATGTATTGTTGGCGATCGAATGCCACTTCAATAATACGCGACGATCCAACTTCCCCTGACTTTCGATAATTAAGCCAAGCTTTTATCACCTCGGAAATTGGAAGTATAAGTAAACTGAAATAGGGAGAGCTTCCAGCTGTGCCCAAGAAGATTAGCTGATTAGCACGATCGATACTAATGTTGTGACTGGGTTGGGCTGCAGAAAGTTGCTCTGTTAACCAATAGACCATCTCTCTAACCACCTTTTCATACAGCTCCAGTACGCGAGGGGAAAGCACCCACTCGTCTGCACCGGGCTTCTGCCCATCGCTTGCTAGTTGCTGCCACACTTTATTAATTGCCACGTACCATGGGAGTTCGCAAAAACGCATTCTTGTCTCTCCATCTGCTCAAAGGTATCCCATAGCATCTGTGCATATTATTTTTGTACACCGTCAAGTGCGGCGGTGGTAGGGTACTCGGCGGGGGACGGGGCGGTCGTGTTCGTCTTCGATATCGCCGACGATTTCCTCCAGGATGTCCTCTAGGGTGATCAGTCCGAGGACTTTGCCGTCCTCATCGCGGACGACGGCCATGGGGCGTTTGGCTCGCTTGAACAACCGCAGGGCATCGGCGATGGGTTGATCCGGCTTGAGGAAGAGCGGCGGATACAGCGCATCCTGCAGCACTACCACGCCGCGCAGGCTGAAGAGGTAAAAGAGGTCCTTGGTATTGACAATGCCGATGACGTTGTCGGGGTCGCCGTCATAAACCGGCATGCGGGTATGGGCGGAGGAGCGGCAGATTTCGAGGATTTTGTCGGGCGGCGTATGCAGTTCCAGGGCGACCATGCGGTCGCGGGGCACCATGCACTCGCGGACGGTTTTGCGGCTGAGGCGGAAAACATTTTGCACATAGTCGGCCTGTTCGGGCGAGAGCAGGCCCGCCTCCTCAATTTCCTCGACAATCAGGGCGAGTTCTTCCACGGAATGGACCATTTCGCGGTCGGCGATGCGATTCAAGCCGAGGCAGCGTACGGCCAGGTTACCGATGCCGTTCATGAACCAGACAACGGGGCGGGTCAGGCGAGTAAATAGCCACATCGGCCAGGCTACCCACAAAGCTACTGTCGCTGGACGTTGCAAGGCGACGGCTTTCGGAGCGAGTTCCCCAAAGACGACGTGCAGAAACGTTACCAGCGCGAAAGCCAGCGTCGTGGAACTGGCCCGGGCTGTGGGTTGACGCAACTCCGGTGAAAGGTACTCAAGCCAGGCGTGCAGCCATTGGGCGATGGCGGGTTCGGCAACCCAACCCAGGCCGATGCTGGTCATGGTGATGCCAAGCTGCGTGGCGGCGATGGCGTGATCGAGTCGGCGCCTGAGCCAGCCCAGTGCCCAGGCCCAGCGGACCCCCTTCTGCGTCATCTTCTCGACCTGAGTCCGCCGCACCATCACCAGGGCAAATTCCGCGGCTACGAAAAACGCGTTGAGCAGCACCAGCACCGGCACGCTCAAGATCAGGCCCCAGTGCCATTCACATGTCGTTGCGGCCAGTTCTGCTGCCGCGAGCAATCCAGGATGGCTTGCCATGAGTGGATTTCTCCAAGAAAACTTGCTGGGCACGGGAAAGCTTATGCTCCCCGGATCCATGGGTGCGCTGCCTGGGTCACGGTCATCATACATAGTTTCGCCGACCCTGCGGAGTTTTGATGAACTCCGGCAGCCCTCAACCTAACCTTCTCCCAACGAGAGAGGGAACGCAGTAGCGACTGGCGTCAGCCCGCCGTTCCTGGTTGCGCGCGGATCGCTCGCCGATGAAACTGCGATTTTTCCGATGCACAAACGCACGTGCACAAGAGCGGCGGGTGTCAGCCCGCCGTGGCTGCGGCTATCGTGATTGCAATGCGGTTCGCCGATGCAGCGTCGGCAGCCTCCCGCGTATGGAGCATCGTCATCGCGAGCGCGTTGCCGTGATCCACGGGGGGCTTACGCCCCCCGCTCTTGTTTGCGTGGCGTTCGTCCGCCGACGGAATTGCGACTTTTGCGATGCACAAACGCACGTGCATAAGAGCGGCGGGCGTCATTCGCTGCGCGTTTCGGAATCGCACTTGCAGAGGCGATTCGGCACGCAATTACGGGAATACATCGCACGTGCATAAGAGCGGCGGGCGTAAGCCTGCCGTGGTTACGCGGACGCGATTGCAACCGCGTTGCCTCAACACACCGGGGACAATTTCCCGAACCATCTCGGTAACGCCTTGCAGATCCGGCTCGCACACCACGGCGGGCTCACGCTCGCCGCTACTAACGGCGTGCGTTCATCGTTGGAAGGCGCATTCTCCTGCCAGCGCGATTATCACGCACCACGGCGGGCTCACGCCCACCGCTCCTGGTTGCGCGTGGATCGCTCGCCGATGAGACTGCGATTTTTCCGATGCACAAACGCACGTCCTTTGCTGACGTCCGGAGCTCCTGGTGCTCCGCACGAAGGTGTGCGGTATTCGTCGTTGCTGGGCGTTTGCCGACCCCGGGGATACTAACGGCCGCGGCTCCTGTCAGCGGGACCATTTCAGCTCTTTGTCGGCGGTTATCATTTCCGCGTTTCTCGGAGGGGCGTCCGGCGGCTCCCGCCGGTTGGATCATTTCAGGTGTTTGTCGGCGAAACGCAAGAAAATTTCCCAATCGTCGCGAGTCATGGAATGTTTGCCGGGACGAATCCAGTAACCGAGTCGGCTGTCCACGAGTTGGTTGGGAGGCGGCATCTGCCGCACCGCCAGGCCATCCACGCCGAGAAAACGGTACACGGGATCGGCTGCCAGCAGCATCTCGAATTGTCCAGCGGGATTGGCCCAGGTATCCTCGACGGCGTTGGTCAGCAGCACGGGCCGGGGTGCACACAACGCGATCAGGCAATGCTGGTCGAATGGCAACTTTTCTGGCCGATCGTTGAACTGTTTGAAGGTGGCGTTGAACCAGTGAGGGAAGCGCTCATTGATTGCCCGCACCGACTCGCCGACTTTACCGCGACTTGGTGCCGTCCCACCACAACCCGCCTGGTGGGGAATAATCAAGGCGAGGCGTTCGTCGAAGGCCCCGGCCAGGAGGGCGGTTTTGCCCAGACGGGAATGCCCGACCACGGCCAGACGTTTGCCATCCAGCTCAGGCAGACCGCGCAGGTAATCGACCACGCGATGAATGCCCCAGGCCCAGGCGGCGATGACGGCGGCATCGTGCGGTCCGGCAGGCTTAGCGGCCCGCACCTTATCCAGCACCCCGCCACGTTCCTGCGGGTCGTCCGGCTGAATCTCGCCGCAATAAAACGTCGCCACCGCATACCCGCGGGAGACGGCCAGGTCGAGATTCCAGACACCGCTGTCGCCGCCGCGACCCGCTTCGGTGGCGCGATGGTTCACCACTCCCTTGCGGCCGGGATACATCCAGACGGTTGGCACCCGCACCCGCGGATCGTCCACCACCGCATGGTTGCCGCAGAAATTCATGCCGACAAAAGCCGGCACCGGTCCCGGCCGATTGTTGGGGATCGCCAGCAAGACGTGCACGCACCGTGCACCAGGGGGTTCGCCGATCTGCAAGGCCACCTCACGCAGCGTCGCTTGCCCGCCCAGCCAGCGCGGCTCGCGGAATAACTCTTTGCCCTGCACGGGCATTGGTGGCGGCAGATAGCCATACATGTAGTGCTGGAAAAGTGCCCGCAATTCCGGCACGCGCTTCTGGAACCAGTCCTGCGGCGTGGTGACTTTCGTGCCGTCCAGCATCACCAGCGGATCTGGCAACTCCGGTCGCGGCGGAAGTTGCTCGACGCTGGGAAACTCCGCTTGCGCCATTACCAGCCACCATGCCAGCGACAATCCCAGTAGAAGAACCACGGAAACCTTGTGCCACCCACTCCTGCTGGCAGCCGTCTGCGTTCCACGTCGCATCGTTGGCACCCTCCCTTGGCCCACCGCGAGTGGCCAATGGAACATTCTGAGCCGTTCCCAATAGTATCGGGTCGCACGCTGGTCCTGCGCTTGACCGGACACGGGCACGTCCCCGTATCCAGCCCCGCGATTGCGGCGGGTTGATGTTCGTCGCGTTCCCTCGTCCCAACACACTCCCGATGGACGAATGCGCTCGACCGACGCCCGGTCGCTTACCAGTCATCTACTGAGAACAGTGGCAGATGGACAGGTGGGCATCCTCTAACGAATCGTTCCAGCGGGGGAAGGTCGGGCCATAGGCGGGGCGTACGGCCCGGCAGGCAGGACATCGCGGGAATCCTGCGGTTTGGTGCTGAACCAATCGCGGCGACGTGGTAGATCGGCCAGGTTGGGCGGTTGGTTGTAGCGGAGTTCGTCGGCCGGCGGTGCTTGGAATTCCTGGTACTTGGCCGATCCCAGCAGTCGCCAGGTTTCGCTCGAGGTAACACAGCCAAGCCAAGCCGCTACCCAAGGCAACGCCAGCAGCACTCCGACTCGCGAAAGGACGGTGAGTCTAGGAGCTGGCGATGCGGCTCGGATGCAGCATCGGGCTGATGCTCGCCGAGCACGGTCCTTGGGTTTGTGGCCGGTCATGCCTTGGCCCTGCTCTACCGAAAAGATTGGCCGTACCCCATTATCTTGTCTGGCGGATACCCAGCTCATCGGCCCTCGCACTCTGTCCCGAAGAGAGAACCGCCCTGGGACTATGGCCCAGGCATAGCGACGTTTGCATTCCGGTCAAGCTCAAGCCGAAACCATAGCATAAACATTCCAGCGCTGGGCTGGCCAGGAGGCACCTGCGACACCCGGGCGAAAACCTGCCAGTTCCAATCCCCTGCCTGGAGCCTGTGGTGGTGGCCATTCCCCGGCTGCGGATACCCCACCATTGGCCGAAATGCCATGCCCACCGATAGGCGGCCGACAACCGGCGAATTGGTGCGGCGAGGAGCGTCATGGCTGGAACGGTAATCCTGCGATCGCGGCGAGCGAAGCCTTTTTTCTCCCGCCATCCCTGGGTCTATGCCGGGGCGATTGCCGAAGTGCAGGGCAATCCCGCCGACGGCGACGAGGTAGAAGTATTTTCGCACGGCGGGCATTTCATTGCCCGGGGACTTTACAACAGTCGCAGCCGCGTTCGCGTTCGACTCTATTGCTGGGAGGCAAATCGCCCGCTCGATGAATCGTTCTGGCGGCAACGATTGGAAGATGCGATCCAGCTTCGCCGCGATGTCCTGCGTCTGCTCGAGCCTGGCAAAGCCTGCCGGCTCGTCTTCAGCGAGGGCGACGGTTTGTCCGGCTTGACCGTGGACTGGTATGATGGCTGGCTGGTGATGCAATTCACCGGACTGGGGCTGGCGTTAAGACGAGAAATGCTGGTACGGATTCTCGTCGAATTGCTGCAACCGCGCGGCGTAATCCTGCGCACCGAAAAAAGCATTGCTCCACTGGAAGGACTCGATCTCAGCGACGGCGTCTTGTGGGGGCAAGCTCCCACTGATCCGGTGGTTATCGAAGAAAATGGCGTGGTCTTTCTCGTGGATTTGCTGAGCGGGCAGAAGACCGGCTTGTACCTGGATCAGCGGGAGAATCACCGGGCCGTCAGTCGGTATGCCATCGGTCGGCGGGTACTGGATGCTTTCTGTTACACGGGTGGTTTCGGGTTGCATGCGGCCCGGGCCGGGGCGGTAGAGGTGCTCGGCGTGGACAGTTCCGCTGTCGCCATTCAACTGGCTCAGCGCAATGCCGAACGCAATTGCCTCCATAACGTGCGGTTCGTCGAAGGGGAGGTCTTTCGATTTCTGGAGGAGCTGGCCAGGAGCGGCGAGCGGTTCGGTTTGGTTATCCTCGACCCGCCCAAATTCGCTCACCGTCAGAGTGCCGTCGAAAATGCTCTGAAGGGCTATCGCCGATTGCTGGCCTTGAGTCTGCTATTACTGGAACCGGGTGGCGTGCTGGTGACCTGCTGCTGTTCCGGGCTGATCAGCATGGAGATGCTGGAAGAACTTGCAGCGCAGTCGGCCACGAAAGCCCGTCGCCACCTGCAGATCCTCGAACGCCATTATCAGCCCGCCGATCATCCGGTCGCCATCGCCTGCCGCGAATCTTCGTACTTGAAATGTTTGATAAAACGGGTATGCTAGAACCGGCAGCGTTGAAACCAGGCACCTCGGTGGGGAGTATCTTCACAACAGGCCGACCACGTCGTGCGAACTGAGGAGCGGCTTTCTACCGGCCGCCTTCTAAGGAAAGGAGAGAACCGATGACCGCATTTCGCCGTTGCCCTCTCGCCGTGCTGCTGGGCGTGCTCGTGGCCAGCGCTGGGTGGCTGGGTCAGGCTCGACCCCTCTTCGCCGAGCCGGTGGATAAACTCCTGCCGGCCGAGACCCAGATCGTCTTCCACTTCGACTTGCGACAGCTCCAGAAATCGCAACTGTTCAAAAAGTACCTGCAAAAGCCCTTGCAGAACGCTATGCGGGAAAATGCTGAACTGAAAAAATTCGAAGAAGCTACCGGCCTCGATATCCTCAAGGATATTCACACGGTGAGCCTCGCACTTACCAAATTCAAGATCGACCCCGCCAGCCCAAAGGTCGATCCCAAAGATGTCGAACTTCTGGCGATCATTCGCGGCGACTTCGCCCGCGACGCCTTGGTTAAGGTGCTGAAGAAAAACGAAGACCTGGAGTCGCAACGCTATCAGGGCTACGACATCTTCATCAGCAAGGAATCCGACGAAGAATTCATCAGCGACCAGCGCGCTTACATCTGCGTTGCCGAAAACGGTATCATTCTCGTTTCCAACCAGCGAGGCCGCTTGCAGAAGTCGCTGGACGGTTTGCAGGAGTCGGAACCGGCCGGGATCAAGAAACAACTCCGCAGCGTCATCCAGGGCATTCCCGCCAATCAAACCCTGTGGCTGGCCATGGGGGAAGTGCCCGCTTTGAAGGAACTGGCCCAGCAGGACCCAAATGCTGCCGACGCCCTCGACAAACTGATCGGACTCAGTCTCAGCGTCGGCGTGCAAGACAAGATCACCGTTACCGTGCGAGCCCACGGCAAAGACGAAGATGCCGCCCGCGAATTTCGCGCTGGCTTCGAAAAATTCCGGGGCTTAATCGCGCTGTTTGCCGGCCAGGACCAGCAGGTTGGCCCGATCCTGCAGGACGTGCTCAACACGTTCAAGACCGGGGCCAAAGGCACCACCGCCACTCTCGAATTGGAGCTGTCCGAGGAAGTGCTCCAGAAGATTGTCAAAACCATCCAGGCAATGCTCGGCGGGGCCGTTCAACTGCCTGATCAGGACAACTGATTTCGCCACCCGGATGGGCGGTCAAATAGGCCTTCTTCATCTGCCTGGTCCAACCGCCTGACCAGGACAACTGATTCCGCTACTGCACAACTCGCAATCGGGAAACGTCTCGTAAAGCGCGCATCTGCCCGAGCGGGACGACCCGAAGCCAACGCTCGCTGCAGGCGTTCCTGAAACGTCTCGTAAAGCGTGCATCTGCCGGATCGGGACGACGGCTTCCGCCGGTTTGACCCCTTAGCGCGCCCGACTGGCCGCATTTTCCCCATCAAGCAGTTCAGAGCGCGAAAGGCCCTTGCAGCGAACCACGCACTTCGATACAGCCGCATTTGCACACACGCGCAACCAGGAGCCGCGGCCGCAAGCAAAGCTCGAGCGGCGAGTAGCCAATCCAAGAGCGGCGGGCGTCAGCCCGCCGTGGCGTGCGATAATCGCGCTGGCGAGGGAATGCGCCTTCCGACGATGAACGCCCGCCGTCAGGAGCGGCGGGCGTAAGCACGCCGTGGTGTGCGAACCGGATCTGCAAAGGCGTTACCGAGATTGTTCGGGAGATTGTCCCCGGTGCGTTGGGGCAACGCCGTTGCAATCGCGTCGGCGTAACCACGGCGGGCTGACACCCGCCGCTCTTGCTCGTCTGCGCGACGACTGTGTGCGAACGTATGCGGAATCGTCCTAGCAGTTACGTTCGCCCAACTACGCCGGGCTGACACCCCCCGCTCTTGTGCACGTGCGTTTGTGCATCGCAAAAATCGCAATCTCATCGGCGAGCGATCTACGCGCAACAGGGAGCGGCGAGCGTGGGAGGCGGTTTTGCCGGAGCGCTTCGGCAAACATGCGGGAGACTGCCGACGGTGCAGTGTTGCGATGGGCCGGCGCAGTGCACTCCACGGGCGCAAAGCGGTCATGCGTTGGGGCTACTGCGTGGGAGCAGGCCGTATTTTTTCATCTTCTTGTACAGCGTTACACGACTGATGCCAAGTTCGTGAGCGGCACGGGTGCGGCTGAAACCGTGTTGCGACAGCGCCCGCAGAATAATGGTACGTTCAAGCAACTCGCGATTGTAGCTGAGTCCATCGCGGCTTTCCTGGGGTAGCTGGCCATTACTGTGTTGCAGGGCGTGCTGGCGAACAGAGTCGGGAAGATGCTCCGGCAGCAACAGTGGGCCACGGCTGACGAGTACGGCATGCTGGATGGCGTTTTCCAACTCGCGGACATTACCGGGCCAGTGATAGGTTTCGAGAATGCTCAGGGAGTCCGGACTAATGTCGAACACCTCTTTATGGAAGCGAGCGGAGAAACGGGCGGCCATATTTCGCACCAACGGCTCAATGTCTTCCGGCCGTTCGCGCAACGGCGGCAAGTGAAAGGACATGACGTTGAGGCGGTAATACAAATCCTCGCGGAATCGGCCACGTCGCACTTCTTCACCGAGATTGCGGTTGCTGGCGACAATGAGCCGGCAGGAGCTCTTGTGGGTTTCGTTGCTGCCGACGGGTTCGTATTCTCCAGTTTCGACCACGCGCAAGAGGTTGGCCTGCTGTTCCAGGGGCAGGGCGTCAATCTCATCGAGCAGGAGAGTCCCGTGACCGGCGGCAGCGAACTTGCCAGGACGGTTACGATCGGCTCCGGTAAATGCCCCTTTGACGTGGCCGAACAACTCACTCTCGATCAAATTCGGTGCCAGCGCACCGCAAGGGACGATGAGGAAACGTTCTTTGGCCCGTGGGGAAAATTCGTGAATCAGCCGGGCCAGATAGGTTTTGCCGGTGCCGGTTTCGCCGGTGAGCAAAACGGTGACATCATGTCGGGCGGCCAGTGCGAGTTTTTCCACCAGAGGCAGAAGCGAGGGCGTAAAGGGAGCCAGCCGAAAAGCGATTTCCTGTTCGAGCGTGCCGTCGGCAAAGCGAGCCAGTTCGGTGTGGCGTGGATGGTCGCGGCGGAGTCGCAGGGCCGGAGTCAGCCCCGCCAGGTCGCGTGGCCAGAGTAAAATTCGTAGACCGTACCGTGCCCAGTCCTGCACTTCCGCCCAGCAAGTTTCGGAGGCAAGTACAACCACGACGAAGGGCAATCGCCGCAGGGTGATCTCCTGGATGAGCCGACGCGCTGGCGCGAGTTCCGAGGCTTGGACAATGCCCAGCACCAGGCTGGCTTGCCAGGCTTGCAGCAACGATGCGGCACTGTTCCAGCTGACGACCGGCCAATGTTCCGGGAGCGGCGACCGGGAAGTTGCAAGGGGATCGGCCTGGAGGTGGTGTTCCCGCGACGTCGGGTTGGCCAGTCGCCGCAATTCCCAGCGAACCGTCTCAATCAGCTGCAGATCGTCCGCAATCACAGCGTAGCGATGCGGTGGCATACGTCCAGACCTCGCGGGTTATGCGGGGAGAAGACTTCCACCTGGCCCTGCTCGACCCGACAGAACTTCCTTGCCGAGAGAACTTCACTGCTGGCGGGAAGGAGTGGATAGAGGGGACAGACCCACTCCGGGCAGGTCACGGCCCAATAGCAACTGACCTTCCGCGCAGCGTGGGCGGATCGCCTTCGCGGCGCCCATAGCAAAAGCATGTTCTCGCCCCTGGCTGCCCTCGACCGCTTGACCGCAGCGGTGGAATACTGGCCGGAGCCTTCGCAGAGCTGTACGGGGTCTACGAATCTCCTCGGCAAGGAGGGCTTTAGCGGGCCTTTGCGACTTCTACCAGCAGCTCGCTTCCGGATCCTTCCGGTGCAGGGCAGACCTGGCCCTGCGTGCTGCTAGTTAGAGTTTACAAAAGTAACCGGCGCAAGTCAAGCAACAAGCTTCATCTTTTACCGATTTTTCCCAATCTGCCAAGAAAGACGCTCAGGAAAGCTGTTCCCAGTCTTCCGGCTCAGTGATACTCCGGCAGTAGCGGGAGACCAGCATTTGCAGGTCGAGCAAGTCGAGCCAGACATGCGTGGGGAGAACGACACAGTCGCGCTGGGTTTCGCGCACGCCTTCCCGGCTGCAGCGAGCCAGACGTTCGTGCACCATCTCCAAAAAATCCACCAACCGCGCCAGCTGCGATGGCGTGAGCCGACGCGGTGGCGGAGGCGGCGAGTCGGGACGTTCCACTAACAGACGGGCCAAATGGGCGGCATCTTCGTGTTCCAAAAGGAACTCGGCCGGTTCTTCAGGAATCTGGTCCGCGGGAACCAGCGGCGTGCACTCCCCGCCCGCTGACGGGGTGTTGGGCGGCAACGGTTGCCCTCGCGCTTGCTGTAAAATCCGATGCACCTCCACTGGCGAGCCATACAGCAGGGTGGTCCGACCTATGCGGATGCAATCCCCCGGTTGCAGCCGGCAAACGCTGACCGGCTTGCCATTCACCGCCGTGCCGTTGGTGCTGTTCATATCCACAATGACGATGTCCTCCTGGTCATGCAGCACCTTGAGATGAAAGCGGCTGACCCGCTCGTCGTTGAGGCAAATACGGTTTCCCTCTTCCCGGCCGATGGTGAACGGAGTCGGGACATCGCGAAAAATTCGGCCTTTGTCCACGCCATCTATCACCTGAAACGTTACCCGAGGCATGGGTGTTGATCTCAGCGATTTCGCGTTATCGGAAAGTTCCCGCCAAGCTGTCACGCTGCCGATAGCTGGACATTTTCTTCCCTTCGCCGCATCCTGGCCACTTCGCGAGCGATTTTTCACCGGCGCTGCGCCCCTTATGAAATAACGTAATTCGTCCCACTTCGGTGCCAATGCTCGCGGGTGCCTGCCTGTATATTGTAACTGTTTGTGCGGCATACCAGAAGGTGTGTCCGCTGTGGATATGCTGGTGCAGAACAAGAGTACATACGGCTATGGGGGATGGGGATGCTGGCCAGGACACGTGGGCCGATGCTGGTCGCTTTCCTGACGGTGGCAATCGACTTGCTCGGATTTGGTCTGGTGCTGCCGTTATTACCGGTTTATGCCGACCGAATCCTGCCGCTTTTTCCGACGCTGACACGGAACTTGCTGATCGGGTTGCTGATGGCGTCGTTTTCGGCGATGCAGTTCCTGTTCGCCCCGATGTGGGGGCGGATCTCCGACCGTATCGGCCGCCGACCGATACTGCTGGTGGGGCTGCTGGGGTCGGTGGTGTTTTATTCGCTGTTCGCGCTGGCCTCGGCTTGGAAAAGCGTGGTGCTGCTGTTTGTAGCCCGGATCGGTGCGGGCATCTGCGGGGCGACCATAGGCACAGCCCAGGCCGTGATCGCCGACTCCACGCCCCCAGAACAACGCGCGGCCGGGATGGCCCTGGTAGGCATGGCCTTTGGTATCGGTTTCACCATCGGGCCGATGCTGGGGGCGATCTCGCTGGCCCGCGAAGGCGACGAGCCGAGCATTGTTCCCGGACTGCTGGCCGCTACGCTGTCCTTCGCCGCTCTGCTGCTGGCCTGGTTCGTCTTACCAGAAACTCGGCGGGAGGGGGTCTCGGTAGCGCGGAGCTGGTGGCCGGCTGAAGGATGGCGCATCGCTCTGGCCAGTAAAGCCACCGCATTCCCCATCTGCACCTTCTTTCTGGTGACGCTGGCCTTTGCCAGTTTTGAATCCATTCTGGCACGCTATGCCCAAGACGAAATCTTTGCCGATTCCCAGGCATCCGTCGGGCCGGTCGTGCTGGGAGTTTCCCTGACCAGTCGGCAAACGCGAATCTGCTTGCTCTTTGCCTACGTCGGCGTGATTCTCATGCTGGTGCAGGGGCTGGTCGTGCGGCCACTGGTTGCACGTGTCGGCGAAGTGGTGATGGTACGCACGGGGATCGGTTTGCTGATGACGGCCCTGTTGCTGATGGCGACGTGGCAAGCCGGCACCTCCTTGCCGCTGACCCTGGTGGCCCTGGCGCTGGCGGTCAGCGGATTCGCCTGTTGCACTCCGGCACTGCAGTCGCTGGTCTCCCGCCATGCTCCGCCGGATCGGCAGGGACAGATTCTCGGCGTCAATCAGTCCGCCGCTTCTTTGAGCCGGATTCTCGGCCCGGTGCTGGGGAACTCGCTGTATGGCCCGAAACACGGGTCGCATCAACTCCCTTACTACGCCGCCACCGCTTTGTTGCTGCTGGCTTTTCTCCTCTCGCTGGCCATGCGCAGCGCTCTCGCCGCCACAATTCCCGATAAGCCACCGGTCAGCGGCTAGTAAACTAATCCCGGACTGCCGTCCGGAACGACACACCAGGAGCGGCGGGCGTCAGCCCCCGTGGTGCGGGAAGCGCAAGTGCAACGGCGTACGCGCGCCCGTTCGGGGACTGGTGTCGCGGGGGGACCAAGAGCGGCGAGCGTCACCCGCCGTGGTGCGCGATAATCGCGCTGGCGGGGGAATGCGCCTTCCGACGATGAACGCCCGCCGTCAGGAGCGGCGCGCGTCAGCCGGCCGT
>Ga0101945_1000489_pt1 | contig 67058 bp, 68 predicted proteins | sample DewCreD2012metaG_2_FD_75246 | JGI IMG/M metagenome (GOLD analysis project Ga0101945, IMG submission 75246) | Hot spring sediment bacterial and archeal communities from British Columbia, Canada, to study Microbial Dark Matter (Phase II) - Dewar... ... | reverse complement strand
ATCAGCGCCCGCAGAACGAAGTAGACCAGGTCATAGTGGTTGGCGGCGTAGAACTCCGGAACTTCGCCGTAGGCCGCCCGGTAGGCGTCCACGAACTCTTTGGTCCTGGGGTCCTGGCCCGTCGGGTCAAACCGGTCCAGGGCCACGACGTAGCCTTCCATCGGGGCGTCGCCGGCGATGCGCTGGGCGTCCGGAGTCCACTCGTTGCCGGCGATCTGGACGTTGACTCCCTGGGCCCGGAGCTGATTGACGATGTAGCCGACGTCGTTCCCGTAGGAGCCGACCACGACGGCATCGGGGTTGGCCGCCTTTATCCGGGCGATCTGAGGGCCGTAGTTGGTCTGGCCGATATCGTGGGGCTCCTCGGCCACAACCTGACACCCGAGTCGACCGCAGGCGGACTTGACGCTGTCATTCACGCTCCGGCCGGCCGCATCGTTCCAGAAGATGGTGGCTACCCGCTTGACGCCCTTTTCCTGGACAAGCAACTGAACCAGGCCGGGCATGAGCTGACTTCCGAGCATCCGGGTGTTGTAGAGGTTTTCTTTGTTAATAAGGGATGCCCCGACGCCGCCCCCGTTAAAGAGGAGGACCTTCCGCTCGACGGCGATGGGCTGAATGGCCAGGGTCGGGGCGGTATACGAGCTCAGGATCACCGGCACCCGGTCGACCTCCATCAATTTCCGGCCGCCGCTGGCGCCGGCTTCGGCGTCGCCGCTCTTGTGGTCCTCGATGACGAGCTGGAGCTTCCAGCCCTTCACCCCGCCGGCCTTGTTGAGCTGGTCCACGGCCAGCTGGGCCCCCCGGCTCATAACCTGGCCGTAGAACGACCCGGGCCCGGTCATGGCCAGCAGCATCCCGACCTTGAGGGTCTTCTCCTGGGGCTGTCCCGGCGAAGGCGCCGGCGCGCCCGGCGCCGGCTGGCAGGCCGAAAGGAGGAGCAAACCAAGGATAAAAAGGCTCAGAACTGTCCGGCTACGCGACGTCATCGGCTAACCTCCAGCACACTTGATAACATTCTCCGCCTCGAGGGCGGCAATTTCGGCCTCCGTGTAACCCAGCCCCAGCAGTACCTGCCGGGTGTACTCCCCGAGCAGGGGAGCCCGCATGTGGGCAACCTGAGGGGCGTCCAGCAGGCGCACCGGCGTCCCGACCATCCGGGTGCGGCCGGCAACCGGGTCGTCCAGGTCAACGACCATCCGGTTCACCTCGACCTGGGGCTGATGGAGGGCTTCGAAGGGGCTCAGGATGGGGGCGCAGGGGACATCGGCCGCCTGAAGTTCGGCGATCCATTCGTCCCGCGGCCTGGTTTCGAAGAGGGCGGCCACGATATCGTAAAGTTCGGGGCTGTTCTGGGCCCGGCCCAGGGCGGTGGCAAACCTGGGCTCGTCGGCCAGCTCCGGCACGCCCAGAACCTGGCAGAGCCGGCGCCACTGGGAGTCCTGGACGACCACCAGGATAAGATAGAGGCCGTCGGCACACCGGTAGGGCGCGTACATCGCCTGGGCCGAAAAATCCACCGGCTTTTCGGGCCGAACCTCCCGCTCCACTTCGACCAGGTCGACGAACTGCATCGCCAGGGCCGCCTGAAGGAGCGAGGTCTGGACGACGGTGCCCTCCCCGGTGCGCTCCCGGGCCAGCAGGGCCAGGGTGATGCCGTAGGCCAGCAACATGGCCGCGCTCATATCGGCCACCCAGATCCCGGAGCTTATGGGCATGCCGTCGGGCCGGCGGCGCCGGGCAAGCACACCCGAAATGGCCTGGATAATGAGGTCGTAACTTCCCCGCCCGGCGTAAGGGCCCTCGGGCCCGTAGCCCGTAAGCCAGCCGTAGATGAGCCGGGGATTAAGGGCCTTCAGGGTAGGGTAGTCGTAGCCGAGCCGTTCGGCGACGCCCGGCCGGAAATTATGAATAAGGACATCGGCGGTGCGCACCAGCCGGTAAATTACCTCCCGCCCGGCCGGGTGGCGGATGTCGAGGGCGATGCCCAGCTTGTTGCGGTTCAGGGGCAGGAAGGCCCGGCTCTCGCCGTTGGGCAGGGGCGGCAGGGTGAACGTGCGCCGGGCGTCGTCGCCCCAGAGGGGCTCCACCTTGATGACTTCGGCTCCCTGGTCGGCCAGGTACATGGCGGCCGCCGGGGCGGCCCACATCTGGGCGAGGTCGATAACCCGAATGCCTGCCAGCGGAAGCGGCATCAAAAGGTTCCTCCGGGCCGGACGAAAGTCACTTTATTATTATAAGTGCCCGTCACCCGATAGTTCTAACCGCCCGGGGTGGGCGTCGGGCTCGCCTCGGGAGTCGGCGACGGCGTCGGCGTGGGCGTTGCCACCGGCGGCTGGGTTACCAGCCGGTTCAGGTCATCGTAGAGGCTGTTTGACACGAGGTAGACCCTGGGGTCGCCCCCTTTCCGGGCGTACCGGCTCAGCCCGGCCGGATTCGTCTGGCCGAAAAAGAGCTGTTCCTGCCGCCCGTCCTTCAGGCCCACGGTAGCCGTCAGGACGGGCTGGCTCAGACCGTAGGGTGCCAGGTCCGACGGCTGCTCCTCAACCACCCGGCCGGCCACCAGCGACCCGAGCTGTCGGCCCACCGAGTCAAGCCGCGCCGGGTCGGCGGGGGCCGCCTCCGGGCTGGTGAGCCGCCACTCGCCCCCTTCCGACCGCTCCGCCCGAACCTGGCCCCCGCCGGTCCTGACCTCAATGAAGCGAAGGTCGGCCGGGTCAAACTTAAAAAGCTCGGGACTGCGCTGCTCGAGCCCGGACGGTGCCGGCCGGGCCAGCTCGACAAAGTAAACGTAGGCCAGGAGGCCGACCGCAACAACGGCCAGGATGATGGTTGCGCGTCCGAAAGGCACGGTCTCAGCGGCGCCGGTACCAGACGATCGCCCCCAGCAGCAGGACGATGGCCGGCAGAAATACTACCGAGGAGAGGAAGACCAGGTTCTGCTGCTGGGACGTCAGAATCAGGTTCGGCTCGTTGCTGGGTCGGGGCGGGATGGAAACAAGCTGTTCACCCTCCTGCTGTTTTGCCGCCCAGGAGACGAGCCGCAGAAACAGGTCGTTATTGCCGGGGGCGGCGGCCCACTGATTGGCCGCAAAGTCGGCGTCCCCCACGACCGCCAGCCGGCCGTTCTGGGCCGACCCCGACTGGTCGCCGGCCCCAGGAAACTTCCCCTCGACCGTCACGGCCAGGGTCAGGGGGCCCTTCGTGTCCACCCCGGGGTCATAGCGGGCAACGGACTTATCGGTCTCAAGCCAGCTCTGGTCGGTCGTCTTAAAAAGGTCGGTATAGACCAGGCCGGTCGGGGTTTCGGCCGTTCGGGTTACGGCCGTTGCGACGGCAAAGACCGTGGCCCCAAGGTTCCGGGTTATCGGACCCGGCTCATAGGTGTCCACCACCGGCGTCAGCGGGTCGCCGAAGTAAGCCCGGCCAGGTTCGACCACCACCCCCGGCCCGACCTGGAGGCCGTACTGACGGAGCCAGTCGATAAAGGGCTGGGGGGTATCGGGTTCGGCCAGCACCACCACCCCACCACCCCGGGCCAGGTATCTGCTCAGGGCATCCAGCTCCTGGGGCAGGGCGGGCCGGGTCGGCCCGGCGATGACCACGGCGTCGGCGTCGTCGGGCACATTCTGGGCGGTCGCCAGGTTGAGGGTGGCCACATTCATGGAGTTGGCCTCCAGGGCCGCCTTCGCCTGGGAGTAGCCGGGACGGTCAAAGCTTGCGCTGTCCCGCTCGCCGTGGCCCACCAGGAAGTAGACCTTCTTCGGCGACTCCCGGACAACCCGCAGGATGGCCGAAGTAAATTGCTGTTCGCTGACGGAAGTCGTCTCCTGGCGGCGGCCCTGGTACTCGAAGACCACCGTGCCGTAAAGCCGGACGTTGTACTGCACCGCCCGGGACGGCTCCCGGTCGGGGTCGATGAACTCGTAGTCAAAGAGGGCCGAGGCGTTCTTGTACTCTTTGAGGAGGTCCTCGGCCTGGACCCGGTCCTCGGTGGTCGAGCCCTCGGTGAAAAAGGCGTAGGCCTTGAGCGGGGCCCTAAGCTCGCCGAGAATCTGCCGGGTCTGCTCGCTCAGGGTGAACCGACCGGTCCGGGTCAGGTCCCACCGGTAGTGATAGCGGGTCCCCAGGATGTTCGCCGCAACCAGAATGCCGGCGACCGCCGCAATGAGCACGGCCGTATTCGACCCGTATCGGGTCTGCCGGGCCCGAACGACCCGCGCCGTCTCTGAAGGGAATGCGACCAGATAGGCCAGCACAAGCACGGCCCCGGCGGCGAGGAGGCCCTGGCCGATGAGGTCGAGCTGACCCTGGATGACGAAGCGGGCCCCGGCCCCGACAATCAGCGCCAGGCCGATGGGGGCCAGGAATTTAACCGCGTCCCGGAGAATGCGGCCGGCCGCAGCCATCTCCGCCTACCGCCACCTCCGGGACTCGAGAACCCGCTCGGCCAGCACCAGACCGAAGACGACAACCGAAAGGTAAAAAACCACGTCCTTGGTGTCGACGACTCCCTTGGGGAAGTCGACGAAGTGGTTGTAAAAGGCCAGGCTCGAAAGGACCGCCCCGACCTGTCCCCCAAAGATGCCGGAGATGGCTTCAAACAGCCAGATAATCAGCAGCAGGGCGAAGGTAAAGATATAGGCCACAACCTGGTTGCGGGTAAGGGCTGAGACGAAAAGCCCCAGGCTGATGAACGCGGCCCCCTGCAGGAACAGCCCCAGATAGGCGGCCAGGATCGGTCCGGGGTCCGGCTGGCTGTAGGAGAAGAGCAGGAGGGGATAGTAGGCCGTGGCCGCGAGCATGATGACCAGGAAAACCAGGGCGGCCAGGAACTTGCCCAGGACGATTTCGGCTTCCCGAACGGGCGATGTGACCAGGAGCTCCAGGGTGCCGCTGGCCTGCTCCTCCGAAAGCAAACGCATGGTGACGGCCGGCGACACAAAAAGCAGGATGATCGCCACGTCCGTAAGGGTAAACCGGACGTTGACCTGCCGACTCAGGAGGACCGAGAGGGAGAAGAAGGCCCCGGTCACGAAGAGGAAGCCGGCCACAACGGCATAAGCGATAAAGGAGGCAAAATAGGAGTTGAGCTCCTTAGCCGTTATCGCCAGGATCGCCCGCATCCCCTTCAGGCTCCTCGGTCGTCAGCTTGAGGAAGATCTCTTCCAGGGACATTCCGACCGGCCGGAGCTCCCGGAGTCCCCAGCCCCCCCGAACCACCGCCTCGGCGATCTGCTCCCGCAGGTCGGTCCCGACGGCGCAGTCGACGGCGAACCTTGCAACCCCGTCCCGTTCTTCGGGGATAACCGCGAGCACCCCCGGGACCGCCTCCAGGGCCCGCCGGACCCTGTCGGCCGGGCCCCGCACCTCCACCCGGATGCGCTCGCTCCCCCGGAGCCGGGCCGCCAGGTTTTCCGGGGCGTCTTCGGCCACGATCTGGCCCTGGTGGATGACCAGGACCCGCTGGCAGGTCATGCTGACTTCGGGGAGGATGTGACTGCTCAGGATAACAGTGTGGTCGCCGGCCAGGCTCTTTATAAGCTGACGGGTTTCGATGATCTGCCGGGGGTCCAGGCCGACGGTGGGCTCGTCCAGGATGAGAATGGGCGGGTCGTGAACCAGGGCCTGGGCAAGCCCGACCCGCTGCCGATAGCCCCGGGAGAGCTTGCCGATAAGCACCCGGGCCATGTGCTCCAGCCGGGTCCGGGCCATGACCGTCCGGACCCGCTCCCGAATCTGCTTCCGGGGAACACCCCGGATGGTGGCGATAAACTCGAGGAAGGCCTCGACGGTCATGTCGTTGTAGAGGCTGATGTTTTCGGGCAGGTAGCCGATGCGCCGCCGAACCTCCAGCGAATTTTTCAGGACATCGTAGCCGTCAACGACGGCCGTCCCCGAGGTGGGCGGGAGGTAGCCCACCAGAATCCGCATCGTCGTCGTCTTGCCGGCCCCGTTCGGCCCCAGAAAGCCGACAATCTCCCCCCGCCGGACCTCGAAGCTTACGTCCTTAAGGGCCAGGGTCGGGCCGTAAGCCTTCGAAAGGTTTTTAACCTGGATGGCAGGCTGCGTCATACGCCGTCGAAAGGGGGCGCGCCAGAATTTCAGCCAGGCCCGGTCTCCGGCTTCAGGCGGGCGGCCGGACCGGGTCAAAAGGAGGGCAGTTCAGGCGTTTGTCTGGTTGCGCTGTTCGTCCTCGCCGGAGAGGGCCTTCCGGAAATCCCGAATGCCCCGTCCGAGGGCGGAGCCGAGCTCCGGCAGCTTGCCGACCCCGAACACGAGCACCACGATGAGCAGGATGATGGCCAGCTCCAGCGGTCCGATCCTGGGCATTACCATGAATTATCCACCTCCGGTACCTAGTTAATGAATAACACCTTTAACCGGCCGGGTCAAGGCGGGCGTAGACCGACCGGAGGATCCGGTCGAGCGCCCGGGCCGGCGGTCCCCCAACCGAGACCGCCGCCCGGCAGTCAATGACGACCGCCGGCCTAACCCCGACCAGCTCTTCCAGGCGGACTTCCGGGTCGGCAAGGGTAACAACAACCGGGTATCCGGCCTCGAGGTCGGTCCGAATCGCCCGGACTGCGCCCCCGGGATGGAAGCTCGCTCCCAGGCGGCAGGCGAGGCCCCGGCCCAGGACCGGTCCGCTTTCGGCCGACACCCCGGTCAGAACCATCAGCGCCGGGCCGGCGGGCGCCCGGGCGTAATCCCAGGCGAGCCGAAAATATCGCCGGGCGACCCGGCGTATTCTGCGCCGTTCGGCGTCAGTTTCAACCTGGTCGAGGCGGAAGCTGGTGACCTTGCCCCGAACGTAGGCCCGGTAGCACTGGTAGAAGGGCAGGAGCCGGCGCAGCCCCCGGTCGCCCGACGCCTCAATATAGCTTTCGGCAAAGAGATAGCCCAGGTCCGGCCGGCCAAGGGCATCCAGGTCCATGGCCAGAAAGGCCACCTCGGCGGCCACATCGCCGTACCGGAACCGGTCATTGAATTCGATGCGGTCGAAGATGCAGATGCCGTTTTCAACACAGATGCTCTCGGCGCGCAGGTCCCCGTGGCAGTCCCGGATCCGCCCCTGCCCAATCCGCCCGAGCAGAAGGCCGGCGGATGTGTCGAGAAAACCGGTCACGTAGCGGCGAATGCCTTCGTACCAGCGGCGGGGAATGGTCCGGCCGATATACGGGGCGGTCTGGGCGAAGTTTTCTTCCCAGTTGAACCGGATAAGCTCCGGTTCACCGAACCGGTCGATTTCGGGGCCGTGGTCGGAGGCGGCGTGGAAGGCGGCGACCTTCCGGGCGATCCGAACCACAGCTTCCGGGTCAACCCGGCCCCGCCTGACGAGCCGGTCAAGCATCCGGCTCACCGGCAGCCGGCGCATGAGGACGGCGTACTCCACCGGCTCGCCCTCACCCCCGACGAGAAGCCCGGTCGGCGTCCGGACGATGGGCACCACCCGCAAGTAGGTTCCGGGGCAGAGGGCCTGATTGAGGCGGACCTCCTCCTCGCAGAAGTGCCGGCGTTTTTCGAGGGTCGAATAGTCCAGGAAGCCGAAATTGACCGGCTTTTTAACCTTGTAGGCGTAGGGTCCGGCCAGAAAGACGTAAGAGATGTGGGTCTCCACCAGCCGGACCCGCCGGGGCCGGTGGGGGTAGGCTTCGGGCCGGAGGAGGCCAGCGACCAGGGCCGGATTACCGGTCATGTTCACGTCATATTCACCCCCCACAGGTTCCGAACGCCCCTGGAGATTTTACCGCCGACAGCTTCCCGCGGGAAGCCACCGCGTATAAGTTCCGACGTACAAAAGTGATTCCGGAATAAGGAATGAGTTGACATCGGGAAAGGATTATGCTATAGACTGGCAGAAATTTTAGATTGCAGGCGGCAGGAGGACCATTTATGGGTAACGGAGATTCCCGGGCCGGTCTAATTGCCGGCATTATCGTCTTCATTGTTGGCCCTATTTTGCAGCTGGTTATCGGCGGCTTTGACCAGATCACCCGGTTCAATTTCTGGTTCGGTCTTTACGGCTGGTACTGTGCGGCCATTGTGGTCGGTTACCTGGTGCACCTGCTCACCGGCGGTGCCCGGGCCGAAGAAGCTTAGACTCTCCAGAAGGAGGCGCAGCCATGGCGGTTCAGCAGCTGAAACCCGGCGACAAGGTCCCGGCCGGCGAACTGCCCCCCTGGGAAGTTGCCGACCTCCCGGCCCCGCCCCCGTTCAGCTGGAAGAATGCGGCGGCCATCATCGGGCCGGGGGCGATCCTCCTCGGCATTTCCATTGGGAGCGGCGAATGGCTCATCGGGCCGGCGACGACGGCCAAGTACAGTGCCACCCTCCTGTGGGTGGCGACAGCCTCGATTATCCTGCAGGTGATTATTAACACCGAGTTCGCCCGTTACACCCTCTACACCGGCGAGCCGATCTACACCGGGTTTATGCGGACCAAACCCGGGCCGGCCTTCTGGGGCATCGTCTATTCGGTTCTGGCCTTCCTGCAGGTCGGCTGGCCCGGCTGGGCCCTCTCGGCGGCGACGGCCATTGCCGCCGCCTTCCTGGGCCGGCTTCCGACGGCCAACGACCGGCCGACGGTCCTCTTCTGGGGCTACGTTACTTTCCTCCTGGCCATCGCCATCGTCGCCTTCGGTCGGCGCATTGAGCGGACCCTCGAGCTGGCCGAGTGGTTCATGATCTTCTGGATCCTCTACTTCCTGGTTATCATCGGCGTCTTCTTCGTGTCGGCCGGGACGTGGCTTACAGTTGCCAAAGGTTTCGTAAGTTTCGGCTCCCTGCCGCAGGGGGCCGACTGGCTCCTCCTGGGCGGCTTTGCGGCCTACGCCGGGGCCGGCGGGGTCGGCAACTCGACCATCAGCAACTGGCTCCGGGACAAGGGCTTCGGCATGGGCAAGGTGGTCGGCTTTATCCCGGCCCTGGTGGGCGGCCAGCGAATCGCCCTCACCCATGAAGGTAAGATTTTCCCCGTAACCCTGGAGAACGTGCGCCGCTGGACCCAGTGGTGGAAATACCTGGCCGTGGACCAGTACCTGGTCTGGACGGTTGGCTGTTTCCTCGGCATGTTTCTGCCGGCCCTGCTCACGGTTCAGTTTATTCCGCCGGGCACCGATATTTCGGGTTTTGCGGTGGCCGCCTTCCAGGCCCAGTATCTCTCCCAGGTCTGGGGCCCGGCCATGTGGTTCTTGACATTGCTTTGCGGCTTCTGGATCCTGTTCAGCACCCAGCTCGGTATCACTGACCTTTTCGCCCGGATGGTAACGGACATGCTCTGGACCGGCAGCGCCAGGATCCGGGCCTGGCGGGGCGGGGATGTCCGCCTCGTCTACTACGGCGTCCTGCTGGTCTTCACCATCTGGGGGGCCATTGCCATCAACCTGGCCCAGCCGCTCATCCTTATCCTCATCGGCGCAAATATGGCCGGCTTTAACTTCATTGTCCTTTCCCTGCACACCCTCTACGTTAACCGCAAGTTCCTGCCGCCGGAGCTCCGGCCACCCCTCTGGCGGGAGCTGACGCTCGTTCTGGCGGCCCTGTTCTTCGCCTTCTTCGTGACCCTGACGGTGCTCAACCAGGTCTTCGGTGTGCGGCTGTAAAACTACCGCCGGAGGCGCGGCAGATGTCTAACGAAGTCGTTGGCATCATTATCGGGGTCGTCGTAACCCTCCTTGCCCTGGTTTCGACCTGGCTCATGGCCCGGGCCGCACCCGAATAGGCAGGCCCCGGCTGGCCGCGGCCTGGCCGAGCAACTTCCGGCCAGGCCGCGGTTTTTATTCATTCGGGGCAAACCGGTCACCGGGCCTTTTAAATCTTGTCCCTCTCTTCGGCGGGAGAGGGCCCCGCAAATGTGGCGGCCCGCGGCTGGCCGGGGCCGGTGCTCCTGGGCTAAAATCAGGCTGAGTTCAGCAGGAGGACCCTTTCCGGCATGGCCCAGACCTTCGACCCCGTAACCCTCGAAGTCCTCTGGAACCGGCTCATTGCCGTGGTCAACGAGCAGGCCGCCGCCCTCATCCGGACCTCCTTTACCAGCATCGTCCGGGAATCGGGTGACCTTTCGGCCTGCATCTTCGACGTCCGGGGCAACCTGCTCGCCCAGGCCGTCACCGGTACGCCCGGCCACATCAACCCGATGCAGGCGGCGATGTATCATTTCCTGAAGGCCTTCCCGCCCGAGAGCCTCGAGCCCGGCGACGTGCTGGTGACCAACAACCCCTGGCAGACGGCCGGCCACCTCAACGACTTCACGGTTGTCACCCCCATCTTTCGCAAAGGCCGGCTGGTTGCCTTTATCGGGAACATCTGCCACGCCCTGGACATCGGGGGCCGGATCCTCGGGGCGGATGCCCGGGAGGTCTACGAGGAGGGCCTCCACGTCCCCATTTCGAAGCTTTACCGCCGGGGCGAGCCGGACCAGACCCTCCTGCGGCTCATCGAAGCCAACGTTCGGACGCCCCGGGAAGTCATCGGCGACCTCCACGCCCAGATGGTCTCCAACGAGGTCGGCGGCCACCGCCTGCTGGAGATGATGGACGAGTACGGCCTCGAAAGCCTCGACCCCCTGGCCGACGAGATCCTCTCCAGGTCCGAGCGGGCCATGCGAGAAGCCATCGGGGCCGTTCCGCCCGGGGTTTACGAGGCCGACGGCTGGTCGGACGGCTTTGACGAGCCTGTTTATCTTAGAGTCCGCCTCGAGTTCCGGGAAGACTCAGTTTTCGTCGACTACAGCGGCTCCTCGCCCCAGAGCCCCTACGGCATTAACGTCGTCATGAACTACACCCACGCCTACACAACCTACGCCCTCAAGTGCGCCCTCTGCCCGGAGGTTCCCAATAATGCCGGGAGCTTCCGGCCCCTGGAAGTTTACGCCCCGCCCGGCTGTATCCTGAACGCCCAGCCCCCTGCCCCCGTGGCGGCCCGCCACATTATCGGCCACCTGCTGCCCCACATCATCTTCCGGGCCTTAAGCCAGGCCGTCCCCGACCGGGTCATGGCCGAGGGGGCCGGCAACATCTGGAACGTCCAGACGGCCGGCTGGGACAGCCGCCGCGGCCGGCCCTATACGTACGTTTTCTTCACGGCCGGGGGGACCGGAGCCCGGCCGAACAAGGACGGCCTTTCCAACACCGCCTTTCCCAGCGGCATCATGGGGGTGCCGACCGAGGTCGTCGAGAACCTCTCGCCCCTTCTCATCAGGCGCAAGGAGGTCCGGCCCGATTCGGGCGGGCCGGGCCGCTACCGGGGCGGCCTGGGGCAGGAGATCCAGCTGACCGTCCGCACCGACCGGCCCTGGATGCTTTCGTCCATGTACGACCGGACCCGCTTCGCCCCCCGGGGCCTCTTCGGCGGCCTGGAGGGGGCCCGGGGCGAGGTGGTTGTCAGCGACGGCCGCCGGCCCCACTCCAAGGAGCGGCTCATCCTTCAGCCGGGGACGGAGGTGATTCTGCGCCTGCCCGGTGGGGGCGGCTACGGGGACCCCTTCGAGCGGGACCCGGAGCTGGTGCGGGCCGACGTCGTCGACGGCTACGTCTCGGTCGAGGCGGCCCGGACGGCCTACGGGGTCGTCATCGACCCGGCCACCCTGGAGGTGGACTGGGAGGCCACCCGGGCATTGCGGGGTGGGGCCAGGCCCCGTCCGGCGGCTGAACGGTAGGCTATAATAGCCGGCACAACGACCCGGCATGACCTTTGTCCAGACTGCCCAGCGAATGCGGCGGGCGGAAAAGTTATAATAACTTGAACCCTGCGGCCGGCGGATTTTAAGCGCATAAAGGAGGGCAGAACCGTGGTTCGGCGGGTAAGCAGGCGGGAATTCAACCTCGGCCTTGTGGGCCTCGTCGGCGGGCTTGCGGTCGGGTGTGCCCAGACCGGCACCCCGGCCCCGGCCGTCGGCCAGCAGCCTTCCGGTCAGCCGTCCTTTCCGAAGGAGATCAAGATCGGGGCCATCTATCCCCTGACCGGTCCGGCTGCCAGCTCGGGTCTGGACGGCCGGTACGGCATCGAGCTGGCGGTGGAAATTATCAATGGTAAATACGACCTCAATTTGCCCCTGGCCCGGGAAGAGGGCCTTCCGAACCTGGGCGGGGCCAAGATCCAGATCGTCTGGGCCGACAGCCAGGGAACGCCTGAGAAAGGTCAGGCCGAGGCCGAACGGCTCATCACCCAGGAGAAGGTCGTTGCCCTGACCGGGGCCTACCACAGTTCGGTGACGGCCACCGCCTCCCAGGTGGCCGAGCGGCTGGGCATCCCCTATGTTAACTTCGAGTCGTCTTCCCCGTCCCTGACCGAGCGGGGCTTCAAGTGGTTCTTCCGGACCGGGCCGCACGATGCCACCTTCGGCAAGAACCTTTTCGACCTGCTCCGGGACATGGAGAAGAAGGGCGTCAAGGTCCGCACCATCGGCATCGTCAACGAAAATACCCTCTACGGGACGGACGCCAACAAGATAACCAAGCAGTACGCCCAGGAGTACGGTTATCAGGTCGTGGTCGACATCGCCTACCCGGCCAATACGTCGGACGTGACCAGCGAGGTCCAGCGGATCAAGGCCGCAAATCCCGACGTCCTCTTCCAGGTTTCGTACACGTCGGACCTGATCCTGTTTATCCGGACGTATAAACAGCTCGACTACACGCCCCAGATGATCCTGGGCTACGGGGCCGGGTTTGTGGACCCGCAGTACACGAAGACGCTGGGCAAGGATGCCGACTACGCGATTACCCGGGCGGCCTGGTCGGCGGATATCACCGCCAAGCGGCCGGCGGCCAAGGTTGTCGCCGAGATGTTTCAGCAGAAGTTCGGTCAGCCGATGACCGAAAACTCGGCCCGGTCGTTTACCGGGATGCTGGTGCTGGCCGATGCGATTAACCGGGCCAAATCCCTGGACCCGGAGGCGATCCGGCAGGCGCTTTTGCAGACGGATATTCCCGGGGACCAGACCATAATGCCCTGGCAGGGGGTGAAGTTCGACGAGAAGACCCACCAGAACATCTACGCCCAGGGCGTGAACCTGCAGATCATCAGCGGCCAGTACTACACCGTCTGGCCCTTCGACCTGGCGACCCGGGAGATCGTCTGGCCGATGCCCAAGTGGAGCCAGCGCTAAAGGAGACCCGGGCGGGGCTTCCGGGCCCGGAACCTCGGAAATCGGGCGAAGGACTATGGAGGCCATCCGAACAATCCTTGAAGACCTGAGGAGCTCTTTCGAAGCCGACGGTTACGACCTGGCCTGGTCCCTTGACGGCGGCGTCCTGCGGGTCAAAATCACCGCCCGGCCGGATGCCTGCGCCGAGTGCCTGGTGCCCAAGGACGCCCTTCGAGGCCTTATCGCCGGCCTTCTTGCCGAAACCGATGCGGGCCGGCAGGTCCGGGCCATCGAGCTGCGGTACCCAACCGATCCTGGAGGTTGAGGACTTATGCGCGTCGTGCTGCCGAATATCGAGTACAGGGTCTTTGGCCTCGGGCTGGCCCCACGGCCCCGGTCGCTGGAGGGGAAGGTTGTGGGCTTCCTGGATGGGTGGGGACGCCGCAACCCTGACGGAACCTTCGGCATGTACCCCCTCATGGAAGCCCTCTGGCGGCGACTGCGGGAGTCTTATGGTGTTCGGGACTACGTGTGGGTGAAGAAGCCGAGCATTTCCAGCCCGGTTCCCGAGCCTCTTCTGGCCAATTTTCTGGGCCGGGTGGACGTCGTTATTAACGGCGAGGCGGCCTGAGGGTCGTGCACGTACGCGTCCGTGGTTGACGCGGTCGAAATCGAACGACGGGGAAAGCCGACCATTACCGTGGTACACGACGCCTTCGAAAAGGCGGCCCGGCTTCACGCCCGGGCGCTCGGCATGACTGACCTTCCCCTGCTTATCGAGCCGACACCTAAGGGTGGAACCATCAGTTTTGACGTGGAGGAGCTGGCGGACCGCAAGCTCGCCGAGGTTCTGGCCGCCCTCACTGCCAGCGGGAGGCCGGCGGATGTCACGGCTTAGGTCGCCCGTAGTCGAGCTGAGGGACTTCTGGGAGTGGGACGAGCTGGCCCGGCGGAACCGCTGGACCGACGGTTTGCCGGTGGCCCCGCCGACCGAAGACCGGGTTCTGGCCATCCTGGATTACCTTGGACGAGACCCGGACGAGGTGGTCGGCATTATCCCGCCGGCCCAGGGGGTTGCCACCGTCGAACAGGTGGCCATCCAGTGTGCGATGGCCGGCTGCCTTCCCGAGCACGTACCGGTCGTCCTTGCCGCCCTCGAGGCGATGCTGGAGCCGAGGTTCAACCTCCACGGCGTCCAGACGACAACGAACCCCTGCGCCCCGCTGGTAATTGTCAGCGGGCCGGTGGTGGAGCGGCTGGGCTTCCACACGGGGGACAACGCCTTCGGGGGTGGGTCCCACGCCTCCGCCGCCGTTGGCCGGGCCGTCCGCCTCATCCTGTGGAACATCGGCGGGGCCTACCCGGACGAGGCCGACCGGGCCACCCTCGGCTCGCCGGCAAAGTACGTCTTCTGCGTCGCCGAAAACGGGCGTCAAAGCCCCTGGGCGCCCATCCACGTCGACTACGGGCTGCCGCCCGAAGAAAGCGCCGTGACTGTCTTCGCCTGTCAGTCGCCGGAGCCGATTTTCGCCCCCGGTACCGCCGAGCGGATTCTCCGGGTGATTGCGACGACGCTTCCCACGACCGGGGTCAATATGTTCCACGCGGCCGGGGAATTCCTGCTGGTTTTCAGCCCCCGGCCGGCCCAGGAGCTCGCCCGGGCCGGGTATACTAAACAGGATATCCGGGCGTGGGTCTTCGAGCATGCCCGGTATCACCTCGGCTCCCTGCGTCGTTCCGGGGTGCTGGTGGGCGATGAGCCCCACCAGTACTACTGGGGCCACCGGGAAGGCGGGCCGCCGGACCTGACCGGCCTGCCGGATGAAACCCTCCTGCCGATGGTGGAGGGTCCGGACCGGATACATATCCTTGTGACCGGCGGGATGGGGCAGTGGTGGGTCGGCTTTTGTCCGGGTTGGGGAAACTACGGCGGGTTTGCGGTGACGAAACCCATCAGGTTCCCTGACTGAGGAGGGCAGCGTGAGAAAGCTCAGTCGGCGGGAGTTCTGCGGCCTTCTGGCCGGTGTGACCGGCTTAGCGGCGGCAGCCTGCGCTCAAACCACCGCCTCACCCGCGGCTTCTTCAGGCCGGCAGGCGGGAGCGCCGGCGCCCCGGGAGGTGAAAATCGGGGTGGTTTACCCGCTGAGCGGGCCGGCGGCCAGCGCGGGCCTGGACGACAAGTACGGGGTCGAACTTGCGGCGGAGATTGTCAACGGCAAGTATGACCTGAACCTCCCCCTTGCCCGGGATGAGGGTCTGCCCAACCTTGGTGGGGCGAAAATCGCCCTGGTCGTCGCCGACCACCAGGGTAAGCCCGACGTTGCCCAGGCCGAGGTTGAGCGGCTTATCACCCAGGAGGGTGTTGTCGCCGTTATCGGGGCTTACCAGAGCCAGCTTACGGCCACGGCATCGCAGGTCGCCGAACGATTCGGGATACCCTTTGTGAATCCCGAGTCGGCCGCCCCGTCTTTGACCGAGCGGGGCTTCAAATGGTTCTTCCGGGTTGGACCCCACGAGGCCACGGCCGCCAGGAACATGTTCGAGCTGATGAGGGCACTCGAACGGTCCGGACGGGCCCGGATCCGGACCATCGGAATTGTCTACGAAAACACCCTCTTCGGAACGGATGCCTATAAGGCTGACAAGCAGTACGCCCAGGAATACGGCTATGACGTCGTTGTCGAGGTGCCGTATCCGGCCAACACGTCCGACGTCAGCAGCGAGGTCCAGAAGATTAAGGCCGCAAACCCCGACGTCATCATGCAGGCCTCATACCTGGCGGACGCAGTTCTCTTCCTGCGCACCTACAAGCGTCTGGACGTAAACCCGCAGATGATCCTTGCCCACGACGGCGGGTTCGCGGACCCCGATTACGTCAAGACGGCGGGCAAGGACGGCGATTACATCATTACCCGCAACGCCTGGTCGGTTGCGCTGGCCGAGCGAAAGCCGGTGGCCAGGGCGGTGAACGACCTTTTCCGGTCGCGCTACGGCCGGGATATGAGCGACGTCTCTGCCCGGTCGTTTATCGGCTTGCTTGTCCTGGCCGATGCCATCAACCGCGCCGGGTCAACGGACCCCGAACGGATCCGGCAGGCCCTCCTTGAAACCAACCTGCCAGGCGACCAGCTTATTACCCACTGGCAGGGCGTGAAGTTCGACGAGAAGACCCACCAGAACATTTACGCCTCCTGGGTCTTCGACCAGGTAATCGACGGGCGCTACTACACGGTCTGGCCTCCCGAGGTGGCCGTCCGGGACCTGCTCTGGCCGATGCCTAACTGGAGCCAGCGCTAATGGTGAGCGCTGACCTGCTCGTTCAGGTGGTTGTCAGCGGGGTCCTTATCGGGTTCGTCTTTGCCCTCATCTCGGTGGGCCTCACCCTGATCTTCGGGGTGATGGATATCGTCAACTTCGCCCACGGCGAGTTCCTTATGCTCGCCATGTTTGCGGCCTTCTGGCTTTATTCCCTCTTCGGCGTTGACCCGGTCTTTTCGGTCCTGGTCTGCGGGCCGCTCCTCTTTATCGTCGGGGTTCTGACCCATAAAATCCTCATCCGGCACATTCTTAACGCCCCGATGCTGGCCCAGATCTTCTGCACCTTCGGCCTCTCGGTCTTTTTAAAGAGCCTGGCCCAGTTTCTCTGGGGCCCTAACTTCCGCTCCATCACCGAGCCCCTGCTGGGTGGCCGGGTGGAAATCTTCGGGGTCTTCTTCGGCCTGCCCCAGGTGGCGGCCGCCCTCGGGGCCGTCCTGGCAACGGGGGCCGTTTACCTTCTGATTTACCGGACCGAGCTGGGTCGGGCCCTCCAGGCCACTTCGGAGGACCGGGAAACGGCCGCCCTCATGGGCATCGACACCGAGCGGATGTTCACCCTGGCCTGGGGCATCGGGGCGGCCTGCGTCGGGGTGGCCGGGGCCCTGCTCTCAATGTTCTACTACATCTACCCGGAGGTCGGGGCGGTCTTTGCCCTCACCTCCTACGTGGTCGTTGCCCTGGGCGGGTTCGGCAGCGTGACCGGGGCGCTCATCGGCGGCCTCATCATCGGCCTGGTCCAGGTCGTGGCCGGCTTCATAACCCCGGCGTTTAAGATGGTCGTCGTCTACCTGGTCTATATGGGCGTCATCCTCTGGCGGCCGCAGGGGCTCTTCGGCCGATGGTGAGGGGCAGGCTCCTTCCTGCGGCAGGCCTCGGGGTTCTTCTGCTGGGGCTTATCGTCTTCCCCCTGGTGGTCACCCTGCCTTACCCCCAGCACGTGATGATTTTGATCTTTCTTTACGCCATGATGGGCCTGGCCTGGAACATCATCGGGGGTTATGCCGGCCAGGTCTCCCTGGGCGACGCCACCTACTTCGGCATCGGGGCCTACACCACGGTCATCCTGCTCCGGGACCTGGGCCTGAGCCCCTGGGTGGGGATGCTGGTGGGAGCCGTCAACGCGGTCATCGTCTCGGTGATTCTGGGCTACCCGTGCTTCCGGGTCCGGGGCCACTATTTCGCCATCGCAACCATCGCCCTGAACGAGATCGTCGCAACCATCTTCACCAACTGGGAATACGTGGGCGGGGCCGTCGGCATCTACGTGCCGATCCTGCCCGAAAGCTTTATCAACCTGCAGTTCCACCGCTCCAAGGCCCCCTATTACTACATTGCCCTGGGCATGCTCATCGGGGTGATCCTGCTTAACGTCTGGGTCGGGCGCAGCCGGCTCGGGTATTACTTCCGGGCCATCCGGGCCGACCAGGACGCCGCCCGGTCGCTGGGCATCGATATCACCCGGTATAAGATGATTGCGTACGCCATGACGGCCGCCCTCACGTCCCTGGGCGGCTCGTTTTACGCCATGTACGTCCTTTACATCGACCCAACCAGCGTCTTCGCTTTCTCTATTTCGCTGCTGGTCGTCCTGGTTGCGGTCCTCGGCGGCGTCGGCACCGTCGCCGGGCCGATCATCGGCTCGGTTATCCTCATCAGCCTGTCGGAGGGGACCCGGGTCCTTCTGGGCGGGACCGGCCGGGCCCTGGATGTGGCCATCTACGGCCTGCTGGTGATGGCCATCTCGGTCCTTCAGCCCTACGGAATCGTTGCCTGGGTCAGGAGCCTGCGCCGGCCGAGGAAACCCAGGGAGGTCAAAGTTGCCGGACCCGCTGCTTGAAGTCGAAGGCCTCTCCAAGCGGTTCGGGGGCCTGCTGGCCAACCAGGACGTGACGTTTGCCATTTACCCCGGCGAGGTCGTCGGCCTGATCGGCCCGAACGGCGCCGGCAAGACCACCCTCTTTAACTGCATAACCGGGTTCTACCGGCCCGACGGCGGCCGCGTCCAGTTCGAGGGGGTCGACATCACCGGCTGGCCGCCGGATAAAATCTGCCGGGCCGGAATCGCCCGCACCTTCCAGGTGGTGCGGGTTTTCCGGGGGCTTACGGCCTTCGAGAACGTCATGGTCGGGGCGCTGTTGCGCAACCCGAACCCGCGCCGGGCAGCGGAAGTGGCCCGGGATATCCTCGACCTTACCGGCCTCTCGGCCCAAGCGGATGAGCTGGTCGACGGCCTGCCCATCGCCCTCAAAAAGCGGGTTGAAATGGCCCGGTCCCTGGCCACCGGCCCGAAGCTTCTGCTTTTGGACGAGGTGATGGCCGGCCTTAATCCTAAGGAGCGGCAGGCGGCGGTGGAGCTGGTCCGGCGGATTCGAACCGAGCTTGGGGTCACGGTCCTTATGGTCGAGCACGTGATGGAGGTGGTGATGCCCCTCTCGGACCGGGTCATCGTTTTAGATTTTGGGGTCAAGATCGCCGAGGGTCGGCCCCAGGAAGTCATAAACAACCCCGAGGTGATAAAGGCCTACCTTGGAGAACGTTACGCTGCGCGTTTCGGACGTCTGGGCGGGGTATGAGGGGAGCCTGGCCCTCTTCGGCATAAGCCTGGAGGTCCGGGCCGGGCAGGTCGTGGCCCTGGTCGGGGCCAACGGGGCCGGCAAGACCACAACCCTGCGGGCCATCTCGGGGCTGGTCCGGCCCGAATCCGGGCAGGTGGTCTTTGAGGGCCGGCGGATCGACGGCCTCAGACCCCACCAGATCACCGCCCTGGGGATTGCGCACGTGCCGGAAGGCCGGCGGGTCTTCGGCCGGCTCTCGGTTCTGGACAATCTCCAGCTGGGCGCCTACGTCCGCCGGGACCCGGCCGAGCGCCGGCGAAACCTGGAGCGGGTTTTCAGTCTCTTCCCGGTCCTTTACGAGCGGCGAAACCAGGTGGCCGGAACCTTAAGCGGCGGCGAACAGCAGATGCTGGCCATCGGGCGGGGGCTGATGCTAAGCCCGAAACTGCTGATGCTGGATGAGCCGTCCCTGGGCCTCGCTCCCCGGATGGTGGACCGGATCTTCGACGCCGTGGCCGAGATCAAAAGACAGGGCACCACCGTCCTGCTGGTGGAACAGAACCTGGTGGAGGCCCTGGAACTGGCCGATTATGGCTACGTCATCCAGACCGGCCGGGTCGTCCTGGAAGGGCCGGGGGCCCAGCTTCTCGAAAGCGAGCTCATCCGGTCGGCCTACCTCGGTCTTTAAAGGCCGGCCCACCCCCGGAAAAGTTCCCCGATTACGGAGAAGTCCTTCGGCCCGTAGCCCGAACCGAGGGCGATGAGATAAAGCTGCCGGGCCAGGGCCGCCACCGGGGCCGGCACCCGCCCGCTTTCGGCCAGCCGCAGGAAGTTGCCCACGTCCTTGGCCATGAGCTCGGTGGTGAATCCCGGCTCATAATCCCGGCTGGCCGGGGCCTCCGCCAGGATGCCCGGAGCCGGGGGTCGGTTCTCAACGGCCGGACACCGGCCGCTACTGGCCATGACCACCTGGCGCAGCAGGGCGGGGTCGGCCCCGAACTTCCGGCCGACGGCGAAGGCCTCGGCCACCGCCGCCATCTGGACGGCCGAAATCAGGTTGTTGCAGAGCTTGAAGACCTGCCCCATCCCCACCGGGCCGACGTGAAAGACCTGCCGGCCGAGGGCCTCGAAGACGGGCCGGACCCGCTCGAAGACTTCGGGCTCGCCCCCGACCATGATGGTCAGGGTGGCCCGCTCGGCCCCGGTGTCCCCGCCGGAGACGGGCGCATCCAGAAAGCCGGCCCCGGCCGCGGCCGCCGCCCGGGCCAGGGTCCGGGCAGTTTCGGGGTGGTTGGTGCCCATGTCCACCAGGACCGCCCCGGGCCGCAGGCCGGCGCAGACCCCGTCCGGACGGGCGCAGACGTCGAGGACCTCAGGGTCGCCCGGGAGCATGGTGATGACCAGGTCGCTCGCCCGGGCCAGGGCCAGGGGCCCGTCGGCCGGCTCGGCCCCGGCCTCCAGAAGGGGCACCATGGCCTCCGGCCGGAGGTCGTAAACCACCAGCCGGTAGCCGGCCCGCAGGAGGTTGCGGGCCATCGGCCGGCCCATCCGGCCCAGTCCGATAAACCCGACCCGTTCGAAAGCCACCCTGGAACCTCAGTCGCCGGCTACGGCCGGCCGGGCGACGCCGACCGGGGTGCGCCATTCGGCGAAGCGGCCGTCGATGCCCCGGATGATGTCGTGGTAAGCCTGCTGAAGCCGGCGGGTGATGGGTCCGACCTCCCCGTCCCCGACGGGCAACCGGTCCACCGAGGCGATGGGGGTGATTTCTGCGGCCGTGCCGCAGAAAAAGGCCTCTTCGCAGACGTAAAGCTCCGTCCGGTCGACATCCCGCTCGATTACGGGCACCCCGAGCACCTCCCGAAGCAGGGTGATAAGGGTTGCCCGGGTGATGCTCTCCAGGATGGAGGCGGTTACCGGCGGGGTAATGGCTACCCCGTCCCGGATGATAAAAAGACAGGCGCCGGGGCCCTCGGCAACCTTCCCGGCGGTATTGAGGATAACGGCCCCGTCGTAGCCGTCGGCCTGGGCCTCCCGGGTTGCCAGCCGGCTGTTCCAGTAGTTGGGGATGGCCTTGATGCGGGGCGGCATCACGTTGTCGGCGATCCGGACCCACGAGCTTACGCAGACGTTTATCCGGTAGTCGGTGAGCAGGTGGGACTCGAAGGGCCGGATGGTAATGTAAAGGCCGGTCCGGACCTCATCGGCCCGGCTGAAGGCCCGTCCGGGGCCGACCGGGTAAGCCACCGGCTGGATGTAGGTGTCGTCCCGGCGGTTGTTCGCCCGGAGAACTTCGAGGACGGCCTGTTCAAGGTCGGCCTCCGACCAGGCGGGCTTCAGGCCCGCCATCTTCATCGACTGGCCGAGCCGGCGCAGGTGCTCTTTAAGCCTGAAGACGTGGAGCTCCCCGGTCTGCGGGTTTTTGTAGGCCTTGATGCCCTCGAATACGGCCCCGATAGCCGACCAGTGGGCCTGGGTAAGGTGAATTGTTGCCTGGTCCCAGGGGACAAGCTTGCCGTCCGACCAGATGTAGTCAGGGCGCCACTCCTTCGTCAACGGGTCCTCCTTGCTGCCGGATTGCTCAAGTATAGTCTACCTGACCCGGAGTCCGCATCCCCCAGAAACACCCGGGCCCCGCGGCCGCGGGGCCCGGGTGCCGGGCTTGGGGGTGTACGGTGGGCGGGTCGGTTTCAGTATCCTGAACTTCCGGCGCCCTCGACGATAACCTTACCCTTCATGTCCTGCGGGTGAAAGCTGCACTGGTACTGGTACTCGCCGGGCCGGCTGAACGTAAAAGATGTCTTCTCGCCCGGCCGCAGGGGCGGGCTGTGAAACTGGGCCGGACCGGCGGTGAAGGTGACGTCGTGGGTGAAGTTGTCGTCGTTGACCCAGGTTACCGTCGTCCCGACCTTAACCCTGATAACGGCCGGCTCGAACCGGTAGGACTTGGCCATCTTAACCTGGTCCGTCTCGACCGGGGTCGCCGTCGACGCGGCCGGGGCGCAGGCCGTAACCAGGGCCAGAAGGCCGGCCCCGAGTAGAAAGAGCCGGAAAACCCCGGGCATCAGGCCGCCGCCGGCCGGCCCGCAAGCACCCGCTGGACGCCGGCGATAAAGACCAGCACAAAGGCCACCAGGTCCAGGACCTCCGAGATGGTGTGGGCGAACAGGAAGACCGTTACGTCCAGGTGGTAGGTCATGTAGACGATCTCGGCGACGGCGTAGAGGGTGAAGGCCCAGCCGAAGATGCCCAGGCCGGCTCCGAAGGCCCGGTAGGCAAAATACGCGCCGATGAGAAAGGCCACCAGGTGGACCAGCAGGAACACCGCCGGCGGGAAGACGTTGATAAACGCACCGATAGGCATAGCTTACACCTCCTCTGGAATTTTCAGGACGGGATGGTCAACAACCTGAGATTTTGGTCTGCTCCGCTTCCACCTCCTTGCGGTGAGAATCCCCAGCATGGTCAGCACCATGCCCACCAGGGTGACGGAGTGGGCCCAGAACGGCCCGGTCCCAAAAAGGCCCGCCTGCGGGGGCAGCGCGTGGTACAGAAGGTCAGTCAGGCCACCGACGCCGAAGACGGCCAGCCCGAGCCGCATCAGCACCGGCCAGCTCCCCACTTCCGTCCGGATCGCCCCGACCACCCTTCGGCCCCTCCCCGCTAAAATACGCTCCGGGGACCCGGACGGATTCTTCCAGGCGAACGGCATCTTTTAGCCTCCTTCCGCAGGCCTTGCCGCCGGCCCGCGGCGCAGGAGGCCCCGGAGGTAACCGAGCAGATCAGCCGCCCGCTCCTTCGGCCCCAGGGCCCGGAGGACGGCCCTGGTCTCGGGTTTGAGCAGGCCGTCCAGCCGGGCATCCAGGTCGGCAACCACCGCGGCCAGGGCAATGGTATTGCGCAGGTACCAGCCGACCAGGTCGACCAGCAGCCGCTGGCGGGTCCGGACCGCGGCGGCCTCCTGGTCGCCGGTTATTTCCCCGGCCAGGACCTCGGCCTGGTCGGGAATGACGATAAGCCACCGGGCCGGCTCACCGGGCAGGACCCGGTAGCGGTAAACCCGGCCGCGGCAGGCCCCGCACTCCTCCGGACACCCGGCAAAACAGACGGTCGTGACGGCGACACCCCGGGCTTCAGCCCCGGCCAGGTCCGGTCCGATGGCCCGGGCCTCCGGCGGATAAACCCCGACCAGCAGCTCCACGTGGGCGGACCTGACCAGGCTCCGGGCGTGGTCAATCAGAACCGGATAGCCGCGGGTGTTCCAGACATACTCGTGTTCGGCCGGTGCCCGGACCTGGGCGAGGGTCCGGCGGGCATCTTCAATAAGGTCGTGGTAGCGGCTGTGGAGGCGGGCCACGAGCTCGTCAGGGGCTACGGGCGCGTAGCGGACTCCGCCCTCGGCATCAACCCGGACGACGGCCCCCCGGTCCTCAAGCCGACGGAGGACGTCGTAGATGTCGGCCCGGGGGACGCCGGAAAGCCGGGCGAGCTCGTAGCCGGTGAGGGGGCTCCGACGCAGGAGGCCCACGTAGGCCCTGGCCTCGTACTCGGCGAAGCCGAGCTGGCGGAGAATCTGCACCGGCTCGTCCATCTGTTCCGGCCTCCTGCGTAGTTGGTATTCCAACTACTAATGTCTGGTTTAAGGATAGCCGATTTCCGGGCTGCTGTCAAGGTCGGCGGCAGGCCTTTTACGGTATAATCTCTTTCTGGACAGTTCAAGACCCTGGAGGACCGACCTGAATGCTTCGGATTCGCCTGCGCCGGATGGGCAGTAAGAACCGGCCCTTTTACCGGATCGTGGTGGCCGACTCCCGGGCCCCGCGGGACGGGGAATATATCGATATGGTCGGCATCTACGACCCCCTGACCGAGCCCTTTACCCTGCGGGTCGATGCCGACAAGGTCCGGGAGTGGCTCCGGAAGGGCGCCCAGCCCACCGAGACGGCGGCCCGTTTGCTGGCCCGGGCCGGGGTTGACCTGGGGGCCCGGCGGTGAAGGCCTTCGTCGAATTTGTCGTGAGGTCGGTGGCCACCCGGCCCGAAGCGGTTCAGGTCGAGGAGGCCGAGGAGGCCGGGGTCCGGGTCTTCCGGATCCGGGTCGCGCCGGAGGATGTCGGCCGGGTTATCGGCCGACAGGGTCAGGTCATTCAGGCCATGCGCACCATCCTCCGGGCAGTGGCCGCCCGGCGGGGCGAGCGGGTTCAGGTCGAGCTGGCCCAGGAGCAGCCCAGTTGAGCCCGCCATGGTTAACCTCAGTTACGTCGCAATCGGGAAGGTCCGCCGGCCCTACGGGGTTCGGGGCGAGGTCAAAGTCCAGCTTCTGACCGACTTTCCCGAGCGGTTCAAGGACCTTCGAACCGTCTACATTGACGAGCAGCCGTACACCATCGAGCGGCGCCGCTTCGTGGCCGACGGGATTCTCCTCAAGTTTGCGGGCATTGACACCCCCGAGGAGGCGGCTTTCCTTCGGAACCGCCTCATCGAGGTTCCGGTCTCCGAGGCCGTGCCCCTCCCGCCCGACACGTATTACTACTTCCAGATTCTCGGCCTCGAAGTGGTGACCACGGCCGGGGAGGTTCTCGGGGAGGTAGTCGATATTATCGTGACCGGGGCCAACGACGTCTACGTGGTCCGGTCGGCCGGGGGACGCGAGATTCTCCTTCCGGCCATCGAGGACGTCATCAAAGAGGTCGACCTGAAGGCCAACCGCCTCGTCGTCGAGCTTCTGCCGGGCCTTATCTGACCCCCGAAAATAAGGCGGGCGGGGAAAGACCCCGCCCGCCGGCCTCTTTTCAGGTTCCCCAGGTTTAAACGTCGTGGTACAGGTAGAACTCGTAAGGGTGCGGCCGCAGGTTGACCTGCTTGAGCTCCCGCTCCCGTTTGTAGTCCACCCAGGTCTCGATGACATCCGGGGTGAAGACATCCCCCCGGAGCAGGTATTCGTGGTCCTGCTCGAGGGCGTCCAGCACTTCCCCGAGGGACCCTGGGGTCGACTTGATCTGGGCCGCCTCCTCGGGCTCCAGCTCGTAAAGGTCTTTATCGATGGGGGCCGGCGGCTCGGTCCGGTTGATGATGCCGTCGATGCCGGCCATGAGGATAGCCGCAAAGGCCAGGTAAGGGTTGGCCGACGGGTCCGGCGGCCGGAACTCGATCCGCTTGGCGGCCGGGTTGTCGCTGTACATCGGGATCCGGACGCAGGCGCTCCGGTTGCGCTGGGAGTAGACCAGGTTGATGGGCGCCTCGTAGCCCGGAACCAGCCGCCGGTAGGAGTTGGTCGTCGGGGCGCAGAAGGCCAGCAGGGACGGGGCGTGGGCGAGGAGCCCGCCGATGAACCACCGGGCCAGGTCGGAGAGAAGGGCGTAGCCGGTCTCATCGAAGAAGAGGTTGGTCCCGTCCTTCCAGAGGCTCACGTGGGTGTGCATGCCCGAGCCGTTGTCGCCGAAGATCGGCTTCGGCATGAACGTGGCCACGTAGCCCCGCTCATTGCAGACGTTCTTGATAATGTACTTATAAAGCATTACGTTGTCGGCCATCCGGGTCAGGGTCTGGAAGCGCATGTCGATCTCCCCCTGACCGGCGGTCCCGACCTCGTGGTGGTGAATTTCCACCTGGACGCCAACCTGCATGAGCCGCAGAACGATCTCCGACCGCAGGTCCTGGAGCTTGTCGGTGGGCGGCACCGGGAAGTAGCCCTCCTTGTAGCGGGGCCGGTAGGCCAGGTTGCGGCCGTTCTGCCCGTTGGCCCCCGAATCCCAGATGCCCTCATCGGACCCAATGAAGTAAAAGCCCGAGTGGGTCGTCTGGTCGAACCTGAGGTCCGTGAAGATGTAAAATTCAACCTCCGGGCCGAAGTAGGCCGTCGTGGCAATGCCGGTCTCGGTCAGGAACCGCTCGGCCTTCCGGGCAATATAGCGCGGGTCCCGGGTGTAGGGCCGGCGGGAGATCGGGTCGTAGACGTCGCAGATGATGCTGAGGGTGGGCACCTTGTAAACCGGGTCGACAAAAGCCGTCTTCGGGTCGGGGATGACGAGCATGTCGCTCTCGTGGATGGCCTGGAAGCCGCGGATGCTCGACCCGTCAAACCCCAGCCCCTCCTCCAGGTCCCGGGCGCTCACGGCCGAAATTGGGGCCGAGAAGTGCTGCCACGTGCCGGGCAGGTCCACGAACTTGAAGTCAATAAACTCCACCCCGCGGCTGCGGGCAAATTCCAGCACGTCCTCCGCCGTGGGGTTCGGATAGACCGACGTTATAGCATCCCTGGCGACGGTCACCATAAAGCGTTTACCTCCGATAAGCTCCGAGCTTTCCAGTTTCAGTTTAGGGCCGGCCCCGCCCCCGTCATATGTCTGGACGCCAAAAATCCCGGCCGGCCATTTGTGCACGGTGCACAAAAGCGTGCTATGATCTCTTGCCGAGAATAACCACGGGGGGTTAAAGATGGCGTCCTTCGACTGGCTTGCGCAGATTCGGTCCGAATTCGAGCGGCTCCACGGCCTCTACGACCTTGCGGTCGGGGACCTCACGCCCGAGCAGTGGCACGCCCTGCCGGCCCCGCAGACGAACCACATCGGGTTCATCGTCTGGCACTACACCCGCACCGAGGACAACATTGTCAGGTTCATCCTCCAGGGTCGGCCCACGGTCTGGATGGAAGGCGACTGGGCCGAGCGCCTCGGGCTTCCGCCCAAGGGCGCCCAGGGCACCGGGATGAGTCTGGCCGAGGCCCAGGCCCTCCGGATCCGGGACCCGGAAGGCTTTAAGACCTACATGCGCCAGGTCTGGGCGGCTACCCGCGAGTTCCTCGAGCGGGTTGACGAGGCGACCCTCGGGCGGACGTTTTTAATCAAGCCCCTCGGGGAGATGCTCGGGGGGCGTGCCCTCCTGCAGGTCTGCCTCTGCCACGGCTACGGCCACCTCGGTGAGCTGACCATGGCCCGCAGTCTGCTCGGCCTGCCCCGCACGACGTCCATTTAAACGGCGGCGTAAAAGGCTATAATTTAGCTGACAAGGGCGCGGCCAGATGGGCTGGCCGTCATCTCGGGGGCAGAAATCGTGGATTCCCTGGGGCTACTGTTTGTTGGGGCTTATCTTCTGAGGCTCGCGGCCGCCGCGGCCGGAACCCTTATTAACTTGAAGTTCGGCGCCCTGGACGCCAGCGGCGTGCACCACATCAAGGCCTCATCCCTGGGCCTGGCCATTGCCGGCTTCTACGTGGCGGAACTCCTAAGCGCCCCCCTGGCCGGAACCCTCAGCGATTTCTGGGGCCGCCGGCGGCCGATGCTCCTGGGCCCGCTCTTCGGGATTGTCGCCATACCGTTCGTCGGCCTCTCCAATGCCCTCATCTGGGTTTTTGCGGCAAAGCTCTGCCAGGGGCTTTCCGCCGGAATCTCCACTCCCCCGCTCCTCAGTGTGCTCGCCGACGCGGCCGGCGAAGACCACGCCCGGCGGGGCCGGGTTATGGCCTTCTTCGAGGCGGCCACCATCCTGGGCCTGGCCAGCGGCGTGGTCGCCGCCGGATTCCTCTGGGACCTCCTGCACCTCTGGGCCTTTGCCCTGGTGGCCGGCCTTTACGTCTTGAGCCTGGCGGCCCTGGCGGCGGTGCCGGTTAGCCGGGGGGCCGCGTCCGGGGCCGGCCACTGGCAGCTCAATGACCTCGTCCGCGGCCTGCGCCACATCCTGAGCCTGGCGCCGGCCTGGGTTGCCGTGAATGCCATCGTCGGCCTCTGGCTCAGCCACGCCGCCTTCCAGATGACCCGGCGTAAGGACCCGACCCAGCTCCTGGTCGGCGGCTTCACCGGGTCCGAATTTGGCCTGGCGGCCGCCGCTGTCCTTCTGCTGTTTGTGGCCGGCGTTGTTATCTGGGGCCAGGTTCTCGGTCGGGTGGGTTCGGTCCGGGCAATGCGCATCGGCCTGGGGGGCCTCGGGCTGATGGCGGTAAGCCTCTTTCTCTTGAACCACTCGGTGCACGGCCCCCAGAGCCGGGTCATCCTTTTGCTCGTTGTCTCGGCCGTGGGCCTTCTGGTGATGAGCGGCTTTACCCCGGCCGCCCTCAGCTACCTGGGGGCGATCTCCCAGGGCTTTCAGGCCGAGCGGGGCACGATTATGGGAATCTATTCGGTTCTGCTCGGGATCGGCCAGCTCATCGGCAGCAGTCTGGGTGGGGTTTTCGCCGACTGGCGGGGAATCGACGGTCTGATCATCCTCAGCGCCATCCTGGGCGTCATCGCCGCCGGGGCCGTTTCCAGACTCCGGGAAGCCGCCGAGCCCGGACCGGCCCGGGCCGGCCAGCCCGTTCCCGACTAGCCCGGGGCCCCGGCCGTCCCCAGCAGGGGAAGCTGTCTTAGAAACCCTTCAACCCCGTCCCCCTCGGGGAACATCTTGTGGGGATTAAGGAGCCCCTTCGGGTCCAGGGCCGCCTTGAGCCGGCGCATGACCTCCACCGCGTCCGGCCCCAGGGCCTCGGTAAGAAACTCGCGCTTTAAGGTCCCGATGCCGTGCTCGCCGGTCAGGCTGCCCCCGAGCTCCAGGGCCGCCCGGAAGATGGCCGCGGCCGCCCGCTCCACCCGCTCCAGTTCGCCGGGCCGGCGCAGGTCGAAGATGATGTTCGGGTGGAGGTTCCCGTCGCCGGCGTGGCCGAAAACCGGAATTTCAAACCCGTACTCCTGGCCGATCTGCCGGACCCGCCGGACCATCTCCGGAATCGCCGACCGGGGCACCACGATGTCTTCGCCCAGCTTGTTCCGCCCCCGCCGGCCCAGGGCCGGGGAGACCGCCCGCCGGGCCTGCCAGAGCCGCTGGCGGTCGGCCTCGTCAGTTGCAACCTGAACGGTCGAGGCCCCAAGTTCGCCGCAGATGGCGGCCATCTGCTCGACCTCAGCCCGGACCGCCTCCGGGTGGTTGCCGTCCTGCTCCAGGATCAGCAGGGCTTCCGCCTCCCGGGGCAGACCGGCCTGAAGGTAGTCCTCGACGACGTTGATGGTCAGGTTGTCCATCAATTCCAGGGTAACGGGTAAGATTCCGGCCTCCAGGATGGCGTTGACCGACCGGGCCGCGTCGTCCAGCCGGGGGAAAACGGCCAGGGCCGTCGCCCGACAGCGGGGGAGGGGCAAAAGCTTGAGGACCACCTCGGTGATGATGCCCAGGGTTCCCTCGGACCCGACGAAAAGCTGAACGAGCTGATAGCCGGTCTTGTTTTTAATGAGCTTGCCCCCGAGCCGCAGGACCCGGCCGTCGGCCAGGACGACCGTCAGGCCCAGCACGTAGTCGCGGGTCACCCCGTATTTGAGACACCGGGGCCCACCGGCATTGGTTGCCACGTTCCCGCCGATAGTCGACTGGTTGAGACTTGCCGGGTCCGGCGGGTAAAAGAGCCCCTCCCGCTCGACGGTTCGCTGAAGCTCGGCCGTCACAACCCCGGCCTCCACAACGGCAACCCCGTTGGCCTTATCGACCTCCAGGACCCGGTTCATCCGGGCCAGGTTCACCACCAGCCCGCCCCCGACGGGGATGGTTCCCCCGGCCAGGCTCGTTCCCGCCCCCCGCGGGATAACGGGTATGCCGGCCCCGGCGGCAACCCTCACAACCGCCGCGACCTGCTCGGTGGTTGCCGGCGAGACCACCAGGTCCGGCCGGGCCTGCTGGAACGTGCCGTCGATGGAGTAGGCGATGAGCTCCGACGGCCGGTGGTGGACCCACTTATCCCCCACAATGGCGGCCAGGGCGCCGATAAGCCTCTCCCGGTTCACGGCCGAACCTCCGCAAGCGCAGGCTGGGGCGCGGCCCGATAGGCCCGGTCGAGGACCTCCACCAGAAACCTCACCTCGACGGCCGGCCGGCCGTCGCCGGCCGCCTCCCGCAGGCCGGCCAGAAGCTGGAGGTAGCACCCGGGATTTGCGGTTATGACCAGCTGGGCCCCGGTGGCGAGGATGTTGCGTGTCTTGCGGCGCATCAGGGCGTCGGCGAAGGCCGGTCGGGTGAGGTTGTAGACGCCGGCGCTGCCGCAACAGAGGGCCGGTTCGGCCATCTCCACCAGCCGCAGGCCCGGAATCGCCCTGAGGAGCCGCCGGGGGGCCGCCGTCATTCGCTGGGCGTGGGCCAGGTGGCAGGCGTCCTGGTAGGTGGCCGTAACCGGAACCCCACCGGGGGGCGGGTTGAGGCCGATTTCGTCGAGAAACTCCGCCAGGTCGCGGGTCTTGCGGGCCAGGGCGGCCGCCCGGGGACCTTCGGCGTAGTGGTCGTAAGTTTTAAGGGCGGTGCCGCAGCCGGCGGAATTTACGACGATGGCATCAAAGTCATCAGGGTTAAAGGCCCGAACGTTGTTTTCGATGAGCCGGCGGCCTGAGTCAAAGAGGCCCGCATGCAGGTGCAGGGCCCCACAGCAACCCTGCCCGGCCGGGGCCACCACCTCGCAGCCGTTGGCCGTGAGCACCCGGACCGTCGCCCGGGTAACGTCCGCAAAGACCGTGCTCATCACGCAGCCCGTGAGGAGGGCAACCCGGTACCGGACGGGTCCGGCCGCCGGCCGCCAGACCTGCCCCCGGGGGACGATAAAGCTTGCGGGCAACTCCGGCAGGAACCGGCTGAGCCGCCGGAGGCCGAGCAGGCCGAGGAGTCCCGTCCGGGCGGCCAGGCTGACCAGCCCGGCCCGCTGGCCGAGGGCCATGAGCCGGACCAGCCGGCGCAGCCGGCCGAGATTTCCCAGGAAAAAGTCCAGCCCGAACCGGACCGGTCCGGGAACCGCGTCCGGGATTTCGGCCCGGAACGCAATCTGCGCCGGCTCCATCCGGTAGCCTGCAGGACATATGGCGGTGCAGGCCTCGCAGACCAGGCAGTTAAGCTCATGCTCAAGAAGGTCCGGGGTGAGGTCGAGGTGGCCCTCGACCAGGGCCTTAAGGATGGCGATCCGGCCCCTTGGCCCCTCCTCCTCTTTGAAGGAGACCTGATAGGTCGGGCAGACCGAAAGGCACAGCCCGCACCGGATGCAGGCGGAAAGGTTGTCGTACTGCCCGCGGAGCAGGTTCGGCCCGCCGGTCACTGTTCGCCTCCTCCGGTGGGCCGGGAGGCGGCCCGGAGCCGGCGGGCGTACTCGCCGGCAACCCGGATCGCCTCGGCCATGCTCTCGGCCCGGGCGATGCCCCTGCCGGCGATGTCGTAGGCCGTCCCGTGGTCCACCGAGGTTCGGACAAAAGGCAGGCCGGTAGTCAGCGAAACCGTCCGGTCAAAGTCGTAGGTCTTGGCCGCGATGTGGCCCTGGTCGTGGTAGAGGGAGACGACCGCGTCATAGCGTCCCTGAAGGCAAAGGTAAAAAACCGAGTCGGCCGGGACCGGCCCTTCGGCCCGGACCCCAGCCGCCCGCGCCCGTTCGACGGCCGGGGCCAGCACCGTTATCTCCTCGTCCCCGAAAAGCCCCCCTTCCCCGGCGTGGGGATTGAGGGCCGCAACCCCAAGGCGCGGGTCCGGGAACCCAAACCGGCGCAGGGCCCGGTCGGCGAGGACCAGCACCTCGCAGACCCGGTCGACCGTAAGCTCGGCGATGGCCTGCCGCAGGGAGACGTGGCGGGTTGCAAAGAAGATTTTCAGCCGGTCGCCGACCACGAACATCGTCAAAACCCCGGTTGACCTGGTCAGGGCCGCATAGGCCTGGGTGTGGTCCAGGTAGGGCACCCCGGCGGCCTGGAGGGCCGCCTTATTGATGGGGGCCGTCGCCACCGCGTCAATCCGGCCGGCCAGGGCCAGCTCGACGGATTTTTTAATAAACTCAAAACAGGCCCGGCCGGCCTCGGGATTGACCCGGCCGAAAGGGACCTCCGCCGGCGAGAGGGCCGTCACCGGCAGCAGGTCGACGACGCCCGGCACAAACCGGCCGGCCTCCGGCGAATCAACGGGGTTGATCCTGACTTTGACGCCGCAGATTTCGGCGGCCCGGGCAAGGAGGGCCTCATCCCCGAGGACCAGGGGCCGGACCGACCGGTAAAGTTCCGGCCGGGCCAGGGCCCGGACGACGATTTCGGGCCCGATTCCGGCGGGGTCGCCCATGGTTACGCCGACCAGGGGCCGGCGGTCAGGATCTTCGGTCACTTCAGACCCCCAGCAGGGCAAGAACCGTCCGCAGGACCCAGCCCAGGGCAAAACAGCCGGGAATCGTCAGAACCCAGGCGGCCACGATCCGGCCGGCAACCAGCCACCGAACCTGCCGGGCGCCCCGGGCGAGTCCCACTCCCATTATAGCCGCACTGATGGCGTGGGTCGTGCTGATGGGCATCCCAATCCGGCTTGCCAGCTCGATAATCGTACCGGCCGCGGTCTCGGCCGCGAACCCGTGCACCGGCTGGAGGTGGGCAACCCGGTAGCCCAGGGTTTTGATAATCCGCCAGCCGCCGGCCGTGGTGCCCGCGGCGATGGCCAGGGCGGCGGCGACCATCACCCAGAGGGGGATGTAAAACTCGTCCCCGAGCAGGCCCCCGCTGAAGAGGGCCAGGGCAATGATGCCCATCGTCTTCTGGCCGTCGTTGCTTCCGTGGGAGAAGGCCATCCAGGCGGCCGAAAGGAGCTGAAGCCGGCCGAAGAGCCGGGTTACAAGCCACCAGGTTGAGTGCCTGAAGACCCAGAAGATGCCGAGCATCACGGCCGCCGCGGCGAGGAACCCCAGGACCGGCGAATAAACCAGCCCGGCCCCGACCTTGATAAGTCCGCCGGGGATCACCACCCCAAAGCCGGCGGTCGCGACGGCGGAGCCGACGACCCCGAAAATCAGGGCGTGGCTGCTGCTGGTCGGCAGCCCAAAGTACCAGGTTATGAGGTCCCAGAGGATCGCGGCAGCCAGCCCCACAACCGCCGTCCAGTGGTCCACAACGCGGGGGTCGACCAGGTCCCGGCCCAGGGTGGTGGCAACGGCCGTGCCCGAGACGGCCCCCAGGAAGTTGAGGGCCCCGGCCATCACCACGGCCCGGGCCGGGGTAAGGACCCGGGTTGCCACCACGGTGGCGATCGCGTTCGCCGCGTCGTGGAAGCCGTTTACAAACTCGAAGGCCAGGCCAAGGACAACGACCAGGCCGACGGCGACCAGGGTCTCGTTCACTTAAGCCCGTTCGAGGACGATTCCCTCAAGGATGTTGGCGACGTCTTCCGCCCGGTCGGTCGCCGACTCCAGGGCCTGGTAGATGTCCCGCCAGCGGAGCACGTCCAGGAGGTCGGTTCCGCCGGCCATCAGTTCGGCGACCGCCCGCCGAAAGACCGTGTCGGCCTCGTCTTCGAGCCGGTTTATCTCCACCGTACGCTCCAGGACCTGCCGGCCGGCCCGGGGGTCCCGGAGCAGCCGCACTGCCGCCCGGATCTCCAGGGCCTGGAGGTTGACCAGCTCGGCGAGGCGGACAGCGGCCGGGTCCCGCCGGCTGACCTGATAAAGGGCGGCGTGGGCGGCCGCATCTTCCAGGTAGTCGACGACCTCGTCAATGGTGTGGGCCAGGCTCGCCACTTCCCCCCGGTCAAACGGCGTTAAAAAACTCCGGTGGAGCTGACGCATCACCAGGTGGGTGACTTCGTCGGCCTGCTCCTCGAGGGCCCGTATCCCGGCGGCCCGCTCGGCAACCCGGTCGCAGGCTTCAAAGAGCTTCCAGGTGAGCTCGGCGGCCTGAACCATCAGGTCGGTGCCGGCCTCAAAAAGGCGGTAGAACTCGTCGCCGGAAGGCGGCAGAAGGCTTATGACGAGCTTGCCGATCCGCACCATACGACCATAATCCTTAGATTTTACCGGACTTCGGCCCGAGGCGATCGGTGCCCGCCGGACCCCAAAAATGGAGGGCCCGAAAGCTTTGGGCTTTCGGGCCCTCCGGCAGTCGGGGTCCGATTTCCGGTCAGCGGCGCTGGCCGGCCTGGATGGCCCGCCAGACCCGCTCCGGCGTGAGGGGCATGTTGATATATTTCACCCCGAACGGCTCGAGGGCGTCAACAACGGCGTTTACCACCGCCTGGGTTGCGCCGATGGTTCCGGCCTCGCCGACCCCCTTGACGCCGAGGGGCGTGACCGGCGAGGGGGTCTCGGTGCTGGCGGTTTCGAAGGACGGCAGGTAGCTGGCCACCGGCAGCGCGTACTCGAGAAAGGAGCCGGTGAGGAGGTTGCCCTGCTCGTCGTAGGCGGCGTACTCCCAGAGGGCCTGACCGATGCCCTGGGTCACCCCGCCGTGGACCTGCCCCTCGACCACCAGCGGGTTCATCACCCGGCCGCAGTCGTCAACGGCAATGTAGCGGAGAAGCTTCACCTGGCCGGTCTCCGGGTCAACCTCAACGACGGCAATGTGGGCGCCGAAGGGGCAGGCGTTCCCCGGCAGGCTGTAGAAGGCGGTGGCCTCGAGGCCGGGCTCGATATCCGGGGGCAGGCGCCCCGGGTTGTAGGCCGCACTCGCAACCTGCTGGAAGGTCACGGCCCGCTCGGGCGCGCCCCGGACGAAGAACCGCCCGCCCTCAAACTCGATGTCTGCCTCGGCCGCCTCGAGCAGGTGGGCCGCAATTTTGCGGGCCTTCTCCACAATCTTGAGGGCGGCCTGGTAGGTGGCCGAGCCCCCGACCGGGGCCGACCGGCTTCCGGAAGTGCCGCCCCCGTAGGGGATGCTTCCGGTATCCCCGTGGTGGACCTCGACGTCGTCGGGGGAGATGCCGAACTGGTCGGCAACGAGCTGGGCAAAGGTCGTCTCGTGGCCCTGGCCGTGGGCGTGGGTGCCGGTATAGACCTCGACCTTGCCCGTCGGGTGGACCCGGATGTGGGTCCCGTCAATGGTCGGGGCCAGGCCGGTAATCTCGACGTAGGTTGAAAAGCCGATGCCGATGTAGCGGCCCTGGCGGCGAAGCTCGGCCTGCTGGCGGCGCAACTGGTCGTAGCCGGCAATCTCCAGGGCCCGGTTGAGAACCCCCTCGTAGTTGCCGCTGTCGTAGACGGTCCCGAGGGGCGTCTTGTAGAAGTTCGTAAACGGCGGGATGAAGTTCTTCCGCCGGATCTCGGCCTGGTCCATGCCCAGCTCCCGGGCGACCCGGTCGACGACCCGCTCGACCAGGTAGGCGGCCTCCGGGCGGCCGGCACCCCGGTAGGCGTCGGTCGGGGTCGTATTGGTCAGAACCCCGACGACCTCGGCCGAAACGTTCGGCAGCCGGTAAACCCCGTGGAGCATGGCGGTGTAGAGAACCCCGGCGATGGCCTGGCCGTACTGGGAAAGATAAGCGCCCAGGTTCGAATAGGTCCGAACCCGCAGGCCGGTAATGGTGCCGTCCCGCTTGTAGGCGACCTCGAAGTCGGTGACGTGGTCCCGGCCGTGGATGGTCGCCCGGAAGTTTTCGGTCCGGTCCTCGACCCACTTTACCGGCCGGCCCAGCTGCATCGACGCAAAGGCGGCGACCACCTCATCCGGGTAAAGAAAGATTTTGCTCCCGAAGCCGCCGCCCACATCCGGGGCGATGACCCGGACCTTATGCTCGGGCAGGTCGATAACGGAGATAAGCCACGACCGGATGGTGTGGGGGTTCTGGTTCGTGCCGTAGAGGATAAGCTCGCCGGTGCCGGGCTGATACCAGGCGACGGCCGCCCGGGGCTCCATCGCGCTGGGCACAAGGCGGTGGTTAATAAGCCGTTCCCGGACAACCCCGTCGGCCTCGGCAAAGGCCCGGTCGACGTCCCCGGCCGAAACCTGGCGCCGGAAAGAGACGTTGTCGGGAATATCGTCGAAAAGGCGGGGCGCCCCGTCTTTAATGGCCTCCTCGGGGTCGACAACCGCGGGCAGGGGCTCGTAATCGACCTCGATAAGCTCCAGGGCATCCCGGGCGGCGTAGCGGTCAACGGCTACAACGGCGGCGACACCTTCGCCGACAAACCTGACCCTATCCACCGCCAGCGGATAGCGTTCGGGAACTTTGCTTCCCGGAAGCCGGGCGGCCACCGGCATGGGCTTCACCCCGGCCTTTTTGAGGTCCTCGGCCGTGTAGACGGCAAGGACACCGGGGTGGGCCTTTGCCCGGGAGGTGTCGATGCGCCTTATCCGGGCGTGGGCGTAGGGGCTCCGGAGGATCGCCAGGTAAACCATCCCCGGCAGTTTGATGTTGTCCACGTAATTGCCCCGCCCGGTGACGAAACGGGGGTCCTCCTTGCGCTTGAGGGGCGCGCCCATAGCCTTCCCGGGGGCAACGGCCTGCGCCATTGGTTCACCTCCGTCCGCGATTTTTGGGCAAATCTTAGCGAATCTTTTCGACCGCCGCCGTCAGGGCCCGCCGGGTAAGCACCCGGACCAGGTGGGTCCGGTACTCCTCGGAGGCGAAGACCCGGTCGCCGGTGATGGTAAGCCCTTCCGGGGCCCGCTCGGCCGCGGCCCGGATGGTGTCGGCGTTGAGGGGCTGGCCCCGGAGGGCCTGCTCGGCCGCGGTCGCCCGGGTCGCGTAGAGGGTGGCCCCGGTCACGGCGATCCGGGCCTCCCGGCAGGCGTTGTCCTGACGGGTCACCACCGCGCAGACCCCGACCACGGCGTAGCGGGAGGCCGGGTGGGGGAACTTGACGTAGGCCGCGCCGGTTCCCGACCGCATCACCGGGACCCGAACCTCCGTCAGGATCTCGCCGGGCTGGAGGGCCGTTGTGAACATTCCGACAAAGAACTGGTCGATGGGGATGGCGCGTTCGCCCTGGGGTCCCCGGGCCCGGACCTCGGCCCCCAGGGCGAGCATAATGGCCGGGTAATCGCCGGCCGGGTCGCTGTGGGCCAGGCTCCCCCCGACCGTACCCCAGTTGCGGACCTGCAGGTCGCCGACGACGTCGGTAGCCTCGGCCAGAACCGGTACGTGCTGGCGGACCAGGTCCGAAGTCTGCACGTCATAATATGTGGTCATCGCCCCGATGACCAGGTGGTCGCCCTCGAGCCGGATGCCCGAGAGGCCCGGAATCCGGCGCAGGTCGACCAGGGCCGGCGGGGTTGCCAGCCGCAGTTTCATGGCCGGGATCAGGCTGTGGCCCCCGGCCAGCACTTTAGCGTCCGGATTTTGCCGCAGAAGGTTGAGGGCTTCCTCCAGGCTGGTTGGGGCGTAATACTCAAACGTGGCCGGAAACATCTCGCCAACCTCCTTGCGAAATTTCTAACCCTGTCCCTGGGCGGCCCGAACCGCCCGCCAGACCCGCTCGGGGGTGAGGGGCATGTCGATGTGCTTCACCCCGAAGGGGGCCAGGGCGTCCAGAACGGCGTTGACCACGGCCGGGGTTGAGGCGATGGTCCCGGTCTCCCCGGCGCCCTTCACCCCAAGCGGGTTGACCGGCGACGGCGTCTCCAGCCGGTCCGTCTGGAAAAACGGCAGGTCGGCCGCCTTCGGCATCGCGTAGTCGAGCCAGGTGCCGGTCAGCAGGTTGCCCTGCTCGTCGTAAACCACCTGCTCCCAGAGGGCCTGACCGACGCCGTGGACGACCCCGCCGTGGACCTGGCCGTCCACAATCATGGGGTTGATCACCCGGCCCACGTCGTCGACGGCCACGTACCTGAGAAGCTTTACCTGTCCCGTCTCGGGGTCCACCTCGACGACGGCCACGTGGGTCCCGAAGGGGAAGACAAAGTTGCTCGGGTTAAAGAAAGCCGTGGCCTCGAGGCCCAGCTCCAGGTCGGCCGGGATCTTCCGGGGTACGTAGGCCTCGAGGGCCACCTCCTGGAAGGTTACCGCCCGCTCGGGGGCGCCCCGGACGAAGAACCGCCCCCCCTCAAAGACGATGTCGGCCTCGGCCGCCTCAAGCAGGTGGGCGGCGATCCTCTTCGCCTTCTCAATAATCCGCTGGCCGGCCACATAAGCAGCCGAAAGCCCCACCGGCGTCGAGCGGCTGCCGTAGGTACCCAGGCCGAAGGGGATCGCATCGGTGTCGCCGTGGACAACTTCAACGTCGTCCAGGGGGATCCCCAACTGGTCGGCGATGGCCTGGGCGAAGGTGGTTTCGTGGCCCTGGCCGTGGGTGTGGGAGCCGGTAAAGACCGTCACCTTGCCGGTCGGGTGGACGCGGACAATTGCGCTCTCGAAGAGGCCGGCCTGGGCCCCCAGGGACACGGCGATTTGCGACGGGGCCGCCCCGGTAACTTCCACGTAGGTCGAGAGGCCGATGCCGATGTAGCGGCCCTGCTCCCGGAGCCGCCGCTGCTCCTCCCGGAGCTGGGCGTAGCCGACGAGCTCCAGGGCCCGGTTCAGGGTGGCCGGGTAGTTGCCGCTGTCGTAAACAAAGGCCAGGGGGGTCTGGTAATTTTCAAAGGGCTCCAGGACGTTCTTGCGGCGGACCTCGGCCGGGTCCAGGTTGAGCTCACGGGCGACCAGGTCGACCATCCGCTCCAGCAGGTAAGTCGCCTCGGGCCGGCCGGCCCCCCGGGTGGCGTCCACCGGGGTGGTGTTCGTAAAGACCCCGTAGACTTCGGCGCTGACGTTGGGCAGCCTGTACGGCCCGTGGAGCATCGGCACGTAGAGAAAACTGGGGATGAGGGGCGCAAACGGTGAGATGTAAGCCCCCAGGTTCGCGTAGGTCGTCACCTTCAGGCCGGTGATGGTCCCGTCCCGCTTGTAGGCGGCCTCAAAATCGGTGATGTGGTCCCGGCCGTGGACGGTCGCCCGCAGGTACTCGCTGCGGGTTTCCACCCACTTTACCGGCCGGCCGAGCTTCATGGCGGCGTAGCAGGCGACGACCTCGTCGGGGTAGAGGTAGATCTTCGTGCCGAACCCCCCGCCGACATCCGGGGCGATGACCCGGATCTTGTGCTCCGGGTAGTTCATCGTCAGGGCCAGGAGGAGCCGGATCAGGTGCGGGTTCTGGTTCGTGTTGTAGAGGGTAAGCTCGCCGGTGGCCGGCTGGTAGAGGGCGACGGCCGCCCGGGGCTCCACCGAACTGCCGCTGGTGCGGTGGTTGACAATCCGCTGGCGAACGACCCCGTCGGCCTCGGCAAAGGCCCGGTCGACATCCCCGGCCGACATGGCGAACTTAAAGCAGATGTTGTTCGGGGCCTCATCGTGGAGCTGGGGGGCGCCGGGCCGGGTGGCCGCCTCCTGGTCAACGACAGCCGGAAGCGGCTCATACTCCACGTCGATGAGGCCCAGGGCGTCGTGGGCGCTGTAGCGGTCCTCGGCCACCACCGCCGCAACCCCATCCCCGACGTAGCGGACCTTGTCCACGGCCAGCGGGTAGTGGGGCGGAAGTTTTATATCCGGCAAAAGCCAGCCCACCGGAATCGACCCGATGCCGTCCCGGCGCAGGTCTTCGCCGGTGAAGACGGCCAGGACCTTCGGGTGGGCCCTGGCCCGGGAGGTGTCGATGCGCTTTATGCGGGCGTGGGCGTAGGGGCTCCGGAGGATGGCCAGGTAGACGGTGCCGGCAAATTTCAGGTTGTCGACGTAGGTGCCCCGCCCGGTAATGAGCCGGGGGTCCTCTTTGCGCTTAACCTCCGCTCCGATGAGACGCTCGGGTGCCTGAACCATTTCTACCTCCTCCGCGTCAATATCCCCGCAATCGACCGGTCGGGCCTGACCGGTTAGTCGGCGGACGCCGGGGCGGGGGTGCCGCCCCGCATCAGCTCAGCCGCGTACTGGATGGCCCTGACGATGTTGTGGTAGCCGGTGCACCGGCAGATGTTCCCCTCCAGGGCGTGGCGGATCTGTTCTTCGGTCGGATTCGGGTTCATCTGGAGGAAGTGGTAGGCTGTCATGATCATGCCGGGTGTGCAGTAGCCGCACTGGAGGCCGTGCTTTTCCCAGAAGGCCTGCTGGATGGGATGAAGCTGGCCGTCCCTGGCCAGGCCCTCGATGGTCAGAATATCCGCCCCGTCGCACTGGACCGCCAGGAAGGTGCACGACTTCGCCGCCCGGCCGTTCATGATGACGGTGCAGGCCCCGCACTGGCTCGTATCACAGCCGACGTTCGTCCCGGTCAGGCCGGCAACATCCCGAATGAAGTGCACCAGCAAAAGCCTCGGCTCGACATCCGCCTCGTGGACAACACCGTTAATGCGGATCGAAACCCTCGCCATAACCTTTACCCCCTTTTTAAGTGTGGGCCTTCTTAAGCCGGTCTATTTTTGCAGCCGCGACCTGATTTCAGCTTCCAGGGACTTGAATCCCTGGTCCATCAGCATGGTGGCCGTCGCATCCAGGAGCCGCTGGCCGACGCTGGCCAGCGTGCCCCCGATGACGATGTCGCCCCGGAAGACGAGGGTTGTCCGGCCGTCGGCCGGGACGAGCTCCACCTCGCCCTCGCCCCGGACGAACCCCGGTCCGCCCCGCATCTCCGTCTGGAGCCGGTACTTCCGTGGCGGCTCTTTGTCGGTGATTTTTACGTAGCCGCTGAAGGAGCCCCTGACCGGCCCAACACCGACGCTGGCCGTCAAGTTGTACTCGTCTGGGCCGACGGCCTCGATCTTCTGGACGCCGGGCAGGACCTTAGAAATAACGGTGGGGTCGAGGATGAGGTTCCAGAGGGTCTCCTGGTCGACGGTGAAGGTGTATTGCTTCTCTACACGCATCTTTCAGCTCCATCTGACCGCCCGGCCGGCCCTGAACCTGGTCTATTATTGGGCCTGGCCACAGCCCATGTCAAGCGCGCCTGCTTGCCGACAGCAGTTTTTCGTTAAATAACATTGTTTCCCCGAGCCCAGCCGGGCCGGCCCCGGCTGGGCTAAAATAGTCTCCAGGTGAAGTTTACGTTCTGGCGAGGCTAAGCCATGTTCAGGCTGCCCAGGCACTACGCCGACGAAATCATTGCCCACGCCCGGGCCGAGGCACCCAACGAGTGCTGCGGGGTTCTGGCCGGCAAGGACGGCCAGATTGTCAAGCTCTACCGGTGCACAAACATCGAGCGGAGCCCCTACCGCTACAGCGTCGACCCGAAGGAACTGATTAAGATCGACCAGGAAATTCGCGATAACGACTGGGAGTGGCTCGGCATCTACCACTCCCACACTTTCACCGAGGCTTACCCCTCGGCCACCGACATCCGGCTCGCCTACTGGCCCGATACCCTTTACTTCATCGTCTCCCTGAAAGACCCGGACCGGCCGGTCATCCGGGCCTTTTACATCCGGGACGGCCAGGTCCAGGAGGTCCCGGTCGAAATCGTGCCGGACGAAGCCCCCGGCTGATGGCAACCCTGCGGGTCCAGGTGTTCGACGGCCGCGGCCGGGCCGTGGTCACCTTAAGCTACTATGACGGCCAGCTCTTCTTTTCGGGTCCCGGCTGGGCCCGGGAGGCCCTCGAAGCGGCCTGTCCGAACGTCCTTACCGCCGAGGGTGAAGTAACCGAAGCCGAATTCCGGCTGCTGGCCGCCGCCCTCTGGGATGCGGCCGCCCGCCACGGCTACGACCTCCGGTCACCGCCTCCCCCGGACCCGGACCGGGGCATTCTGGGCCGGCTCCGCCGACTGTTCGGCCGGGCCAAACCTTGACTCGGACCCTGACCGGCCGTTAGACTGAAACCTGGCGGGATGATGCCGACGACGAGCAGCCCGGTCGACCTCATCGACCGCTTTCGCCGGGTGATTCGGGCCGAGCTGGAGGGCGGCGGGCAGAACCGGGTTGTGGCGGGCGGCCTGGACCGGTTTCTGGAAAACTGGCGCCGGGAAGCCGCCGCCCGGAACTTCCCTTACAGGTTTCCCGAGATTGAAAGCTATGCCGGCCTCGACCCCATCGGCCGGAGCCTCTGGCTTCAGCAGGCCCTGGAGTGGGCCGACCGGACCGAGGCTGCCCTCCGCCCTTCAGAGACCCCGCCGCCACGGCCGGCCGTCCCCCGCGGGCCGGCAAAGCGGCCGGCCGTCCTGTCCCTCTCACCCGACGACCCGGTCACCAGGATTCCCCGGGTCGACCGGGGCACGGTCCGGCGCCTCGGCAGGCTTGGGATTCAAACGGTGCGGGACCTGGTTTACTACTTCCCGTTCCGGTATGAGGACTGGAGCCAGGTTCGGAAGGTCGCCGAGCTCCGGCCCCATGAGCAGGCGACCGTCATCGGCCGCCTCATCGCCATTCAGGCGACCCGCCTGGGGGCCCGGGGCCTGCCCGCCACGGAGGCCCTGGTTGCCGACGATACCGGAACCCTGCGGGTTGTCTGGTTCAACCAGCCCTACCTGGCCCGAACCCTCAAGACGGGGACCACCCTGGTGCTGAGCGGCCGGGCCGAGTACTTCCGGGGCGCAAAGGTCTTCGAGTCGCCCGAATACGAGGTTTACGACAGCACCGACGAGCTCCTGCACACCGGCCGGCTGGTCCCGGTCTACCGGCTGACCGAGGGGCTTTCCCCGAAGGTGCTTCGCCGGCTCATTAAAACGGCCCTGGATGCCTGCCTGGAACTTCTACCCGACGGCCTCCCCGACTGGGTCCGGGTGGAGTTCGACCTGGTGGACCTGGGGACGGCCCTGCGTCAAATCCACTTCCCCGACGACTACGCGGCCCTCCACGCGGCCCGCCGGCGGCTCGCCTTCGAAGAGCTTTTCAACATCCAGGTCATGGTCCTGTCCCGCCGCCGGCAGGCCGAAGTTGGGACGACCGCACCCGAGCTTCGCCTTGACCCCGAGCTCCAGGCGGCCTTTATCGGGGGCCTGCCCTTCAAGCTAACCGCCGCCCAGGAGCGGGTTCTGGCCGAGGTCCTCGCCGACCTGGGCCGGGACCGGCCGATGAACCGCCTCCTCCAGGGGGATGTTGGGAGCGGCAAGACGGTTATTGCCGCCGCGGCGATGCTGGCCGCGGTTGCCAGCGGCTGTCAGGCGGCGATGATGGCCCCGACGGAGATCCTGGCCGAACAGCATTTCAACACCCTCGTCCGCCTCTTTTCCGGCCTTCCGGAAAGCCGCCGGCCCCGGGTCGGCCTGCTCACGGCCAGCTTCGCCCGCGTCTGGCCCCCTACCCAGCTTCCCCTGGAAGGCGCCGACCCGGCTGAGGCCAGCCGCCCGGTCCGGCGGGAGGAGCTGTACAGCCTGCTTGAGTCCGGCGAGGTCAGCGTTATCGTCGGCACCCATGCGCTGATCCAGGAGACGGTAAGGTTTGCCCGGCTCGGGCTGGTCGTCGTTGACGAACAGCACCGGTTCGGGGTAGTCCAGCGGGGGGCCCTCCGGCGCAAGGGCGAAAATCCCCACGTGCTGGTAATGACGGCCACCCCCATTCCCCGGAGCCTGGCCCTGACGCTTTACGGCGACCTCGACCTTTCGATAATCGACGAACTTCCGCCCGGGCGAAAGCCGGTCCGGACCAAGCTTGTCGAACCCGAACGCCGCCACCGGGTCTACCAGTTTATTCGGGACCAGGTCAGCCGGGGCTTCCAGGCCTTTATCATCTGCCCGCTCATCGAAGAGTCCGAAGTGCTTCAGGTTAAGGCGGCCGAGGCCGAATATGAGCGGCTCCGGACCGAGGTTTTCCCCGACCTGCGGGTTGGGCTCCTCCACGGCCGGATGGCCGCGGCGGAGAAAGAGCGGGTGATGCGGGCCTTCCGGGACCGGGAGCTGGATATCCTCGTCGCGACGCCGGTGGTCGAGGTCGGCATCGACATCCCGAACGCCACGGTTATGGTCATCGAGGGGGCCGAGCGGTTCGGCCTCGCCCAGCTCCACCAGCTCCGGGGCCGGGTCGGCCGGGGTGATGCCGAATCGTACTGCGTCCTGCTGACCGAAAGCGCCTCGGCCGAGGCCATCGAGCGCCTCCGGCTCGTTGAGCGGTCCCACAACGGCCTGGAGCTCGCGGAGGCCGACCTGCGCATGCGGGGCCCGGGCGAATACTTCGGAACCCGCCAGAGCGGCCTGCCGGACCTGAAAGTCGCCCAGGTTTCGGACCTTTCGCTCCTGGAGCTGGCCCGGGAGGCCGCCCGCCGCCTCCTGGCCCTGGACCCGGACCTGGCCCGGCCCGAACACCGGGCCATTGCCCGGCGCCTGCGGGAATTTCCCAGCTCGTTCGAGACGAGCTGAGGCCCAGGCCCGGAATCAGCCGATTCCCGGAGAGGAGCAGCGCGATGAGAAGGGTTAAACTTTTGCGCCTGCTGGGGGCGCTCGCCGTCCTGGCGGCCGGCTGTGTCGGCCCGTTCGGGTCGCGGCCGCCCCTCATGACCAGCCCCGACTACGGGATTCAGGTTTTTCTGTGGGGCCAGCCGGACACGACCGAGCGGGACCTGGAACTGGTCAAGAAGCTCGGTTTCCGGTGGGTCAAGCAGATGTTCCAGTGGAACTACATCGAGGGCAAGGGCAAAGGCCAGTTCGAGTGGAACGAACCCGACCGGGTCGTCGAGGCGGTCCAGAAGGCGGGCCTGAAGCTCCTGGCCCGGGTGGACATACCCCCCGACTGGGCCCTGCCGCCCGACCACCAGAAGGGAACCCACGGTCCGCCGGCCAATCCGCAGGACTTCGGGGATTTTTTGAGCGCCCTGGCCCGGCGTTACAAGGGCCGAATCCAGGCCTACCAGATCTGGAACGAGCCGAACCTTGCCCGGGAATGGGGGGGCAAGAGTCCCGACCCCCAGGGCTTCGTCGAACTTTTAAAGGTCGCCTACCAGGCCATAAAATCGGCCGACCCCGACGCCCTGGTGATATCCGGGGGGCTCTCCCCGACGACGGCCCCGCCGCCCCTGGCCGTGCCCGATATCCAGTACCTGCGTGAGATGTACCGGCTGGGAGCCCAGAACTACTTCGACGCCCTGGGCGTCCACGCCGCCGGCTTCAAGGCCCCGCCGGAGATGGACCCCGACGAGGTTGCCCGGAACCCCGAACTTACAAATTATGACAAGAGCCCGGTAGAATTAAAGCGCAGTTACAGTTTCCGCCACGTCGAGGACTACCGGAAGGTAATGGTCGAGTTCGGCGACGATAAAAAGCAAATCGTCATCCTGGAGTTCGGCTGGACCTTCGACCCCAGGCCGAACTCGCCCTACCGGTGGCATGCGGTGACCCCCGAACAGCAGGCCGAATACATCGTCCGGGCCTACCGCTGGGCGGCCCAGAACTGGCGGCCCTGGGTCGGCCTGATGAGCCTGATTTACATCTGCGCCCCCTACTGGACACCCAACGATGAGCAGTATTACTGGAGCATAACCGACGAGAAGGGCAATCCCAGGCCCGCATACCTGGCCCTGCAGGCAATGGAGAAGGTCCAATGACGGTTCGGAACGAAATTCACCGCCTTGTTGCGGACGCCTTCTACCGGGCCCAGGCCGCCGGCGACCTGCCGGCCCTGGAACTGCCCGAATTTGCGGTTGAGCGGCCGGCCCGGCCCGAGCACGGCGACTTTGCCGTGAGCCTCGCCCTGCGCCTGGCCCGGGCCGCCCGGATGCCCCCTCTGCGGATTGCCGAGGCCATCAGCCGGCAGATTAACCGGCCCGATTTCCTGGCCCGGGTCGAGGTGGCACCTCCCGGCTTTATAAACTTCTTCCTTGACGACCGCTGGCTCTGCCGCCAGGTTGACGAGATCCTGGCCGCCGGGGCCGACTACGGCCGGGTCCCGGCCGCCGAACCCCTTAATATTCAGGTCGAGTTCGTCAGCGCCAACCCGGTCGGCCCCCTTCACGTCGGGAACGGCCGGGGGGCGGTGCTCGGCAGCACCCTGGCCAGCATCCTGGAGCTGGCCGGCCACAGGGTTACCCGGGAGTACTACATTAACGATGCCGGCAGCCAGATGGACGCCTTCTACCGGAGCCTCTGGGCCCGGTACCTCCAGGCCCTCGGCCACGAGGCTGAGTTCCCGGCCGACGGCTACCCCGGCCAGTACCTGGTGGACATCGCCCGGGAGGTCGTCGCCGAGCACGGCGACCGGTTTGTGCGGATGCCCGAGGCCGAGGGCCGGCTCGCCCTGGGCAAGGTTGGGGTCGAGAAGGTGCTTGGCCTCATCCGGCGGGACCTGGCCGACCTGCGGGTCGAGTTTGACGTCTGGTACTCGGAGCAGTCCCTTTACAGTTCGGGCCTCTTTGACAAGGTCCTCGGGCTCCTCCGGGAGCGGGGCTTCGTTGAGGAGCGGGAGGGGGCGCTCTGGTTCGTCTCGACGGCCCTGGGCGAAGATAAAGATAACGTCCTTATCCGAAGCAACGGGTTGCCCACCTACTTTGCGTCGGACATCGCCTATCATTACGACAAGTTCGCAATTCGCGGCTTCGACCGGGTCATCGACATCTGGGGGGCCGACCACCAGGGCCACGTGCCCCGGATGAAGGCGGCCATTCAGGCCCTGGGCTTCGACCCTGACCGGCTCACCATCATCCTGACCCAGATGGTCACCCTCCGGCGGGGGGCGGAGGTGGTGCGGCTCTCCAAGCGGACCGGGGAAATCATCAGCCTGCGGGAGGTCATCGACGAGGTTGGGGCCGATGCCTGCCGCTACTTCTTCCTGAGCAAGTCGGCCGACACCCAGATGGACTTCGACCTGGAGCTGGCCAAACAACAGACCCAGGAAAACCCGGTCTACTATATCCAGTACGCCCACGCCCGAATCTGCAGTATCCTCCGCAACGCCGCCGAACGGGGCCTCGACTATGCCGGGGGCGATGTCGCCAGACTCGGTCACCCGGCCGAACTGAGGCTCATCCGCCGGCTGATTCAGCTGCCCGAGCTGGTGGAGAACGCGGCCCAGACCCTGGAGCCCCACCACTTCCCCCACTACGCCCTGGACCTGGCCGATGAGTTCCACGCCTTCTACGAGCAGTGCCGGGTCATTTCCGAGGACCTGGAACTGAGCCGGGCCCGCCTCAAGCTGGTCAGGGCGACCCAGACCGTCCTGGCAAATACCCTCCGCATCATGGGCATCAACGCCCCGGAACGGATGTAGAACCGCCAGGGAGGGGGGAGACCCATGCGGATTGCCGTGAGCACCGACGAGCGGACCCACCTGGTGGACGTCCTGCTTGAGGAGCTTAAAAGGCGGGGCCACGAAGTCCTCTACTTCGGACCCGAACCCGGCCAGGAGGCGGACTGGCCGGAGGTTACCCGGCAGGCGGCCGAAGCCGTCGCCCGGGGCGAGGCGGATGAGGGCATCGTCATGTGCTGGACCGGCACCGGGGCATCCATCGCCGCTAACAAGGTGCCGGGCATCCGGGCGGCCCTCTGCGCCGACGCTGAGACGGCCCGGGGTGCCCGAATCTGGAACCACGCCAACGTCCTGGCCCTGAGCCTGCGGGCGACGTCCGAGGCGATTCTTAAAGAGATCCTCGAGGCCTGGTTCGGCACCCCCTACAGCGACGACGAGTGGAACCGGCGCCAGATTGAACGCATCCGGGAAATGGAGCGCCGGGCCGCCGGAGCGGCCGGCGGTCGCAGTCGACCGGAGGCAGGCGGTGACGGGCGGTAGGTTCGTCCGGGCGGCAACCTTGGCCGAGCTGGAAGCATCCGGCCGGCTGGTAGTCCACCTGGAAGGGCATACCATCGCCCTTTTCCTGGCCGGCGGTCGGGTTTACGCCGTCGACAACCGCTGCCCCCACATGGGGTTCCCCCTGAGCCGGGGAACCGTTCAGGATGGAATCCTCACCTGCCACTGGCACCACGCCCGGTTCGACCTGGAAGGCGGCGGGACCTTTGACCCCTGGGCCGACGACCTGCGGACCTTTCCCGTCGAGGTCCGGGAAGGCGAGGTGTGGGTTGACGTGGCCGTCCCGCCGCCGGCTGTGGACCGCCAGCTGAGGCGCATCCGGGAGGGGCTGGAAGGCAACCTTCCCCTGGTTCTGGCCAAGGCTGTTATCGCCCTCGACGGCGCCGGGGTCGACCCGGCGGAGCCCTTCCGGGTCGGCCTCGACTTCGGCACCCGCTACCGGCAGGCGGGCTGGGGTCCGGGCCTTACGACCCTTACTTGCCTTTTCAATCTGCTTCCCTTCCTTGGGGCGGAGGACCGGCCCCTGGCCCTTTACCACGGGCTGGGGGCGGTGGCCGAGGACGTGGCAGGCTCCCCGCCCCGCTTCTTCCTCCGGCCCCTGCCCGGCCCAACTCCCGACCTGCCCACCCTGGGCCGCTGGTTCCGCCGGTTCATTGAGGTGCGGGACGCCGAGGCCGCCGAGCGGTGTCTGGTTTCGGCCGTTCGGGCCGGCGCAACCTTACCCGAGCTGGCGACCATCCTCTTTACGGCCGCTACCGACCACCGCCACCTTCAAGTGGGCCACGTTGTCGACTTCACCACCAAAGCTTTTGAAGCCCTGGAAGGGGCGGGTCCCGACCTGGCCGAACCGGTCCTGGCGAGTCTGGTTCCGGCCTACGCCCGGGCGATGCGGATGGAGGAGTCGGCAAGCTGGCGGCACCCGGTGGACCTGGTGGCCATCCTGGACCGGGCCTTCGAACGGCTTCCCGCCGCCCTGGGGCAGGGCCGACGTCGGGCCTGGGCCGGCAGCCGCCGGGCGCTGGCCGAGCTGGTTGTTTCGGCCGAGCCGGGAACCATCGCCGACGGCCTCCTGGACGCCCTGGCTGAAGGCTGTCCGCCCGCAGACCTGGCCGGGGCGGTGGCATACGCGGCCGCCCTCCGGGTCGCCCGGTTCCACACCAGCAACGAGTTCGGCGACTGGGTTACGGCCCTGTACACCTTCTCCTTTGCCAGCGCCGTTCACCAGGCCGTCAGGCGCAGCCCAACGCCGGAGGTAATTCGGGGCGTCTTCGACGCGGCGATGAGCGTCTACCTGGACCGCTTTTTGAACATTCCGGCCGCCCGGTTGCCCGAACCCGAGGGCCCGGTGGCAGACCCCGGGGGGCTTCTCAGCGAGCTGGAGGCCGTGCTCGACCAGCAGCAGCGGGTTGACGAGGCCGGCAGGCTGGTGGGAAAGTACCTCTACGGGGGCGGCGACCCCCGGCGGCTTCAGGCGACGCTGGGCCGGCTGCTCCTGCGAGAGGACCGGGACTTTCACACCATCCAGATGGTCGAGGCGGCCTATCGGCTGTACGGCGCGGCCGGCCCGGACCTGGATGGGGTTCCGGTGCTGGTTGCGGCGGCCCGCTACCTGGCCGCCCACGCCCCGACCCCCCGGGAGCAGACCCAGACCTACCGGACGGCCCTGCGGCTCTACCGGGGTGAGCGGCTCTACGAGGACCCGGCCGGATAGGACGAAGCGGCTTTACTCCTCAACAAAGTCCTTTAAGATCCGGCTGATGAGGGGGTGCCGGAGCTTGCGCAGGGCCTCGCCCTCGATCTGGCGGACCCGCTCCCGGGTCACCCCGATCTCCCGGCCGACCTCTTCGAGGGTCCGGGCCCGGCCGTCCTCCAGGCCGAACCTCAGCTCCAGGACCCGGCGCTCCCGGTCCGTCAGCTGATTCAGGGCCCGGTCAATCGCCTCCCGCAGAAGCTGGCGGGTGGCCAGTTCGGTGGGGGGCATGGAGAGCCGGTCCTCGATGAGGTCGCCCAGGACGCTCTCGTCCTCGCCGATGGGCGTCTCGAGGGAGATGGGCTGCTGGGACGCCTTGATGATCTCCCGGACCTTGTTGGCCGCCGGCCGGACCCGGTTCTTGAGGTCCCGGGGCAGGGCCTCGGGCCGCTGGAGGATGCCCGACTGGAGGATAAACCGGCGCCGGACGTCGGTGTTGGTCAGGTCGGGGATGCCCCGGCGGGCGGCACCCCGCTCGGCGGCGTACTCGGCGAGCCGGCGCTCGGTCTCGGGGTCGATGAAGCCCATGACCAGGGCGATCTCCGCCGCGCTCGGGTCCCGGCCCAGGAGCTGGACCAGGTGCCTGGTGCTGTGCAGGAGCCGGGCGATGGTTTCGACCATGTGGACCGGGATCCGGATCGTCCTGGCCTGGTCGGCGATGGCCCGGGTGACCGCCTGCCGGATCCACCAGGTTGCGTAGGTGCTGAACCGGAAGCCCCGGCGGTAGTCGAACTTTTCCACGGCCCGCATCAGGCCGATGTTGCCCTCCTGGATCAGGTCCAGGAAGCTCATCCCGCGGCCCAGGTACTTCTTGGCAACGCTCACCACCAGCCGCAGGTTCGACTCCATCAGCTTCTTGAAGGCCTGATTGCCGGCCTCGTTAACCGCCGCGAAGTGGGCGGCGAGGCGCTGGGATTCGCCCTGCAGAATCGTCCGGGCCTCCTCGAAGCTCCTGGGCCGAGCCTGGTGGAGCCGGTCGAAAACGTCGGCCGGGAGAATCCGGCGGGCCACCGACAGGGCCAGGAGCTCGGCCTCGACGTCGGCCGGCTGCTTGCGGGTCTTCTCAGCGATGAAGTTGACCAGCTCCGGGACGAACTCGCCGTCGAGGGCGGCCGAAACCCGCTCGTCCCGCATCAGCTCGAGGGCGTTCCGGCCGTGCCGTTCGACGCCCAGGTAGGAGGCGACGGCCGGCACCAGCTTGAGGCCGGCAATAATGTCCTCGTAAAGCTTAAAAGCAATCTCCTCGGGTGCGGGCTCCCGACCCAGCTCCGACCGGAGCTGCTCGACCGTCCGCTCCAGGAAGCGCTTCTCTTCAAGCTGGCGGGCAAGTTCTTTCTCCTGGTCGCCGGTCAGGAGGGGGATCTTGGCGATCTCCCGCAGGTACATCCGGACCGGGGTATCAATCCCCTCCTCCTCTTCGAGCTCCTCGAGGGCCTTCTCTACCGGCTCCTCGACGAGCTCCTTCAGGCCGGCCGTCGCCAGGACTTCTTCGGGGAGGCCTTCGGCCTCAAGAATCGGCAGGACCGCGGCCATCCCCTCCAGCTCTTCGGTTCGGACGGAGACTCGTTCCTTCTTTTTGGCCATCTACCATTCACCCTGCAACCGTGGACTCGCACCCCGCGGCCAGGTCAGGCCAGCTCCGTTCCGGGACAGCGCCGGCGGGGAGTGACCTGGGGGTCTGGCAAGACGGGGTACCTCAGCGTACACTATAATAATACACCAAAAGATGCAGGCCAGCAATACCGCCGGCACCCCCCGGACGAATTCACCCCTTGACCTGGTTCTGCCGTTTCTGAAGCTCGGCATCCTGGGCTTCGGCGGCCCGGCCGCCCACATCGCCCTGATGGAGGCCGAATTCGTCGGCCGCCGGCAGTGGCTTACCCGCACCGAATTCCTCGACTACCTGGCCGCCTGCAACCTGATTCCCGGCCCGAATTCGACCGAGATGGCCATCTACCTGGGCTACCACCGCCGGGGACGGGCCGGGGCGGTCCTGGCCGGCGCCTCGTTCATCCTGCCGGCCTTTTTCATCGTCCTGGCCATCGCCTGGGCCTACGTCGAATTTGGGGCCCTGCCCCAGGTCCGGGGCCTCCTGGCCGGAATGAAGCCGGTGATCCTCGCCATCATCCTGACCGCCGGCCTCAAGCTCGGCCGCTCGGCCGTAACCGGACCCGCCACCGCCGTTCTGGCCGCGGCGGTTTTCGGCCTGGCGCTGACCTCCGGGGTAGACCAGGTCATCCTGATGCTGGGGGCCGGGGCCGCCCTGGCCCTCGCCCGGCGGCTCCGGCCGGCCCTGGCGGCCCTGGTGCCGCCCATTGCCTTCCCCGGCCCGGCGCCGGGGTTTGAGCTGGGCTCCTTTGAATTCCTGGGCCGCCTCGGCCTGGTCTTTCTTAAAGTTGGCGGCCTCCTCTTCGGCAGCGGCTACCTGCTGGTGTCCTTTCTGCACCAGGAGCTCGTTCAGGGGACCGGCTGGCTCACCGAACGCCAGCTCCTCGACGCCGTAACCGTGGGGCAGGTCACCCCGGGGCCGGTTTTCACCACGGCCACCTTCATCGGCTACGTCCTGGGCGTCCGCTACGGGGTGGGCCTGGCCGGGGCGGTGGTCGCCACCGTGGCAATTTTCGCCCCCGCCTTCATCCTCGTCCTGCTGACGGCCCCCTGGGTCCCGAAGCTGCGGCGGGTGAGGCTCCTGGCCGACTTTCTCAGCGGGGTGAACGCCGCCGTCGTTGCCCTGATCCTGGCCGTCGTTGTCCAGCTCGCCCCGATGACCCTGGTCGCCCCGGTGGCGGCGGCGGTTTTTGTCATCAGCGCCGGCCTGCTCCTTTTCACCCGGGTCGACCCGACCATCCTCATCGCCGTGAGCGGGGTTGCCGGCCTGCTGGCCCACGGCCTGGGCTAGGGCTCGACGGGGTCAGCGGCCGGCACCGGCTCGCCGTGGGCCGGCTCGGTATGCGAGGCCCGCAGGGGCACCTCCTGCAGGAAGAGGGCGACGATAGCGAGCACGGCCAGGACCAGGACCGCGTCCACCCGGAATGCCAGCCGGATGGCATCGGCCAGCGAGAGCCTCAGGGCCTCGAGGATGCCCTGGGCCAGGGCCGCGGTCTCGGGGCCGAGCCGGCCGAGGAGCTGGTCCGGCGACGCCGCCGTCCCGGCTCCCTCCATGCCCCGGGCCATCAGATTTGACGGGTTAGAAAGGGCATCAAGCAGTTGGGGCGGGATAGCCTTAAGCCGGTCCGGTCCGAGGGCCGCCTTCAGGTTCTCCGAGAAGGCCGCGCTGAACCGGTTGGCGACCAGGCTTCCCATCACCGCCGCCCCGATGGCCCCGCCGGTGGACCGGAAGAAGGACATGAGCCCGGTGGCCATCCCCAGCTGGGCGTAGGGCACCGCGTTCTGAATGGCAATGGTAAAGGTCGGCATGGTAGCCCCGAGGCCGACGCCGACGATGAGCATGTACGGCAGGATGCCCAGGTAGCTGGTGCCGGCGTCAACGGTTGAAAGTAAGACCATGCCGGCGGTCAGGATGGCCAGGGCGCCGACGGCCACCGCCTTGTAGCGGCCGGTGCGGTAGATAATCTGGCCGGCAGTCGTCGACCCGACGATGAACGAAAGCATCATCGGGGTCAGGATGTTGCCGCTGGTGGTGGCCGACGCCCCAATAACCCCCTGAATAAAGAGGGGTATAAACAGGATGCTGGCAAACATCGCCAGGGACGTAAAGAAGGCCGCGACCAGGCCCACCAGGGCGATCCGGTTCCGGAAAAAGCCCAGGGGCACCAGCGGCTCCGGCACCCGGCCCTCAACCCAGACGAAGGCGGCCCCGAAGGCCAGGCTCAGGCCGAACAGGCCGAGAATCTGGGGCGACGTCCAGGGGTAGGTGGTTCCGCCCCAGGAGACCGCCAGCATAAAGGGCACAACGGCGGCGGTGAAGAGCAGGGCCCCGGCGTAGTCAACCTGGCGGCCGAAGGGGCGGGCAACCCGGATATCCGGAAAGGCCAGGAGCAGGACGGCGAAGGCGAGCAGGCCGAGGGGCAGGTTCACGTAGAAGACCCACCGCCAGGAGAGGTGGTCGGTGATGTAGCCGCCGACCGTCGGGCCGAGGATGGAGGAGATGCCGAAGACGGAGGCGAAGATGCCCTGGGCCTGGCCCCGGCGGGCCGGGGGGAAGAGGTCGGCGATGACGGTAAATGCCACCATCTGCATCACCCCGGCCCCGAGGCCCTGGATTCCCCGGAAGATGATAAGAGACGTCATGTCCCAGGCCGCCCCGCACAGCCATGAGGCGACCAGGAAAATGCCGATCCCGGCCAGGTAGAACCGCTTGCGCCCGAAGGTGTCCGAAAGCCGCCCGACCACCGGGCCGGTCAGGGTCGAGGCGATGAGATAGATGGTGACGGTCCAGGTGTACTGGGCGAAGCCCCCGAGCTCGGCCACGATGCGGGGCATGGCCGTTCCGACCACCGTCTGGTCCAGGGCGGCCAGGAGCATGGCCAGCACCAGGCCGGCCAGGGTCCCGATAAACTGGGACCGGGTAAGCTTTGGGGGCGCAACGGCAGTTTCCAGGGCAGGCGTCGACCTCATAAACGGTCCCCCTCAACAATGGACCGGATCTGCCGGTCGGCCTCGGCCAGGACGGCCTCGACCTCCGGCAGTTTTTCCGGCCCGAGATTCTTCTTGAAGTTCTGCCAGACCAGGTAGCGGGCAATGTCCCGGAGCCGGCGGAGGGCGGGCAGAAGCTCCGGGCCGGTGACGGCGGCGCAGAGGGCCTGGACCCGCTCCCGTACGGCCCCGACCTCATCCCGGTGCTCTTCCAGGAACGTGCGGCCGGCCTCGGTCAGGGCGTAGACCTTGCGGCCGTTCTCCCGCCGGAGGGCGATAAAGCCGGCGGCCTGGAGGGCCTGCAGAACCGGGTAGACGGCGCCGGGACTGGGCAGGTAGAAGCCGCCGAAGCGGTCGCCGAGGTCGCGGATGATGTCGTAGCCGTGGCGGGGCCGCTCGGCGAGCAGGTCAAGGATAAGGTACTTCAGGCCGCCGCGCTCGAAGAGGCGCTCGCCGGCCTCACCCGGGATGCCGTGCCAGAACACCGCCGTCCGTCCCATCCATTTTTACGATATATCTCGACATATCGAACAATACCGGTCAGGAGGCCCGGCCGTCAAGGGGCGCGTCCCGCCCCACAACCGCTCCGGAGGGTGAGGGCCGAATCGGGGCGCCCTTACAGCCCGGCCGGAGTACCGGCCGGGGCGTTCAGCGGACGGCGGCCGGACTCGGGGTCGGGGATGGGGTGGGGGGCGGGGCCTGCGCCGGCGCAGGCGTCCGGGTGAGTGTCGGCGTGGGGGTGGATGTCGGCGTGGGCGTGGGGGATGGGGTCAGCGTCGGCGACGCACTCGGCGTCGCCGTAGCCGTGGGTGAGGCCAGCGGGGTCTGCGTCGGCCCGGCGGTCGGGCTCGGCGTGGGCGGGGCCGGCGGGGTGGGGGTCCGACTCGGCGTCGGAGCCGCCGGGGCGGTCGGCTCCGGAGCGGCCGTGGGCGTCGGGGTCGGGCTTGGGCTCGGCGCGGGGCTCGGCGTCGGGACCGGGCTCGGCGTCAGGGTGGGTGTCGGGGTGGGCGTCGCCTCGGGGTCGACAACCTTCACCGTATCGCTCCCCTCAAAGGGCCGCCCCGGCGGCTGAATGACCCCTTTCACGGTGAAGGTCACGACGGCCGGCGGCGTCACATCCTGAATCAGCCCGACCACCGCCGCCCGGCCGAACACCGCCACGAACTTCCCGCCGCTCACCCCGCCGCCCTGGGCGGCAACACAGTTCGAGTTGCGGCAGAGGCGCACGCTGGCCGGGTCGATGTTGCGGATGTCGAACCCGGCCGGCAGGGTTATCTCGGCCCGGACGTTTTCACCCTGGCTCCGCTTCTGCAGGCTCTCCGGCTTGATGTCCACGCCGGCCTGAACCGGACTCAGGTTCACCGGGATGACGAAGACCTGGAGCGTGCCCCCGTTCACCTGGAGCCCGGCCCCCGAGGCCGAAATCGCCCCGAGCAGGACCGCCAGGAGGCCCAGGCCCACCAGCCGCCGCCACAAGGCCTGCTACCCCTCCCGGCCCGGCGCCGGGACCACGTACTCGTAAACCAGCCCGTCGGCCGGGATGAAATAGCGGTGCTCGCCCGACTCCAGGGCCTGGTGGAGGATGACCTGGCCCTGCCGCTCGGCCAGCCGGGCCAGGTCCTCGATGGAGGCGACCCGCACCGCCTGCCCGTTCTTGAGGTCGGCCGCCGTCACCGAGACGATGACCGACCCGTACCGGGCCCGGATCCGCTCCGGCTCCGGCCGGCCCAGCCCCAGGAAGACCACCCCCGCCAGCAGACCGGCGGCCGCCAGGGAGACCCCCAGCCCCCCGGCTCCCACCAGCCGGGCCGAAGCCACCGGCAGGTTGAGGTCCGGCAGGGGGGACGGCAGGCGCAGGCGGGCGTCCCGGCTGACGATTTCGGTCACCGACCGGGGCTCGGACCGGACCAGGTCGGCGTCGGGGGTGAGCTGGTTGCGGCTCAGCCGGACGGTGAAGGCCGGGCTGAAGCCGTCGTCCACCGGCTCCGACCCGACCCGCCCCCGCACCCGGATGGTGGGGATGATGCGCACCTCGTAGCTTCCGGGCCGGAAGTCGGTCTCCTTCTCCACGGTGTCGATGACGGCCCAGACCCGGCCGAAGTCCACCGGGAAGTAGAAGGCCGCGGCCGGGCCGGAGAAGGGGGTTGGGGGCAGGACCTCGAAGCTCTGGGCCCAGCCCTGGGGTCCGGCCCGGACCTCCACCCGGGCGGCGTACTCCCCCGAGACGTCGGCCGGCAGGTCGGACCTGAGCTTATAGTCCACGGCCAGCCAGAGGTCCCGGGCCTGGCGGGTGAAGATGGGCGGGCCGGTGGGCCGCTGGTCCTGGGCCGGGACCAGGGGCGACGGGGGCAGGACGGCCGTCTGGCCTGCGGGCGCGGCCGCCGGGCTGGTCGGGGTGACGGGTCCGACGGTGCCGTCGGGGTAGAGGGTGGAGGGCTGGACGTGGACGGTGTAGGCCAGGGTGGCGGCGTGCTCGTAGCGGAGGCGCTCGACGGGGACCTGCTCCCGGAGGGGCTGGCGGAAGGCGAAGAAGGCCAGGGCGCCGAAGGCCAGGACCCCCAGGCCGGCCAGGGCAAGCAGGCCCAGGGCCCAGGCCGGGCCGGGACTGCCGCCGCCCCCGCCCGCCCTGGCCGGAACCCGCCGGCCGCCCCGCCGCCGGGCCCGCTCCGGCTCCGACCAGGTCACCGAGAGGGCCGCCAGGCCGCTGGCCAGGGCGGCGAAGGTGGGCGGCTGGCGAAGCCGGTCGAGCATCTGCCCGGCGCCCGGGACCCGCAGGACCGTCCTGCCCAGGATGTCCGGCGGCTTCGGCCGCCAGAGGTCCGGCGTCTGGCGGTTATCCCCCTGGGTTACGAAGCCGTCGGCGGGGTTGCCCCCGATAATGCGGTGGATGACGATGCCGCCCTCGGTCCGGAAGGCGATGACGTCTCCCGGGCCGTAGGCGTCGGCGGCCAGCACCATGGCCAGGTCGCCCTGGTAAAGCGTCGGCTCCATGCTCTGGCCCGAGACGATAATGTAGCCGGCCGGCCCGCCCAGAAAACCGGGCCGCAGGAAGAAAAACCAGCCGAGGAAGAGCATCCCGCTCGCAAGCACCAGGATGGCCCGCCTCACCGGGTCCATCTAGGGTCCCCCCCAGCCTCCCTTCCAGATGGCTACCTGAACACCGTAAACTTGAGATACCGGCGGGTCGCCGATAGAGCCGCTGACGGAACTGCTCGAGCCCACCGTGGTCAGCAGAACGTGGCTATCCAAAAGCGAACCGTCAGCGCCGGTGAGCGCCACCACGATTCTGTAGCCCTTATTCAGACAGGCTGGGTCAATCCCGCTCACCGTCACGGACTGGATCCGATAGGCCGGCGGCGAGCCGTAAAAGCCGACGTTGTACGATACTGCCACCCCGGTGGTATCGCACCGAAGTTCGGTGTCCCCACCCGCCTGGACTACCCCGCCGCTAACCCCAAGGCTCGCGGCTGCGCCGTACGCCAGGACCCCGACCATGAGGACCGCGGGGAGAACCCCCGCAAGCGTCCGACCCAAATCCCGGCCCCCTTTTCAGGCGCCCGACACCGGCGGGGGCGGCCCGGGCAGGGCGGCCCCCGCCTGCCGCGCCAGGCTGTACTAGCCGTCACAACGACGGCGGTGCATCAGTAGATTGCCACGTGGACGTCATCAACATCCGCTGCCTTGGCCGGGGTTTGTAAGTTGACCTGTACCGACCCTCCCCCCGATGGAATGGTTGCGGTGCCGCTAGCATTGGTGATGGCTAACCCGCCGCTGGTAAGCTGAACGGCTACGGTCTTGCCCCCGCAGGCGCTGGCGATGTTGCTGACCGTCACAAAGTCAACGACGAAGTCGTTGACGATGTTATCATACTTGACGTGATATCCCACCGAAACCCCATCACTGTCGCACTGGCCCACACTGCCCTCACCCGCTTGAACAACGCCGCCGTTCACATTAAGGCTCGCCGCAGCACCATAGGCCAGGCTAGCTACAATCAGCAAAACTCCAATTACTCGCAGAAGGCGCACCATAGCCAATTACCTCCCCGTTACGGCTTGTAAATGGAGACCTTGACACTGGTCAAAAGCGCAGCCCTGGGCTTATTGGTCGTGGGTATCGTCATCCAGCCGGTACTGCACTGGCCGCCGCTGCAACCACCGTCGTTAGCGTGCCCTGTGGTTAACCCCATCGGAGTAGTGCCCTCCAACAATGCTACCTTAACTAAATAGGTATCGCAGGCGGCGCTGATGTTATCTACCCTAACCTGGTTCACTATGTACTGGTTCTGAGTGCTGTCCCACGTCGTGGTATAGGACACGTTCACCCCGTCGGTGTCGCACTGGAAGCTCTGGTCAGCATTATCATCGCTCCCGGCCTGAACCACTCCGCCGTTCACATTAAGGCTCGCCGCGGCGCCGTAGGCCAGGGCGAAGACGACGCCTGCCACCACCAGGCTGAAGAGCACCCTGCGCATGGAACTTCAGAACCTCCTCGGGATTTAGGGTTTCGGGGCGGTCCGGCCCCGGCCCGGCCGTGGTAGACTTTATCGGGCGGTCCCGGCCCGGACCGGGTCCGGCCTGCGGTCCCCGTCCGGCCCCATCGGACGGGGACCCGCTTTTACAAGCCGACTTGCCACCAGGCCATTCTCACCCCCTTAGCCCGAAGTCCGCTTTCGCCGCCTGATGATAAACGCCGGCCCCGTTACGAAGCAATAACCGGCCCGTAACGGTTTGATAACAGCTGGGACTCGGGCGGAAGCTCCCTTAGAAGCCGGTAGCCGAACCCCGGCACCGTGTCGACCACCCGCCCCAGGGGCCCGAGCCGGGTCCGGAGCCGGTAGATCGCCTGCCGAACCGCCGCCCGCTCGGAGACGCCCGTGCGCCCGTAGACGGCCCACTCCAGCTCGGCATGGGTTACCGTCTGTCCTTCGGCCGCCCACAGCACCTGCACGATCCGGTACTCCGCCGGGCTCAGCCGGAACTCCTGCCCGCCCACCACCAGACCGCAGTCGGCCAGCAAGACCCGCCCGTCGGCGGCCGCCGTCTCCTGCGGGTCGGCCCCCTCCACCCCGAACCGGCCCATCAGCTCGGCCACGCTGGCCCCCAGGGGCACGCACGCCTTCGCCCCGGCCGCCAGGAGCGCCTCCAGCCGGCCGGGCAGGGCCCGCCGGTAGACCACCAGCACCGGAAACACCCCGGCAAGCCGCCGGACGTGGTCGGCGACCCGGTCGTCGGCCTCCTCGCAGAAGACGACGGCCAGGGGGCCAGCAACGTCCCGCAGGAGGACGAACCCGGCGGCTTCATCCAGCCGAAACACCAGGCCGGGCGGAAGCTTGTCAGGGTCCATCGGGCACAGCCTCCTCCCCGTTTGGATTTTCTCCGCTCCGCCCGGGAAGCTCGTCGGCCGGGCCGCGGCCCGGCCGGGTGCCGCTTCGGCTCGGCAACGCCCGCTCCGCACCAGCTGACCCCACGGACCCCGGCCTGAGGGGGGAAAGTTCGGTTCCCGCCAAAACTTTTTACCCTGCCGCCGGGCCGGCCCCTGTTTCGACGTTTATTTTAGCCGGGCGGAAAAGCGCCGTCAAGCGGCCCACCCTCGCCTCCCTTACTCCCCGCTTCCAGGGTGCGTCGGGGCCGGGGGTGAGGGCAGACGCCCGGGGCCGTTTTCTCCGAGGTTGCGGACATCGACCTGGCCGCGGCCGGTCCGTCCGCGGCGCGCTTTCTCCGGGCCGCCGGTCAGCCCCAGGGAACATCCAGGCGGGATCAGTTCAGCTCTGGGCGCCCAACACTCAGCCCCGGTCGGGTGGGTCCGGGAAGATTTTGGCGACGTCCGCCGGTGCGCCGGTCGGGAAGACTCCGGCAGGACCCGGGAGGCCGCGACCTGTCAGCTCAGGCCGTCCCGTCGAAGGCCCGGATGACCAGGCAGGAGTTGTGGCCGCCGAACCCGAAGGCGTTGGACATGGCCACCCGCACCCGGGCCGGCCGGGCCCTGTTCGGCACGTAGTCCAGGTCGCACTCGGGGTCGGGATTCTCCAAGTTGATGGTCGGCGGCAGGATCTGGTCCCGGATGGCCAGCACGCAGAAGGCCGCCTCGATGGCCCCGGCCGCCCCCAGCAGGTGGCCGGTCATGGACTTGGTGGAGCTTACGGCCAGCCGGTAGGCGTGCTCCCCGAAAACGGCCTTGATGGCCTGGGTCTCCGTCCGGTCGTTGAGGGGCGTCGAGGTGCCGTGGGCGTTTATATAATCGACCTCGGTGGGGGCCAGGCCGGCCTTGCGCAGGGCCATGGCCATGGCCCGGGCCCCGCCCTCGCCGTCCTCGGCCGGCTGGGTGATGTGATAGGCGTCGGCCGTCAGGCCGTAGCCGACGATTTCGGCCAGGATCGGCGCGCCCCGGCCCCGGGCGTGCTCGAGGGTCTCCAGAACCAGCACCGCCGCCCCCTCCCCCAGCACGAAGCCGTCCCGGTCCCGGTCGAAGGGCCGGGACGCCCGCTTCGGGTCGTCGTTGCGGGTGGACATCGCCCGGGCGGCGTTGAAGGCGGCCAGGGCGATGGGGCAGACCGGGGCCTCGGCCCCACCGGCCAGCATCACCTGGGCGTCCCCCCGGCGCAGGATCTCGTAGGCGTTGCCGATGGCATCCCCGCCCGAGGCGCAGGCCGAGACGGTGCAGAAGTTCGGCCCCCTGGCCCCCAGCAGAATCGAGAGATACCCCCCGGCCATGTCGACGATCATCATCGGCACGAGGAAGGGGCTTACCCGGTCCGGCCCCCGCTCGAAAAGGACTTTAAACTGCTCCGAGAGGGTGATGATGCCGCCGATGCCGCTCCCGATGATGATGCCCACCTGATTGGGGTCGGTCTTGGCCAGGTCTAAATCGGCGTTTTTAAGGCTTTCCCGGGCGGCGGCAATGGCGAACTGGGTGAAGCGGTCGGTCCGGCGGGCGTCCTTGCGGTCCATGTAGTTTAAGGGGTCGAAGCCCCTGACCTCGGCGGCGAACTTCGTCTCAAAGGGCGAGGGGTCGAAGGCGGTAATATAGTCGACGCCGCTTTCGCCCCGCAGGATCGCCTGCCAGGTGCTCTCGGTATCCAGCCCGAGGGGGCTGATTATTCCGATGCCCGTTACAACAACACGGTGGGCCATACTGTCCGAAAAACCTCCGCTGTTATGTTAGCAGAATCAGGGCACCTCCAGCCGGAGCCGGCCGAGCAGACCCGGTATCCCTTCCAGCAGGTCTGAGGCGAGCAGGCCGGCCCGGCCGCGCCGGACCCGGAACTCCTCGGCGGCCGCGGCGTGGAGCCAGACCCCCGCCCGGGCCGCCGCCCCGCCCTCGAGGCCCTGGGCCGTCAGCCCGGCAATGAGGCCGGCCAGCACGTCGCCGGTCCCCGCCGAGGCCAGGGCGGCGCTGGCAAAGGGGCTTACGGCCGCCGAACCGTCGGCCGAGCCGATGAGGGTGAAGGCCCCCTTGAGCACCACCGTTCCCCGGATTCGGGCCGCAAACTCCAGGACCGCCCTCAGCCGGCCGGGCTGGTCGGCCGGGACCGGGCCGCCCAGAAGCCGGGCGAACTCCCCCGGGTGGGGGGTGAGCACGGCCCCCGGCGGCAGTTCACCGATGAGTTCGGGCCGGCGGGCCAGCCAGTTCAGGCCGTCGGCGTCGACAACAAGCCTGCCGGACCGGGCCCGGCGAATCACCGCCGCGACCAGCTCCCCGGCATAGGGCTCCTGCCCCAGGCCGCACCCGACCAGGACCGCATCGGCCCCGGCAACTGCCGCCGCAACGGCTTCCGGGGTCGCCGGGTCGGCCGGGTCGTAGGGCAGGTAGACCGCCTCGGGCAGGCCGGCGGCAATGGCCGCCCGGATCTCGGCCGGAACGGCCAGGGTCACCAGGCCGGCCCCGACCCGGTAGGCCGCGGCCGCCGCCAGCCGGGCCGCCCCTACGTACTGCCGGGAGCCCACCACCATCAGCACCCGCCCGAAGGTCCCCTTGTGGCCGGAATCCGACCGGGCGGGAAGCAGTTCGGCCACCGCCGCCGGGCTGAGGACTGAGACCGGTTCGGCCGGGCGGGCGGTCGGGGGAATGCCGATGTCGGCCAGGAGCAGTTCGCCCACCACGTCGGCGGCCTGGGGGTTAAAAAGCCCGAGCTTGGGGAAACCGAGGGTTACCGTGAAGTCGGCCGGGAAGGCCGACGGGTCGGGGATGCCGGTGTCGGCATCCAGGCCGGTGGGTAAATCCAGGGCCGCCAGGGCCGGCCGGCGGGCCGCAAAGATGGGCCGGCCGGTGAGGGAGCCCGCCGGCCGCTCCCACACCCAGGGGCGGGGTCGGGCGGGGCGGGGCAGGTCCCGGACGGCCCGGAGCAGGGCCTGCAGGGTGCCCGTAATCGGCCGGGAACGGCCGGTTCCCAGCAGGCCGTCCAGGATCAGGTCGGCCTGAGCCAGCCACCCGGCGGCCTCCCCCAGGGCCTCGCCCTCCAGCCGGGCCAGAATGGGTATCCCCCGGTCCCGGCAGAGCCGCAGTTTCGGGTCGTCAGGCCGCTGGCGGTTCCAGGTGATGACCCGGACCCGGGCGCCCCAGTCGAAAAGGTGCCGGGCGGCCACCAGCGCATCACCGCCGTTGTTGCCGGGCCCGACCAGAACGAGAATCTCCCGGCCGGAAACATCCCCGAGGTAGAAATCCCGGACCCGGCCGGCAACCTCCCGCCCGGCGTTCTCCATCAGCAGGTCGGTGGAGACCCCGGCCCCGGCCGAGGCCTCCTCCAGCCGGCGCATCCCGGCCGTTGAGACGACCGGGACGCTAGCCGTCCCCAAAGGCGACCACAAAGGCGATGGCCAGCTCATCGGTGTGGGTCAGGCTTATCTCGAAGTGGGTGAGGCCCAGGTCGGCGGCCCGGGCCAGGGCCCGCCCGTAAAGATAGACCTGGGGCTTCCCCCGGCGGTTCGGGAGAATCTCAATCTCCCGCCAGGCCACGCCCCGGATGCCCGTTCCCAGGGCCTTGCTGACGGCCTCCTTGGCCGCAAACCGCGCCGCCAGCTCCGCCACCCGGCCCCGGCAGAAGGCCAGCTCCCTGGGGGTGTAGACCCGCCGTTCGAACCGGGCGCCGAACCGCTCCAGGGCCGCCGCAATTCGGCTGATTTCGACGGCGTCAACGCCGGTGCTGAGCTTCATTTTCGGCCTTGATTATACGGCCTCGGCCCAGGGCGGCGCAGGGGGCCCGCCGGCCGGCCTGTGGTAGAATTCCGTGGAGACGAACCGCATAACGGGGCCGCAAAAATGGGCTTTCTTTCCGAACGGGATGCCGACTACCTGCGGCGTCTCTTCGCCGAGCGCCTGACCGACCCGGTGACCGTAAAGCTTTTCACCCGGGAGTCGAAGCTGGTCCTCCCCGGCATCCGGGACTGCCCGACCTGCCGGGACGCCCGGCTCATCCTCGAGGAGCTGGCCGGCCTCTCGGAAAATATCCGCCTGGAGGTCCACGACGTCTTCGCCGAGCCGGAGCTGGCCCGTCAGGCCGAAATCTTCGACGTGCCCGCCGTCATCCTCGAGGGCAAGAACGCCGGCCGGGTCCGGTTCTTCGGTCTGCCGGCCGGCTACGAGTTCGCAACCCTGGTGGAGGACCTGGTCGACGTCAGCCGGGGTGAAACGGCCCTGGCCGGTGAGACCCGCCGACAGCTGGCCGGCCTCCCGGCCCCGGTACTGATCCGGGTCCTGGTGACCCCGACCTGACCCTGGTGTCCGATGGCGGCCAGGCTGGCCCACCAGTTCGCCATTGAGTCAGCCCGGGTGACGGCCGACGTCATCCAGGTGAACGAGTTTCCGGACCTGGTCCAGCGTTACCGGGTGCGGGGCGTGCCCAAGGTGGTTATTAACGAACGAGTTCAGTTTGAGGGAGCCGTTCCCGAAGCCCAGTTTATCAGCCAGGTCTTGCTGGCCGTAAACGGCCACCCCAACCCCGCCGACGAAAAGGAAGGAGCCGATGGTTGACGCTGCCACCCGCGCCGTAATTCAGGACCTGCTTCTGCGAACCACCGGCCTGCGCTTCGATGAGGCCGGGGTCGTCGAACGGCTCATTGAGGCCGCCCAGCATAAGACGGTCGCCCTCCTGGAAGACGCCCAGCGCCGGGCCCTGGCTAACGGCCGGACGGTCGTTCAGGCCGTTGACGTGGCCCTCCTGCCCGGCCTGAGCCGGGCCCTGGCCGAACTCAGACCCCACCTGCTGAAAGAAGACGTCCACCGGGCCCTCCACAGCCTGGCGGAACTGCCCTTCTCGGGTCAGCTCGATGAGGAGGTCAGGGAGCTGGTGCCCCTTCTTATCGGCACCCTGATTGTCGTCTTCGGCCGGACGGTGAAGGGGATCGGCCTGCCCGGCGCCCTCCCCACCGAGGAGCGGATCCGGCTCCTGGCCTCGCCGCCCAGCGACCGGCCGTCCGAGTCGGATATCCGGCGGGCCGTCGAGGTGGTCGGCCTCTGGCTTTAGGGCCGGGGCGGCCGGTAGACTTCGTTAGCGCCGCTCACCGACAGGCCGGGCCTGGGCCCGCCCCCGACCACGTAAATCAGCTCCCCGAGGGCGACCGCCCCGAGGCCGTGGCGGGCGGTGGGCATCGGCGCCCGGGTTGTCCAGATGCCGGCGGCCGGGTCGAACTCCTCGTTGTGGTTGAAGGTGCCCGCCGGCGATTCGCCCCCGAAAACGTAGAGCCGGTTGAAAACCACCGCGGCGGCAATCCCGCCCCTGGGTGTGGGGATGGGCGGGGCCGGCTCCCAGCGGCCGGCCGCCGGGCTGAAGGACTCGACGACCCGCAGATTTTCCGGGTTGCGCCCGGCGACAACATAAATGCGGTCGCCGATGACCCCGGCGGCCAGGTGGTCCCTGGCTGTGGGCATCGGCGGCAGGGCCTCCCAGCGGTCGGCGCCCGGGTCGTAGCGGGCCGCCTCGGCCACGCTCTGGCCGCCCGGCCCGAGCCCCCCGAAAAGGTAAATCTGGTCCCGGTAGACCACCGCCGCTCCGGCCCCGCGCGGCGTCGGCATCGGCCGGGCCGTCCGCCAGACGCCCTCGGCCGGCCTTAACCAGAAGACGTCGGCCACCGGGGTCATGGCGGCCCCGGTCAGGCCGCCGAGGACGTAAAGCCGGTCCCCGACCGCAACCGCGTGGGTGTGGTGGACGGGTTTGGGCAGGGGCGGACCGGACCTCCAGCGGTCGGCGGCCGGGTCGTAAACCTCAACGGTGTTCACCGTCATCCCCAGGCCGTCGAACCCGCCGACAACGTAGATTTTGCCGTCTAAGGCCGCGGCCGCCACTTCGGTCCGGGGCGTCGGCATCGGCGCCCGGATCGTCCATTCCCCGGCCGGACTCGCCGGCGGGGGCGAGGGCACCGTCGGCCCCGGCCCGACTCCCCGGACATACCAGAGATAGGCCAGGCCACCGAGGCCGACCAGGATCGCCCCCAGGCCGAGTATAATCCGACGGGTCCGGCGGAAACGCCGCGGCGCCAACTTATTTCAATATATCCGGAGGGAGGGGGCCCATGCCACCGGTTCAGTGGCCCGGCAACGCCCGCTGCGCCGTTATGCTCAGCTTCGACCTGGACGCCGAAACCCTGATGCTTTACCGGGACCCGGCCAGCGCCGCAAAACCGGTCCTGCTCTCCATGGCCCGGTACGGCCCGAAAAGCGCCGTCCCGGAGATAATCGACCTCCTGGGCCGCTTCGGCCTCAAGGCGACGTTTTTCATCCCCGGGTGGGTCATCGAACACCACCCGGAGGCGGTCCGCCTCATCGTCCGGGCCGGCCACGAGGTGGGTGCCCACGGCTACCTCCACGAGCGGCCCGACACCCTCAGTCGGGATGAAGAGGACGCCATCCTGGGCCGGAGCGTGGCCGTCATCCGGGACGCCACCGGACGTCCCCCGGCCGGGTTCCGGTCGCCGGCCTGGGAGTTCAGCCCGAGCACCCTGGAGCTTCTTGAAAAGCACGGGTTTGTCTACTCGTCTAACATGATGGACAGCATCTATCCCTACTACCACCGCCGGCCCGACGGCACCCCATCGCTGGTCGAGCTTCCGGTCCACTGGGAACTGGACGACGCCCCATTTTTTCTCTTCCTGCCCGGTCAGCAAAGGCCGATGGCTCCGACCGGGGCCATCTTCGACACCTGGCGGCAGGAGTTTGCGGCCTACTACCGGCGGGGCGGCCTCTTTGTCCTCACCCTCCACCCTCAGCTCCAGCGTCCGGCCCGGCTGGACATGCTCGGGCGGCTGATCCAGTATATTAGGGAGTTTCCCGGCGTCTGGTTCGCCACCGGCGAAGAGATTGCGGCCTATTTCCGCTCAGCCGTAAAAGATTAGCCGAAAGGAGTCGAAGCCGTGGCCGAATACGTGCTCACTTCCGAACGGGTCGAGGTCGAAGACTCCCTCGAGGCCGTCTACCGGCTCTTTCAGGTCCGGGGCTGGGGCGACGGCCTGCCCATCATCCCACCAACCGAGGACCGGGTCCGCCGCTTCCTGGACTACACCGACCGGGACCCCCAGGAGGTCGTCGGGGTCATCCCGCCCCGCTGGGGCGAGGCCACCGTCGAGAAAATCGCCATCAACGCCGTCATGGCCGGCTGTCTGCCCGAATACCTGCCCGTCGTCATCGCCGCCGTCGAGGCCATGGCCGACCCGGCCTTCAACCTCTACGCCATCCAGGCCACAACCCACCCGGTGGCACCCCTTCTGGTCTTAAACGGCCCCATCGCCCGGGAGCTGGACGTAAACTCCGGCTACAACGCCTTCGGCCAGGGCTGGCGGGCCAATGCCACCATCGGCCGGGCGCTCCGGCTCATCCTGATGAACATCGGCGGGGGGATTCCCGGCCGCCTGGACCGCTCGACCCAGGGCCAGCCCAGCAAGTACACCTACTGTGTGGCCGAAAATGAGGAGGCTAACCCCTGGGAGCCTCTGCACGTGGAGAAGGGCTTTGAGCCGTGGGTGAGCACGGTGATGGTCATCGGGGGCGAGGCCCCCCACAACATCAACGACCACGGCAGCACCTCCGGCCTGGGGATTTTGAAGACCTGCGCCGGGGCGATAAGCGCCATCGGGACCAACAATTATTATCGGGGCGGCGAGATTTTAATCGCCTTCGGGCCCGAGCATGCCGAGACGCTGGCCCGGGACGGCTTTACCAAGGCCTCGATTCGGGAATATATCTATGAACACGCCCGCAACCCCCTGTCGAAATTTTCGGCCGAGAATGCGGCCGTTTACCGGGAGGAGGCGGCCCGGCGCGGGCTTGTGGTCGGCGATGACTACCTGGTGCCGGTGGTGGACGGGCCCGAAAGCATCTGGATAATCGTGGTGGGCGGCGCCGGCAAGCACTCGTCGTGGGTCCCAACTTTTGGGGGCACAACCCGGGCCGTCATCCGGCCGATAACGCTTAAAGACGGCACCCCGGCAAGGTCCATCCGGGACTTCCGCCGGGCCTGAAAGGAGG
>Ga0101945_1000488_pt1 | contig 67174 bp, 67 predicted proteins | sample DewCreD2012metaG_2_FD_75246 | JGI IMG/M metagenome (GOLD analysis project Ga0101945, IMG submission 75246) | Hot spring sediment bacterial and archeal communities from British Columbia, Canada, to study Microbial Dark Matter (Phase II) - Dewar... ... | reverse complement strand
GCGTGGTTATTTTTACAAGGTCAATTTCTTACCTCGCAAATTCAACCACCCTTATATCACCGGTTAACTCATTCTGCAAATTCTAAACACATTTCCCTCAAGATACCGTGAGAAGTAACAGGATGGAAGTCCGAATGCTTCGATAGGCCTCAGAAAGCATGGAACGGGGATGGGCAAAAGTGATCAACTCCACGGGATAGGAGTTCCCCTGCTCAAGACGCCTTCGCCTCTCGGAGGAGATCTCCGGGACCATTCCAAAGGAGGGAAGACGGATGAGCTGCTCGACCTCTTCAGGGCTCTTTACGGTATTGTCAAGATATTCAAAGAAGAAGGCAAGCCCGACTCCTAAAAAGAGTCCCACGATGGCTCCGAGAAGAAGGTTCAAGGTTTTATTGGGGCGATAGGGGATTCTTGGAAGTTCTGCCGGGTCGACAATCTGGATATTGCTGGCAGTGATCCCGGCTGAAACCCCTGCCTCCTTCATCCTCTGAAGTAATCCACGGTATAGTTCCTTATTCGTATCGGCTTCCCGCTTGAGGATGTTGTATCGGATGGCCTTCTCCTTCATCTCCATCACCCTGGCTTTCTGTTCCTCAAAGGCCTTGCGAAGAAGCCGTTCCTTCTGAAGGCTCGATTCATAGTCATTTCGAATCCCGGAGAGGATTCGGCTGATCTCCGAGTCGAGACGTTTCTGAACCGTCTCCATCTGCCTCTTCAGGCGAAGCATCTCGGGGTGGTCTGGCTTATAGACTTCGGAGAGCTTCATATATTGGGCCTCGAGCTGGATATAGGCTTGTTTGAGGTCCATAATGAGTTTGTTCTCAAGGATGGCGGGAAGGGCGTCAAAGTTCTTCTCCCGACTCTGTCGATAGAGGGCTTCTTTCGCCATCCGTTCCGATTCGGCTTTGGTTAGGGCCTCCCCAAGTTCGTTTAACCGTTGAAGAGTCACATTCTCCTTCTCCTCAAGAGAGATGATATCATGCCTGGAGCCAAAGGCCTGAAGCTCTTCATCAGCCCTCTCCACCTTGGCCTTTAAATCTTCAAGCTGTTTGGTGAGCCATTGTCGGGCCTGCTCGGTCGTCACAAATCGGTTCTCGAGATTCTGCTGAATATAGGTCTGAGCCAATTGATTACAAACCTGGAAGGAGAGCTCAGGGAAGTGAGAATCAAAATGGACTTTGACCAACCGGGAATTTCGGATGGGTTCAACCTTTAATTTTTTGAGAAACTGGGTGATTAAGAGACTCTCCCGATGGGACTCATTCGATAGGATGGAACTTCTCTCATAGGAAGAAAAGAGGGAGGAAAGAGATTGGGTAAGCTGAGCTTTCCACTTTCCAAAAGGGGTTTCAGGTTGAGGGAGAAACTCGGGATGCTGGTCCAACTTGAGACTTTGAATCACGCGCCTGGCAAGGCTTCGACTTTCGAGGATCTTGTACTGGGTTTGGTAGTAATCCATATCCATCGTGTTTACGGCAAAGATCTCTTTAAAATCGACAATCTGAGGATTCTCTTTATTAATCTGAATGGTCACCGTACTTCGATAGATGGGCCGCATGGTGAAGGTAGCCACCGCCGTCGTAAGAAAAACAATCAGAAAGAAGGCCAGGATGGCCCATCGCCTCTTCTGAATGACCCTCCAGTAATCCCTCAAATGAACCTCTTTTTCTTCTATTAAAGTAGCAGAGGGATACTCAGAGGGCGAAGGAAGGCTGTAAGAGTCCGAAGGGATCTGTTTTAAGTAATTCATGTTAAACTCCTCAATGATTAAAGAGAGCCAAGAGAGAATCCAAAACCAATCAGTCCTTTCACCGTATCTCGAAATTCGATCAGAAAGGTTTTGATTCCACTCTTTGGGACAATCACAATATCATTTTCTTGAAGAAAAAGATCCTCTGCCTGGCCCCTCTGAATCGCAGAGAGATCGCCGGGAATGGAAATCCGTTCCCCTCCCTCTCCAACATACCGGAAGATCTTTACTTGAGTGGCATTGGCTTCTGGCTTCAGTCCCTCAGCCATAGCCACAGCCTGGCTTACGGTCATCCGCTTCCCTTTTAAAGGGAACCCTCCAGGTCGTCTCACCTCTCCTCCTACAAAAACCTTCCCAGAAACTGGAATATTGAGCACATCTCCATGATGGAGTGAAAGATTGAGACTGAGATCCCCCTTAATCAATAGCTGTTCTAAATCGATAATGAAGGTCTTTGGGGCCTCCTCTGACTCCTTCTTCTCCCAAGCACCTCCATCCGGATTGGGAGGACGAATCAGAAAAAGCTGGGGACCTGCCTCCTCTTTCAGGCCCCCAGCCATGGCCAGAGCATCAAGCAGTGTTCTCTGACCATAGATATCAAAAATCCCTGGTTTCTCAACCGCCCCGATGACCGAGATCCTCTGGCTTCGATATTCTTTAACAAAAACACTCACATTGGGATTTTGAATATACTTTTCAGCCAAGAGATCCCGAATCTCTTTCTCAAGCTCATAGGGAGTAAGCCCCTTCACCCTCAGGACTCCGAGAAGAGGAAGACTAATATTGCCTTGGGCACTGACCCTCACGGTCTTGTTGAGTTTCTCATCTTCAAAGACATTAATTTCGAGCAAATCCTCAGCCCCTATCCGATATTCCTTGTAGTGGTCCCTTCTTGCCGAGAGGGCTTTAAGCAGAAGGCTTTCATTCATGGCCTTAATTTGTTTGGAGGATTCTAATGACTTAAACTGAATTTCTGAGGGGGGAGAGGCTTCCTTCTTTTGTGGAGGGGTTGACACACACGAATTGGAGAGGAGAAGAAATATGAGAAAGAAGAGAATCCTTTCTCTTCTTATTGACCTCATAACCGATCCTCCCTTCTGACAAAAAAACCCAGACATCTATTTAGGCTGGGTCTTTTTGTTTAAATGAAAAAGGAGAGGCTTAACTCAACTTAAGGACATACAGGAGCTCTATCCTTATCTTCATCGCCAGCAGCTACGGCCACAATTCCTCCTACCACTGCCACTGCAGCAGCGATTCCGATCCACGTCCACGTTGAAAGACCGAGGAATCCTTCTTCTCCCTTTACTGCTCCAGTCTCTCCCGCCTGGGCAACGAGCGTCTTTTTAGGAACACTTACCGTTTGAGAAGGGATGGTAATCGAATCCTTTGTCGAAAGCGAAGCGACCGTCTGAGTTCCATCTAAAACCGTAAGCTTCCCCTGATCACTCTTGATGGTAACGGCTCCATTAGAATGAATGCTGATCGTACCGAAAACCCCTTCATCCAAATGAGAGTGAGGGATGACAACCTTAGAGGCCTGGAGTGTCTTCGTCCTCATAATAGAAAGATTTCCCACTTTAAAGGTCAACTCTGAGGAAGAAGGGACTCGAAACTCCAATGTTCCTTTCTCGAGAATAATTTTTTCACCCCCGGGTATCGATACCATACTTTGCGGTTTGATCTCGAGCTGTGCTCCGTTAGTCAAAACGATCTTGGACATTCCATTTTCTGACCGAATCCTCATTCCTTCAAATACCATAAAATGGGAAGCCTCAACCTCTCTCCATTGATTCGCCCTCGTCTCAAATTGAACCTTTCCTTTTGAAATCATCTCTCCAATGGGGGCGGCTTTTCCCCCAGCCTCTGCAATCATTTCATGAAAACCGTTCATCATCAAAAGAAAGGACAGCGAAAGGAAATAAATGAAGAATTTTTTCATTACGTTCACCCCCTCTTTTGTGGCTAATTTTTTACTAAAAATAATATATAATTTAGATGAATTGTCAAGTGTTTTTTTTGGGGTTGAAAAAAAATGGATATCTTTTTGAAATAATTTAAAAATTTTCTCTCTTAAATTGTCTCACCTCTTACTGAAATTAAACAATTTGAAATAATGTTTAGAAATTTTGGCTCTTTATTCTTTTTATATTCATTCGGAGCTTGGTTATCGGAGTCCTAAGGAGTTTTCCCGACAGAGTCAGATCTGCCTCTGGAGGAGAGGAGCAATATAATAAGCAAATTTCCCTCGGAGAACTGGTTCAAGGGGGGTTACTTTTAGATATGGATTGGTCTGAGAAAATCGTTTATAACGCAAATGGTGAGGTCGGTTTTTGATGGATCGTAACTCTACACCTTTAAACCATAAAAATTGTCTTGAGAAATGGGGCGCAACACAGACTTAAGCCCAGATCCCCGCTATGGGAGACCCGCAGAATCCGCACTTTCCATTCTTGATCGCTTTCGCGGAGACCAAAAAGTGGGTGCGATGGATGATCTTCTTCTTGCACCGAGGGCAAAATGTGGAGTTCATTTCATGGCCAGGGACATTTCCAATATAAACATATTCTAAACCCACCTCTTTTGCAATTTTGTATGCCCTTTCAAGGGTCTCGATGGGAGTGGGTGGAAGATGGGTCAATTTATAATTCGGGAAGAAACGGTTGAAATGAAGGGGAGTGCTCTTTCCTAAATTAGTCTTAATCCAGAGGGACATCTCCCTGATCTCCTCTGGACTATCATTTAGTGTGGGGATCACGAGGTTGACGATCTCAAGGTGTCTTCCATACGATTTGATTGTTTTTAGGGTATGAAGAACAGGTTCCAGCATGGAAGAGGAAATCTCCTGATAAAATCTTTCGGTAAAGGCTTTAAGATCCACGGTCACCGCATCCATATAGCGGAGCAAGCTCACCAGGGGGTCGTGGTTGATCGATCCATTGGTATGGTAGAGCGTCTTGAGGCCCTTTTCCTTTGCAATCTTGACGATATCGAGCATATATTCATAAAAGACCGTTGGCTCGGAGTAGGTGAAGGAGACGGTCTTACAGCCTCTCTCGATCGCCTTTTTAACCACCTCCTCAGGGCTCATCTGAATATAGGGAATCTCATCGACGCTCCTCTGAGAGAGATGCCAATTGTGGCAGAATTTACATCGGAAATTGCAACTCGCTGTAGCCGTGCAGAAGATAGAAGTTCCAGGGATCATATGAAAGGAGGGCTCTTTTTCAATGGGGTCGATTTGCAGAGCCGCAGGCTTTGCGTAGACCACGCTGTAAAGAACCCCTTTGATATTCTCGCGATTTCTGCAAAACCCCCTCTTCCCTTCCGAAATATCGCACCCTCTGAAACAGAGCTCGCATTGGACTCGACCATTGGGAACTTTCCTGTAATACTGGGCCTCATGAAGTATCTCAGCCCCCTTTCCGGAATGGGAGTTTTGCGGTCTCAAAATGGAAAAAAGAGAGCACGAAGCCACTCCCCACTTTAGTCCCCGGCTCACACTCTTCTTTAAAAAATCCCTTCGACTGATGGGTAAAAACTCGTTCTTCATATCCCTATTAAGATTAGGCTAAGTTCGATTCTTTGTCAATTTAGTTGAGGACTTAACCTTCCTATAATATGGATATGGATGTAAATATCTTCGATAACCTGATGGGAAAGGGGTATCAACCACACGGAGACTGGAAACTCAAATAAAAAAACGGTAATGGGAAAAAAACCGTTGTGACTATATTGATTTTACGGATTTTTCGAAGAGATGATCTTTAACTTTCCCAAGAATTCCCAAGATACCCAGTTTTGAGGATTGGTTTCTATTGGAGGTTTACCTTAAATTATTTGAGACGTTTCTGAGCCCGCCAGCACTCTATCTGAGTTGCCCCCACGTTACCCAACCAATAACCTCCTAAACCGCGCTGTACCCACTCGTGGGAAACCTGTTGCTCGCCTCGTACCTGTTTCCCGAAGAAAAGATCCCAAAGACTCCTTGGTTCGGATGGAGAAACAAGGGCTCATCAGACTTGGGACGGGAAAACTCCCGAAGGATTTCTGGAAGATTCTAAGACCGGAGGATCCTAAGGGTCTGGTTCTGAAGGCCCTCCTTGAAGAACGGGAGTCCGGGAGATGAAATTCTGGGATTCGTCGGCGATGATTCCTTTGTGTCTGAAAGAGAAAGCGTCACAAGCAATGAAAGGTTTGATCAAAGAGGATGAGGATATTGTGGCCCGGTGGGGTAAGCGTATCGAGTGCCTGTCAGCACTTTCGAGGAGGCGGAGAGAAGGGGTGCTTTCATCGGGTGATGAGGCAAGAGCGAGGGCCGTGGTTTCGGTGCTCGCATCAACATAGTCAGAAGTGCAGCCCACCGAGACCGTAAGGTTACGGGCAGAGCGGCTTTAACAATGCATCCTCTGAGGGCCGAGGATGCGTTACAGCTTGCGTCGGCTCTCAAAGAAGGCTTTTCTATTCCTTGGTGTGGACATTGGGAAGAAGTATTCTTGGTGTGAGGCCATTTCTGCAGAGACTGGGGAGGTATTAAAGGAAGAGAGGTTGATCAATCGAAACCTATTCTTCTTGACCCTTTCAGCTAAACAAATTTCCTATACCCGCAGAATAATAATCAGCGGGTTGGCGGTTCAAATCCGTCCGTGGGCTCCACCACTTTCAAGGAGATCCCTCGTAAGGCAATCGTTTACCTCTTCCAATGCCCGTTCGTGCCTCCAACGTAAGTGAAACCCCTGTTTGATATCCTCACCCTATTGGCCACAACCCCTGAGTCATCTCCTCTATTCGAAATCGCTCGCTCCATCGTTTCGTTTTGAAAACAACCCTTTCTCTTAAAAATGCATTTATGACAATCCGCTGATGAGGCCCACTAAGATGTCTTTCAATTTTTCTTTATTAGAGACGAGTCAATGGTGAATGGGAAAAAGACCAAATGAATGGGAGAATTCAGGTCGTGATAGATTTAAATGTCACAAAAATTTAATTTTTTTGAAATTTTTTTGTCACATTAAGGGGCTAATCTAAAACCGTGAAAAAATGGTTGCTGACCGATTTGCACATTCACTCCCTCTTCAGCGATGGCTCTATGCCAGTGGAAGAGATTGCGAAGATTTATGGAGAAGCTGGTTTCGATGTCATCGCTATCACCGACCATCTGTTTGATACTCAAACTCCCCGAAGTCTTGAAATTCATGAAGAAGGAAAATCGATCAAAGATGTTGAATCTTACTTCAAAAAGATTGAAGAGGTCTCCCAGTGGGCGAAACAGAACTTTGGCCTTTTAGTTATACCAGGTCTTGAAATTTGTAACCTTTCTGAAGATTACCATATTCTTGGCATCGATTTGAAAGAACCGCTCAACCCCAATCAAGATGCGGAAGGTGTCATTGAGGATATTCATCGGCAGGGAGGTCTCGCCATTGCTTCTCATCCCCCTTTAAAACTCTCTTACTTCCTCCAAGGGGATAATGAATCGATTCGACGTCATCCCCTCCATTTATGGAAGCACCGTGCTAAGTATGCAGATAAGATCGATGCCTGGGAAATTGCTAATCGAGATGACCTCTTTGATAGAGTAAGCTTAGAGGGATATCCCTATATTGCCTGCTCCGATTTTCATGATCGGGAGCACCTCAATTCATGGAAATCACTAATCTTTGCAGAAAAAGAACCTGCCGCAATTAAACAGGCCATTCGAGAAAGAAATTTGTCACTGTTTTACTTTAACGAAAAAACGAGGAATAGAAAACCTGTTTACATCGAGGTGGATAAAAAAGGCAAAGAAAACATTGACCACTTAGATGGGAATGGTAGAGAAAAGATATTGATTGTCGATGACGAGAAGGACCTCGTCGAATTGATTCTCTATCACCTCAAAGCAAAAGGCTATTCCGTACTTACCGCCTTTAACGGTCTTGAGGCTTGGGAAAAGATTCAAAAGGAGAAACCGGATGCCATCATCCTTGATTTGATGATTCCCGAGCTTGATGGATGGGACCTCTGTCAAATCATCCGCCGTTCGGAAAACGAAGAAATCAAAAGGATAGGCATCCTAATGCTGACCGCAAGAGCCTTGCCGGAAGACAGAGTGTATGGCCTTGAAATGGGAGCCGACGACTATCTCATCAAGCCATTTTCTTTTCCAGAATTAATTCTAAGGGTTGAAAAAATCTTGAACAAAAGGGCTACCCTCTCTGGACTTTATAAGGAGGTCGACCATCTTCGACATAGGATGAAAAAAACCGAAGAGAATCTTCGGGGAGGGGTTCATGACCTTAAGAGCCATCTGAACTCCATGGGATTTTCTGCGAAATTATTATTGCGTGAAAGACCCCGAGAGGAAAAATTGAGATTTATCAACATATATATGAAAACAGCCTCCAACTCGCTCGATGGGTGAAGGACATTCTCAAATTTTATATTTTCCTTTTGATGAAGAAAAAGAAGAAATGAGGGAAGTGGAACTTCCATCCCTGGTTCAACGAGTAGTGGATTTATGGCAAGGTGTTGCCGCAGAAAAGGGGATAGAAATTCTTTTCCGGTCTCCGCCTTCCATTCCAACAATTCAATGTCACGAACGCCTATTACAGAGAGCTATAGATAATCTCATTTCTAACGCTATTAAATATACGCCAAATGGAGGGAAGGTAGAAATCTCCATGGCTTATTATTTAGAAAGATATAATGGAGGCGTCGTTGAGATCGTTATTAAAGATTCCGGAATTGGGATTTGTGCAGATGACTTAGAGAGGATCTTTGAAACTTTTTATAGAGGAAAGAATGTTAACTTCGAGAAAGGAATGGGGCTGGGTCTCTCATTGGTTAAAGAAGTGGTGGACATGCACGGGGGAAAAATCTTAGTCCAAAGCGAACCCAATAAGGGAAGCATATTTTCTATCCTTTTACCAATCAAGGGTAATTCCAAAGCAGAGGAAATGGAAAGAAAGGATACAATTATTAAACCCAAAGGCTGAGTAAATGAACGGCTATTTGTGGAGGATTATCTGACTCCCCACCTTTCTCAACTGAAGTGATGATTTTTCTGGCCTCAGCGTTGTCCTCCAGATTTTTTACCCCCTTATTGAACACCAACTCTACTCCCTTCATCACCGGCTCTGCTATTCCCGAACAATCTCATCGACTGACCTTTATCCTTTGAGATTTCTATCAAGAACGCCCTTCACCCAAAAATCATATTTTCTCCATCCTCTCTTCACAATCACCGGTTATGCTCATCCTGCGTCTCGGAAATCCTCTCATTTAAGGGACATCGGAGGTGAATAAATTCCTTTAGAGAAAGGAGGTGAGTGACGGTGGAGATCTGAGGGATATCGGCAGGGTAGAGAACAATATGAAAAAATAAAAAGAAAGGAGAATATGATGAAAAAGAGATTGGTCATTAGACAAGGCTTATCGTTTTTATTAGTCGTGTGGATGGTTCTTAGCGTTGCTTTGTTAGCAGCCCACGCCAATGATGCCGAGTCGAAGGAAGCGAAATCAAGGGAGGCAAAACACATCATTCTGATAATTGGCGACGGGATGAACATTGAGCATGAGATTGCCGCCAGTCGATATCTTTATGGGGGTGACTTCGAGCTGTCTTTCCATAAACTGCCCTACCAGGGCACCGTAGCGACCTGGGATGTCACCACCTATAATTATTGGTGCGGCGAAACTTATAATCCGAATGCAATCAATCCGAAGTGTGGCTATGATCCTGCAATCGGTGGAAAGGAACCCTACCCACTTGGTCCTGAACTTCCCGGTGCAAAAGCCTATCATATTGCGAAGGCAACTGACTCAGCCTCAGCAGCCACTGCTTGGGCCACTGGCTACAAAACGGATGAGGGTAATATCGCCTGGCTACCCGGTGATCCTGATAGCGGAGGCAATCGCAACAATGATGGCTCTTTGAAGACTATTGCTGAATGGCTTCGAGAACGGAAAGGTTATGCTATTGGTGTAGTGAGCACCGTGCCTTTCAGTCACGCCACGCCCGCTGCTCACATCAGCCATAATAAGAGCAGGGACAACTATCATGCCATTTCAGAAGAGATTTTAAAAGAAGTGAAACCTGAAGTCGTTATCGGCGCCGGCTATCCGGCTGGTTCAAGTTGTTCCAATACGATGAATTCACGTTACATTTCTAAAGATGCGTATGATGCCGTGTGTGCTGACGAGGATTACCTTGTGGTACCTCGGGCTACCAATGTGGATGGCGGAATTGCTATCCTTCGGGCGGCTCAACAGGCTGCTGCCAGCGGCAAAAAACTATTTGGTCTTTTTGGAGGAAGTGGAGGACATTTCGAGTCATGGACACCCCATGATCTTCCCGCTACCCCGTTAGTGACTCAAGCAACAAGAGAAAATCCCACCTTTGCAGAAGCCATCTTGGCTGCCCTTAAGGTACTTAGCCAGGATCCGGATGGTTTTTTCCTTATGGCGGAGCAGGGCGACATTGATTGGGCTAACCACGCCAATGATTTTCGGCGGATGCTGGGCACAATGAAAGATCTCCATGACGGTGTCCAGACGGTGATCGATTTCATCAACCAGCCGAATGATGATATAGACTGGGGCAACACGCTTCTCATCGTACATTCCGATCACAGTAACAGTTATATGCGAAACCAGATTAAGCTGGGACCAGGAGATTTGCCGGTTCAGAATGGTCCACCCTATATTTACTCTGATGGAGAAGTGACCTACGGATCTACCAATCACACCAATGAGCTGGTGCGTATTTATGCTGCGGGTGCGAATATCCACAAGTTCAAAAAATATGAAGGAGCCCTTTTTTTTCTTCTCTCCGCGCAAGTAAAGGAGACTTCTCGGAGGGAGTTGCCCTATACCTCCTCATAGGTCTCTTCGATTGTTGTTGAAAAAACGTAAAGGCCCTTTTTCTTAACCCAAATTTCACCTTTTTTAAATAATTCTGTAACAATAATTATTTATTAAATTATTAAATGTTATTATGCGATTTTCATATCCATACGAGTTATTCTGATGGGTCCGTCGAATTAAGAAAGACGATTGACCTCTTCGGCCAAGCAGGATTCGATGTCATCGCTATCACCGACCATGTGGTCAGCAGAGAAACAACCTATGGCAAACTTGCCAATCGCTTTAGGTTTTCCATACAAGAAGATAATTTCGATGCTTATCTTGAACATATCTCGGAGGAGGGGAAGCGAGCGTGGGATAGGTATGAAATGCTTGTCCTTCCCGGGGTGGAGATCACTAAAAACTCTTTTTCCTCAAACCAATCGGCTCATGTCCTTTTGATTGACATCAAAACCTTTATCTCTGCGTCATGGGATTTTGAAAAGATTTTCCTTGAGGCGAAAAAACAGAACGCCCTCATCGTCGCCTGTCATCCTCATCATTCCTCGGAGCTAACGGTGGTGGACACGCTTTATCTTTGGAATCATCGCAAGAAGTATGCTCGATATATCGACGCCTGGGAGATTGCCAACCGGGATGATGTCTTCAATGTTATCAGTCTTAAAAAATATCCCTATATAGCTGGAAGTGATTTCCACAAGGTGAGGCATCTTTACTCTTGGAAAACGATGCTCAACTGTGAGAAGGAGATCGAAGCGATCAAGCGATGCATTCGATACAACCGCGGAGTGGCCATTACCCTTTTCAGGAATGGAGTCCCATTTTAAATCGAGGGGGAGAAAGGGAACGGACATTTTCTGGGTCATCAGCAGCCTCTCTATTTTAGGGTTAATCATTTGTGGCCTGCAAATTTTAGCCGTTCGATCCTTCATGAGAGATGGAAGACAGTCGAGGGGGACAGAAAACGAAACCGAGTTCCATCCACCGATTTCCATCCTGAAGCCTCTTCATGGATTGGACGATCATCTATATGGCAACCTTGAAAGTTTCTGTCTTCAAGACTATCCGGAGTACGAGATTTTATGCTGTTTCGAGGACCATAATGATCCGGCCTACCGGGTAGCTCAAAACATTAAGAACAAGTTTCCCAAAAGGTCCATTTCTTTAATTGTGGAGGGAAAGGACGCGGGATTGAATCCGAAAGTAAATCGTTTGATTCCAGGCTACCAGCGGGCTCAGTATCCTTATCTTCTGGTCAGTGATAGCAATGTGATGGTCACCCCTGACTATTTGAAGCAGATCATTCGGCCCATGCAAGACCCTCACACCGGGTTGGTGACCAACCTCATCCGAGGAGTGGGGGCCAAGACCATCGGTTCCCTCTTCGAGAATCTCCATCTCAATTCGTTCATTCTTGGGAATGTCTGTTTCCTGAAAAAATTCTTTAACATCCCTTGCGTTATCGGTAAGTCGATGCTCCTGCGAAGAGACGATCTTGAGTCGATAGGAGGGTTTGAGGCCTTCAAGGATCTCCTGGCAGAAGATCATTTCATCGGGGAGAGAATCAGGAAGAGAGGACAAAAGGTAATCCTCTCAAGCTCCATGGTTAACAATGTGAATGAATATTGGGGGCTTAATAAGTTTTGGAATAGGCACCTGAGATGGGGCAAGATTCGTTGGAAGGTTATGGGATATAAATATATTTTTGAAGTGATGATCAATCCCGTATTTCTCTCTTTCTTCTCTTTCATTGTAGAAGGCCCCTCGAGCCGGGTATTGATGTTGATTGCCTCTGTGGGTTTCATCAAAGGGGCAGGTGACTATTATATAGGGAAGAAGATCGATGCCCGTCTTCATCCCCTTGGTTACCTTCTTTCCCCTATAAAGGATCTTCTCATCGGGTTGATATGGTTTCTATCCATAGCCAATGACACCGTGGTGTGGCGGGGAAGACGATTCCTGATCAAAGAGAATACCGTTTTATCTCCCTGTCCTAAAAAAGGGATATGGGCATGGAGGTATCGGGTCATGGATTGGACTCGTTCTAAACTTGCCTGGTAAATGAGAATGGTCGAATGAAGAAGTTAACCGCTCTTAATGAAAGGAGGGATTCATGGAACAGGAAGTTTATTTCCCTCGTTTTAGAACAAAACTCTCTTATCTTTTGGTGAAGTGGGAAGAGAAGATTACTTTCGTGACGATCCTCTGTGCTATTTTAGCCATCGGATTGGGGATAGTTTGGATCGTCCTCAAAGAAATGATGCTACTCTACCTGTGTTTGGCCTTCAGTTCATGCTATTTTCTCGGGAAGAAATTCTAGAAGTTCCGTAGGAACTTGATCTAAATAAGGGTTTCTTCTAACGGGAGTGTCACACTCTCCTGTTTTTAGAAACGGTTTCACAAAAAAGTAACATTCCCTCCATTTTTTCTTAATCTTTTGCCGTTATGGTTCGGAAATAGGAAAGAACAAATTCTATGAGTATCACTAGGCAAACGAAATGATCTAAGGAGTCATCTTTCAATGAAAAGGGTGTGGCCATTTTTCGTTTCCATCTGTTTTTTGGCTATCACACTCGTCCCGATTTGTAATAGTCAGGGAAGGATCCATTTAGAAGAATGGCTACATCAGGCAAAGGAGCTTCTTGGGAGGACGGATTCTTATACAGCCATTTTTCATAAACGGGAGAGGATCAGAGATACGTTAAAAGCAAGAGAGACAGTTCAGCTCAAATTCAAGAAACCTTTTATGGTCTATATGAGATGGATTGATGGGCCAGGAAAAGGAAGAGAGGTCTATTATGTGCCTGGATGGAACGATAACCGAATGCTTGTTCGAGAGCCTGCCTTAAGGGGGACTGTCACCTTGAACCTCCATCCCAAGAGTCCATTGGCTATGCAGGGGAGTCGCCATCCGATTACCGAGGTGGGTCTGGATCGGATGGTTACCCTTTTCGAAAACCATTTGCAGAAGAGATGGGGATCAAATGAGGTTGAACTTAAAAGAGGACAGGAGGAGATGCTTTTCGGACGATGGGTGGTGCCCGTAGAGATTGTTTTTCCAAATAATCGTCGAAATGACTCCTACTGCTACCGGAGCATAATCAGTCTTGATCTTGAGAGGAAGATTCCGATTCGCGTCCGGAATTTTGATTGGGAAGACAGATTGATTGAGGATTACGGATACGAAGCCCTCCAGCTCCATGCAGGGCTCACCGATGCTGATTTCGATCCTACCCATTTTAAGAGGAAGTTTTAAATGAGAATGGTACATCTTGGAGCCCCTTTGCCCTTGTTTCCTCATCTTTCGGTTTCCTCCATAAAAATATCATTTGAGGTCCATTTGCCACTATCTTCCGGTCAGAGACAACTTACGAGTCTTCTCAGACAGGTATGGAAGGATGGAAAACAAATCTTTTAGGAAGGTCTCTAACAGGGAGGGTTTTTCATTGGTCAATATTGGATGTAAGATCGATGAGGTCAGAATCGATGGGAATTTAGAAGTGTTTCAGAGAGATTCTGAAAAGGTTTGATTTCATCTACAGTGTTCATTGCCCTGATTTATTAAATTGGATGGATCAAGGGAACCCCGAACTTCATTTCTCGGTGTTCAAAGCCGGTCTTGAGTTTACCGTTGCAATTGGATCCAATATTTTAGTCTATCATGCAGGTCGTTTCATTCCAGAAGAGGCTTTTCCCATTTACACTGGACGATCGATTTCAAAAAAACTGGCTCACCGCCTTATGAAGGTGGAGCGAGAACAGATCGCCTTGCTGGCCGAAGAATACCCCACCGTTACCATTTGCATCGAGAATGTCAGGCCCTACCTTTACTCCAGTCCTTATTGTTATGGAGAACAAATCGAACTCATTCAGGAGCAGATCGAAAAGGTTGGGAAGCCTAACGTAAGCATGAACTTAGATCTTGGACACCTCTACATGGCGGCTCACTATTACCGGTTCGATCCGGCTGAAGCCATTCAAAAGATCGCCTCACTCATCTCCCATACCTATGTCCACGATAATTTTGGGGGGTGCCATCTATCCACACGAAAAAATTTAGACCCATCAAATCCCTTTTGGCCGAGGGGACTCCCATATGCCTGTGGGGTGGGGGAGCGCCCCGATCGCAGAGATTTTATCTGTCTATCTACCCTCCTATCAAGGGATGTTGATCATGGAATTGAGAAACCGTTATTTTCACGTGCTCAAAGAGTGCCGGGAGAATCTGGTCCAATGGTTGAAATCTATTGCTACCCAACGGGACTCCTCATAAAGAGAATCTGAAATGCCTCGTCTGATTTTTTCTTATAAGAATTCCCTCTTTCTTACTCGGCCTGTGGACATTTTCAGGCGTTTGGGAGGTTTTTCATTGAGAATCGTTTTTGAAGAAAAAGCCCTATCGAAGGGTATGGATGGATAGGGACATCCCTTGTTAACCCTTATCGGGGAAAAAGATTTATCCCCACCGGAGGGCAATCAAGATAATACCTAAAATGAGAAAGGCGGCAATGACCATCTCTTCGATCTTTTCCAAAATCATCCTATTCCTCCTTATGGGGGTTTGGGTGAAAAAAGAATGGCCAATGTTCTGATGATCCCGATAATCAGAAAGACCAGCCCCATAGAAATCATTTCAAAGGCTCCAATCTTATGCTCATAAATACTGATCATGATCTCTCTCAGGATGAAGACCAAGGCGCTGTCGATGATAAAGGTGAGTCTGAGGCGATGAATCTCAAAATAGTCCAGAATGCTTCGAAGAAGCTCAACGATGATGAATAGGGACAGGATGTTGGTGATGAGGTGATGAAACCCAGAGGCAACACTATGGCTTTGGAAGATTACTTTTAAATCGAGCAAGATCTTGGCGAGTCCGAACATCAAGGCCAAGATGGCCAACGGGATCATCATTTTGATGATGACCTCTGTCACTTTTTGAAAGAGTTTCATAAGGTTCATATACCAGCAATGTGTGACAGGGAAATGGATGGGAAGTGAAGTTTTGCTAAAGATTCGGCTCCCCTAAAGAACTTAAGATGTGCTGTTAGAATCGAAACTGTGACAGAAAATTAACCTGAGTGCTATCCATTTGTAACCTCAACCTTGTAGGGAGTTATACAAGGATGATCGATGCAATCCCTTAAGAGACCATTCCGGTTGATCCTGCTCATCATTTCCATCAAAGCCTCTTTTCTCTACGTAAGAGGATTGATCCATTATCTTTCTGTCCGAAAAATAGTCACATGAATTTTCCAAACATTGAAGTGCTTCCTCCCTTCCTCGACGACTCCCATTCTTATGAGAAGGGAGAAATCTTGAATGAATCCCATTTTGATCATAGAGGATGAAGTCGACATCGCTCGATTGGTTGAATTTCAATTAAACCAATCCGGATTTCCAGTCGTTACAGCCTCCGATGGCATTTCGGGATTGGAACAAGCAAAAAATTGCATCCCACTCTTATTATCCTTGATTTGATGCTTCCAGATATCGATGGGAAGGATATCTGCCGAACCCTTAAAGGTAATCCCACGACTCAGAAGATACCTATTCTGATGCTCACAGCCAAAGCCGAAGAATTAGACCGAATTGTTGGATTGGAATTGGGAGCTGAGGAGGATGTCATCAAACCTTTTAGTCCCAGGGAGCTGGTTTTCAAGGTAAAGGTCATTTTAAAACGGATGGAATTGGCCACTTAACCCATACTGAATTTAAAATCCTGGTCGCCCTTGCCTCACGGAGAGGTCGGGTCTTTGCCCGTGAAAACCGGCTCGATCAGGTGTGGGGATGTACTTACGAAGTTTACGCTCGGACTATAGATACCCATATCCAACGATTGAGAGAGAAATTCGGACCTGCGGGAAGCTGGATCGAAACGATCCGAGGGGTGGGATATCGATTTCGGGAATAGGGAGGATAGCGCAATTGATCCAAGATCAAACCGCCATGTGAATCAATGAAGGGTCGCTTTGCTCATCCTCTCAGGATTCGGCTAAGATTAAGACGGATCGGATCGATGATGGGATTTTAGCTCAATTAGGGAGGGCCGAAATCTCTGTCCTTTTATCTTTTTTTTCAGGATATTGAGCACCTCATTAAACACGGATTGAAACATCTCCCGAGTTAATCTTCCCGTTTGAGTATTCTGTTGACTTGGGTGATAACTCGTGACGAGGGTTAAGGAAGGAGACGAGTCTTTTGAAAGAGGATACCTTCTCCCGTGGCCAAAAGAAAGAGAAGGGATGTTATATCCTCTTCTTCTTAACGATTTTATTGTTTGGATAAAAGCGATTTGACCGAGTGGAACGATGATTTGAACCTTTTTTAGGAGATCGAGTTCCCTGAGAAAATAATCTCGGCAATTTTCTATCTCCTGCGGAAGGGGTTTATTTTTAGGGGGAGCACAATGGATCGTCGCTGTAATATAGCAATCTTTCAAACGGAGTCCATCCTCTCTTCGAGAAGAGACCGGTTGATTTGCAAAACCAAATTGATAAAGGGTTTGGAAAAGCCATTCCCCACTTCGGTCACCGGTAAACATTCGCCCTGTTCGATTTCCTCCGTGGGCTGCAGGAGCAAGGCCAACAATAAGAAGCCGAGCTTCAGGATCTCCAAAACTGGGAAGAGGTTTTGCCCAATAGGTCCAATCCCTGAATCTTTTGGGACGATGGGTGGCCAGGTGTTGAAGATAGGTGGCCAATCTTTCGCATTTCTTGCAGGAAATGATCTCTTCCTGTAACCTTCTTAACTCCTTATTTCTACCCATCCCTTTTTTCCTATCACGATCTTTTTTATTCTTCAAGAGATTTTTGACAGAGGAGGGTTTTCTTGTTAAGAATAATTAGAAAAATTAGAGAAGGAGTTTGAACCGTGCCGACCTACTCCCATTCCCAACTTTCTACCTATGAGAATTGCCCGCAACAATATAAATTTGCCTATATTGATAAAATTAAGATCGAGACCGAGGGGATCGAGGCTTTCATGGGGACAAGGGTTCATGAGGCCCTGGAGAAACTTTATCGAGACCTCAAAGTCACCAAACTCAATACCCTCGAGGAACTTCTCGCCTACTATCATCAATCTTGGGAAAAGAATTGGAGTGATACGGTTCAGATCATTCGAAAGGATTACAGTCCCGAGGACTATCGACGGCTGGGAGAGAGATGCCTTCGGGATTATTACCATCGTTATTACCCATTTGATCAAGGGAAAACATTAGCCCTGGAGGAGAATGTTTACTTTCCTCTGGAGGAAGGGTACTGGATTAGGGGAGTCATTGATCGTCTCACCCTATCTAACCATTCGGTCCTCGAGATCCATGATTATAAAACGACCAACCGGCTTCCAACCAAAGCCGAGGTAGATTCCGATCGGCAATTGGCTTTCTATCAAATGGGGGTGGAAGGAAGATGGAAAGATATTCGGGAAATCAAGTTGATCTGGCATTACCTCACCTTTGACATCGAGATTCAGTCTTCGCGGACTCCAGAAGAGCTTCAACGCCTTCGACAGGAAACGATGGATCTGATCCGGAGGATCGAATCGGACCGAGAATTTTTACCCAAAGAAGGTCCCCTCTGTGACTGGTGTGATTTTCAAGGGTACTGCCCCAAAAGAAAACATTTGATTTTTGTAGAGAGTCTTCCTCCGAACGAATATTTAAGAGAGGAAGGGGTGAACTTGGTCAATCGATATGTGGAGCTGAAAGAGAAAAAGAGGATGATGAACGAAGAGATCGATGCAGAGTTGGCCAGGGTCGAGGAGGCCCTGTTTGCCTATGCCCAAAGAGAAGGGTTGGATGCCATTTATGGGAGTGACCATGTGGCTAAGATCAGGATCGAGATAAAAGAGAAGTATCCCTTGAAAGGCGATCCCAACCGAAGAGTATTGGATGAACTCATTAAAAAGGCAGGGAAATGGATGGAAGTCTCCGATTTAAACCCCTGGATGTTAGCCAGGGTGATTGAGCGTGGGAATTGGCCCTCTTCTCTGGTCAGTCGAATCAAAGAATTCTGTTCTTTAGAAGAGAGTCGTTCCATCACCATCCAAAGGCTGAAAGAGATAGATTAGTGGAGGGATTATGGAAATTCGCATCGAAAAGGCGGAAGCGGAAAAGTATCCATGTGAGCTTCTTCTTCTCTTCTCCTTTGAGTCTCCTCAACCCTTAGAGGGGGTCATTGAAAAAATCGATCAAGGATGGAAGGGAGGGATTTCTCAGATCCTCAAAGAGGGGGATTTTAAAGGAGAGCTTTTTGAATGTAAACTCTTTCATACCCATGGACTCCTTCCAGCCAAACGTGTTCTTCTTACAGGGCTTGGGAAAAAGGAAGAATTTGATCTGGAGAAATGGAGAGGGGCTTCAGCCAAGGCAGGGCAATTCATTCGAGATGCTGGACTGAAACGGTTTGCTTTCCAGGTTGAGAAGTTTGAAAATGTTTCAGAAGAAGCCCTCACCGAAGCCTTTATCGTGGGTCTGAGACTCGGAACCTATCAATTTAAAGAACTGAAAACGCAGGAGCGGGAGAAGATCAAAGAGATTGAAGAAGGAGTCCTCCTGGGAAGAAGCGATAAAGAGGTGGAAGCCATTCAGAGGGGATGCCGTACGGGAGAGATTATCTCTAATGCCGTTTATATGGTTAGAGATTTAGTCAATGCTCCGAGTAATCAAGTCACTCCTACCTTCCTTGCCGAGAAAGCGAAGGAGATCGCTCAAAGATATGGAATGGACATTGAGGTGTTGGAGATGGATCAAGCAGAGGCCTTAGGGATGGGGGCCTTTGTTGGGGTGGCGAAGGGAAGTCAGGAGCCCCCCAAGTTTATCATTCTCGAATACAATAAAGGAAAAGATCTGGATACGATCGCTTTGGTGGGCAAAGGCATTACCTTTGACAGTGGGGGAATCTCCTTAAAACCCTCAGAAGGGATGGAAAAGATGAAAGGGGATATGGCCGGAGCCGCCGCTGTGTTAGGAACCCTGCGAGCCGCTTCGGAACTGAATATTCCCCTTCACCTGGTCGGAATCATTCCTGCTACAGAGAATCTTCCGAGCGGGAAGGCCTTAAAGCCAGGGGATGTATTGAAAACCCTCTCTGGGCAAACGGTGGAAGTCATCAGCACCGATGCAGAGGGTCGACTCATCCTCTCCGACGCCTTGGCCTATAGCCTTCGGTATCAACCCCAAGCTGTCATTGATCTGGCCACCCTCACCGGAGCGATTGTGATCGCCTTAGGAGATTATGTCATTGGTCTCTTTGGAAACGATGAGAATCTTCTCAGAAGGGTGGAGAAGGCCTCTCAACAATCGGGCGAGAAGGTCTGGAGAATGCCTCTATGGGATGAGTATTTCGATTATATTAAGAGCGATGTGGCGGATTTCAAAAATGTGGGTACCCGGGCGGCAGGAGCCATCATTGGGGCCATCTTTTTGAGTAAATTTATAGGGAAGACCCCCTGGGTTCATCTCGATATCGCCGGTCCTGCCTTTATTGAAAAAGAGAAACCCTTACTCGCAAAGGGAGGGACTGGAGTGGGAGTGAGATTGTTGATCCAGATGCTGAGGGATTGGAAGAATTCTTAACATTCGAAATAAGAATTTGATGAAACGCTTGGAAACTCAATCTCCTTTTCTTTTAGCCTGCCGTAGAGAACCTGCCCCTTATACTCCGATCTGGTTGATGCGTCAAGCAGGGCGGTATATGAAGGAGTATCGGACCCTTCGAAAGAGATACTCCTTTTTAGAGATGTGTAAAAACCCGGAACTGGCTACAGAGGTGACCCTTCTTCCGATCAAGAAGTTTAAGATGGATGCGGCCATCATCTTTTCAGATCTTCTTCTTCCTTTGGAACCGATGGGGGTGAGTCTGGAATATAAAAAGGGAGAAGGTCCTGTCATCCATCCTCTCCGTGACGAAAAAGAGATCTCCCGACTGAGACTCTTTCATCCTGAAGAATCCCTCTCTTTCTTACTTAAAACGATCCGGATCGTCCGAAGAGAACTGGATGGGAAGATCCCTCTGATTGGTTTTTCCGGAGCTCCCTTTACCCTTGCCAGTTATCTGATCGAGGGAGGACATTCAATCCATTATGCACTCACAAAGAGTCTGATGTATCGAAATCGGTCTACCTGGTTTGTTCTCATGGAGAAGCTATCAGAAGTCCTCTCGCGTTGCCTTCGTGCCCAGGTTCACGCAGGGGTAGAGGCCATTCAGGTTTTCGATTCATGGGTAGGGTGTTTAAGTCCGAAGGATTACGAAGAGTTTGTTCTTCCTTACTCAAAACGAGTCATCGAGAAGGTGAGAAACAGGGTTCCCATCATTCATTTTGCTACCTCTCATGCCACTCTTCTTAAATTGATGAAAAAAGCAGGGGGAGACGTGATTGGACTGGATTGGCGGATGGAGATTGGAGAGGCATGGGCCCAGGTGGGTTACGACGTCGGGATTCAGGGAAACCTTGATCCTGCAGCCCTCCTTGGGCCTTTGGATCTCATCCAGAAAGAGGTCAAAAGGATTCTTGATGCTGTAAAAGGTCGACCAGGGCATATCTTTAATCTTGGTCATGGAGTCCTTCCCAATACGCCGGTCGAAAATGTTGAAGCCTTGGTGGAGATGGTCCACGAATATAGTTCCACCTCGAGAGCCTAAAAGCAAGGAATAAATGTTCGGGGGTAATTGATGAAAGCCCTTCTCCTTTTAGCCTTCGGGGGGCCTCGATCTCTGGATGAAGTGGAGCCCTTTTTAACTCGTCTATTTAAGGGTCGACCTCCCTCTTTAGAACAATTGGAGAGGGTGAAAGATCGCTATCGTAAGATTGGAGGGTCTTCCCCTCTTCACGAGATTACCCAAAGGCAAGCCAAAAAGCTTATGGAAAAATTGGAGGCGAAAGGCTATTTCTTCAAGTCGTATATAGGAATGAATTATGGAGAGCCTTCGATTGAAGAGGTACTAAAAGAGATTCATCAGAATGGGCATCAAGAGGTGCTCGTCCTTCCTATGACCCCCTTTCGATCGAAATGGAGCACAGGAGTTTATAAAGAAGAGGTGAACCGTGTTAACAAAGGGATGGGCGATGCTTTGAAGCTTCGTTTCATAGAAGGATGGCACATGCATCCTCTCTTTTTGGAGTCCTGGGCTGAAAGGATTAACGAAGGGTTGGAGCTTTTTCCCTCAGAAAGGAGAAAGAGGGTTCACCTCGTCTTTACAGCCCATAGTCTTCCAGAATCGGTGGTCCACCATGACCCCTATGTGGGTGATTTGAGAGAATGTGTGAGAGGAATCCTTGAGAGAATAGAGCCCCTTTCTTGGCATCTTGCTTTTCAAAGCAAAGGAGGGGGACCTGAGAAATGGATCGGTCCAGATGTGGAGTCAGTCCTAATAGGGCTTAGTAAAATTTATATCAAAGAGGTATTAGTCGTTCCGGTTGGTTTTCTCTCCGATCATATCGAAATTCTCTATGACCTTGATCTCTGCTATCGAGAGAAGGCCCAATCCTTAGGATTGACATTAAGAAGAGCTCCTTCGCTCAACGATTCTGAGCGATTTATCGAAGCCCTGACAAGTGTGATAGAAACACATTTAAAAGGATTCGAGCCCCCCAAGGATCGAGACCATCCAGTGAATGGATCCTTGATGGCTTAAATCCTCGAACCCTTTCCTTATCGGGGATCAGATGAAACGAATTATCATCATCGGAGGAGGGGTGGCAGGTCTTGGAGCTGCCTATAAAATCCGGCGGGCGATCTCCCAGGGATACGAACTCGATTTTCTTCTCGTTGAGAAAGCCCCAAGGTTAGGAGGAAAAATTCTTACCGAGATTATTCAAGATCCTTCTGGAAATGGAGAGTTCATCGTCGACGGAGGACCGGACTGTTTTCTCACCGAGAAGCCTGCCTGTCATCGAATTGCCAAACGGTTAGGGATCTTTGAGGATGAACTCCCTACAGACGATTCTAAGAGGCGAACATTCATCTTCTCCCGGGGGAAACTTTATCCTTTACCTGACGGAATCATGATGTTTGCCCCAACCAAATTTCTTCCTTTCATGACGACCGGGCTCTTCTCATGGACTGGAAAGATCCGGATGGCTATGGACCTCTTTATTCCGCCTAAGAAAGTGAAACCAGGAGAGTTCTATGATGAGACACTGGAGAGCTTCGTGGTGAGGCGAATGGGAAGGGAGTGTCTGGATCGTCTCGCCGAACCCCTCGTAGGAGGGGTTCATGCCTCCGATCCGAAAACGATGTCCCTCGCTGCTACCTTTCCAAGACTCCTTGAGATAGAGCAAACATATGGGTCTCTAATAAAGGGGTTTCTTGCGATTCGGAAAAAGGTAGAGGAAATGAGGAAGAAATATCCTCCCAAACCAGGCCAGAAGCCAAGAACCTTCTTTACTTCTTTTGTAAAAGGCATGCAGCAATTGACCGACAGAATGGCAGAAGCTTCGGGGCTGGAGAAGATACACACGGGCCTATCGGTAACTTTCCTCGAAAGAGATTCACAAAATCGGTGGAGGGTTCATTTATCCAATGGAACGGTTTGGGAAGGGGAGGGGGTCATTGTGGCTACCGAATCCTGGGCTGCAGAACCCCTGATTAAACCCATCGATCCCAAAATAGCAGAGGCCCTGGCAGAGATTCTCTGGACTTCTTCGGCCACCCTCTCCTTCGCTTTCGATGAAAGAGAGGTTGGAATTGATCTCAATGCCTTTGGAGTGCTCTGTCCGATGGTCGAAGCTCGGGCCTTAATGGCGGCGACCTACTCTTCTTCGAAATGGCCGGGAAGGGCTCCCCCAGGAAGGGCCCTTCTTCGGGGTTTCGTAGGAGGTCCTCACAATCAGGATATGATGGAGCGTTCGGATGAAGAATTGGTTCAGATTGTCCTTTCCGAATTTCAAGAGATTTTAGGTCTCAATCCAAAGGCAAAGCCACTCTTTTACCGTCTTTATCGGTGGCCCCGAGGAATGCCTCAATATACCCTCGGGCATCTTGAGCGGGTAGAGTTGATAGAGAAACGGAGTGGCGAGATTCCGGGCCTGGCCCTTGCAGGCGGAAGTTATCGAGGGGTAGGTATTCCAAATTGTATCGAGAGCGGAGAGCGAGCCGTTTCAAAAATCCTAAATGAATGGGGAATCGATCTCGCTGAGGATCACATCGAAGAGAAGAGGTATTATTGAGGTATAAACCCTGTTCGCATTCCTTTATAGGAACCACTCAACAAGCAGGTTGGTTTCCTTTGAAAAAGGGGCAGACCTTTTATGAGGAAAGGATTCTGCCCCCTCTTTAGTTAATTGGCTTTGATTTTTTCTAAATCCAGCTCTTCGAGAATCACTACTCCTTTGGATTTCATCTCGTCGATGGCTTTTTGAGAGGTCTCCGGGGCCACCCCACGGCTTAGATTCTTAATCATAATGACCTTATAACCCGCCGCCACGGCATCAAGGGCAGTAGCCCTCACACAATAATCGGTGGCAATACCATAGACGATCACTTTTTTGATTCCATCTTTTTTGAGAATCCTGTCCATCTCGGTTTTCTTTCCTCCATCATCCTGGAAACCAGAATAACTATCATATTGAGGATCCATTCCTTTCTTCACGACGGCTTTAAACAGGGTCTTATCCAGGAGGATTTCGGCTCCAGGGGTATTCTGAACGCAATGGGGAGGCCAGAGGACTTGATCCTTTCCGTGAAGTTTAATCACGTCGAAGGCCTTTTTCCCGGGATGATTAGTGAAAAAAGAGGCATGGTTTTTGGGATGCCAGTCCTGAGTGGCATAGATAGGATAACCTAAAGACTTAAGTTTCTTCGTGTTCTCCTCCACAGTCTTAATATAGACCTCATCAGTCCCTTCCACGGCTAAGGAGCCATTTTTGAATTTTGTGAAGTCTCCCTGGACATCCACCACGATCACGCCAATCTTCTCTTTGGCCATAGTCCAACCTCCAATTAAAACTAAAATAGAAATAGAAATCATACTAATGAACCCCCATCTTTTCATAATCCACCTCCTTTTTTGGATTGGCTCGGGAATTTGAATTTCAAGATTGTACCATCTCTTTGGCTACTTTTCTTGCCGCCTTTACGATCCTTTCAATGTCCTCATCCGTATGGGCGGTCGAAAGAGCCCCACCACCATGCATGACATGAACTCCTTGGGTCAGCATCCTTATTCTAAATTCGACCTCTCTCTTCTCGATGTTTGTGAATTGATGAATGTGGTGAGGGGAGTTGAGTTCAAGCCCCTTTTTAAAAGGGAAATGGACTTGATAGAGCGAGGCGAAACCTGTTACCACAGCCTCTAATCCCTCTTGATCGAAGGTTTCCTGGAGTTTTCTCCTTAACGTCTCTCCAGCCTTCTCGAGAGAGGGATATATCTCTTTTTCCTTCTCTTTCAGATATTGAAGCATGGCTAACCCTGCAGCAACAGTAAGGGGATGGGCAGAGAAGGTTCCTCCGCCAATAAGAATTTGATTCCCTTTCTCTTTTTTTAATTCGGGAGAGGTTTGAATCAATATCTCTTTTTTCCCTACCACTACTCCCACTGGCATTCCCCCTCCTGCAATCTTGCCTAAGGTAGTGAGATCGGGCAGGACTCCGAATCTCTCCTGAGCCCCTCCTAAGGCAACCCTGAAGCCGGAAATCACTTCGTCAAAGATGAGAAGGGCACCGAGCTTTTCTGTTTCTGAACGAAGCATCCTCAGGTATTCAGCAGTTACAGGGGAAAATCCACCCTCCGCGATGACTGGCTCAAGGATAATCCCTGCAAGATCCTTTTTATTCTGTTCGATGATATTTCGTGTCTCAACAAGATCATTGAAAGGGATGGTTTTGGTGTAGAGTTGAAGGTCTGGCAAAAGACCAAGGCTTTCTTCCTTTTCATAAGGCATCTTAATTCCCACGGTGAGATCCGAGTTCGCTCCATGCCAGCCTCCAGCCATTTTTAAGATGATCTTTTTCCCAGTAAAAGCCCTTGCAACCCGAACGGCATACATCGTGGCTTCTGTTCCAGAGCAACAGAACCGGACCATCTCTGCCGAGGGGATGATCTCCTGAATGAGTTCAGCCCATTCGATCTGCTTTTCAAAGAGGGCTCCCCAATGGATTCCATTCTTTAACTGTTTTTCTATGGCTTGGGTAATGAGCTGGGGTCGGTGTCCAAGGATATGGGTATAGTTTCCCATCCAGAGGTCAATATATTCATTCCCATCCATATCAATGAGTTTTGGACCTATGGCCTCTTTTACAATGAAGGGATAAGGGGGAAAGTAATGGATATTATGAGAGATTCCCCCTGGCATGACCTCTCTGGCTCGTTGGAAAATGGTCCATGAGAGTGGGGTCTTTTCTCTATAAGTCTCAAAAAAGGATTCCATAGGAGGGCCCTCCAGTTCCATTTTTCCTTCATAGCACATTTTTTAAAAAATTAAAATATTTAAAAAAATTGACAATTAATTCAAATTTGGATAAAAAGAATTTACGGAAAAGAAGGGGGGTGAGAGGGCGGTTCTTAAAACAATTCTTCGGTCTAAAAAAACAAATTAATGAAAGGAGGTTGGTGATGAAAAGGAGAATCTTTACAGGAGTTTTGATTTTATGCTTGTTGATTTTTTTCTCGGCCATCCCTCTTGAGATGGCCCAGGCAGCAAGGAAGTATGTATCCATTGCATCAGGCTGGGTGGTGGGTGTCTATTTCCCTCTGGCCGGAGCCATATCGAGGATTGCTCATGAAAAGCTTCCTGATATCAAGATCACGGTAGAATCTTCAGGCGCGTCCGTGGCTAATGCCAAATTGATTGCCACAGGGGATGCCGATTTGGCTATTCTCCAGAATGATATTGCTTATTATGCCCTTCACGGAACGAAGCCCATGTTTGACAAACCCGTACCCAATATTCGGGGAATTGCAGCTCTCTATCCGGAACACTGTCAGATTCATGCAAGAAAAGACGCCAAGATTGCTACCGTAAAGGATCTTAAGGGGAAAAGAGTGGCCGTTGGACCTCTCGGGAGCGGAACAGAGGCCAATGCCATGCAGATCCTCGAAGCCTATGGATTAAAGTTTGAGGACCTTGGGAAGGTCGAAAGACTTTCGGCAGCCGAATCAGCAGACTATCTAAAGGATGGAAGAATCGATGCAGCCTTCTATACCGTTGGCGTTGGAGCCTCGGCTATTGTGGATACAGCCCTGATGGTGGATACGATGATTGTCCCCATCGATGGTCCCCAAGCCGATTCATTGATCAAAAAATATCCTTTTTATGCAAAGGATAAGGTCCCGGCAGGAATATACAAGGGAGTGGACAAAGATGTCCCCACCGTGGCTGTGTTAGCCATTCTGGTGGCCAAGGCAGAGCTTGAGGAAGACATCGTCTATCGGATTACCAAAGCGATGTGGGAAAACATTGGCCGCATTGAGAGCGCTCATGCGAAAGGGAAAGAGGTGAAATTAGAGAAAGCCCTGATTGGAATGCCCGTTCCTCTTCATCCGGGAGCAGAAAAATTCTATAAAGAGAAAGGGATGATCAAATAAATAGAATGGAAAGAAGGAGGCACCCATCTCTCATATGGAGAGGAGGATGCCTCCTCTTTATTTTTTTTCTTTCCGTTGCTTTATTCCCAGTAACAAGCTTGGAGATTAGAGATAAAAAAGAGGATCGGGTTCTCTATTCGAAAAGAATTTCATCAGGGGATCGATTTGAATTTATCTATCTCCACTCTGTAGATAAGACACCAGTGATGGGGTATTTTCTTATTACCCCGGACAAGAGGATTCAGCCGATAGAGACCCGATTTCAATCCTATGGTCCTGGACTTCCTTCTGCAGAGAAACACACTCTCGGAGAAGGTAAGGAACTTAAGGTAAAATCAGAAGGGATCGTGATGGAGCGATTCTCTTTTTTTGTTTCTCCAATGACGAGACAAACTTTTATCTTTAAAGGGGAAAGGATTGATTTTTCTTCTCTTCAAGAGGGGGCAATGATTGACATAGAGGTAACTTTTCGTCCTTTATTTTGGGAGGTTTTTTTTAGCCATGGACGTTCATCATGAGGGTGTCGATAAAGATCTATTAGAGAAGTCAAAAGAGATAGCTGAAGGGGCTGACTATGGTACTCGCCGTCTCTCTGGTCCCCTCTTTTATGTCTCTTCGGGAATCGCGCTGGCGATGTCCTGCTTTCAACTCTATACGGCCATCTTTGGAGCCCTCACCGGCACGATTCAACGATCCATTCATCTTACCTTTGCTATCATCCTCTGTTTTCTATTCTTTCCGATGACCAAAAAATCAAAAACGAAAGGGATTCCCTTCTATGATTTAATCCTTGCAGCCATCGGGGGATTCGGAGCCCTCTATGTTACCCTCTTTTACGCTGATCTGGTAAAACGAATTGGCAATCCTACCCCTCTGGATGTGGTCATGGGTATCATTACCATCCTGTTTGTTTTGGAGGCTGCAAGGAGAGCGATTGGATTTCCCCTCCCATTGATCTCATCCCTCTTTATTGCTTATGCCTTTCTTGGCCCCTATTTACCAGAACTCCTTGCTCACCGGGGATATGGGTTTCGCCGAGTGATCGATCATCTCTATCTCACCATGGAAGGGATTTTTGGGGTCCCCCTCTGGGTTTCTTCAACGTTTGTCTTTGCCTTCGTCCTCTTTGGAGCCATCCTCGAAAAGACTGGGGCCATGGATTACTTTATGAAGATAGCCTTTTCACTGGTAGGTCATACTCGAGGAGGCCCAGCAAAGGTAGCGGTAGTTTCAAGCGCCTTTATGGGGACGATCTCGGGAAGCGGGGTTGCAAATGTGGTGACCACTGGCTCTGTCACGATTCCCTTGATGAAACGACTCGGGTTTAAACCAGAGATTGCAGGGGCAATAGAGACGGCAGCAAGTGGGAACGGTCAATTAATGCCACCGGTCATGGGAGCGGCTGCTTTCATCATGGCAGAGTTTTTAGGAATCCCCTATCTCAAGGTGGTAGTGGCTGCGGCCCTGCCTGCGGTCATTGACCAATTAGCCCTTTTAGGAGCGGTTCATCTTCTTTCCGTAAAATATGGCCTGAAAGGGATTCCTCGTGAAGAACTCCCAAAATTTTTCCCAATTCTCATTAGAGGGTTACATTTTTTAATCCCCATTGGAGTTCTTCTTTATTATTTGATCGTCAAACGGGCAACCCCATTGACTTCGGCTGCGGCTGGCATAGTCACAACCATTTTGATCTTTTTTATCCAGGCGATGTTAAAGAGTTTTAGGTGGGGAAATCCCGTAAGAGAGAGTAGAGAGGCCGAGAGGATGAGTCCTTTGAGCCCCTTCATTTCTTTTATTACCCATATGGCCGATGCCATGTATAAGGCCGCAAGAATGATGGCAGGCATTGGTGCCACCTGTGCCTGTGCGGGAATTGTAGTGGGAATTGTCACCCTTACTGGAGCTGGTCTGAATATGACCAATATCATCATAGGCCTTTCTGGAGGGAATCTCTATTTTGGGCTCTTTCTCACCATGGTCACTTGTCTTATCCTCGGGATGGGCGTTCCTACGACTGCCAATTATGTCATTATGGCAACCATCATGGCCCCCGCCCTGAAAGCGATGAACCCCGATGTTCCCATCATCGCTATTCACCTCTTCGTCTTCTATTTTGGAATCCTTGCCGATGGAACTCCTCCTGTATGTGTGGCTGCCTATGCAGCGGCTGGAATTGCTGGGGCTGACCCATTAAAAACTGGCGTCAATGCCTTCAAATTAGATATGAGAACTTTCCTTTTACCCTTCATGTTCATTACGGCTCCTGCCATGCTTTTAATTAATACCACCTTTGTTGAGGCTGCTTGGATATTTGTCTCGGCTTCTATCGGGATGTATGCATTGGCCGCTTCCATGCAAGGGTTTCTCCTTACGGACCTTAATTGGTACGAACGGATCGTCCTCTTTGGGTCAGCAGTGGCGTTAGTCAAACCTGGATTAATTACGGATCTTTTAGGTCTGGTGGGATTTACGATGATCTATCTTCTTCAAAGGAGGGCGTTGAAGCGAGGAAGGTTTACCCCAGAGCGATCTCCATCGTTCGTTCAACGACCCTGATGTAATCGTTAAATTCGATTCCATCGACGGATGGTTCCTGTTTGCCCGTGATTCCATCGATGGCCGGACCATGGTAAATAAGATGGTCCAATACCCTTTTTTCCTGTGCCGGGGTCACCTTTTTCAAGATCTCCTCCTCCCCCATCGCCAGAGCCACTCCTGCAAGTAAGGCATATCCTCCCCAATTGGAGATTCCACTTGAAATGAAATAATCGGTTTTCATCCGACAGCAGAAGATGGCTTCTCGATGGGTGGGGGAGTGATCCTTGAAGACCTCCCATGGGATTCGACCTGCACCGATCTCGTTTCCACGATCCCCGATTCCAATGCTTTCGATCGGGAGCCTCCACCTCTTCTGGACTTCCAAGAGGAGATGGGTTTTTGCCGTAAATCGAGTGATATCCTCAAGACGAGAGCTGAAGCATCGATTCCTCAATCGAGAAGGAAGAAGCCTTTCAAATTCTTCGACAGGAGGAGGGCCATTGCGTTCCTGATGAAGAAAGGATGGAAGCGTATGATTGGGTCCTACCCTTTCAATGTAAATGAGGTGGGTAAGGTGTTGACCCAGGAGACTCCGGAAGAAGTCTTCTGAAAAACGAATGGAGAGGGGGCTTTCTTCTCCATTTTCCCCTTTATTGGTGGGGGAATGCTCTGTCTGCTCCAGAGGAAACCAGATCAAAGGAATATCTTTTTCACTGAGCTTAAGGATATGGAGTCCTGCTTTCAATGCGGGGAGGGTGAATTCATCAGAAAGGAGGGCTACCTCCATCCCTAAGATTTTCAATCCCCAGGCGAGGATGAGGGCTCCAGGAGGGCCATCCGTCTCTGTGGCAGGAGGGTTCCCTCCAGGAATATAGAATCCTGTGATGATCAGAACTTTGCGTCCTCTTTGGGCCAAGGATTGAACAGCCCCCTTTAAATTAGAATAGGGTACCATCGGAAGATTCTCCCAATGGTATCTCCGGTGAGAAAGGAGAGAGGTGGGAAAGTTGATGACTTCCTCTATCAAAGAGATTTTATCGAGGAGAGGTTGAGAAAATACCCTGATCATTCTATGGCCTATGCGGCCTCCTCTTTTCATCTATTTTAGTTCCATAATCACACCATTTCTGAATCACACATTGTTCACAGAGGGGTTTTTTAGCCATACAGGTCCTTCGACCATGCCAGATGAGGAGATTGGAGAAGTGGGTCCATTCTTTTTGAGGGACCACCTCCATCAGGTCAAACTCGATCTTTACAGGATCGTCGTTTTTCGTGAGGCCGATCCTTTGGCTTACCCGATGGACATGGGTATCTACCGTAATCCCTGGGATTCCATAGGCATTTCCTAAGATGACATTGGCCGTTTTTCTTCCAACCCCTGGCAGGGTGATGAGGGCCTCGAGGGTATTTGGAACTTTTCCTTCAAATCGGGTCACGAGTTCTTGACAGCATTTCTGAATGGCTTTTGCCTTATTCTTATAGAAACCAGTGGGACGGATATCCTCCTCCAGCTCTTTTAGATCGGCCTCAGCAAAATCTTTAGGGGAACGATACTTTTTGAAGAGGGTTTCAGTGACTTGATTGACCTTAACATCTGTACATTGAGCGGAGAGAATGGTAGCGATAAGAAGTTCAAAGGGATTTCGAAACCTCAGGGCGATTCGATCGTCGGGAATCTCCCTGGATAGGGCTTTGAGGATTTCCTTAACCCTTCTCTTCATATCCATCTCTTTTTTCATGTTCTCACCTATTTAACCCTTTTTGTTTTTTTGTCCCAGGAGTTTTGCCCAGGAGTCCCGGAGGGGAACGATTCGATTAAATACCAGTTTATCCGAGGAGGAGAGTTTTGTATCGATACAGAAATATCCGAGTCTTTCAAATTGATATCGACTTCCAGGAGGAGCCTTCTTTAGGCTGGGTTCGACTTGGCAAGAGGAAAGAATTTCGAGGGAGTTAGGATTGAGATATTTTATGAAGTCGTCTCCTGCCGCAGCCGGATTGGGAATATTAAAGAGACGATCATAGAGGCGGATTTCTGCAGGAAGACAATGGGCTGCGGAGACCCAGTGGATGACCCCTTCCGTCTTTCGAGTCTCTGAAGGAGAGGGATGAAGGGATTTAGGATCATAAGTACAATGGATCTCCATTACTTTTCCGCTCTTAGGGTCTTTGATCACTGTTTCGAATTTAATTTTATAACTATATCGAAGACGGACTTCCCGCCCAGGGGCGAGACGATTGTATTTGGGAGGTGGATCTTCATTAAAATCGTCCTCTTCAATATATAACACTTTTGAAAATGGGACTTTTCGAAAACCCATCGAAGGATTTTGAGGATGATTGGGGCATTCTATCTCTTCGGTTTTTCCTTCCGGGAAGTTATTGATAATGAGGCGAAGGGGTCGCAACACTCCCATCACTCGAGGGGCATGTTGATTCAATTCTTCACGAACACAGTGCTCGAGGAGCGAGAGGTCCACTAAATTTTCAGTTTTGGCCACCCCGATTCTTTCACAGAACTCTCGAATGGCTTCAGGGGGATAACCCCTTCTTCGCATTCCGGCCAGGGTAGGCATTCGAGGATCATCCCATCCCTCCACCACCCCCCTTTCAACCAGTTCGATTAACCTCCTTTTACTCAGAATGGTATAACTGAGATTGAGTCGGGCAAACTCAATCTGTTGGGGATGATGATCCACCTTTAATGTATCAAGAAACCAATCGTATAAAGCTCGATTATTTTCAAACTCGAGGGTACAGATAGAATGGGTGATCTTCTCGATCGAGTCTGAAAGACAGTGGGCGAAATCATACATCGGGTAGATACACCATTTATTCCCTGTACGATAGTGAGGGACCTTTTTAATTCGATAAATCACCGGGTCCCGCATGACCATGTTAGGGGAGGCCATATCGATTTTAGCTCGAAGGACATGGGTTCCTTCTTCAAATTCTCCTTGGCACATCCTTTCGAAAAGATTTAGGTTTTCCTCTACCGAGCGGTTTCGATAGGGACTCTCTTTTCCAGGTTCTGTCAATGTTCCCCGATACTGGCGAATCTCTTCTGGGGATAAACTGCAAACATAAGCTTTTCCTTCTTTAATGAGTTGAATCGCATACTGGTAGAGTTGATCATAATAATCGGAAGCAAAATAGAGACGGTCCCCCCAATCGAAACCCAACCATTTCACATCCTCAATGATTGCATCCACGTATTCCTGACTTTCGCCGCTTGGATCCGTATCATCCATTCTCAAATTACATGTTCCTCCATATTGAGCTGCAATGCCAAAGTTAAGGCAGATCGATTTTGCATGACCGATATGAAGGTAACCATTCGGTTCGGGAGGGAAACGGGTAGCGACCCTTCCGCCGAATCGGTTGGTTCGAATATGTTCCTCAATTATTTCTCTTATGAAATCCTTCGATTCAGATCCACCCATCAGAGAAACTCCAGGGTTATTCATCTAAAAAACGGTTGTTTCTTTTACGGTTTTGTAGTATTTATATATCAAATCCTACATAACGTGCAAGATCTTTAAGAAAGAGGGAGAAGAGATGGAGCGATTAAAAGGATTTGTCCTAAAACATTTTGAGAAGATTTTGGTCCTCGTCATTCTTTTAGCAGCCTTCCTCGGGACTTACCTCATCGAGGAGAAGTCCATCGTCTTAAACTTTTATTATCTCCCTGTTCTGGCCACGGGTTATTTTTTAGGGAGAAGGTTGGGCGTCCTGACCGCGGTTTTCTCTATCCTGGTCATTATTATTTCCTCTATCATTTTTCCTGAACAATTTTTTAAGGGACAGGAGGTATTGAAGAGCATTGCCCAACTGTCCTCCTGGGGAGGCTTTCTTATTTTGGCCAGTGTGGCAGTGGGAACTCTTTATGAACAGAATGAGCGACGGCTGCAGGATTTGAAGAATGCCTATATCGGAATCCTCGAAATCCTTTCAAAATATCTTGAATCTACAGATCGATACACAAAAGGTCATTCCGTGAGAGTTTCGGAACTGGCTTCCGAGATTGCTATTGCCATGGAATTGCCTCGCCCAGAAGTGGAGAATGTCCGTGTAGCAGGATTGCTCCATGATATTGGGAAAATTGAGGTAAGCGGAGAAATTTTAAGAAAGGCCGCCGAGTTGACCACTGAAGAGAAAGAGTTGATGGACGAGCATACGATCAAGGGAGCCTATCTCCTTTCCTCGGTCGGTTCGGTTTTGAAAGAGGTGGTCCCCATCGTCGTTTCCCACCATAAATATTTCATTGATACCATTGATGGGGCTCAAAGGGAGATGGTGAAGATTCCTTTGGGAGCAAGGATCCTTGCCGTTGCAGATGCTTTCGACGCCATGACCACCGATCGACCTTACCGAAAGGGAATGCCTCCCTGGGAAGCCTTAGAAGAGATTGTTCGAAACACAGGGAAACAGTTTGATCCTCAGGTCGTTGAGGCCTTTAAACGAGTGGTCAAAGAAAGGATGGAGAAGGTGTGATTTGATTCTATTCAGAATAAGGCCTGAACAAACTCCGTGGCATTGAATTCTTTTAAGTCATCCAACCCTTCCCCAACCCCAATATATCGAATGGGGATCTTCATTTCTTCGGTAATCCCAATAATGATTCCTCCTTTAGCCGTCCCATCTAATTTGGTGAGGGCGATTCCGGTTACACCGATAGCCTCGTGGAAGAGTTTGGCCTGGGAGATAGCATTTTGACCCGTGGTGGCATCCAGGACAAGAAGAATCTCATGGGGGGCACCTGGATGCTCCCTGCTCACAATCCGTTTTATCTTCCTCAGTTCTTCCATTAAATTGACTTTGGTATGGAGTCTTCCAGCGGTATCGATAAAAACGAGATCCATTCCTCTTGAGCGTGCCGCATGAATGGTATCGAAAGCAACCGCAGAGGGATCAGATCCCATCGATTGTTTAATGAAATCAGCTCCTACCCGCTTTGCCCAGATTTCGAGCTGTTCGACTGCAGCGGCCCGGAAGGTGTCTGCCGCCCCGATCAGGATCTTCTTCCCCTGGGATGAATAGGTATGGGCGATCTTTCCGATGGTGGTCGTTTTACCCACCCCATTCACCCCTACGACTAAAAAGACAAAGGGTTTTGTCTGGGAAAAGTCGATGATAAGCGGTTTTTCACCGGACTTTAAGATACAGAGAATCTCTTCCTTAATAAACTCTTTCACCCTCTCGGGGTCCTTAAGATCCCCACGGTTTAGACCTCTCGAGACCTCCTCGATTAAACGGGTGGTCGTTTTCACTCCAAGATCCGCTTCATAGAGGATAGCCTCCAGTTCTTCTAACAACCCCGGGTCGATGGTTTTCTTTCCAAGAAGAAGCCGATCGATCTTCTCCACAAAACCCTGATGGGTTTTAGTGAGCCCTTTCTTTAATTTTTCAATAAAACCAAACATCACCCACCTCGATGAACTATTCCCTTTTAGGGGCCCAAAACGTCTTTATACAAAAAGAGCGAAGGGAGACCCTTCGCTCTTTTTGTAAGAAAAGGCATCCTTTTATTTTTTACTCACATCCTCATAATCGGCATCGACCACATCTTCTTGGGACTTCTGTTTTGAACTTTCATAGGACCTAGCTCCAGCCCCTGTGCCTGCAGCGGTCCTCTGAGAAGCCTTTGCATACATCGCCTCCGCCAGTTTGTGGGAGGTCCGAGTCAGATCCTCCTCGGCAGATTTGATGGTTCCGATGTCATTGGATTCCATCGCCTTTTTAGCCCTTGAAATGGCCTCTTCGATGGCCTGTTTGTCACTCGAATCGATTTTGTCTCCGAACTCTTTAAGGGACTTCTCCGTGGTGTAGATGAGGGTATCAAGATGATTTCGAGCCTCTGCTAATTCACGTCTCTTCTTATCCTCAGCCGCATGAGCCTCTGCCTCTTTAATCATCCTCTTGATCTCTTCCTCCGTCAGTCCGCTGGAGGCGGTAATTCGGATGGACTGCTCTTTTCCAGTTCCAAGATCTTTGGCGGAGACATGGACGATTCCATTGGCATCGATGTCGAAGGTCACCTCGATTTGAGGAACTCCCCTTGGAGCCGGTGGGATTCCTACTAACTCAAACATCCCGAGGGTTTTATTATCTGCAGCCATCTCCCTTTCGCCCTGCAGGACATGGATGGTCACCGCTGTCTGGTTATCCGCAGCCGTTGAGAAGATCTGACTTTTCCGAGTTGGGATAGTCGTATTTCTTTCGATCAGTTTGGTAAAGACTCCTCCAAGGGTTTCAATTCCAAGGGAGAGAGGCGTCACATCAAGGAGGAGCACATCCTTGACCTCTCCTTTCAGGACGCCTGCCTGAATGGCTGCACCGATCGCTACAGCCTCATCGGGGTTGACACTCTTATTCGGTTCTCTTCCAAAGATCTCTCGCACTTTTTCCTGAACCTTAGGCATTCGGGTCATTCCACCCACCAGAATGACCTCATCGATGTCTCGCGGTGAAAGGCCAGCATCGGCCAGGGCCTGACGGCAGGGGCCCTCTGTCATCTCTACGAGGTCTTCGGTTAGTTTTTCTAATTTGGCCCGGGTCAATTTCATGTTTAAATGCTTGGGACCCGAAGCATCCGCTGTGATGAAGGGAAGGTTGATATCGGTTTCCATCATGGAGGAAAGCTCAATTTTTGCCTTCTCAGCAGCTTCCTTCAATCTCTGGAGGGCCATTCGATCCTTTCTGAGGTCAATTCCTTGATCCTTCTTAAACTCATCCGCAATATAGTCGATGATCCTCTGATCAAAGTCATCTCCTCCAAGATGGGTATTTCCGTTGGTCGATTTGACCTCGAATACCCCATCCCCCAATTCGAGAATGGAGATATCAAACGTTCCTCCACCTAAATCGAAGACAGCGATCTTTTCATCCTTCTTTTTATCCAGCCCATAGGCCAGGGAAGCGGCTGTAGGTTCATTGATAATTCGTATGACATTGAGACCTGCGATTCTTCCTGCATCCTTTGTGGCCTGCCGTTGGCTATCATTGAAATAGGCCGGGACGGTGATCACCGCATCGGTGACCTTCTCGCCCAAATAGGCCTCTGCCGTTTCTTTCATCTTCTGGAGAATGAAGGCAGAGATCTCGGGCGGGCTGTAGTCTTTATCCCTCACTCTTACCCAGGCGTCCCCATTCTTCGCCTCGATAATTTTATAGGGAAGGATTTTGATATCCCTCTGAACTTCGGGATCTCTGTATTTCCTTCCCATCAGCCTTTTGATCGAAAAGATCGTATTTTCGGAGTTGGTGATAGCCTGGCGCTTCGCAATTTGGCCAACCACCCTTTCCCCTTTGTCCGTAAAGGCGACCACCGAAGGGGTGGTTCGGCTTCCTTCGGGATTAGGGATCACCACCGGATCCCCACCCTCCATCACGGCCACCACCGAGTTGGTCGTTCCTAAGTCAATTCCTATTGTTTTTGCCATATGGATTCCCCCTTTTTAAGATTCTTTATGATTCCAGTGTCTGAGCCTCTTTGGGTAGAGGCTTCGACACAGAAACCATTGCTGGTCTTAAGAGTCGATCATATAAGAAATAACCTTTTTGAAACTCTTCCACCACATGATTGGGCTCATATTGATCCGTCTCGACCACCAACATGGCCTCATGACGGGTAGGATCAAATGGTTCCCCAACTGAGTCGAAAGTCCTGAGCCCAAACTTATTTAATGTAGTCAGGAGTTGCTGGAGAGTGAGTCTCACTCCCTCTACTAACACTCCTGTATCCACTACCTTTTCGGCATGGTTGACCGCTCTCTCGAGATTGTCAACGAAAGGAAGAATGGCCTTCATCAAATCTTCATGGGCATATTTTATGTATTCTTCCTTTTCTTTTGCTGCTCGCTTTTTATAATTTTCCAGTTCTGCAGCCATTCTCAAGAAGCGGTCATAATTGTCTTGGGACTCCTTCTCTTTTTCTTCCAACCTCTTCTTTAATTCCTCAATTTCATTCTTTTCTTCTTTTTCGACCTCCGAAGGTTTCCCTTCTAAGGCCGATTCTTCTGACCTTTCTTCATTAAGTTCATCCCCATGGATGGGGATTTTTTTCTCTTCTGCCTTATTCATTTTTCAACTCCAGCGTCAGAAATAATAGGATTCCAAAATCTGAGACAATAGTTTTGCCGAATAATCCACCAAAGGAATTATCTTGGAATAGTTCATTCTCCTGGGACCGATAACTCCCAAGGCTCCCCAGACCCTTCCTTTGCATCCGTAAGTCGAGGTCACAAGGCTACAGACCTCCATCTCCTGGATTTCACTTTCTGAGCCGATCGAGATCTGGACCCCTTTGGGTTGAAGACATTTATCAAGAAGCTTTACCATGGTTGCTTTTTCTTCGAAAGCCCGAAAGAAGTCGCTCATGATCGAGATATTTCCAAATTCAGGCTGCTGAAGAATATTGGTTCGTCCTTCGATGAAGACATCGGTTTCATCGAAAGAACCCAAGGCCCTCTCTCCCAGTTTGATGGCCTGCTCCAGAAGACGATCATAAGTATATTTTTCTATTCTCATCTGTTCGATTAACTTCTCCCTTACTTCATAAAGGGTCAATCCGGTGAGAAGATGATTGAGATAATCCGATAGATGATCTAATTCAGACTGAGAGAGGTCTTCCTCCATCTCGATGATACGGTTCTGAACCCATCCTGTGGAACTGATGAGGATAGCTAGGATAAGATGCTTCTTTAACTTAACGAATTTAATATGCTGAAGAACAAGCATCCCCATTCGGGGAGCCCAAACCACAGCCAGATAATGGGAAGATGAAGAGAGAATCCGACAGGCCTCCCGGAAGAGTTCTTTTCCTTCGAGTTGATGATGTAAATAATCGGATCGAATCCTTTCCTGTTCCTCCTTACTCAACTCTCGAATATCGAGAAGGTGGTCAATATAATACCGAAGTCCTCTCTCTGTTGGAATCCTTCCCGCAGAAGGATGGGGTTGATACAGAAGCCCCAATTCCTCCAGATCCGCCATGATATTTCGAATGGTGGCAGGACTGAGAGAAGACTCCAATTGTTTGGAAACCGTCCTGGAACCCACCGGCTCCGCGGTCTGGATATAATCCTCCACAATCATTTTTAGAATCTCTTTCATCCTCGCATTAAGAAAGGGAATCATTTAAGCCCCCTTCTTTATTAAAAAAATAAACAAAAATTCATCGTTGTCGGTGAAAAGATAATAATAGAAAAAGGGTTTGTCAAGAAGGGCTAAATTTTGATCCTGGTTCCTTTAATAAAAATTTTTTAATATTTTCAGCAAGTTTCATAAAAAAGGGGAAAGACCTCAAGGCCCTCCCCCCTTTTCTTCAATGGACCTCCAGCGATTTGGTGGAAAAATGGTCGAAACCCAACCGAGAGGGAATCTGGATTCTTCCATTCTCCTTGATAAGTTGGAGCCCTTCCTTCTCAGGGAGAATCTCTCCAATGCAGGTAATAGGAACACCAAGGGAATGGCTCAAGGAGGAGATTTTCGCTTTCATCTTTTTAGGTGCAGCAAAAAGGAGTTCGTAATCCTCTCCCCCTGTTAATGCCAGTTGGTAAGGATTCTTTGAGTATAGCTTGATCCATTGGCAATAATTTTTAGAAAGAGGGAGACGCTCTTCCCATATCCGTGCCCCCACCTTACTTTCCTCCAGGAGATGTTGGGTGTCGCTCAGGAGGCCATCGCTGATATCAATCATGGCGTGAGCCACTCCGGATTGAGCAAGAGCTTTTCCCAATTCAATCCTTGGAGTGGGAGTGAGGTGTCTCTCGATCAATTCCTTTGGCTTTTTCTTCCTTTTCCTATCTTTAAGGATCTTTAACCCTAACCCCGCATCCCCCAAGGTACCTGAAACGTAGAGCTCATCCCCTACCTGGGCCCCTTTTCGAAAGACAAGGCCTTCCCTCTTTCCTTGACCAATCAAACAGATATTGATGACCAGTTTGTCGGATAGAGAGGTATCCCCGCCGATCAGGTCTACCCGAAACCTTTTGGCCTCTGCTTTTAGCCCTCGATAAAACCGGGAGACAAAGGAGAAAGAGAGGGTTCGAGGGAGTCCAATACTGATCAGAAAGTATTTCGGGATTCCTCCCATCGCTGCAATATCACTGAGATTGACGGCCAGAGACTTTCTCCCTAAAAAGTAGGGGTTGGACCAGGATCGCTCGAAATGAATATCTTCGATCAGGACATCCGTGGTGAAGAGGAGGGACTCCTTACCGAGCCGAACGACTGCGACATCATCTCCAATCCCCTGAATCAGATTTGGATTGGAAGTGGTCATCCATCTTCGGATTTCCCGAATCAGACCAAATTCTCCCAATCGCTGAAGGGTTTTCTTCATGGGTTCATCTTCCCTTTACCATATCGTTCGAGGATGGTCTTGATGAGGTTGGAGGTAGAATGACCTTCCACAAAAGGAAGAATGACGACTTTCCCTCCAGAAGACTCGACAATCTCTTTCCCAACAGTAGTCTCTTTGGTCCAGTCTCCTCCCTTGACCAGAACATGGGGTTGAAGCTGGGCAATCAGCTCTAAAGGGGTAGGTTCGTCAAATAAAGTAATGTAATCGATACAGCCTAAACCAGAAAGGACCTCAGCCCTTTCCTCCTCGGGGAGGATTGGGCGTTCGGGGCCTTTTATCATCTGGACCGAACGATCGCTGTTTACTCCAACAATTAAGATATCCCCGAGCTCCTTGGCCTTCTCGAGGTAACGAATATGGCCCACATGAAGAAGGTCGAAACATCCGTTCGTAAAAACGATTTGTTTCCCCTCCGATTTAAGAGCTTCTACAATCTTTCGAAGCTCCTCTCTCCCTTTGATTTTTTCTTTCATTTGATTATGTTAAGTATCAAATTTCATCCTTCCCGTCAACCCTCTCTATTATTAATCATTAAATCCGAGGATTACCTAAAGTTATATACAACCAGTTCGAAAATACTTGATCATTTCGCCATTTATGATATATTGGCTATTAAATAAACCTCTCAGAATCTTCTTCGTTCGATAAAGGAGAGGTTCTAATGGCTAAAGTTCAACTCTCAAATAATTCGTCTGGTCGCATAATTGTGTCCCTCCCCTATAAATCCCTCCTGGTTGCAAAGATTAAGGCTGTTGAGGGAGGAAGATGGCATCCCACCGAGAAACATGGGAGCTTCCAAAATACAGATAGCATCCTTGAGAAGATTTTAGAACGTTCCTGTAAAAAGGCAAAAATATGGAAAATTAAAAGTCCTTTAGATACCTTGGATATTCCCCAAATAGGTGTATATCCGAATCTCTTCAGTAATAATTAAGTTAGGCCACATTTTGCTTAGAGCAGGATATGAAATCTCATATAGATTCAATCCTTGATGAAGTAGAAAAATGCAAGAAGTGTAAAAACTTTCACCTTGGAATAAGTTTCCAAAGGATGTCCACGGGAATCTGAGTTCCTGTGCAACGATTGTTTCGGAAGCCCGGGAGGTAAAAGTCTCAAAATTTTTAAATTTTGGTCCGGCACATCAGGTCAACGACTCCGGAAGATACTTTCTCAAAAAGGCAAGAGCCTCGAGGATTTGCTCTATCTAACTGACGCAGTGAAGTGTGGTCCGCCAAAAAACAGAAAGCCAACTCCTGTCGAGATTTCAAACTGCAAGAGATTCCTTGACAGTGAAATTCAGACTCTGAAGCCAAAATATATTATCGTGTTCGGCAAAATTGCTCTCAGGTATTTTATGGAACACTATAGTCCGAAGACTGAATTCAACTTTTCCTCCATGTTGGAGGTTCAAAACAACAAGGGCTACCATATCATAGAGTTTTTAGATTTCAAGTTGATCCCACTAACACATCCAAGGTGGGCAAATGTTCAGAAGAGGAAAGGGGAATTTTATATGGAATACGAAATTTATAAGAAGCACCTCATAAAAGTATATGAACTTATTATTGCCGAATGTTTTTTCAAATGAACATAGGCAAAACGGTGGCTAACAGATTGCATTCATTCAATACCACTTCCATTTCACCTCGTTCCATTCCAGCGGCACTGCGTGTTTTTCGAATCATTATTGGCATTTGCCTATGAGGTGCTCTGAAAATGAAAATATTAGGATATTCTGAAAGAGGAGTAATTAACTCGTTATTTTATGAGATGAAATTTTCACAACACCATCTGGAACTTCTGAGCGATTTTCTATCGAAGATTTCTTTTCCTTATCGTGAACTAAAATTTAAACTGATAGATGCTATGGTAATGATTGAACAGTCGTTCTCAGATTTTGGGGATGCGGATTTGGTTTTGTTGTTGAACAATAACGGCAATAACCAAGTTATCTTTATTGAAGCAAAAGTAAAGACTTTTCTAAAACAAAAATGGACAATTAAAAATGAGTTTGAGAAATTTCAGGAAGGAATCCGGCAGAATAAAGTTAGTTCATCTAATTTATTTACCCAACTTTATTATAAACAACGATTAAGTCAGGTGATCCAGCGTGATGATGGCTTAAGTCGACTTAAAAACGGCATCAAATTTCCAAAGTGTTTTTCGAAGGAAAACCGAAAAATTGGAGATAATGACGTAGTTTTAAAGGCTGTAAATTTGTTAGCTCCATACTGTGAGGATGCGCTATTCGTTGCTTTGGTTCCAGATTCTGCTTCTAATCTTGAGAGTTTCTATAAAAAAGATTTAATAGATTATGTCCCAGAGGGATTTCCGGAATGGACGATACAAAATTGGGGTTATCTTTCTTGGGAAAGGGTGGAACCATTCTGTAGAGATAAAAATTTAGAAGGGACATTTAAAATATTTAAGTTCAACGAGGGACATATATATTGAAAAGATAAGGCAAAAGCAGATAACAAAGCGGATCTGGCTTCGTGCCATAGGTATACGTTTTATCCTAATATATTCCTCTTAAACAACAACACGTCCCATCACCAATCCTTCCCTCCTTATTTTGGTTAGAAAATACCCCAGGATGAAATACCTAAAAAATGGTAGGTGGACTCATTTTCCTATTGACAAGATTTTTTCAGTATGCTAATAGTATCTCAAAAATATCTTAAAGATATTTTATATTATGAAACTCGGAAACAGCTCAAAGAGCAAGAAAACGATTGTTTATGAGAACCTTAAAAAAAGAATTATACATAATACCTTAAAACCAGGGGAACCACTTAACGAAAGCAACCTTTCGAAGGAGTTAAAAACGAGTAAAACACCTATACGAGAGGCTCTTCAGCAACTTCAAAAGGAAGGTTTGGTGGAAAATATTCCAGGGAAAGGCTCCTTTGTTTCAAGGATCTCTTTCCAAGATATTCGGGAAATTCATGAAATAAGGGAGATCTTAGAATGTGAGGCCATAAAACGGGCAATTATGAAGGTAGATAAAGAAAAACTTAAACTTCTTAGAGAGAGATTCACTTCCTCTGAATATGGAAAAGAGAAATCCGAATTAAGTTTTTTTAAGTCGGGAGATCAAATTCATACCTTTATTTTTGAGACCCTGGGCAATACTCGATTGACAGAAATTTATAAAGGGTTACAAGATCATATTGTGAGGAACCGTATTTATTTTTTTAATCAATCACCCTCAGCTCGATCGAAGGAGTCCTTCCAAGAGCATCTGGAGATATTAGATGCGATGGAGGCACAAGATCCGGAAAGAGCCGAGAAGGCCGTTCGAAACCATCTTAGAAATTCTTTGGAATACCTAAAGAAGATCTTATGAAAAGGTTTTTGGAAGGGGAGTCTAAAGATTGGTTCATGTCATTACCCAGTTTAAGAGACCTTCGAAAGACCTGATCGATCAGTTTCGGCAAATTAGCACTGCCACTATCCATGAAGCCTATGAAAAGAAAGGGGCGGTGGATTGTGCCATTAAACCCATAAAAAGTGGGATCCGCCTCTGCGGTCCTGCATTTACTGTTCAATGTGCACCTGGTGATAATTTAATGCTTCACAAGGCTTTGGAAAAGGCTCAGCCAGGCGATATCCTGGTTGCCTCTGTAGGAGGACATTATGAGGCTGGCTACTGGGGAGCGTTAATGGCCACATCGGCGGTGGCTAAGAACTTAGGGGGATTGGCTATTGATGGTTGTATCAGGGATTCTGCCGAGATCCTCAGAATAGGATTTCCGGTATTCTGCAGAGGATTTTGCATTAAGGGAACTTCGAAAACAGTTCTTGGGTTAATCAATCATCCTATTCTCTTTGGAGGCGTCTTGGTTCACCCTGGGGATTTGATCCTTGGAGACGATGATGGAATGGTGGTGGTAGAGCAGGGGGCCTGTGAAGAGGTTTTAAAGAGGTCGTTAAACAGGATTGAAGCTGAAAGAATAAAGGCAGAGAAATTGAGGAGGGGTATTTCAAGCGTTGAATTAAATCAACTTCAAAAGGTTTTTGACTTCTTAGGTCTGGAAGAAGAGTAATTTTATTTATGAAGGTCCAAGTGGAAAGATTAAAAGAAGTTTCCATTGAAATTCTTAAAGGACTCCATCTTCCTGAAAAGGAAGCAGGTTTGGTTGCTGAATGTTTAATTCGAGCTGAAATGAGGGGAATCGATACACATGGTGTTCGTTTTTTAAAGCTTCTCTCGGATCGCATATCGAGCCAAATGATTTGTGTTCCAACACCTCTTAAAGTCATTCGCGAAGAAGGGGCTACAGCCCTGTTGGATGGGGGAAACGGATTAGGTCAAGTGGCTGCTCATAAAGCGATGAAAATTAGCATTCAAAAAGCTCGTGATTATGGAATAGGGATCACCCTTGTGAGAAATACCAATCATATCGGAATCCTTGCTTATTACACTCAAATGGCGGCAGAAGAAGGAATGGTGGGAGTCGTGATGTGCAATTCCGCTCCCTCCATGGCCCCTTGGGGAGGGGTTGATCCATTCTTTGGAACAAATCCCCTTTCCATAGCTATTCCATATAATTCTAAAGGACCTATCATTCTTGATATGTCTTCCAGTGTGGTGGCGAGAGGTAAGATTCGAAAAGCCCAACGAATGAAAGAACCTATTCCCCTGGGATGGGCTTTGGATGAGTCAGGAACCCCAACCACCGATCCAGTGGCAGCCTTAAAGGGAACCCTTTTACCCATTGGAGGACCAAAGGGATATGGTCTCGCCCTTATGATTGATATCCTTGCTGGAGTGCTTCCGGGTTCTCAATATGGCCCAAATGTCAAAACATTTCATGAGCCTTTAGGGCCCACAGGAATAGGGGTATTCACCATGGCCATACATATTGAAAGATTTATGCCATTAGTCCAATTTAAAACATTAATTAACTCTTATAGTGAAATGATTAAGAATTCAAGAAAGGCAAAAGGGGTTTCCAGAATTTACCTCCCTGGAGAGATTGAGCATGAGAAGGAAGAAAAAAGTTTATTAGAGGGTATCGAGCTAAACGATTCGGTCATCGATGAGTTAAATAAACTTTTAGAACAAGTGAAAAGTCCGGTTAGATTAAATTCATTTCAGGGGAAATAAAAATGAAATGGATTATCAGGGTCAATACTCGAACTGGAGACATCATCAGGCAGGAGGCCACAGAAGAGGAGATGCACTGGGGTGGACGATTACTCATTTCCAAATTTCTCATCCGGGAAGTTCCTCCTTCATGTGATCCTCTCGGACGGTACAATAAGCTCATTATCGCTCCAGGCCTTTTAGGAGATACTTTTATCACAACCACAGGGAAATTTTCTATAGGTGGGAAGAGCCCGCTGACTCGGGGAGTTAAGGAGAGTGATGTGGGAGGTGAAGCCGGAAAAAAGATTGCCAGACTTGGAATCAAAGCGATCGTATTAGAGGATCTTCCAGAAAAAAAGATCCCAAAGGTGTTATTGGTCAATTCAAAAGAAGTTCGTCTCTCAGAATTTGCCAATTTAGAAGGGAAATATGTTTCAGAGACGATTCAGTTACTTCGAGAAGAATTCGGTCGCGAGGTTGGGATCATTTGCATCGGCCCAGCAGGAGAGATGACAATGGGTGGAGCAGGAGTGGCTGTAACCGATGCAAACGATATTCAGATTCGCTATGCGGCACGAGGAGGCCTTGGAGCCGTGATGGGAGCCAAGGGCGTCAAGGCGATTGTGGTGGATGATTCAGAAGCCATCTCTCCCAAAATGTATGACGAGAGTCTACTGCGAGAGGCAAGTAGGACTTTAACCCAGGCCCTCCTTGAAGACCCTAAGACTGAAAATAGACACAAATTTGGAACTCCTGCAATTTTAATGATTGCCAATGAACTTGGTCTTCTTCCGACAAGAAATTTTAGTTTAGGTCAATTTGAGAAGGCAGAAGAAATTTCTGGGGAAAGAATTGCTGAAGTAATTGCGGACCGTGGAGGAGAAGGTCGTTCAGGGACCCCCTGTACGAGAGGATGTGTCATTTCTTGTTCGAACGTTTTTCCAGATCCATCAGGAAAAAAAACAGTAGCCTCTATTCAATATGAGAATATCGTCCTTCTTGGAGCGAATTGTGGAATTGGTAATCTTGATGATATTGCAGAGTTAAATAGGCTTTGCAATGAAGTGGGGGTAGATACCATTGAAACAGGGGCAGCCATTGGAGTAGCTATGGAGGCTGGAGTCATTCCATTTGGAGATGCAGAGGGTGCAAAAGACCTCATTCGACAGATTGGAAGAGGGACTTATCTGGGAAGGATTCTTGGGAATGGAGTTGTGATTACAGGTCGTCTCTTGGGAGTAAGAAGGATCCCTGCCATCAAAGGGCAGGCCATTCCAGGTTATGATCCACGTGCCTTAAAAGGAAATGGGGTGACCTATACCACCTCCCCAATGGGGGCAGACCATACTGCAGGAAATGCTTTTGAGACCGCGAGGACCATCAATCCATTGAGGAAAGAAGGTCAGATAGAAAATTCAAGAAGACTCCAGATCCGAGCTGCCATTCTTGATACCATGGGGCTCTGTCTCTTCACCCGTCCTCCTTTTGTTAAGAATCCTGAGCTTTTTGCCCTTTTTTTAAAAGGACGATACGGGTGGGATGTGAATTATGAAGATGTTCAAAAAATGGGGATTGAGACTCTCGAGACGGAAAGGGAGTTCAATCGAAGAGCAGGGGTCTCTGAAGAATATTTTGATATTCCAGAATTCATGAGGGAAGAACCCCTTCCTCCAACCAATGCCGTTTATGATATTTCCATGGAAGAAATGAGGCGAATCTGGGAAGTTCAGATTCCAAAAGATATCTTTTAATCTATCAAGGGAGAAATCATGAAAAAGGAGCGAAAATTGGAACTCGAAGACCTTGTCACCATTGTTACGGGAGCCGGCAGGGGAATAGGAAAAACAATTTCGGAGAAATTTTTCGAAGAAGGTTCGATGCTTGCCCTCTGGGATGTCGATTTTCCTTTAGTGAAGGCTTTGGCTTATTCGCTTGATCCAAAGGGCCAAAGGGTTATGGCCATCCGAGCCGATGTGACATCAGAAAGTGAGGTTTCGAAGGCCGTGGAGGAGGTGGTAAGAAAATTTGGTCGAATAGATATTCTGGTAAACAATGCAGGGATTTCTCGGCATAAGCCTATTGAGGAGATGACCTTGGAAATTTTTGAGGAGGTCATCAAAGTGAACCTAACTGGAACCTTTCTCTGCTGTCGTTCAGTCACTCCCATCATGAAAAAACAGGGTCGGGGAAAGATCATCAATATTGCCTCCTTAGGGGGAAGGACCGGACGTCCTGGTGTAGGTGTAAATTACGCAGCATCAAAGGCAGGGGTGATTGGACTCACTCAGACTTTGGCTCGAGAACTTGGTCCTTTCGGTATTTATGTAAATGCGATTGCTCCTGGCCCAATTTTGACGGAACAAACTAAGCAATACCCACCAGAAGTATTTGCTACATGGAATATAGGTCGCGCCATTCAGAAGGATGGACTGCCTGAGGATGTAGCTGAGGCGGCTATCTTTTTAGGATCTAAACGTTCGGATTGGATCACAGGCGTTACTTTAGACGTCAATGGAGGGATCTTAATTCGTTAATTCTTTCGATTAGATCAACGGAGGTTTCAATGTCAGAGCTTCGGGTTGTTCATATTAAGGATGTGAAAGGGGAGCGTCGGGACCCTCCCAGGATGTCTTGGATTCTGGTTTCTGAGAAAACAGTAGGATCAAAGAATCTCGCCATGGGTGTCAATGAAACATATCCAGGAGGTATGGTTCCGGAACATAAACACGATCATGAGGAAGAGGTGATGTTCTTTATTTCTGGAAGAGGGGTATTTGTGACCGAGGGAAGGGAAATTCCTCTTGAACCAGGTGTATGCATTTATAACCCACCCGGAAAACTTCATAAGATTATTAATACGGGGGATGAGGTGTTGAAATTTATCTGGATTTATTCACCGCAACTACCGAGTCATCGTAAAGAGTAAAAAAGCCATCTGAGAGGAGGAAAACAATGGGAAGATGGAAGTTCCCACCGGAAGGTGGGCATATGGACAAGCCAAGTAAAATCTATTTCCAAACCATGACAAGAAAAGAAGTCGAGGAGAGATTAAAAAAGAATGATATTATTCTTATTCCTATTGGTTCAACGGAAAACCATGGTTCGGCTGGCCCCTATGGAGAGGATACCTTTCTCGTGACCCGTATGGCTGAAATGGTGGCGAAAGAAACAGGATGTACTGTTGCTCATCCGATCTGTTATGGTTCCCATCCAGCTTATCACTTAGGACAAAAGGGGACGGTGGTTATTCCGGATGATGTCTTTTCTGCCTATCTCAGAGCCGTTATAGCTGGCCTCTGGAATACAGGGTTTCGAAAACAGATTCTTTTCAGCCTCCACGGTCAGGAATATGTGGTTCCTTCTGCAATCAATGAGTTTTCAAAAAGATATCAAGTCCCAGCTATCCTTATCTTTTTAGATGTTCCGAGGGTAATGGGAGATGCGTTAAAGGATAAAGAACACGGTGGTCCTTATGAAACACCCTTCCGCCATGCAGATGAAGCAGAGACTTCCATGTCGATGGCTCTCTTTCCAGAAATGTGTAGGCTTGAGGATGCGGAAGATACCAAAACAGAAGGTTTCTTACCAGAGGGACATGTAGATAAGGGGGGAGATATCTATGGGTATCCCATCCCAGGGCACTGTCAGTGGGGTACACGAGGGATCGAATGTATCACCCATCCTGAGGGTGTCCTTGGAAAGGCCTCTTTGGCGGATCCTAAGAAAGCCTATAAAACGATCGAGGTATTTCTTGATTATTTAGTCAAACTCCATAACGACATTTTAGAAAGGTTTCCCCCTGGAGTGTTACCTCCAATGGAACTGATGAGTCAAAGAAATCGAGAAGAGATCGAAGCTGTGATCAAAGGACCAGGAGAAAAGGGTGGAAGGCATCTTTATACATTAGGTTTTCCACCGTAATTTGTCGGTTTAGATTTAGGATTATTTATTTTTCGAGGAGTCTCTATATGAAAGCGATTCTGAAAGTGAAAGAAGATGAAGGAGCGATGGAAGTAAAAGAATTGCCTATCCCTGAGCCTGGACCTGGTGAGGTGTTGGTTCAGATGAAGGCAGCAGGAATCTGCTATAGCGATGTGATGATTCTTATCAACAAATACAAAGGACGAGTCCCAGTGCCGATTCCATTGATTATGGGGCATGAAGGAGCCGGGGTCGTAGCTGATGTGGGGAAAGGAGTTTCTCATGTTAGGCCTGGAGATAAGGTAGGACTTAATCCTCTTTGGGGATGTAACCAGTGTGAAAATTGTTTAAATGGCTACCCGAATATGTGTCTTCAGTGGAGGCATCTGGGTATTACCTGTGATGGGACCTTTGCCGAATATCGGGTAGTTCCAGCATTCGTTGCTTATAAATTACCAGAAGACATTTCAATGATGGATGCCGCTTTTCTCGAGCCTATCGGCCTCACCGTCCGGACCTTAGACCATGTAAAGCCAAGGTTAGGGGATACGGTAGCAATTATTGGTCCTGGTTCTATTGGCTTATTTCATCTTCAAGCTTTTAAGTCTGTTGGTGCATCTATGGTGATTGTCATCGGTCTTGATCAAGATGCCAAACGGTTTGAAATTGCCAAAAAGCTTGGTGCTGATCATATTGTTAATGGGAGTAAAGAGAATGTCGTCGAAAGGGTTAAGGAGATCACGAAAGGTCTGGGATGTGATATTGTTGTAGAGACAGCCAACCATCCTTCAACCGTCCCCCTGGCCATCCAGTTAGGGGCTGCAAGAGGAAGAGTTGTTCTTTTTGGCCTCTATCCCGAATCCACAATAAGCCCTTTAACCTTGCTAAGAAGCGGATTGACGGTCATGGGAGATGTGGGGGTCCTTCCGGGGCATTTTCTCAGGGCTATTCGTTGGGTAGAATATAGAAAAGTATTAGCAGAACCAATGATTACCAAAAGATTTAAATTAGAACAAGCTAAAGAGGCGTTTGAAGCCTTCTCAAGGGGAGAGTTAGTAAAGGTACCTTTTGAGATGTAATGGTTGAAGGAGATAAATGGTAAGCCTTCTTTGATGAGGGAAGGAGGTGATACAAAGGTCGAATTTCGAATCAAAAAAGAATCTATAAAATTCCATCGAAAATTTAAAAGAAAGGAGGAAGAAGGAAATGGAAAAGAGGAAAATATTATTAGCAGGATTGGCAGGCCTATTTAGTTTAATTTTTATCTCTGCCTTAACTTTTGCTGCCCCTATTGAGATCAAATTTGGTCACGTCGATCCACCGGATGTCTGCACCTCTAAAAAGGGAGCGGCTGCCGTAGCATTTAAGCATTTGGTCGAGGGAGGAACATCAGGGGCTGTAGAGGTTAAAGTATTTCCTGCCGGCCAGCTGGGTGGAGAGCGGGAACTGATCGAAGCAACAAAATTAGGGACCATTCAAATGTGCATGGTTTCAGCGGCTATCGCTGGGACTTACAAAGAGGCTCAGGTCTTGGATATCCCTTATCTCTTTTCCTCTGCACCCATAGCCTGGAAAGTGATGGATGGTTGGTTTGGTAAAGAAATGGCAGAAGATATCCTGAAGAAAACAGGGATGCGAGTATTAGGCTATGGGGAAACAGGTTTCCGAAACTTCACCAGCTCTGTCCGTCTTATCAAATCTCCTGCTGACCTCAAAGGGCTCAAGATCCGAGTCATGGAGAGTCCCATTTATCTCACATTGGTTAGAGCCCTTGGAGCCTCCCCCACTCCTATAGCTTGGCCAGAGACCTATCAAGCCCTTCAGCAGAAGGTGGTGGATGGTCAAGAAAATCCAGTCTCGGTCATTCTTTCGTTTAAACTTTATGAGGTTCAAAAATATCTAACCCTGGATGGACATACCTACGGAGTAGATTTCATCCTCATTAATGAGAAGTTCTTCCAATCCCTTCCAAAAGAGACCCAGGATGTTCTAAAGGTCTCTGCCATTAATGCTGGGTACATTGGGAGGTCTATCCAACAGCTCAATTCTGCCATTGGACTTTCTGCATTGAAGGAGAAAGGGATGGAGATCTATTCGCCCACTCCAAAAGAGTTGGCCATGTTTAGGGAGGCTGCTCAAAAACCAGTAATGGAGTATGTAGAAAAACAGATTGGCAGGATATGGATTGATAAATTGATGAAAGCCATCAAGGAAGTAGAGACGGAGTTGTCTAAGTAGATCGAAAATTGGGAGGGAGCTTTTTGAATCCCCTCCCAATTTTTACTCTATCATAAATGAAGATGGGGAAGGGCAAATTTAATGAATTACCTTCGTAAAGGACTATTAAAAGTCGAACGATCCGTTCACTCCCTCATGAAATGGATTCTTTTTCTAATCTTAGGAGGGATGACCCTTACCGTTTTCATGGGAGTTTTCTTCCGCTATATCCTCAAAGCTCCTTTACCCTGGTCAGAAGAACTGGCTCGATACTTAATGATATGGGGGGCTTCCCTCGGAGCTTTTGTGGCTTTTAAAGAAGGGTCCCATGTGGGAGTTACCTTCGTTATGGATCGGTTTCGTGGGAAAACAGGGATTTTTCTAAAAAAGGTCTCCCAGCTTCTTCTAATTATTTTTGTGGCAATTGTGGCCAAAGAGGGTTTTGGTTTAGTTTTAAAACTAAAGGGGCAAACCTCCCCAGCAATGGAAATTCCTATGGGGTTAGCTTATTTGGCGATTCCAGTAAGTTTCCTTCTGATTCTTTTAGAGGCCTTAATGATGATTTCCATAAAAGATTATCCCCATATCCAAGAAGACGAGAAGAGCCTATGAATTTCCTATTAGGGATAAGTTTCTTTCTCACCTTGGCCTTAGGAATACCCATTGCCTTTGTTTTAGGAATTACTTCTCTGATCGCCCTCATTGCTCTCTCTAATATCCCTCTCCATCTCATTCCACAACGTTTGTTCACGGGAATGGACTCCTTTCCCATCATGGCTGTCCCTTTTTTCATTCTCGCTGGAAATTTGATGAATGCCTCAAAAATTACAGATCGAATCATCGATTTTTCTAAATTACTGGTTGGAAGGATCCGGGGAGGACTTGGACACGTTAATATTGTGGCGAGTATGTTCTTTGCTGGAATCAGTGGTTCTGCAGTTGCCGATACCTCTGCCCTCGGTTCCATCTTGATTCCAGCCATGGTAAGAGAGCGTTACAGTACTGCCTATAGTGCAGCCGTGACTGCTTCTTCTTCCATCATCGGTCCCATTATTCCTCCCAGTATCCCCATGGTCATTCTCGCTATGATTGCCAATCTTTCTGTAGGAGGTCTTTTCCTGGGAGGGGTATTACCCGGAATCTTCATTGGATTTGGACTGATGGCAGTGAACTATATCATCTCGAGAAAAAGAAATTATGAAAAGAGTCAAGAGCCTTTTCGATGGAAAGATTTTTCAAAATCATTGTTAGGAGCTATTATCCCGTTACTGATGCCTCTCATTATTTTGGGAGGGATTCTTGGAGGTATTTTTACGCCTACGGAGGCGGCTTCCGTTGCTGTTATATATTCTCTTTTTGTCGGATTTTTTATTCTTAGAACTTTATCTCTCAAGGATCTTCCAAATATCTTTTTCAGAAGCATGGTATTAACCAGTACCATTCTAATTGTCTTTGGGATGGCCAATGTCTTTAGTTGGATTCTTGCGACCCAGCAAATTCCTCAAAAGGTGAGTCAATATATCCTCTCCATATCCAGAAATCCTTATGTCATTCTTTTTCTAATAAATATTTTCCTCCTCATTGTTGGTTGTTTCCTTGAGGGGTTGGCAGCGATTATGATTCTCGTTCCTATATTAATGCCTCTGGTGATCCAGGTTGGAATTAATCCTATGCATTTTGCCCTGATTGTGATCGTCAATTTAATGATTGGGTTGATTACTCCACCTGTGGGGTTATGTCTCATTGTCGTTTGTGGTGTGGCCAGGATGAAAGTCGGCCCCATTTTGAAAGAGATTTTACCTTTTCTGTTGGTGGAGATTATCATCCTTTTTATTATCACCTATTTCCCTTGGTTCACTCTAACCCTGCCTCGCCTTTTTAAATTTACATAGTCGACTCTCGATCCACCTTGGCCCTTTGAAATTGCTTCAACTTGACAAATTTTCTTTTTTCACTTAGTTTTTTTGGAATGTCAAAGAGATTGATTCTTGCCTCCTCCTCTCCGAGAAGATATGCCTTGCTCAAGCAATTGGGCATTGAGTTTGATGTGATTCCAAGCCGGATCGAAGAGGATTTTCTTCCCAAAGAGTCTCCCCGAAGCCATGTCCTTCGATTGGCTGAGGCAAAGGCCTCAGAGATAGCAGAAAAATATCCGAATCGGTGGGTCCTTGGAGCAGATACGATCGTCTATGTTAACCACAAGATATTAGGAAAGCCAAAGGATCGAAAAGAAGCCAGAAGTATGCTTCGTCAACTCAGCGGGAAGGAGCATCAGGTTTTTACAGGAGTCTCCATAAAACATCTAAAAAAGAAGAGGGCTGATCAAAAGGTCGTTAAAAGTTTTGTCAAGATCAAAAGGCTTGCCCCTTCAGAAATAGACTGGTATATTCAAACAGGGGAGCCTTTCGATAAGGCAGGGGGATATGCGGCTCAGGGCATCGGGTCTTTTATGATTGAATCCATCAGAGGATCTTACACCAATGTCATTGGTCTCCCCCTCTGTGAAGTGCTTCAGATGCTCCTCCGTTTAGGTGCCATAAGAGTTTCAAAATCAGGTCTCCGGGTGATAGATTAAAAAGAGTATCTTTAGCCCTTTGGGACGGCCCATGTCGACGATTCGGGAAAACTACCTCAACGTGATGCAAAGAATAGAGAAGGCCTCTCAGAGGGCTGGAAGGGACCCCAAAGAGGTGAAGCTTGTTGCCGTATCAAAAACCGTTGAGGTTGAGAGAATCAGGGAAGCCATTGATGCAGGGGTTTCCATCCTTGGTGAAAACTATGTTCAGGAGGCGAGAAAGAAGATCGAGGAGATTGGACGACAGGTCGAATGGCACTTCATCGGGCATCTCCAGACGAATAAGGCAAAATATGCCGTTCGACTTTTCGACCTGATCCACTCGGTGGATAGTCTCCCTCTGGCAGAGGAACTTGATCGGAGGGCTCAGAAGGAAGACCAAATCATTAAGGTGATGATCGAGGTCAATCTTTCGGGAGAGGCATCGAAATTTGGCACCCAAGAAGAAAAGGCATTCGAATTGGCTAAAGAAATCTGCCGTATGAAAAATCTTTCGCTCGTTGGACTGATGACTATGCCTCCTTACTTTGACTCTCCCGAGCTGAGCCGACCCTACTTTATCCAACTTCGCCAGTTAAAAGAGAGGTTGGAGAAAGAAGGGATTCCTTTAAAAGAGCTTTCGATGGGCATGTCCAATGACTTTGAGATTGCCATTGAAGAGGGCGCAACCTATGTAAGAGTGGGAACGGCCATTTTCGGACCCCGTAAGGTATGAATCACTGCAAGACTCGAAATTCGAAATTCCAAAATTATTTTTTTATATTTAAATTATCTTGTTTATTGTTTCTCATCCTCTTTTTGGGAGGGGCTTGTGGGAAGAAAGGATCTCCAGTCCCATGGTCGAGCGTTGTTCCCAAAAGGATTGTTGACCTTGAAGCAAGATCGAGAGAAGGGCGAGTGCTCTTAGAATGGACCCTTCCCAAAGAGAACACCGATAAGTCCCCTCTGACCGATCTCGCTCAGTTTAAGATCTTAAGGTCTGTTGGAGATCTGGTTGGCGAGGCATGCAGCGGTTGCGGGGAAAAGACAGAGGTCTTCTATGAAGGAAGATTAAATTTAGAGGATAAAGGAAAGAGAATCTCCTTTTATATCGAGGATCTCACTCCAAGAAAAGTCTATGTATTTCAGGTGGTCACCCTCAATCGAAGAGGCTATCCAAGTGCTCCTTCCAATCCGGTTGACGTGTTTTGGGACGATCCCCTTCCTACGCCCATGGTGGTGAGAGTAGAAGGTGGAGATAAGAGGGTGGATTTATTCTGGGAGCCTGTTTCAGGGGCTACCGGATACAATATCTACCGAAAGGAAGAGGGAAAGGATTTTTTACCCTTCCCATTGAATCGGGAACCACTTCCCGCCAGCCAATATACAGACCTCGGTGTCGAAAATGACAAAACATATATTTACTCCATTCGTGCTGTAAGAAGGGTGGTAAAAACAGATATTGAGGGGAAGGGGGCTTTGACTCTGATGGTGGCACCCACTGACTTGATTCCACCCAGTGCTCCTTCGGGATTGGTCGCCATTCCCCTCAAGAATGGGATCGAACTGCATTGGAGAAGGAATCCAGAGCCTGATCTGTTAGGATACTATGTCTATCGAAGGAAATTAGGAGAAGAAAAATTTAAAAGATTGACCTCCGAATATATAACTAAAGAGCTCTATCTTGATACAGAGGTTGAAATAGGAAAAAATTACGAGTATGCTATTACTGCTATAGATCATTCGCCAAGAAGAAACGAAAGCCCTTTTTCTGAAGAAGTGAGGGTGAAATATCTCTATTAAAACAGAGATTCAAGGACCGAGAGTACCCATAAGGAGAACGAGAGGATAGAGATCTAAGATGCACTATTTCGAATACAAAAAGGGTGAGCTTCATTGTGAAGGAGTTCCGGTGAGAGAGATAGCCGAAAAGGTAGGGACTCCTTTTTATCTTTATAGTTATCATACATTGGTCAGACATTTCAAAGTCTTTGATGAGGCCTTCGAGGGGATTCCCCACCTGATCTGCTATTCAGCTAAAGCCAATTCTAACCTTGCCCTCCTTCGTCTCTTTGTCAATTTGGGAGGCGGAGTCGACGTGGTCTCTGGTGGGGAACTCTTTCGAGCCTTAAAAAGTGGAGCTGACCCGAGAAAGATTGTGTTTTCAGGGGTTGGGAAAAAAGAAGAGGAGATCGAGTATGCCCTTCAGGTAGGCATCCTTCTCTTTAATGCCGAGTCGTTTCAAGAGATCGAGAGGATCAACGAGATTTCTGGCCGATTGGGAAAGAAAGCCCCCCTTTCCATCCGGGTCAACCCAGATATCGACCCCAAGACCCATCCCTATATCTCCACCGGGTTAAAACAGAATAAGTTTGGAATCGATATCCTCCAAGCCAGAGAGGCCTATCAACTTGCCTTCGGTCTCCCCCATCTCAAAGTCATCGGGATTGATTGTCATATTGGGTCACAATTGGTCCAGGTGGAACCGATCGTGGAGGCGCTAAAGAAATTAAAGGGTTTGGTGAAAAATTTGAGAGAAGAAGGAATGGAGATTCAATATCTGGACCTCGGGGGAGGTTTAGGCATTACCTATGAGGATGAAGAGCCTCCCCATCCCGTGGAATATGCGGCAAGCATCCTGGAGGAAATTAGAGGGTTTGACTGTACCCTGATTTTAGAGCCGGGACGGGTCATTGTTGGCAATGCAGGAATTTTGGTTTCGAAGGTCCTCTATACCAAAGCGAATGAAGAGAAGCGATTCCTCATTGTGGATGCCGGGATGAACGATTTAGTCCGACCGAGTTATTATGGATCCTATCATCAAATTCTTCCCGTAAAACAGGAACCAAGAAAGGAGCAAGTGGTCGATGTCGTAGGCCCGATCTGTGAATCGAGTGACTTTCTTGCGAAAGGTCGGTCCCTCCAAGAACTTCGCCCTGGAGAACTGATTGCGGTGATGAGTGCTGGGGCTTATGGGTTTTCAATGTCCACCAATTATAATTCGCGTCCGCGAGTGGCAGAGGTCTTGGTCCGAGACAAAGAGATGTTTGTCATTCGAGAGAGAGAGGACTATGAGGATTTGATCAGGAGAGAAAGAATACCTGAATTCCTATTGGCGTAGGGAGCGAGGGGAAGGATTTTCTTTTAACGACGAACCCTTTATCCCTGGCGATTGAGAGATTCCTATGAAGATTCCTTTTGCGAAGATGAGTGGAAGTGGAAACGATTTCATTCTTATTGACCATCGAACTCCATTTTTATCGGAAGACCAGATGAAGGGATTTGCCCGAAAAGTGTGCCGGAGAAAGTTTTCCATTGGCGCCGACGGACTGATCCTAATTGAACCCTCCACGAAGGCCGACTTCGGGTGGCGATTCTTCAATGCCGATGGAAGTGAAGCGGAGATGTGCGGAAATGGAGGCAGATGTGTGGCCCGGTTTGCCTATGTGAAAGGGATTGCCCCGGCTCAACTTAAATTTGAGACACGGGCAGGAATCATTTCTGCTCAGGTGGATGGGAAACGGGTCACGTTGGAGATGGTAAAGCCCCATAGCCTCAAGATCGACGAGAAGATTTCTATCGAGGGGAAAGAATTAAGCGTCTCAAGTATTAACACTGGAGTCCCCCATGCCATCTTATTTTTAAAAGAGATTGAGCAGATCGATGTTTTGGAGATGGGAAGGGTCATTCGCTTTCATCCCCATTATGCCCCTTCGGGGGTAAATGCGAATTTCGTTAAGGTAGAAGGAGAATCCCGCCTCTCTGTTCGGACTTACGAACGAGGAGTAGAGGACGAGACTTTGGCCTGTGGGACGGGGGTGGTGGCTTCGGCTCTCATTTCAGCCATAAAGGGATTGGTGAAATCTCCTGTCTCTGTCAAGACGAGAGGAGGAGAGATCCTGACCGTCCATTTTGAGATGGAGGGGGATCAAATCAAGAAGGTTTTCTTTGAAGGTGAGGTTCACCTCATCTATGAAGGAGAGATGTGGGAGGAGGCTTACCTATGAGCGAGAAAATTGGAGTCATTGTGGTAGGTGCAGGAGGTCGAATGGGGAATCGAATCATTCATGTCCTTCAGGAGACCCCATCCATGAAGCTTAGCCAGGCCATTGAGAGGGCCGATCATCCCTCCATAGGGAAAGATGTCGGAGAGATCGTCGGGTTGGGAAGATTGGGGGTTCCATTAGAAGGAAGGATCAGAAAGGGGGATGGAGAAGTCATCATTAATTTTTCCACTCCCCAGGCTTCTCTCGAAAGTATGGAATTTGCAAAGGAGAACGGTCTTGCGGTTGTCATTGGAACGACCGGGTTTCGTCCTGAACAAATGGAGAGAATCAGGGAACTCTCAAAGGATGTTCGTTGCGTTTTGGCCCCTAATATGAGTGTTGGGATGAATGTGATGTTTCGGGTGGTTCAGGAAGTCGCGAAGGTTTTAGGAGAGGAATACGATATCGAAATCCTTGAGGCTCATCATCGACTCAAAAAAGATTCTCCCAGTGGAACAGCGATTCGATTAGGGGAACTGATCGCTCAAGCCATCGGAAGAGATTTCCATCAAGTGGGTATTTATGGTCGAAAGGGAATGATCGGGGAGAGGACCAGAGAGGAAATCGGGATGCAGGTCATTCGGGCAGGAGATATCGTTGGCGAACATACGGTTCTCTTTGGTGGGGTAGGGGAGAGATTGGAGATCATCCATCGAGCCCATAGTCGTGATAATTTTGCCCGAGGAGCGATCAAGGCCGCCCTCTGGGTGATCCATCAGCCCAATGGCCTTTATGACATGCAAGATGTCTTAGGATTGAGAGGATAGAGATGAAGATTGCGCGGTACCAGGATGGTTCAGAGGTCAAATGGGGAATCATTGAGGGAGATAAGGTTCGAGAAGTAGACGGAGACCCTTTTGGAACTCTTTATCCGACGTCTAAACTGAAAGATTTACAAGAGGTAAAGCTTCTTTCACCCTGTGTTCCATCAAAAATTGTTGCCCTGGGGTTAAATTATAGAGACCACGCAGAGGAAGTAAAGTTACCCATTCCCGAGAGCCCCCTTCTTTTTATTAAGCCTTCGACTTCTGTCATTGGACCAGGGGAGGGGATTGTCTATCCCAAAATGTCTAAAAGGGTTGATTATGAAGGTGAATTAGCCATTGTGATTCGAAAAGTAGCTAAAGCGGTATCGGAAGATAGAGCAGGAGAGTTCATTCTTGGATACACTTGTTTTAACGATGTCACTGCAAGGGATCTTCAACCCAAAGATGGACAATGGACCCTCTCCAAAAGTTTCGATACCTTTGCTCCTATGGGACCGTGGATCGAAACAGATCTTAACCCTTACCAGTTAGAGATATCCACCTATTTGAATGGAGAAAGACGTCAGCATTCGAATACAAAAAATCTAATATTCGGTCCCCACTATTTGGTGAGTTTTATTTCTCAGGTGATGACCCTTCTGCCTGGCGATGTGATTGCCACGGGAACCCCCTCTGGGATAGGTCCCATGACTATTGGGGATCGAATAGAAGTGGTGATCGAAGGGATTGGATGCTTAATGAATAGGGTGATCGGTCAAGAATGAATATCAATCTTTTCGTTTCCAGTTTTCGGGGCGAAGTTCCCTTACCTTTTCACCCGCCCTCCACATCTCCATATTGGCCATCTCAGCGAGCTCGGCATTGAGTCTTTCCCGATAATCGGGTTGGCTGTTTTTCTCAAGAACAATTTTTGCCTCTGTTCCATCGGCAACCCTTTCATAGAGTTCCGCAAAAAGAGGTTCGACAGCCTTTCGAAATCTTCCTTTCCAGTCCAAAGCCCCTCTTTGAGCCGTGGTGCTACAGTTTGCATAGAGCCAGTCCATCCCCTTTTCTGCAGCCAATCGGATCAGACTTTGGGTGAATTCTTCAACGGTTTCGTTAAAGGCTTCGCTCGGTGAATGGCCGTGTTTTCTGAGCTCATAGTACTGGGCTTCCATGATTCCTGCAATGGCTCCCATTAGGACCCCTCGCTCTCCCGTAAGGTCGCTGAACACCTCTTTTTCAAAGGTCGTTTCAAAAAGATATCCTGACCCAATGGCAATCCCTAAAGCTAAGACCTTTTCCTCAGCCCTCTTGGTATAATCCTGGTAAATCGCATAACTGCTATTGATGCCACTTCCTTCGAGAAAATTTCGACGGACAGAGAGACCGGAGCCTTTCGGAGCGACCATCACCACATCAATGTTTGGAGGTGGGACGACTCCTGTGAGATGTCGATAGGTAATTGAAAACCCGTGGGAAAAAAAGAGGGTCTTCCCTTCGGTAAGATAGGGTTTAAGGGTTGGCCAGAATTCTTTCTGCCCGGCATCGGAAAGAAGATATTGAATCACTGTCCCTCTCCTCGAGGCCTCCTCTAACGGGAAGAGGGTGACTCCAGGGACCCAACCATCCCGGATTGCCTTGTCCCAAGAAGAGGTTTTTTCTCGCTGACCAATAATGACGTGAAATCCGTTGTCTCTCATATTTAGACTCTGTCCTTGCCCCTGAACTCCATATCCAAGGACGGCAATGGTTTCGTCTTTAAGCACTTCTTTGGCTTTGGAAAGAGGGAATTCATCTCGAGTAATCACTTTTTCATCGACTCCACCAAAATTGATAATCGCCATGATCCATTCTCCTTATAAAAATTTTTTCACTCTATATAATGGATGGATGGACGAAAATCAAGTTGAGGGCAGGAGGGTAACCCCTCCCTGAAGGGTGGAAATAAATTTAAGCCCGACAGGAGTATTTCCGAAACCCATAGAATGCGGATCAATTTATATGTCTAAGGAATAAGAATCGATCCATTGTAAAAATGGGTTTCTGATTAAAACAAACGAAAGTTGAGATTTCTATGGACCATTTAAGGTAACCGCACCATGGGTTTCTTCAATACCCCTCTCGGGCTTATCCCCCACTTCTGAGTGAGGGATTACGCAGGAGGGTCATTTTTAGAAGAAAAAATTAAAAATATAGGTTAATATAATAAAGACTTTTTATTGAAAAAAACCAGCAGGGGGAGAAAGAAGATGAATCGTAAAAAATCGATCAGTTTTTACCGCCGGGCTTCAGGACTCCTACCTGGAGGGGTGAATAGTCCCGTAAGGGCCTTTAAAGCCGTTGGCCTTTCTCCTATTTTTATTGAAAGTGCAAAGGGGTCGAAGGTCTGGGATGTGGATCGAAATGAGTATATTGATTATATAGGTTCATGGGGACCCATGATATTAGGTCATGCCCATCCAAGAGTCCTCGCCGCATTGAAGAGGGTCCTTCCAAAAGGTACAAGTTTTGGGGCTTCCTCCCCTCTCGAAATTGAATTGGCTCTTCGAATCAAAAAGGCGTTTCCTTCGATCGAATTGGTCAGGATGGTCAACTCTGGAACAGAAGCGGTGATGAGTGCGATTCGATTGGCCAGAGGATATACGGGAAGAAATAAGATCATCAAGTTTGAAGGGTGTTATCACGGACATGGAGACAGTCTTCTGGTGAAGGCAGGCTCAGGCGGAGCTACCTTCGGGATACCGGATAGCCTGGGAGTTCCAGAGGATCTGGCAAAACATACCCTATGTGCCCCCTATAACGATTTGGATAGGGTGGAAAGTTTAGTTCGGCAATACCCGACAGAGGTGGCCTGCATCATTGTTGAGCCCATTGCAGGGAATATGGGGGTGGTCCTTCCAGAAAAGGGGTTCCTGGAGGGATTGAGAAGGATATGTGATGAAAATGGGATCCTTCTTATCTTTGACGAGGTCATCACAGGGTTCCGAGTGGCCTATGGAGGAGCTCAGGAGCTTTATGGAATTAAAGCCGATCTGACCTGTTTAGGAAAGATTATTGGAGGAGGACTTCCGGTAGGGGCCTATGGAGGGAAAGAGAAAATCATGGAGAAGGTGGCTCCCTTGGGGGGAGTCTATCAGGCCGGGACCCTTTCCGGGAATCCCCTGGCCATGGCCGCAGGAATTGAAACCCTTGATTATCTTAAATCGCAAAAGGTGTATGGGGAGCTCGAGAGGAAGACCTCCTATCTTGCCGAGGAGATTCTTGAATGTGCAGAGGATCATGGGATCCCAGTGACCTTGAATAAAGCGACAGGGATGTTCACCCTTTTCTTTAGAGAAGGACCGGTAAGAGATTACACCACTGCAAAAATGAGTGATACGAAACGATTCGCCCAATTCTTTGCCGAGATGCTTAATCAAGGGATTTATCTTCCTCCATCCCAGTTCGAAGCCTGGTTCCTCTCCCTCGCCCATAGCCAAAAGGATCTGGATCGGACCATCGAGGCTTGCCGAATGGCCTTCAGGAGAATATGAATCGAATCTATATTGCAAGACATGGAGAAACCATCTGGAATGTGGAGGGAAGGATTCAGGGAAGAAGTGACCCAGAGCTTTCCCCCCGAGGAATTGAACAGAGTTTAGCCCTTCTCGAACTCCTTAAAGACAGACCTCTTTTAGCGATCTATACGAGTACGCTTAAGAGATCGATTCTCACGGCACAGCCCCTTTCCCACTATTTTGGCCTTCCCCTCCGGCAGCGTCCTGAACTGGATGAGATGGCCTTTGGAATCTTGGAAGGAAAGAGGGTTCTTTGCCTGGATGATGGAATGAAAGAGGAATGGGAGAGATTTAAGAGACAACGCTTTACCTATCGTCTTCCTCAGGGAGAAAATTATACCGATGTCCTTTACCGGGTCCAGCCTTTTATCGAAGAGATCCTCCGAGACCACCGAGATCAGGAGATCCTCATCGTTGGGCATCGAGTGGTCAATCTGATGCTCCTGGCCCTCCTCCTTCGGTATTCCCTGGAAGAGATCTCGAAGGTTCAACAAGACAATGGAGGACTCTATCTGGTCGAAAAGGGTGAAGAGGTAAAGGTTTTTCACCACCGTGATGGAAGGATGGTGGAGGGACTTCTGATTGGAAGAGACATCCGAGCTCTTTAATGGAGTAAAATCCTTGTGGGCTCTCAAAACCTGAAAGGAACGATTCGATGCGTCATCTACGACTGTGATGGAGTTCTCTTTGACTCCTTCGAGGCCAATACCCGACTCTATAATGATTTCTGTTTCCATCTGGGGAGAGAGCCTTTGAGGCCGGAGGAAATGGAATATGTCCATGCCCATACCGTCTACGAGGCCATCCATTTTCTCTTTGGAAGAGAAAAAAATTTGGAGAAGAGGGCCCTTGAATTCATGAAGCAATTGGACCTTCGAAAATATATTGTTTATTTGAAGATGGAACCCGATCTTTTAGAGACCTTAAGGAGGCTCAAGGCGGCTGGGGTGATTCGATCGATTTGTACCAATCGGACGACTTCGATGAAATATATTATGGAAAGATTTAATCTCTGGCCTTATTTCGATATGGTCGTCACCGCTCTGGATGTAAAGCATCCAAAACCTCATCCAGAGTCGATCGAAAGGATTGCCTCTTCGTTCCAACTTCAACGTAAGGAAATTCTTTTTGTAGGAGATTCGGAGGTGGACCAACAATCCGCACGGGCCGCCCAAGTGCTCTTCGTAGCCTATAAGAATCGGAACCTACCTGGAGATTTTTACATTGAGAACCACCTTGAGCTTCTTCGTTTTCTCTAAAAACGGAGAAGATTCATTCCCATTTAGTTTTGAAGGGTCCAAAGAGGGGAGAGCAGAAGGAGGATGGAGCATCCTCACATCAATCCGATAGGGCCCAATACCTCTTTCGGACTGGTAATGAGTTTCTCAAGGCCCACCTCTTTTGGATAGGCCCCAAAGGAAAGTCCCATCACCTGGGTAATATAAAGGATAGGAAGTCCATAACGAACCTGGTAGGTCTCTTCAATCTGCCTCTGTCTGCCATCCAGATTGGCTTGACAGAGGGGACAGCAAACGATGATGGCACTGGCCCCGCCTTCCTTGGCCTCGCGGAGGATATCGTTAGAAAGCTTGAGCACGATGTCGGAAAAGGTAAGGGTCATCGAAACACCGCAGCATTCGGTCTTATAAGACCAGTCGATCGTTTCGCCTCCTAAGGCTTGAATTATGGAGTCCATACTCTGAGGATTTTCCACATCATCGAACTGGGCAATTTGAGGAGGCCGGGTGAGGACACATCCATAATAACAGGCGACCCGCAATCCCTTCAATCTCTTTCTGGCCCTTGCTCGAATCCGATCCAGCCCTAACTCTAAGAAGACTTCGAGGGGGTGATAGACCTTCACCTTCCCCTGATAAGGATAATCAAAGATTTCGTGGATCTTTTTTCTTAAATGGGGATCGTTTTTCATCTCTATGTTGGCACCCTTAAATCGAGATAGACAGGCCAGACAAGGGGCAATCAGTTTATCAAAGCCCTCCTTTTCTGCATGGGAAAGATTGAGGACAGGGAGGGCAATCGAGAGAAGATGGGAAGTCGCATGAGCAGAGGAAGCCCCACAGCAGACCCAATCTTTCACTTCCACCAGTTCGATTCCTAAGGACCGAGCGACATATTGAAAAGAGAGATGGAATTCGATTCCCGAGGAACTGAGGGAACATCCTGGATAGTAGGCATATCGCATGGTTTCTCTCCTCGCTCTATTTTTATTCTTCCAACCTTCTAATTCTTTCCATCACCTGCTGAAGTTCTTTCACCCCTTGGCTTCGATGAGGCCAAGGTTTCATTTTCCCCCGAATGAACATGGGATAGGCCATATCAATATCTTTGAAAGGCGAAAGCATTCTTAAATTGACCAGGACAGCTAAGCCCAACTCATAGATCCTTCCGAATCGTTCCACCAAAGCCAGAAAGAGGCGATGAAACGCAGGGATAGCAGGATAAGGATTATAATATTTTACCTCTTTTGATCTTTCCCTTAGTCTATCGATCACCCTGAGGATATTGATCCCTTGGGGACAACGGGTATTACAGGTTTCACAGGAAAGACAGATCCAAATGGTTCCTGACCAGTAGATCTCCTCTTCTCTGCCCAGTTGAATGGCTCGCATCAACTCGTGGGGTTTCATTCTCATTCGATAAGCGGAGGGACACCCCAGGGTGCATTTCTTACATTGGTAACAGAACATTACATTTTCCCCTGTCGTCGATTGGATATGAGTGGCCAGATTAAAAGTCTCTTTCGATACAGCGATATTCATGATGGATTCCCCTTTTTCTCCTCCTCAATAGGGATTAACATGGATGAAAGTTCGGTCCGCTCTCCTTAGGAAGGAGGACCGTAAAGGTCGTCCCCTTTCCTTCTTCGCTCTCTACGGAGATGGAGCCCAAATGGGCATCGACGATGCTCTTCACGATCGAAAGTCCCAGTCCTGTTCCAACGATCTGCCGTGTTTGAGGCGTTTTCACTCGATAAAATTTATCAAAGATTCTTTGAAGATCTTCTTTTTTAATCCCAATTCCTGTATCTGAAACGGTCACTTTAGCAAATCCACCTTCCTCACTGAGTGTAATTTGGACCTTTCCTCCTTCGGGGGTATATTTAATCGCATTGGAGACGAGATTGGTAAAGACTCCCTCCATGCCATTCCGATCTGCATGAATGACAGGGTTCTGGGTAGGAGGGATGAATTGAAGATCCACCCTTTTTTGTTCTGCCTCTGTCTTCATCAGCTCCACTACTTTCTGGATGACCTCTTGGAGGGTGAGAGGTTCCTTGTATTGAATCATCTTCCCTGCCTCGATCTTGGAAAGATCCAGGAGGTCTCGGATCAGGTCCAAAAGTCCTTTGGTTCTCTCTTTGGCTCGGGAAAGAAGCTGCTCCTGTTTTTCGGTCACCTCCCCGGCCATCCGATTCAGAATAACCGTTAATTGTTGCTCCACGGCTGCCAGGGGGGCTCGGAGTTCATGGGCCACCATGGCGATAAATTCCGATTTCATTTTGTCGAGTTCTTTAAGGTGGCTAATATCTTGAAGGACGGTGACGGAGCCAATCGTTTCTCCAAGGTCGTTTCGAACCGGTGCGGTGTGGGCTCTCAAATAGGTTTCCTCTTCCTCTCCGATGCTTAACTCTTGAGAGACAGAGATATAATTTCGATCCTTAGCCCTGAGGCTTTCTTCAATGGTTCGAAGAAGTTCTGAATTTAAATGACATTGGTTAATATAGTTTCCTATTAATGAGTCCTCTGGAATTTTTAACATTCGGCTGGCGGCTGGATTGGAGAGGACAATACAGCCTTCTCGATCACAAACGAGAACTCCATCCCCCATGCAATGGATAATCGTTTTGAGTTTGGATTTTTCCGTGGCGACATCCCTGAGGGACCTTTCCCTCTCCCTCCTAAGGAATTCTGCCTCTTTCTGAAGGGTTCTCTTCTCTAAGGCCCTTCGGACGACAATTCGAAGTTGATCGGGTGTGAACGGTTTAGGAATAAAATCGTAGGCCCCTCTTTTCATCGCCTCCACGGCCGATTCCACCGTGGCGTAACCCGTAATCACGATGACCAGAAGGTCTGGATGATGGGTCCGGATCTGCTCGAGGACTTCCATCCCGCTCATTCCGGGCATCATCAGATCAAGAAGAATGACATCAGTCTCTTCGGAATGGGCTTTAAGATGTTCCAATCCCTGTTTCCCGTTTTCGGCCGTAAAAACCTCCCAGCCATTTTTAGTCAGAATCCGGCAACAGCCATCCCTCATGATCTGTTCATCGTCAATGACAAGAATCTTTGCCCGTTCCAATGCCGACCCCTTAAAGGAAGAGTATCCTCAATCCCTTGGATTACTTGGATAGCAAGGTTTCAATTCTTCTGACAAGGACTTCCGGCTCAACCGGTTTATCAATATAGTCATCCGCCTCTGTTTCAAGTCCTGCAGCTTGGGTATAACGGGTGGTGGCTATCTTTGAGACAACCGCCGTGAGAAGGAGCACAGGGATATTTTTGAGTTCTGGGTCCGCTTTCAATTCCTTACAAACGGCATATCCGTCTTTGTCTGGCATCATCACATCTAAAACGATGAGGTCTGGATTTTCTGTTTTTGCTTTTTGCAGTCCCTCGACCCCTCCATAGGCAGCAGCCACCTCATAGTTCTTCGATTCTAAAATCATGGACACTGCTTCTACTAAATCAGGGTCGTCATCGACAATTAAGATCTTTTTTGGCATCTTTGTCCTCCTTTTTTATGAAGGCATAACGCATAAGGTATTTAGCGTCGGGTTAGAGAGCTTTTCCCTATCTCCTTTGTTCTTGGTTTTCTGTGGGTTGGGGTCTGGGGAGGAGTCCTGCGGCCTCGGCGATCTCTCGCACCTTCTCTTCCCACTCGATGGCCATGATATGGACCCCTCGAACCCCGGGAATCTCCCGAAGCCTCTGGATCGTCTCCACACAAATTCTTATCCCCTCCTCCCCCTGCCTCTCCTTCGGCA
>Ga0101945_1000486_pt1:30000-32500 | contig 67373 bp, 49 predicted proteins | sample DewCreD2012metaG_2_FD_75246 | JGI IMG/M metagenome (GOLD analysis project Ga0101945, IMG submission 75246) | Hot spring sediment bacterial and archeal communities from British Columbia, Canada, to study Microbial Dark Matter (Phase II) - Dewar... ... | reverse complement strand
CCGAAGAAACGTTTGGTAGGCTCGCGACCTAAAAAGATGTTAACAGTGGCGTCGAGGTTTTCACAGAGAGCCAGGTCCTGGTAGATGGTCTCGATGCCAAGGCTACGCGCCTCCAACGGGGATGCCATCGTGATTTCTTTGCCTTCCAGGTAGATATGACCTACATCCGGGCGATACACGCCGGAGATCATCTTGATCAATGTTGATTTGCCGGCGCCGTTGTCGCCTGCTAACGCCACCACTTCGCCCGGATAGATATCCAGGCTGACGTTGTTGACGGCCACAAGCCCGCCGAAACGCTTGGTCAGGTTCACTGCTCGGAGCACCGGCTCCGCACGCATATCCTGTTGCTCCATGGGTGATTCGCTTCCTGTTATTCCTGTGCAAACTTCTCTCGCGCCTGATCGATCAGGACGGCAATGATGATGACAATGCCGACGGCAATGAACTGCCAGAATGGATTCACGCGTAAAATCACCAACCCGTTCGCCAGCACTGATATGATCAGGGCACCGATCAATGTGCCGATGACTGTGCCTGCGCCGCCGAAGAGCGACGCCCCTCCAATTACGACGGCGGCTACGGTATCGAGCAACATGGCTTCTCCGGCGTTGGCTGCGCCGTTCGTGAAACGGACGTTGTAAACAATACCCGCAATGGCTGCGAACGTTGCGGAGAGCATGTAAATGGCCACTAAACGGCGCGCCACCGGAATGCCGGCGCGCATGGCTGCTTCTTTATTGCCGCCGATTGCATAGACATGCAGGCCGAATTTCGTGCGCGAAAGAATCAGGTGAGCAATCAAGAGCAGCGCCAGCATGACGAGCACGACGAACGGAAAATAGCCGGTCAAATTGCGCAGCTCTGCCTGGGCAAGGCCGGGGGGCGGCGACAGGAACGACCATCCAGCGGTGGGATGGTGGTACAACAGAAAGCCGTTGCCTAAGAAACCCAGCCCTCTGACGTAGATGGGCACCGGCATGCCGCCGGAAAGTAGAAAGCCGATGCCGCGTGCAATGCCGAACATGCCGAGGGTGGCGATGAAAGGCGGCACGTTTAGACGCGCGATCAGGATGCCGTTGACAAGGCCTGCCACCCATGCAGCAAGGAGGCCAGCAAACAGGCCGCTTATCACCACAAGCCACAAAGGTGACGACTCTGGCAGCCTGTTCATCACCGTCGCTGCAATCACAGCAGCCATACCCATTACCCAGCCGACCGAAAGGTCAATGCCGCCGGAAATGATCACGTAGGTCTGGCCGATGGCGATGATCATCAAAATCGCCATGTTGGCCAAGATGGCCTGCAGGTTGAAAGGTGTCAGGAAGCCCTCGCCAACAACGGAAAAAAAGGTCACCATGCCCAGCAAAAAAAGCCAGGCCCAGATTTTGCTGAGCGTATCCAACCAAAAATGGCTTGAACGGAAGTCTATGCTTTGCAGTTTCATGCGTTGAAGAGTTCTGTCATGGTCAGGCCCATTGGTCGCAGCCTGAAACAGGGCAAAAATTGGAAGTGGAAAAGGTGCAGGTTGGGCCGCTCTTAACAAGCGGCCCAACGGCACTATGAAAGAACGAACGATTCGCCGAGAGCTATTCGCTCTTGTAGATGGAGCGTTGCGCCTCTTCGGTGTCTACGTTCTCACGGGTGATGATGGTATAGCCGGTTGGGTAGCGCTTTGGAATGGCATCGAAATTGCCGTTGATCGCTGCCACTGCAAATTCAATGCATTTTTCACCCATCTCATACGGATGCTGGGCAATGACGATGTCAACTACATTCTCGCGCAGCGCCACGATGGCATCCTCCGGTGCATCAAAATTGGCAACCTTGACGACGCCCGTCAGCCCGGCATTGGCAACTGCCTGCGCCGCCCCACGTGCGCTGAAGAGGTTGGTGCCGAAGATGCCGCCCAGGTCCGGATTGGCAGCCAGCACGGCAGCGGTCTGCTCGGCAGCCTTTGCAGCATTGTCGTCGTTGTAATCCATGCCGATCAGTTCGACAGCGCCGTTGGTCGCCTCAATTGCTTTCATGCATCCCTCGACGCGCTGTTCAACGGTGCTGACGCCCGGTTGAGTGGTCTGGATATAGAATTTGCCTTTCCCTCCCATCGCTTCAATGATGGCGTCGCAACCGATTTCGCCACCCTGCACATTGTCAGAGCCGATGTACGAGAGCATCCAATCCAGTTCTGGGGCTGTATAGTCGCCGCCTGTGTCGCCGATGAAGGTGTCGACACTGATCATGTGGATGCCGGCGTCATGTGCGCGACGCATCGGCTCGATCAAAGCCTGACGATCGGTTGCTGCAATGCAGATGGCATCCGGTTTTTGGGCGATGACCGCATCCAAGATAGGTACCTGTAGGGCAGGTTGGAACTACGCTGGGCCGTCGGCAAAGAAGTTGACGCCCAACTCCTGCGCTTTGGCGCGGGCGCCTGCTTCCATGGTGATATAGAAGCCGTCGCCGCGCACGCCGTAGATCAGCGCAACGGTCGGCGCTT
>Ga0101945_1000477_pt1 | contig 67869 bp, 65 predicted proteins | sample DewCreD2012metaG_2_FD_75246 | JGI IMG/M metagenome (GOLD analysis project Ga0101945, IMG submission 75246) | Hot spring sediment bacterial and archeal communities from British Columbia, Canada, to study Microbial Dark Matter (Phase II) - Dewar... ... | reverse complement strand
AGTTCGGCGGACAGGCGATTATCGAAATCGACCGCCACTACGAGGGCTACACGCTGACCGAGAACGACCTGCCCGTGCAGGTGGTGCGCCGCGCGCTGAAGCAGTTGGGGCTGGACGCGCCTATGCGCCCCACAGGCGGCGGCGCGGACGCCAACATCTTCATCGCGCGCGGACTGCCCTGCTGCGTCGTCGGCACAGCGCACCAGAAAATCCACACCCACGAGGAGTTCGTGCGGATTGATGACCTCGCACGGAGCGTGGACTTGACCTTAGCGATTATTCGCGAAGTTGCCAACATGCGATGATGCGCGTTTTGGAGTTCACCGACACGCACGCGCCGTACCTGCAGATGGACGCCACCCTGCAGGACGCGGTGGACAAGTTAGATCTGTATAAGGCGACCGCGCTGCCTGTGCTGGACGAGGACGGCGCGGTGGTGGGGCTGATTACCGAGCAGCAGGTGTTCGACGCGCTGTTTGCGGAGTGGCGCGTCGCCAGCCAGCAGGTTCCCGCGCCGCGCCTTGCGCCGTTCCGCCCCTACGCGCACGCCCGCAAAGACGCGCCCGTCGCGCAGTGGATGACGCCCGCCCCCCCCACCGTAGACGAACACGCGCCGATTGAGGAAGCCGTCGCACAAATGCTGCACCACGGGCTGGACACGCTGCCTGTGCAGGGCGAGGGCAAATTCATCGGCACAATACGCCTCGTGGACTGCTGCCAAGCGATGCTGGAGTCAGAGCCATGAGTCGGCTGATTGCGTTTCTGACGGACTACGGCTACGCGGACACCTATGTCGCGCAGGTGAAGGCGGTGCTGCTGCGCATGTGCCCGACCTGCGAGGTGCTGGACTTGACGCACGGAGTTCCGCCGCAGAATGTGCGCAGCGGGGCGTATTTGCTGGCGAGCGCGACGCCCTATCTGACCAACGGCGCGATTGTGATTGCGGTGGTAGACCCTGGCGTGGGCACGGCGCGACGCGCGGTCGCCGTGCAGGGATTGCGCCACACCTACCTTGCGCCCGACAACGGGCTGCTGTGCCTCGCGCTGCGCGGCGACCCGCCTCAAAAAGCCGTCGCGCTGGACAACCCGCCCTACCATCTACCCGAAGTGAGCGCGACCTTCCACGGGCGCGACCTGTTCGCCCCGTGCGCGGCGCACTTGGCGAATGGCGTCCCGCTGGAGCAGTTAGGCACAGTCATCCCGCCCGACACGCTGCAACGCCTGCCCAACCTTGAGCCAGAGATTACCGACGAGGCGATTCGCTGTCGCCCGCTGCACACCGACCACTTCGGGAATGTGGTGTTCGCCTTGCGCGACGAGGCGTTTCGGGCGTGGCAGGGCGACGAGTCAGCCCCCGCGCGGGTACGGCTGGAGACTGCGGAGGGCGCAGTGCTGGAGTTGCCGCTGGTGCGCACTTTCGGCGAGGTCGGTTGGGGCGAGCCGCTGGCGTACTGGGGCAGCAACGGCTATCTGGAGGTTGCGGTCAACGGCGGCTCGGCAGCGCACCAACTTGATATCACCGACGACGCCGTGTTGACCCTCGTGCGTCGTTAGACCTGCGCGGCTTTGCTGATAGCGTCCATCTCCTCCAGGGCGCGCCCTGTGCCAATCGCCACGCAGGAGAGCGGGTCATCCGCGATGTAGACGGGGATGCCCGTCGCCTGCTGGAGCAGTTTGTCGAACCCACGCAGCAGCGCGCCGCCGCCTGTGAGTACAATCCCGCGCTCGATGATGTCCGACGCGAGTTCGGGAGGCGTCTCTTCCAGCACGGAGCGCACCTTCTCCACAATCTGGTTCACGGGTTCGGTCAGCGCGTTGCGGATTTCCTCCGAGTGGACGACCACCGTGCGCGGCAGCCCCTCCACCAGTTCGCGCCCGCGCACCTCCATCGTGAGTTCCTGCTGCAGCGGGTAGGCGGAGCCGATGCGGATTTTGATCTCCTCGGCGGTGCGTTCGCCAATCATCAGGTTGTAGCGTTGGCGCACATGGCGGGCGATAGCTTCGTCGAGTTTGTTGCCCGCGACGCGAATGCTGCGGCTAATCACAATCCCGCCCAGCGAGATGACGGCAATATCGGTTGTGCCGCCGCCGATGTCCACCACCATGTTGCCCCCTGGCTGGCTGATGGGCAGTCCTGCGCCGATAGCGGCTGCCATCGGTTCCTCAATCAGGTGGACTTCGCCTGCGCCCGCTTCTTTGGCGGCTTGGATGACGGCGCGCCGTTCCACATCGGTTGCACTGGAGGGCACGCACACCAGCATGCGCGGCGAAAACAGCCGACGCTTGCCCAGAATCTTGTTGACCACATAGCGTATCATCTCCAGCGTGATGGTGTAGTCGGCGATCACGCCGTTCACAAGGGGCTTGACCGCTGTGATGTTGCCGGGGGTGCGTCCGAGCATCAGGCGCGCCTCTTCGCCGACGGCGAGTACCCTGCCCGTCGGCTGCGAGATGGCGACCACTGACGGCTCGCGTAGTACGATGCCACGCCCCCGCTGATACACCAGCAGGTTCGCCGTGCCCAGATCCACGCCCAGTTCTGCGTGCAGCCGAAACATACTCACGGAGTCTGCGGTACCTCCTCGCCTGCGTGCGCGGCAGCATAAGTGTACGGCGCGGCGCGTTTAATCTGCGCCCCCAACGCCTGTAGTTTACCCTCGAGCTGCTCGTAGCCGCGATCGATGTGGACAATCTCCTCGATGGTGGTCTCGCCGTGCGCGGCTAAGCCCGCCAACACGAGGGCTGCGCCGCCGCGCAGGTCGGTCGCTCGCACACGCGCGCCCTTGAGCCGTTCCACCCCGCGAATCAGGATGGTGCGTCCCTCCGCAGCGATGTCCGCGCCCATCTTCTGCAGTTCGGGCACATGCTGCGTGCGGTTCTCGTAGATGGTCTCCAGCACTTTGGACGCGCCGTCGGCAAGCGTCAGCAGGGCGCACATGGGCTGCTGCAAATCGGTGGGGAAGCCCGGGTAGGGCATCGTGCGGATGTCGAGCGGCTTGGGGCGTTCCGTCGCGCGCACCGTGATAGTGTCTTCGGTTTCGCGCACTTGCACGCCCGCCTCGCGCAGTTTCGCCAGCAGCGCGTGCAGGTGTTCGGGGATGACCCGTTGCAGCGCGACCTCGCCGCGCGTGATTGCCGCCGCCAGCGCGAAAGTGCCCGCCTCCAGGCGGTCGGGGATGACCGTGTACTCCACCTGACGCTTCAGTGCCGACACGCCTTGAATGTAGAGCGTGCTGGTTCCTGCGCCTTCGATGCGCGCGCCCGCTGCGTTGAGGAAGTTCGCGAGGTTCACCACTTCAGGCTCCATCGCGGCGTTTTCGATGGTGGTGACGCCGCTGGCGTACACGGCGGCGGTCATGAGTTGCTGCGTTGCGCCCGCGCTGGGCATATCGAGGTAGATGCGCGCGCCTGTTAGCCCCAGCGTCTGCGCTGTGTAGGTGTGGCTACCGTTCTCCATGATGCTCGCGCCCAGCGCACGCAGCCCGTTGAGGTGGAAGTTCACGGGACGGCTGCCGATTTGGCACCCGCCGGGGTGGGGCATCTTCGCGTAGCCCAGCCGCGCCAGCAGGGGTCCGAAGATGTAGAACGACGCCCGCATGCGGTTGACCAACTGCGGGTTCGGCTCGGCATGGCGAATATCGCGCGTGTCCAGATAGAGCGTGTGTGCGCCTTCCCAGTGCGCCCGCACGCCCAGCCCCTCCAGCAACGCCAGCATGGTGAACACATCCTCAATCTGGGGCGTGTTGTGGAGAATCACCTCCCCTTCGATGAGCAGTGCGCCTGCCATCAGCGCCAAAGCCGCGTTCTTGCTCCCGCTAATCGATACTGTGCCCGTGAGGGGCGTCCCGCCGATAATAGTGTAGCTCTCCAAAAGTGTTCGTCCTCCTTGCTCACAAAGTGCGTCCTGCCTGACAATAAAGTATACCCGCTCGACAGTCTATCGAGCGGGTATATGCAAGCAACTACCGAGATTAGGGGCTTACCACTCGCGCGCCCAGTAGCGGTTGTCGGTCGCCTCGCCGCGCCATGAGCCGTCGGTGGAGGCGTAGTTGCGGTGGTACCAGCGCGTGGTGGGCGTGGTCTTCACATGCCCGTCGGCATACAGCACATTCGTCAGCCGCCCAGTGATGAGTGTCTTGATGAACTGGTTGCTGGTGGCGGTGGTGTTCACATTGCCGTTGCCGCGCTGGTGTGCGCCCCACACGCCGACGAAGTAGATATCGCCGTTGAAGCCAATCGCGAACTGCGGCGGTCGGCTCAGCTGCGCTCCGTCGGAAAGCATGATGGTCTCCGCAGGGAACTGAATCGCCGCCTGCGGCGCGGGCGTATTGTAAGCCGAGCTGGCGAACTGCGCGAACAGGTTGGGATCGCGCGTGCACGCCGCCTGCGTGGGGTTGCACATACAGGTGCTATAGCCGCCGAAGGTCCAGAAGTTGTAGGCGTAGGTGTTGCTCACCGCGCCCAGCCCTGCCTTAGAGGACGGACACGCCCACACATCCTTCAGCTCGCCTGTTTGCACATTCGCGCCGTTTTTGATGTAGGGGTCGACTAATCCAGGGAACATATAGCGCAGCGCCCAGCGCAGGTTCGCATCTGGGCACATCCCCGTCCATGGCGGGTAGGTCTCGTCGTAGTCCTGTACATACATCATAAACGCCGTGCCAATCTGCTTGAGATTGCTGGTGCAGGTCGTCTGGCGCGCCTTCTCGCGCGCTTGGGCGAACACGGGGAACAAGATCGCCGCCAGAATCGCGATAATCGCGATGACGACCAATAGCTCAATCAGCGTAAAGCCTCTTCGCCGTTGCATGGTGTACCTCCAGCCTGTATTATAGCACATAGCCGTGTGGTTTTGCGTTTCACAGCTCCAGCGGGGTGATGATTTTGACCGCGAGTCGGTTCTGGGCGCGGGTGGCGTTGGGCAGCCCGTAGATGACATAGAGGTCGAACCCGCGTCTGACGCGCTGCAGGTAGGTTAGGTAGAAGTTGCGCGTGGTCTCGGTCTCGCCGCCGAACTCCAGCCGATTCAGCACCAGCCTGCCGCCCACCGCGCGTTCGGGGTCGATCTCGTAGTTGAGGGTGAAAATCAGTTGTCGGGCGCGGTCGGTCGGGTCGCTGGGGTAGTCGATGTCGAGGCTCTCCAGCTCCAATTTCAGGCGCAGGCGCGGCGCGAGTTCGTATGCCTGCGTTAGCAGTGCGTACAGGCTGCGCCCGCCGTTCTGCTCGCCGACGCGCACGCTCAGCGCGCCCGTGCGGTAGATGTCCAGCACATTCCACGCATACTCCACGCCCAGCGTGCGGTCGATATTCGGCGGGCGGTTCAGGTAGTCTGCGCTCAGCGTCAGCCGATTCTGCGAGGTGAACAGCCACTGCTGGGTAATCGCGACGCCCTCGTCGAGTCGCCCGCCGCCGTAGCGCGTGCGCCGTGTGGCTTCGAGGCGCGTCTCGGTATACAGCAGTCGCTCGCTGTCGGGTCGGTCGAACCACAGCGCGCCGACGCGCCAGCCGCGATAGCCCGTTTCAGGCACGAAGCCCAGTCGCGGGCGGTAGTTCGGGTCGATGTCGGTGTATTGCAGCAGGTAGTTCGGGCGGCGTTCGGGCGCGTTGCTATACACCGTGTATTGCTGGTAGACCCCGTCGCGGTCGCCGCTGAGTTGGTAGTACGCTGCAGTCAGGCGCAGTTCGCCCGCGCCCGTGATGCGCTGGGTGTCCAGCAGCGCGCCGAGCGTGTCTTCCTGCACATCGCCCTGCAGACGCACCCCCAGCAGGCTCACAAACGACCGCTCGGCGAACTGGTAGCGTATGCGCCCGACCCCAAACTGGCGCAGGCGACCGTTGTGTTCGTATTCGCCGACCGTCGCGCCGTAGCGCCAGTCGCCCAGCGCGCCGAACGCCTTCAGCCCCGCGTTCAACTCCTGCACGCGCACGCTGTAGAAGACTGCCCGCCCTGGCAGGAACTCGCTGCCCTCTTGGAAAAACGGGCGCGTTTCGGCAAGCACCTTCTCGGTGTACGAAAAGTCCACGCGGGCGACATCGGCGGCGATGTTGCGGAAGTCGGGCTTGACGGTCAGCAGCGCGGTCAGCGGGTCGCCCGCGATATAGCGCACATCGAGCCCGCCGCGCCCGTGCGTGCGGTCGGGGTCGCTGTCGCCCGTGAAGTACGGCAGCAGGATCACAGGATAGCGCGGCGGGGGCAACTCCAGCCCCGTCCACAGGCTTTGGCGGCGCGTGGAGTAGTACGCGCCCATGTTGGGGAAGGTGTAAATCTCGTTCAGGCGCGGGATGTACCGCTCCAGAATCACCCCGAAGCGCGTCTGCTTCGGCGGGTAGCGCAGGATGCGGAACGGGATGCGCACTTCTGCGCTCCAGCCGTTCGGCAACGATTGCGTCGCCGCTTGCCAGTCGCCGCGCCAGCGGATGTTCTCGGTCGTGCCTGCGGGGAACTCGTCGGCTTGTGCGCCGCGCGCGTTCACCGTGAAACTGTACGGCTCCAGCCCGCGCGCCTGCGGCTCCAGCAGCACCAGCACGGTGTCGTCGTTCTCGAGGTAGCCGCCGCGCTTGGTCTCCTGCGCACGGATTTGGCTGGGGTCGGGGTCTTCGCAGATAAAGGCGACATAGACGGCTTCCGAGTCGTAGCCGATGTAGGCGCGGGTGGGGAATGCGCCCCACTGCTGACGCGACGGCGACCAGAACCGCTCCACAAGGTACGCCTGCGCCCACTCATCGGGGTTGACTATGCCGTCGATGACGGGCGGGCGGCTCAGTTTTTGCGCGGGAAAACTGCGCGGCTCGACAGGCTGCGCAAGCAACGACGCACCGATGCACACGCTCAATAGTATGCTATAAATGCACGGTCGCATACGAACCTCCCCTGTGCAGAAGCGATTCGCGTAGGCGCGTGGGATTCCTGCCGCCTGCGAGTGGCAGGGAACGCCGATGTTAGGGTGAATCGTAGGCTGGTGTCTTACACCAATCGCACAACCGAAGTTCGTAAAAGAGGTAATTCCGACCCCCTCCTTGAGGTTCCCCCTGCGGGCAGGGGGAACCGAGTGGGCCTGCGGCGCGGTTCCCCTCGCGAAGCGGGGGGGAACCTGCAGGAGGGGGGTAATTGATAAACTCTGCCCGTGCAGTTGGTATTATTTTGTATGGCGCGCACATATCGTCTTCAGATAGGTCTACTTTGCGCGAGCGCGTTTCTTAGCGGGCTGGCGCATCCGCCGCTCGGCGCGTGGGGGCTGATTCTGTGTGCGCCCGCCGTGCTGTTTGGGCTGACGCTGGCGACCCGTGCGCGGGTGGGCTTCGCCTATGGCTGGCTGTGGTGCTTCGTGTATTACCTCACGCTGGGGCATCCGCTGCTGTACCTGATTCAGTTGCAGACGGGCAGCGTCGCGCTGAGCGTGGTAGGGTTATCGCTGGCGGCGGGGCTGAGCGCGCTGCTTGGGGGGCTGTTCGGCGTGTTGGCGTCGCAGATGGGGCGCACCCCGCTGGGGGTGCTGGGCGCAGCGGGCGCGTGGGCGCTGACACAGTACCTGCGCGGGCTGGGGCCGTTCGCGCTGGTGTGGGGGCACTTCAGCGTCGCGCTTGCGCCTGCGCCCATGCTGCTGCAGCCCGCGGAACTGGTCGGCGCGTGGGGCGTGGAGTTGCTGCTTGCGCTGTGGAACGGGCTGCTGGCGTATGGCGCGTGGCTGGCGGCGCAGCGGCGGTATCGCCCTGCGGTCGGCGTCGCGCTGGCGACCGTGCTGGGCGCGGGCGCGCTGCTGGCGTGGAGCGCGAACCGCTACGGCGCGTGGCAACTCGTCGATGCGCGTCTGGACGAGCGCACGCGCCTGATTGCGCTGGCGCAGCCGAATGTGAACCTCGCGCGCGCCTACACCCCCGACGAGTGGACACCCATTCGCGCACGCATCGCCGACCAAGTGCGCCGCGCCAGCGCACTTAGCCCCGACTGGCGCCGTACGCACAGACTGCCCCCGCGCTCCGACCTGATTGTGCTGCCCGAAGTGATTGAGCCGTACCCGATGCCCGACGCCCGCGACGCGCTGCGGTTCTGGCAATCGCTGGCGCGGGAGACGGGCGTCGCGCTGCTGGTGGGCGGCTATCGCGTCGCTGACCCCGACACGCGCCAAGCCGCCAACACGATGTTCCTGTTCCTGCCCGACGGCGAGTGGCGCTACCACGACAAGGTGCAACTTGTGCCGTTGGGCGAGCATGTGCCCTATCGCGAGTGGCTGTCGTTCCTGCGCATCTTCGGCGTGGTAGAGGGCGACCTGCGCGCGGGCGATACGCTGCAACCCCTGCAGGCGGGGGATATGCGTATCGGCGCGGTGATTTGCATGGAGTCCACCTACCCGTGGGTGGCGCGCGGGCTGGCAAACGCGGGCGCGACCCTGCTGGCAGTCGGTTCCAACGAATCGTGGTTCGGGCGCACGGCGGCGTTGGAGCAGCACTTGGCGTTCTGCGTGCTGCGGGCGATCGAGACGCGCCGCTGGGTCGCGCGGTGCGCCCCCGAAGGGATCACAGCGTTCGTTGCGCCAACAGGCGCGGTTCGCGCCCGCGCGCCCGCCTTCACTGAAGCCGTGCTGGACGCGCCCGTCCACCCGCGCACCCTGCAGACCCTGTATGTGCGCTGGGGCGATTGGGCAGTCGGGGTGGGCGTTGCCCTGATTGCGCTGGCAATCGCCGATAATCGCCGCCGAACCCCCTAAAGAATTTCCAGCCCGATGCCGATAATCCCCATGAACATGCGCCGCTGTGGTGTGGAAAGACTTGACTCCGATAACCTTAATCGGGTATCATATGGCTGAGGAGAGGATTAGAGGAGCCCCACACACCGCAGGCAAGGAAGCCAGCAGTGTCGCTTTGGTTTTGGGCGCAGCCCGAAACATCAACGGCGAGTTGGATTGAACCTGCTGGTTTTGCGAAGTTGCATCCGCGATTTGGTGCACTTTTGACGCGCCGCCTACGCTGACGCTTTCTCGCAGAAGGCGCATACCCGATCGGGAGGTGATTATGATGACATTAAGAAACGGTTTGCACAAGAGCCGACCGCAGGTCGCGTTCGTGAGTACCTATCCGCCCACGGAGTGCGGATTGGCGACCTTCACGCAGGATGTGCTTCAGGCGGTGGAACGGCACGGCTGGGACGGCGTAGTGGTCTCGGCAGACCATGAGACGCGCCTTGAGCATCCTGACCCCCGCGTGATGTATCAGTTGCGCCGCGAAGAGGAGGGCGACTACATCGAAGCCGCGCGCCTGCTGAACCGTTCCGAGGTGCGCGTGGTGAGCCTGCAGCACGAGTACGGCATCTTCGGCGGCGAGATGGGCGCGCATGTGTTGACTTTTCTGGGGCATCTGCGCGTGCCCGTGGTGACGACCCTACACACCGTCGTACCCCGCCCCAGCGAGCCGATGCGCGAGATTCTGCAGGCGATTGTGCGCGCCTCCGACGCGGTGGTGGTGATGGCGGGCACAGCGGTACGCCTGCTGGATACTGTCTACAACGCCCCGACGCGCCATGTGTATGTGATTCCGCACGGCGCGCCTGAGCCGCTGCCGATTACCCCGCAAGAGGCGAAAGCGCGAATCGGTATGAGCGGGCGCACGGTCATCAGCACCTTCGGGCTGGTCAGCCGCGGCAAGGGCATCGAGGATGTGATTCGCGCCCTGCCCGCCGTCGTGGAGCAGTTCCCGAACCTGGTCTACTTGGTGCTGGGTGAGACGCACCCCAAAGTGCGCGCGCACGAGGGCGAGGCGTATCGCGAGTTCCTGATGCAGGAAGCCCAGCGGCTGGGCGTGCAGGAGCATGTGATCTTCGAGAACCGCTACCTGACGCTGGACGACATTCGGCTGTACCTGCGGGCGACCGACATCTATATCACGCCGTACCTGAACCCCGACCAGATTACCAGCGGCACGCTGGCGTATGCGATTGCGGCAGGGTGCGTGGTCATCTCCACGCCGTATTTGTACGCACGGGAGGTACTGGCAGACGGCGGCGGGATGCTGGCGCAGTTCCAGAACCCGCAGTCGATTGCGGACGCGATGCTGCAGCTGCTGTCCGACCCTGTGCTGATGCGCTATCACAAGCTGGTCGCGCAGCGCAAGGCGGCGGGGCTGAGCTGGCACAGGGTCGGGCAAAGCTACGCCAGCCTGTTTGAGCGCGTCGGGCGCGATGTGGCGTTGCCCTACGGCGTCGTGCAGCCCGCCGTCGCCAGCTACTTGGAGAGCCAGCGCGCGGGCTGACCCCCGCCCAGCGGTATAATACCCCTGTAGGCGTCCGCCGCCGCGCGGATGCAGGAGAGGAAACGCTATGTGCGGCATCACAGGCTACATCGGTGCGCGCCCCGCGCTGGAGGTCGCGCTGGATACACTCAAACGGCTGGAGTATCGCGGCTACGACTCGGCAGGCGTCGCCTTCTGGGGCGGCGAGCAACTGCAGGTGATGAAGCGCGCGGGCAAAATCCAGCACCTGAGCGAGATGCTTAACGGCATAGAGGCGCACGGGCTGGCAGTCTCGCACACGCGCTGGGCAACACACGGCATCCCCAACGACCCGAACGCGCACCCCCATACCGACGAGCAAGGGCGCGTCGCCGTCGTGCATAACGGCATCATCGAGAACTACCTCGAACTGAAGCAGGAGCTGCTTGCACGCGGGCACCAGTTCCGTTCGGAAACCGACACCGAGGTGCTGGCGCACCTGATCGAGGAGCAACTCGCGCAGGGGCACGCGCCCGAAGAGGCGGTGCGCCGCGCCTTGCAGCCCGTGCGCGGCTCGTATGCCATCGCCGTGCTGCTTATGGACTACCCCGACCGCGTGGTGATTGCCCGCAACGACTCGCCGCTGGTGATTGGGCTGGGCGAAGGCGAAAACTTTATCGCCTCCGACATCCCCGCGCTGCTGCCCTACACACGGCGCGTGATTCTGCTCGAGAACGGTGATGTGGGCGTCGTGACGCGCGACGCCGTGCGCCTGATGCGCTTGGACGGCGCGCCCGTCGAGCGACCGCCCGTCGAAATCACATGGTCTGCTGAAGCTGCCGAAAAGGGCGGACACAAACACTTCATGATCAAAGAGATTCTGGAGCAGCCCGAAGCGGTGCGCGACACCCTGCGCGGCAGGCTCAAGCCCAACGGCGGCATCCAGTTCCCCGAACTGAAACTGGAAGTGGAGGACTGGCAGAAGTTTCGGCGCATTCTGATTGTGGCGTGCGGCACGGCGTATCACGCGGGGCTGATTGGCAAGCATGCGCTGGAACGCTGGCTGCGCCGACCTGTGGAGGTCTACTACTCGTCCGAGTTCCGCTACGGCGACCCGATTCTGCAGCCGAACACGCTGGCGGTGTTCATCAGCCAGTCGGGCGAGACGGCGGACACGCTTGCCGCGCTGCGCTTGTGCCGCGAGGCGGGCTACACTACGCTGGGCGTCGTGAATGTGGTCGGCAGCAGCATCGCCCGCGAGTGCGACCATGTCATCTACACCCAAGCGGGACCCGAAATCTCCGTCGCCTCCACAAAGGCGTACAGCACGCAGATCGCCGTGCTGTACCTGCTGGGGCTGTACCTGTCGGCGATTAACGGCACGCTGCCCATGCAGACCTACTCGGAGGGCGTCAAAGGGCTGATGCAGACGCCCTCGCTGATTGCCCGCAGCCTGGAGACCGAGCCGCAGGTGCGCCACATCGCCGAGCAACTCTACCGCACGCCGCTGGCGTTCTACTTGGGGCGTGGGGTGGACGCCTATGTCGCGATGGAGGGCGCACTCAAAATCAAGGAAATCGCCTATGTGCCCACCCAAGAGCCGCCCGCAGGCGAGATGAAGCACGGACCGCTTGCGCTGGTGGAGCCGGGCGTGATTGCCGTGTTCGTCGCCACGCAGGAGCGCACCCGCGAGAAACTACTGGGCAACCTGAAGGAGATCAAGGCGCGACAGGGCACGGTGTTCCTCGTGACCACCGAGGACGACTACCTGCTGCCCCAAGAGGCGGACTACACAGTGTTCGTGCCTAAGCCGCCACTGGAGGAACTCTCACCGCTGGTGAGCATCCCCGTGCTGCAACTGTTCGCCTACCATGTCGCCCGCCTGCGCGGGTGCGAAATCGACCAGCCGCGCAACCTCGCCAAGAGCGTGACGGTGGAGTAGCGGGTATCCTACAGGCAGGTGAGTGTATGCCAGCGGTAGCGATCCAGCGCGGGCTAACCGCCGAGGAGTTCTGGCAACAGTACGCGGGCAAGCCCTACGAACTCGTGCGCGGGGAGGTCAAAGAACGCATGCCTGCAGGGCTGATTCACGGGCTACTTGCGATGCGGCTGGGACGGCGAATCGACACGGTCGCGTCCGAGCGCAGGCGCGGGATTACCGTCGCTGCCGAGACGGGCTTTCGGTTGCGCACGGCGTTGGGCGAGTCGGTACGCGCCCCCGATGTGGCGTTCATCCGCACGGAACGCCTGCCCAGCCCGTTGCCCCAGACCTTCGCCGACCTCGCGCCCGACCTCGTGGTCGAAATCGCCTCGCCCAACGACGCCTACACCGCCCTGCGCGACAAGGTGGACGAGTGGCTGCAGGCGGGGGTGCAGGTGGTGTGGGTAGTTGACCCGCAACGGCGCGCGGTGGAGGTGTTCCAGCCGAATGCGCCGATTCGCGTGCTGCGCGCGGGCGACACCCTCACAGGCGACCCCGTGCTGCCCGACTTCCAACTGCCCCTCAGCGAGTTGTTCGCCGAACTTGACGAAACGTAGCGGGTATCCTACAGGCAGGTGAGCGTATGCCAGCCGTAGCGACGCAGCGCAGGCTAACAGCAGAAGAGTTCTGGCAGCAGTACGCGGGCAAGCCCTACGAACTCGTGCGCGGGGAGGTCAAGGAACGCATGCCAGTCGGCTTGTGGCACGGGATATTGGCGGGCGAGTTGGTCGCTCGTTTTCGCGACTACATCAAGCATCGCCCTGAACGCGCGGGCAAACTCGCCGTTGAAACAGGCTTTCGGTTGCGCACGGCGTTGGGCGAGTCGGTACGCGCCCCCGATGTGGCGTTCATCCGCACGGAACGCCTGCCCAGCCCGTTGCCGCAGTCCTTCGCCGACCTCGCGCCCGACCTCGTGGTCGAAATCGCCTCGCCCAACGACGCCTACACCGCCCTGCGCGACAAGGTAGACGAGTGGTTGCAGGCGGGGGTGCAGGTAGTGTGGGTGGTGGATCCGCAGCGGCGCACGGTGGAGGTGTTCCAGGCGAATGCGCCGATTCGCGTGCTGCGCGAGGGCGACACGCTCACGGGCGACCCCGTGCTGCCCGACTTCCAACTGCCCCTTAGCGAACTGTTCGCCGAGATTGGCGAGTAATCGCGGCTATAACGAGACCTCAATCGCCCGCAACGCCTGCGCCGTTGCTTCGGGCAGGGTGTCGTTGATGAACACCCCCGCGCCCGCCTCGGAGCCTGCCAGGTACTTCAACTTATCGCGCGTGCGATAGGGCGGGTAGAACTCGATGTGGAACTGCCAGTAGGGGTGCGCCTCGCCGTCCGTCGGGCGCGGGTGCTGCGCCATAATGTAGGGCATCGAGAACCCCCACAGGCGGTCGTAGCGTTGCAGGGTGTCCTTGAGAATCCGCGCCAGCCCCGCGAGTTCGTCGTCGGTCAAGTCCAGCAGGTCGCGGCGGGGCAGTTCGGGCACGAGGTAGACCTCATACGGATACCGCGCGAAAAACGGCACGAACGACACCCAGCCGTCCATCCGTTGCACGATGCGCCTGCCGTCCTGCACCTCATGCTGCAGAATCTCCAGCAGCAGGTTGCCGCCCGTCGCGGCATAGTGGCGGCGCATCGCGTCCAACTCGCGCTCCAGTTTCAGCGGCACGAACGGGTAGGCGTAAATCTGCCCGTGCGGGTGGCTCAGCGTCACGCCGATCTCGCGCCCCTTGTTCTCGAAGATGAACACATACTGCACCTCGGGGCGTGCGCCCAGTTCGGCGTAGCGGTCGCGCCAGACATAGATTAACTGCTCAATGCGCTCTAACGGTAGGTCGGCAAGCGTGGCGTGGTGGTCAGGGGTATACAGCACCACCTCGCACACGCCCTGCGCGGGCATCACGGGCGAGAACGGCGTCGGCGCAACCGCAGGCGCAGGCGGCTCGCGCACCAGCGACGGGAAGCGGTTCTCGAACACCGCAATCTCGTAGGTCGGCTCAGGCACTTCAGTCGGGTAGGCGTCGTCGCGCGTGGGGCACAGCGGGCAATATTCAGGCGGCGGGTGGAAAGTGCGCTCCTGACGGTGCGTCGCCGTGATGACCCACTCCTGCAGCAGCGGATGCCAGCGCAACTCGGACATGCGCGATTAGGATACCCCCTGCTGGGGTAGAATTGCGTTGTTATGAAAACCAGCGTTGCGCTGATAGCGTTCATAGGGATTGCTATCCTCGCGCTGTGGCAACTGTTCTGGCGCACGAACCCGCGCCTCCCGCAGGAGGGTCAATCAATGGAAGGCACAATCAACGCCCCCGACTTCCCCGAAGGCTTGCAGTGGCTCAACACCGACCGCCCGCTTAGCCTACGCGAACTGCGCGGCAAGGTCGTGCTGCTCGATTTCTGGACTTACTGCTGCATCAACTGCATGCACATCCTGCCTGACCTGAAACGGCTGGAACGCAAGTACGCCGACTCGCTGGTGGTCATCGGCGTCCACTCCGCCAAATTTTTCACGGAGCAGGAGACCGAGAACATCCGCCAAGCGATTCTGCGCTACGACATCGAACACCCCGTCGTGAACGACAATCAGATGATTGTGTGGCAGCAGTACGCGGTGCGGGCATGGCCAACGCTCGTGCTGATTGACCCCAGCGGCAAGATTGTCGGCTACCATTCGGGCGAGGGCATCTACGAGATTTTCGACCGCGCGATTGAGGGCGTGATTCGCACGGCGGAGGCGAAAGGCACGCTTAAGCGCGGCGCGCCCAACTTTCGGCTGGAGCGCGACAAAGAGCCGCGTACCGCCCTGCGCTTCCCTGGCAAGGTGCTGGCGGACGAGCGCACGAACCGACTGTTTATCGCCGACTCGAACCACCACCGTATCTTGGTCGTCTCGCTGAAGGACAACCGCGTGGAGATGGTCATCGGCGCGGGCACGCCAGGCTTGCGCGACGGCGCGTTCGAGGCGGCGCAGTTCAACAACCCGCAAGGGATGGCGTATGACCCCGACGCCGACGCGCTCTACATCGCCGACACGGACAACCACGCGATACGCAAGGCGGATTTGCGTAAGCGCACGGTGGAGACGCTCGCGGGCACGGGCGAGCAGAGCCGCGCCTATCCTCCGCGCGCGGGCAAGGGACGCGAGGTCGCGCTCAACTCGCCGTGGGACCTGGTGCTGCTCGGCGATACGCTCTACATCGCGATGGCAGGCTCGCACCAGATCTGGCGGCTGAACCTGAAGACGCTGGAGGCGGAGCCACACGCGGGCACAGGGCGCGAGGCGTGCATCGACGGCAGCTTGCGCACCTGCGCGCTGGCGCAACCGTCGGGCATGGCGACCGACGGCAAGAAGCTCTACTTCGCCGACAGCGAGGTCAGCTGCATCCGCGCCGCCGATATTGACCCCAACGGCGCGCTGGAGACGCTTGTTGGGGGCGACCTGTTCGAGTTCGGCGATGTGGACGGCTTCGGGCGCGAGGCGCGCCTGCAGCACCCGCTCGGCGTGGTCTATGTGGACGGCATGCTCTATGTCGCCGACACCTACAACAACAAAATCAAGCGGTTAGACCCCCGCACGCGCAAGATTGAGACCGCGTTCGGCACGGGCGCGGCGGGCGCACGCGACGGCGACGCCCCCACCTTCGACGAGCCAGGCGGGATCACCTACGCGCACGGCAAGCTCTACATCGCCGATACGAACAACCACCTGATTCGCGTTGCCGACCTGAAGGCGCGCCGTGTGGAGACGCTCGTGCTGCGGGGTCTGGAGAGCGCGCCGCCGCCTGCGTTGCACCGCGAGCCGCCCAGCCGTCGGCTGGAGCCTGTCGCCGTCGGCGCAGACGCGCCCACACTCACGCTCACCCTGCGCCTGCCACAGGGACACAAACTGAACCCGAACGCGCAATCGCAGCTGCACCTCACAGCGGAGGGCGCGACCGTGCAGGGCAAGACGGAACTCGTCGCGCCCGTGCAGTCGCTGGAGACCACACTGCCCGTGCAGATGACCGCCGACCGCGCGACGCTCACCCTGCACCTGCTGGTCTACCACTGCCGTGAGGGGCAGGAAGGGCTGTGCTACCTGCACGAGGAGCGGCTCACCCTCCCGATTCAGCGCGGCGGCGCAGGGAAGGCAATCCCCGTGAGCGTCGAGGTGAAGTAATACCAATCGCGCGGTCAGAGTTTACCAATAGGGTATACTCCTGTGCGTGAGGTACACAGGAGTATACCTATTGGTAAACTCACAGTGGACTGGAAACACATCGCCGAAGAACTCTACGCACACTACAACAACACACCCAACACCCACATCGCCGACGCTTCCAAGCACTCGCCCTCCTCAGACGCGGCACACCAATCCGACAAGTCGCCCTCATCGTGGGCGTCGCGCAAATGTCCATCCACAAGTGGCTCACTTGGTATCGCACAGGTGGACTGGACGCACTCACCCGTCGCACACGCGGGGGCAACCGAATCCCCGTGCGCCCGCTGCTGACCCCCGACCAACAGGCGCGGCTTATGCAGCACGCCGCTACGCAGGGCTTTCGCACGCTCCGCGAGGCAGCAGCGTGGCGTCGCGAGGCACTGGGCGTGGGGCTTTTGGAGCGTCAGAGGCGACGGGTGTTTGAACAGTTGGGGTTCACGCGCGAGGTGCCGCGTCCGACGGCAGTGCGTGCGGACGCGGCGCTGCAGGCGCAGTGGAAACAAGGGGGTTTAGCGAGGCGTTGACGGCGCAGAGGGTGCGCTTGGGGCAGCGGGTGGGGTTGATAGGTCAGGCGCGTCGGCGTTGGACAGTGCGCGGGGTCAGGTTGTGTCCGCAGGTGGAGCGTTCGTACAAGTGGCGGTACTTGCAGGTAGCCGTTGACCCGTTGTCGGGTCAGGTGTGGTGGCAGTGGTCGGAGCGTTTGGGTCGGGAGGCGGTCGTGGCGGCGTTGTGCAAATGGCGCGCGTTGGGGGTAGCGGTGGTGGTGTGGGAGAACGCGGGGTCGCATCGGGCGCGTGCGGTGCGAGAGGTGGGGGTGGAGTTGGTGTATTTGCCTGCGTATTCTCCTGAGTTGAACCCTGTGGCGCGTGTGTTTTGTGAGGTGCGTCGTTGTGTAGCGGGTGTGGTGTATGGGTCGCTGGAGGCGAAGCTGGCGGCGGTGGCGGGTGCGTTGGAAGGGTTGCGTGATGGGATGGTGCGTTTAGTGGGTTGGGATTGGATACGGGAGGCGTTGGAGGGTTTGCCGTGCGATTAACGAACTATGGCTCGGCGATCGGTATAATAGGTCTATAGGCAACGATTGTGCCAAAGTTTGCGTGAGGAGTGTATCATCACCAGCACGATTTCAAGGCGTCTCGCGCAGGTCGTCCAGCGTCAGCACGCGAATCTCGGCAACGCGCTTGAGGCGGGCGTCGTTGGTCAGGAACGCCTCACAACGGCGTACCAGCGCAGTCGCGACTTGCAAGGCATCGGGCGTGCGCAGGTTATACCGCGCCCGCAACTCTGCAGCGAGTTCGGCGGATTCTACTGTGATAGGCAGCATGCTGAAATGCTCGCTATCAAGCAACAGCTGACGATACCGACTCACTAAATCGATACGGTTGAGCCGAATCGGTTGTACCAGCACCTCCAAGAGCGTGATGACAGATGTAAACCCCTCCAGTTCGCCTTGCCGAATGCGCTCGAATATCGGCGTGATCTGCGCGTCATACTCTGGGTGGGCTTCCACGAAGTAGATCACAGGCGCGGTGTCAAAGCCCAGCCGACGCACCCCTCGCAAGGGTTCAGGCAACAGCGTCATGGACGGTCGTCCCACTCCGAGCGGAGCTGGTCGACATACTCCTGCGCGTCGATGCCCTGCCAGATTTCCGCGCCTAAGCCGTGTAATTCCATAATGCTTCGCTTGGGACGCTTGGGTAAGCCTTCTGCCAGTTCGCTGGCAATCAGTGCGATTAGGCGCAGCTTCTGCTCAGGAGTCAGGCTGCGAATCTGCTCCTCGTAGAGTTGCTCTATGCTCGGCGTCTCAGTGGTCGGCGTCTGCATCGGGTTCACCCCATATGCGAATTGTACCTCAACTTGTTCGCGCATGGCAGGATTCGCTTCCAAAAGCGTGTATCTATAATGCGGGTGAACCTATGTTCAAGGGTGTGCCGTTGACGCTGGGCGTCGAGGAGGAGTACCAGATTATCGACGCGGAGAGCCGCGCGCTCGATTCGTATGTGTCCAAAATCCTGCCTGATGGGCGGGTGCGCCTGCAAGACCAAGTCAAAGAGGAGTTTATGATGTCGCAGATTGAGGTGGGCAGTCAGGTCTGCGCGAACATCGACGAGGTGCGGGCGGAGCTGTGTCGGCTGCGCGGCGCACTGGTGGAGGTCGCCGAGTCGCAGGGCAAGCGCATCGTGGCGGCGGGCACGCACCCGTTCTCGCGCTGGATGGAGCAGACCATCACCCCGCGCCTGCGCTACAAGGCGCTCGAAGAGAATATGCAGGACATCGCCCGACGCCTGCTGATTTTCGGCATGCATGTGCATGTGGGCATTGGCGACTTGGAGCTGACGATTGACATCTTCAATCAGGCGCGCTACTTCCTGCCGCACCTGCTCGCGCTGAGCTGCAGTTCGCCCTTCTGGGACGGCAGGCGCACGGGGCTGATGTCTTACCGCAGCGTGGTGTTCGAGACCCTACCGCGCACGGGCATCCCCGACTCGTTCGAATCCTACGCCGACTACGACCGCTTTATGAGTACGCTGGAGCGCGTCGGGGTGATTGACGACCGCACCAAAGTGTGGTGGGATGTGCGCCCGCATCCGAAATATAAAACGCTGGAGTTTCGGGTGTGCGATGTCTGCACGCGCATCGAGGACGCCGTGTGCATCGCAGCGATTGTGCAGGCGCTGGTGGCGTTTCTGGTGGACTTACGGCTGGGCAACCGCTCGTGGCGGATTTATCACCGCGACCTGATTCGCGAGAACAAGTGGCGCGCGGTACGGCACGGCGTGCGCGGCGAACTCATCGACTTCGGCGCGGGCAAAAGCGTGCCCTTCGACGAACTGGTGGAGGAGATGCTCGCGCTGCTGCGCCCCTACGCCGAGCAGCTCGGCAGCTGGGAGGCGGTCAAACACGCCCGCAAAATCGTCAAGGAGGGTACCAGCGCGGATCACCAACTGCGTGTGTACGACGAGTCGGGCGGCGACCTTAAAGCCGTCGTGGACTGGCTCGCGGAGGCGACCAAGACGGGCGCGTGTTCTTAACCTATTCTTAACATTTCGGCGGGCATGCTTTAAACGCCATGAAACCCCGACTGGAATGGATGGTTGTCGCGTGCGCGGCGGTCGTAAGCCTTGCCGCGTGTGGAAAGCAGGATTCGGGCAGCGGCGCAGCTGACAAGCAACCTGTGCAATCGACGCTCTCGGGCACAATCCGCATCGACGGCTCTAGCACGGTGCTGCTTATCTCGGAGGCGGTCGCCGAAGAGTTCGCCAAAGCGCACCCGAATGTGCAGCCGACGGTGGGCAAATCGGGCACGGGCGGCGGCTTCAAGAAGTTCGCCAACGGCGAAATCGATATCACAGGCGCGTCCCGACCCATCCGCGAAGAGGAAGACGCGCTCTGCAAGCAAAACGGCATCGAATATATCGAGATTCCTGTCGCCTACGATGCGATAGCGGTCGTGGTGAACCCCGAAAACACATGGTGCGAGTCGCTGACCGTCGCCGAGCTGAAGAAAATCTGGGAGCCAGCCGCGCAGGGCAAAATTACGAACTGGTCGCAGGTGCGCGCGGGCTTCCCCAACGAGCGGCTGGTGCTGTTCGGCGCAGGCACCGATTCGGGCACTTTTGATTACTTCACTGCCGCGATTGTGGGCAAGGAGAAAGCCAGCCGCGGCGACTATACGGGCAGCGAGGACGACGATATTCTGGTGCAGGGCGTCTCGCGCACGAAGGGCGCGCTCGGCTACTTCGGGCTGGCGTACTACGAGAACAACCAAGATAAACTGAAGCTGGTCGCCATCGACAACGGCAACGGTCCCGTCAAACCCTCCCGCGAGACGGTGCTGGACGGCACTTACCAGCCGCTGGCGCGCCCGCTGTTTATCTATGTGAATGTCAAGGCGTTGGAGCGTCCCGAAGTCGCCGAGTTCGTGAAGTTCTATATCGAGAACGCGGGCAAACTCGCTGAAGAGGTGGGCTACATCGGCTTGCACGACAATGTAATCGCGCTGGTCAAGAAGCGTCTGGAGCGGCGCATCACAGGTTCGGCGTTCGGCGCGCACGGCTCGCAGGTCGGCGTGAAACTGGAAGACCTCTACAAACTCGAGGAGGCGTCGGAGAAGAGTGCCCAATAACGCGCCTACGGAGGCAGGGGTGGCATACACACGGGCAGTCGTGCAAATCGGCGCGGACAGTCGGAACCGTCGGCGCGTGCGCGCGGAAGAGCGCATCGTGCGCGGGTTCCTTTTTGTGTGCGCGCTGCTGGGCGTGGTGACGACCTTCGCAATTGTGTTTATTCTGTTCACCGAGAGTCTGGGCTTTTTCGAGCATGTCTCGGTGTGGGAGTTCCTGACGGGCACGGTGTGGACGCCGACCTTCGCGAACAAGGCGTTCGGCGTGCTGCCGCTGGTGACGGGCACGCTGCTGACCTCGCTGATTGCGCTCGCGCTGGCGGGACCTGTGGGCTTGCTGACCGCCGTGTACCTCAGCGAGTACGCCTCGCCGCGCGTGCGCCGCGTGGTCAAGCCGACACTGGAGGTGCTGGCGGGCATCCCGACCGTCGTGTACGGCTACTTCGCGCTCACCTTCCTGACCCCGCTGTTGCAGCGGTTCATCCCCGCGCTGGAGGGGTTCAACGCGCTTTCGGCAGGGCTGGTGATGGGCATTATGATTCTGCCGACGATAGCCTCGCTGAGCGAGGACGCGCTGTACGCCGTGCCGAACAGCCTGCGCTATGCCTCGCTCGCGCTGGGTGCGACGCGCTTCCAGACGGTGTGGGGCGTGGTCGTGCCCGCGGCGATGTCGGGCGTGTCGGCGGCGTTCCTGCTGGGCGTCTCCCGCGCAGTCGGCGAGACGATGATTGTCGCCGTCGCTGCGGGGCAACAGCCCAACTTCACCTTCAACCCGCTGCGCGCTGTGGAAACGATGACCGCCTACATCGTGCGCATTACGATGGGCGACACGCCGCACGGCTCGGTGGAGTACCGCACGATTTTCGCCGTCGGGCTGCTGCTGTTTCTGATGACGCTCGCGCTGAACCTCGCCAGCGAGCTGGTTCGGCGACGGTACAAGGGGGCGCGCGTATGATTCAGGTCGCAAGCACTCCGCAGTGGCGCGCTCGTGAACGCCGACGCGAGCAACTGTTCCAACTTGTGGGCGCGCTGATTGTGCTGTTCGCGCTCACAACGCTCGTGGTGCTGCTGACCAAAATCCTGCTGGACGGCTTCGCGCGGCTGAACCCCGAATTTTTCAGCAGTTTCCCCTCGCGCCGCGCGGAGAACGCGGGGATTTTGCCCGCGCTGGTGGGCAGCGCGTACCTGCTGCTGCTCACAGCGGCGATTGCCATCCCGATTGGCGTCGGCGCAGCGGTTTACTTGGAGGAGTTCGCGCGGCGCAACTGGTTCACGCGCCTGATTGAGATCAACATCACCAACTTGGCGGGCGTGCCGTCGGTGATTTACGGGCTGTTGGGACTGCAGGTGTTCGTGCGCACGCTGATGATGGACAGGAGCCTGATTGCGGGCGCGTGTACGATGGCGTTGCTGGCGTTGCCCGTGATAATCACGGCGGCGCGCGAGGGGCTGCGCACTGTGCCCAAAAGCCTGCGCGACGGCTCGCTCGCGCTCGGCGCGACCCAGTGGCAGACCGTGCGCTACACTGTGCTGCCCGTCGCCATCCCGTCCATCCTCACGGGGGTCATCTTGTCGCTCTCGCGCGTGGTGGGCGAGACCGCGCCGCTGCTGGTGATTGGCGCGGTGGTGTTCATCAGTCGGCTGCCCGACAGCCCTGCCTCGCCGTTCACCGTGCTGCCCGTGCAAATCTACAACTGGACAACGCGCCCGCAGCACGCCTTCCAAGAGAACGCCGCCGCAGGCATCATCGTGCTGCTCGTGTTGCTGCTGACGATGAACGCCCTCGCTATCTACCTGCGCAACAGATACCAGAAGCGGCTGCCGATATAATTAGGGTATGCTCACGCAAGCCTGGCAAGAGACCCTACCGCGCGAGACGCTCAGTTTCGATGTGCTGAAGTTGCCGCGCCAGCCCGCACAGCTGCTGATCCTCGACGAGGTGCGCATCCAGTTCCGCAGATGGGAGGGTGGCGGATGGCGGACGCTGCGCACGGCAACGCACCTCATGCAGCGCGACCTGTACGCCCTGCATCCCGCGCACGAGGGCAAAACGCTGATTTACACCGACGGCGGCGGCTGGATTTACACCGATAAGGAAATTATCTCCGACGAACCGACCCGCACCGTGCCGATTGGACGCTTGGTCGATAAGGAAGGCGTCGCGCGCGCCGTCTGCTTCGACCACAGGGAGCAAGCCACGTACTACTATGTGCTGGAGAAGCCCCTGCTGAACGACCAGTTCTACCTCGCGCCAGAAGACCTGCTCAGCGACGAGATTCAAAGCCTCGTGATGCAGGTGCCGCGCTTGGCGCGTGCGTGGGGCGCGTTCTACTCCAGCGGCTATCGATTCGTGGTGGTGTTGCGCCCGAAGGAGAAGTCGCCCGCGCAGATTTACGGCGTCGCGCAAGACCGCCTCGCGCGGCTGGAGATTCGTCAGGGGCGTCCCTACCCGCTGCAGCGTGTGAGCCTGCCCGAAGTGGGCGCGCTGCGCCGTGAGATGCCCCTGTGTGTGCGCTACGGCGACCCCAAAAACGAGAACGCCACACGCCTGCTGGTGATGCAAGCCACGCGCGAGAAGGTACTACTGACGGCGTATGCGGTTGGGCATTAGTCGCGTACTGCCACCCCGCGCGCGGCGAGGTACGCCTTGAGGGCGCGGATGGTGTAAACCCCGTCGTGGACGATGGAGGCGACCAGCGCGGCGGCGGCGCGCCCTTCGGTAAGCGCGTCGTAGAGGTGTTCAGGCGCGCCTGCCCCGCCCGACGCAATCACGGGAACCGACACCGCGTCCGCCACCTGGCGCGTGAGCGTCAGTTCGTAGCCGATTTGCGAGCCGTCGCGATCCATGCTGGTCAGCAGGATCTCGCCTGCGCCCAGCGCCACGACTTGCTGCGCCCACTGCACGGCGTCCAGCCCCGTCGGGGTGCGCCCGCCGTGCGTGTAGACCTCGTAGCACGCGCCGTTCCAGCGGGCGTCGATAGCGACCACGATGCACTGACTGCCGAACTGCTCGGCGGCGGCGCGGATGAGGTCGGGCTGCTGCACCGCGACGGTGTTCAGGCTGACTTTGTCTGCGCCTGCGTGCAGGATGGCGCGGATGTCGTCCAGCGTGCGGATGCCCCCGCCGACGGTGAAGGGGATGAACACCTGCTCGGCGACGCGGGCGGCGAGTTCGAACACGGGCGCGCGGCGTTCGTGGCTGGCGGTGATGTCCAAAAACACCAACTCGTCCGCGCCTTCGCGGTCGTACAGGCGCGCCAACTCTACGGGGTCGCCCGCGTCGCGCAAACCCACAAACTGCACGCCCTTGACCACCCGCCCGTTTTGGATGTCCAAGCAGGGAATAATGCGTCGCGTCTCGGCGGACATGTCTACGGCTCCTCGGACGGGCGTCGCCACTGGATGGCGATGATGGGCGTCTCTGTGAGGGTCGTGGGTTCGGATGGCTGGGCGCGTTCCGACTTGCCGCGCCGTCTTCCGCGCGGGCGACGACGGCTGCGTCGCGCAGTCTTCTCGGTGGATGACGCCGATTCAGCGGTTGCCGTCGCGTCCGCACCGATTGGCTCGAGCGCCGCATCGGGTAGCAGGGCGTCGATCGCCTCCAGCGGCTCGAAGGGCGACTCGTCCAGTTGGATTGGCTCCAGCACAGGCTCTTCCCAGTCGGTTTCAGGTTCGGGCGCGGCGGGTTCGGCAGGCTCGGCGGTTTCGGGCGTTGGGGTCAGTTGGAAATACGGCTCCAGCGCGACGGGTTCGCCGCTCAGCAGGCGCAGGAGTTGCTCGTGCGGCGCGGTCAGTAGCAGACGGCTCTCGCCTTCCTGCAGGTACACGGCATGCTCCATCACGCTCTCGGCGACGACGGCGTTCTCCGATGGGTCGTACACACTCAGCGGCAGCGGGAACTGCAGCCGACGCATCCCGCCTTTGCGGGCATGCACATGCACCCACGGGTAGCGCGCCTGCACGAGGTCGTTGGTGTCCAGCCAGATGTGCCCGCCTGCCCAGCGCACAAACGCGCGGATAATTTCGGGCGTGAGGAGTCGCTCGCCCAGGAACACCGCCTTCCATGTGCGGTGATCGCACACGGCAAGCGAGGGCTGTCCTGAGTCGATGTATTCGCCGATGGCGTCGCACCCGTCGGTAATCGCGTAAAACGACGGCTCCCACGGTTCGGGCGCGCCGAGTTTGTCTGTGCCGAGGAAGCGCGCCAGCGGGTGCGCCTTGTTCACGATTTGCGTGCCCTGCAGACTCGCCCACGGCTGGCGGGCAATCGCGATGCCCATCGTTTCGCGTGCGCTTGCCAGCGCGTCGCGATGCCCGTGAAACAGCGTGCTGGCGTAGACCCAAATCAGCACGCGCCCGTCGCGTTGCAGGCGTTTGCGGATGGCTTCGTGCGCGGCGCGCGACATCCGCCAGGCGTTCACGAACAGCACCACGCGGCTGGGTGGGAAGTCGCGGCGGGTGATGTCCTCCAGCAGGTAGAAGCCGACCGACGCGCCGCTGCGCAGCGCCGCCTCACGCGCCTGCACGACCATCTGTTCGATCAGGGGCGAACCTGTGCGCACATAGCGGGTGCTTTCGGGATCAATCACGACGGCGACTTCGGGCGGGGTCTGCGGCGTGCGCGTGCGCAGGCTCCACAGCGTCTGCGCCTCGCGCGCGGCTGTCCAAGCGTCGGGGTGCGCCAGCCAGCCCTCGCCCCAAGTGTCCATCCACAGCTCGCCGTGCGCCAGCGTCAGCGACTGCGCCAGCGACCGCCGATGCGCCTGCTGCACCGCCTGCGCCGTGTGCAACGGCGGGTTGTAGTCCTCGTCGGGCGTCGCCTCACCCTGCGCCGACCCCAAATGATGCCCCGTCGACGGGTCGGTCAAACGCGACGCCCTACCGAACGGCGTGCGGTAGTCCTCCTCCGATAAAAACAGCTTTTCGTGCAGGTTCAGCGAATCGACAGGCACGGGCAGCGCGCCCAGCTCGCCTGGCAAGCGACTTGCGTAGCTCAACGGCGCGGAGAGAAAATCGATATGCTCCGAACGCAGCAGTTGACTCAGTGCGAAGTGCCCCGCGTGCGGGTGTTTCCACTCCAGCACATAGCCGTAGGGCGCGCCGACCAGCGCACGCCCTTGCGAGAACTCTTTGACCGCCCGCGCCAGCTCCAGAATGCGTCGCGCCGTGATGTCCGACAGGAATCGGTGGTAGTCGATCCAGCGTCCCTCGCGGCGCGGGTGATAGAAATGCTTCACGCGCCCGTGCGGCAGGCTCGGCTGGAACGGCGGGATGGTCGCCGTGCTGAAAGACACCTCGCCGTTGAACCAGCAGGCGCGCAGCACCACGCCGTCGCCCTTGTATTGTCGGCGCAGCCACTCGCGAAACGCCCCCAGCGCGGCTTCGCTGGTATCGTAGCCCGCCGATTCGGGCAGGAACCACTCGCCGTAGTCCAGATGGTAGCCCAGCGTCGCGCCGCCCTCGTCTTCCTGCTCCACCAGTTTCACCAGCGCGACGAGTTGCTCTTTGGCGAGTTGCCACCAGCGGTCGGCGCACACCGACGGACCGCCGACCGACCCGTCGGCGAAGCGGATGACCGCTTCAGGGTACTCGGTTTGCCATCTACCGACGGGCGCGAAGGCGATGCGCCACAGAAAGTGCGCGTCGGGGTCGGTCTCGCGCCCCAGCGCCGTCCAGTAGCGGATTTGGTCGAACGCCTCGATCGCGCCTGTGTCGCGCACGGGCAGGGTAATCAGCAGCGAGTAGAGATGCACGCCCGCCTCGCAGGCGAGTTGCATCTGTTGGTGGACGCGCACGCCTGCCTCGGTGGTGTACGGGTTGCCGAAAAACAGCGTCGGCGCGAACGCCCGCTCGCCAAACAGGATGCTGGGCGCGCCGTTTTGGAACTGCACGCGCACGAGCGGGTGTCGGACGGGTGGCAGCGGTTCAGGCTCTGGCTCGGCGACCGTGGGGGTCGCTTCGGGCGCAGCGACTTCCGCTTCGGCGGGGGCGGTCTTTCTGCGTCGGCGCGTGCGTCGGCGTTTGGTGGGCGCGGCTTCGGGTTCGGCGGTGAGCGTTTCGGCGGCAGGCACTTCTGCAACGGCGACCGTTTCGGGCGTCGGCGCAGTCTCGGCTTCGGGCGCAGCGGCTTCAGGCGCAGGCTCGGCGGTTTTGCGTCGGCGCGTGCGCTTGGCGGGCTGCGCTTGCGCTTCAGGGGGCGTTTCAGCGGCGACCGTTTCGGGCGTCGGCGTGGTCTCGACTTCGGGCGCGGCGGCTTCAGGCGCAGGCTCGGCGGTTTTGCGTCGGCGCGTGCGCTTGGCGGGCTGCGCTTGCGCTTCAGGGGGCGTTTCAGCGGCGACCGTTTCGGGTTCACGGGGCTGGGCTTCTGTGTCGGCAGCCTCCGCGGTTTTGCGTCGGCGCGTGCGTTTGGGCGCGCTTGCGGTCGCCTCCGTTGACTCGCTCGGCGCGCTCGCCTCCGTCGCTACGACCGCTTCGGGCGCAGGCTCGGCGGTTTTGCGTCGGCGCGTGCGCTTGGCGGGCGTTGGCTCTGGTTTAGTCGGCGTCGCCTCCTGTGCCAGCGCCGACTCGGTCGGCGCGCTCTGCGTAGGTTCTGAAATCGTTTTTGTTCGCCTTGGCATGGTTCTCTATGACGGGCAACTGCTCGATCCACTCCAGCAGGTCGGCGGGCGTTTCGAAATAGTAGTCGGGCTGCGCCGCGCGCAGGTCTTCAGGCAGATGCGCACCCCACGCGACCGCTGCGACCTGCACGCCCGCCGCGCGCCCGCAGCTGAGGTCGAACACCGTGTCGCCGATGTAGATGGCGTGTTCGGGCGCGACTTGCAGGCGTTCCAGCGCGCACAGCACAGGGTCGGGGTTCGGCTTGTGCCGCTCGGTGTCGTCTGCCGTGACGATGGTGTCCACATAGGCGTCCAGCTGCAGCTTGGGCAGGCTCAGGTGGAGTTCCTCACGGTTCTTGGAGGTCACCAAGCCGACGGCGTAGCCTTTGCGGTAGGCGGTCTGCACGGCGTGTACCGCTTCAGGAATCACGCGCTCCAGGTGGCGGTTCGCTGCGTAGTAGGCGACCTCGTCCGCTTCCATCTGCTCGTGGGGCGCGCTGCCCGTGATGCGGTCGTCTAAGTAGCGCATCTGCACGCTCAACGGCAACCCAATCAGGCGGCGGAGTTCGGCGCGCGGCAGCGCAACGCCCAGATGCTTTCGGTAAGTATAATCCAACGCCTGCACAATCAAATCGACCGTATCAATCAGCGTGCCGTCGATGTCGAACAGCACGGCGCACAACGGCTCGGGTTTTCCCATCACTGGTTAGTATACCTCACGACAGTTCGACGGGCACTGCCTGCGCTTTGAAGGGCAGATGCTGCACGATCTGGTTCTTCTCGTTCACCAGCACCATCTTGGGTTCGACCCACTCGTCGGTGAACACCGTGCTGGCGATAATCACGCGATGCCCTCTCTGCGCCTTGTGCGCGGCGGAGCCGTAAATCGCAATCTCGCCCGAGCCAGGCGGCGCAGGAATCACATAGGTCTGGAACCGCTCGCCGTTGTCCATGACCCACACATGCACCATCTCGCCGGGCTCCAGCCCGATGGCGTCCATCAAGTCCTCGTCGATCGCGATGCTGCCGATATAGTCCAGGCGGGAGTCGGTGACCCGCGCCATGTGAATTTTGCCCTTTAGTCGCTCGACCAATCGCATAAACGCTTCCTCCGACAATCGGTGGTTAGATACCGCCTATAGGATACCCAATCGTGCAGCACGGTGAGTCGTTCAGGTATACTTTTGTGCGCCCGAAGCAGGGCAGGAGAGAGGTTATGGCGGAAGTGCGCTCGATTCTGGCGACTGACTGCGGCAGCACGACTACGAAGGCGATTTTGATTGAGAAGCGCGGCGAGGAGTACCGTCTGGTGAATCGCGGCGAGGCGCCCACCACCGTGGAAGCCCCGTTCGACGATGTGACCATCGGCGTGCTGAACGCTACGCGCGAACTGGAAGACCTCACGGGACGCCAGCTGATCCTCGACGGCAAGATTCTCACTCCACAGTTGGACGAGAAGCGCGGGGTAGATTTGTATCTGTCCACCTCCAGCGCGGGCGGCGGGCTGCAGATGATGGTGATGGGCGTCGTGCGTCAGATGTCCGCCGAGAGCGCGCAGCGCGCGGCATTAGGCGCGGGCGCAATCATCATGGATGTCATCGCTATCGACGACGGGCGCAAAGACTACCAGAAGATTCAGCGGCTGCGCGAGTTGCGCCCCGATATTGTGCTGCTGTCGGGCGGCACAGACGGCGGCACGATTACGCACTTGGTGGAGCTGGCGGAGCTGCTGATTGCCGCTGACCCGCGCCCGCGATTCGGCACGATGAACCTGCCCGTCATCTTCGCTGGCAACAAGGACGCCCGCGACGAAATCCGCCATGTGCTGGGCGAGCGGTTCGACCTGCGCATCGTGGACAACCTGCGCCCCGACTTGGATCGTGAGAACCTCGGTCCCGCCCGCGAAGCCATCCACGAGCTGTTCCTGGAGCATGTGATGCAGCAGGCGCCCGGCTACTCCAAGCTGATGACATGGACCTCCGCCGATATTATGTCCACCCCGAACGCCGTGGGCAAGATTATGGTCACCATCGCCGAGCAGCGGGGGATCAATATTCTCGGCGTGGACATCGGCGGCGCGACGACCGATGTGTTCTCGGTGTTCGACGGCAACTACACGCGCACCGTGAGCGCGAACCTGGGCATGAGCTACTCGATTTGTAATGTGATGCTGGAGGCGGGCATTCAGAACATCCGTCGCTGGTTGCCGTTTGATATCGAAGAGTACGAGGTACGCAACCGCCTGCGCAACAAGATGATTCGCCCGACGACCATCCCGCAGACTTACGAAGACCTGCTGCTGGAGCAGGCGGTCTCGCGCGAGGCGTTGCGACTGGCGTTCATCCACCACAAGCAACTCGCGCGCGGGCTAAAAGGCGTGCAGCAGCAGCGCACCATCGGCGAGGCGCTAGATCAGGCGGAGACGGGCAAGACGCTGGTGCAGATGATGGCGCTGGATATGATTATCGGCAGTGGCGGGGTACTGAGCCACGCGCCCAAACGCGCCCAGTCCGCGCTGATGATGATGGACGCCTACCAGCCCGAAGGCGTCACGATGCTGGCGGTCGACTCCATCTTCATGATGCCGCAGCTGGGCGTGCTGTCGACGGTGCATCCCGAAGCGGCGGCGCAGGTGTTCGACCGCGACTGTCTGATTCGGCTGGGGTCGTGCGTCGCGCCTGTGGGTCAGGGCAAGGAGGGCGAGCCGTGCCTGACGATTGACTATAACGGCAAGAGCGAGACCTTCCGCTATGGCGAGTTGCGCGTGCTACCGCTGGGCGTAGGCGAGGTGCTGCAGGCGACGATACGCCCCGCGCGCGGGTTCGATGTCGGTGCGGGCAAGGGACGCCCTGTGGAGGCGACCCTGGAAGGCGGCGTGGTTGGCGTTGTGGTGGACACGCGCGGGCGACCGCTGCAGCTGCCTCCCGACGACGCCGCGCGCCGCCAGAAACTCATTAGCTGGATGACTGCGCTGGGGTTGCCCAAGCCGTAGGCGCCCGTCAGGTATTATTTACAGCGATGGAACGCTGGGCAGAACGACAGGAGGTAGTCTCGATCCAGTGGATCGCGCACGCCCTGCGCCGCCAGTGGAAATGGGTCGCGACAGGGGTCGTGCTGGGCGTCGCGCTGGCGCTGGCGATTGTGCTGTTTGGCGAGCGACGCTACGAGGCAGAGGCGAAGATTCTGGTGGAGACCCCGACAGGGATGGGGTTGGGGGGCGGGAGTGGACTTGCCGCGCTGTTGGGCGGCGGCGCCTCTGAGCTGAACACGCAGGCAGAGGTGCTAACGGTGCGCCCGCTGCTGGAAAAGGTGCGGCAAGACGCAGGCATCGACGAGCCGTACCGCGACTTCGCCCAACGATTCCGCGCAACGCCCGTGCGCAACACCAACATCGTGGAGATTAGGGCGTCTGACTCCACGGCTGAGGGCGCGCAGCGATTGGCGCAACTCTGGGCGCAACGCTACCTGGAACATGTGCGCACGCTGTACGAGCAGAACCCCAGCACGCTGGTCGAGAAACTCAGCCGCGAGTTAGACAGCCAAGAGCAGCGATTGCAAACAGTCAGCCAGCGACTGACCGCCTTTCTGAAGCGCCGCCAAATGGTCGCCCCCGAAGAGGAGCTGACCAAAGCGGTGGAAAAATACGCCGACCTGCTGGAACAGGCGCGCAACCTGGAAGCGCAGCGGCTTGCGTTGGAGCGACAGATCGACGCCATCCAGAACGAGCTGCAGCGCCAGCCGCGATTCTACGAGGCGACGCGCAATCTCGCCATTCCACCCGAAGTGCAGGCACTCAACACCAAAATCGCCGAGCTGGAGATTCAGCGGAGCGGCTTGCTGCAGGAGTTCCAGCCAAACGCGCCCGAAGTGAAGATTCTGGAGGAGCAAATCGCACAAGCCAAACGCGAGCGCGAGCAAATCCTCGCCCGCGCGGTAGACCAGCAGTTTCTGACCCTCGCCAAGCAAGAGGCGGTCAACCCCGTCTACCAAGAGCTACTCAAAGGGCTGCTGGAGGCGCGAAGCAACCTGCAGGCGACCGAAGCCACGCGCGCCGTGCTGCAGCGCCAGCAGGCACAGTTTGAGCAACTGTTCCGCCAGACGCCCGACACGATGGCGGAATACGCCGACCTGAAGCGTCAGTACGAAGCCGCGCTCACGGTTTGGACGGAGAAGGTGCGCGCCTACGAGCAGGCGCGCGCGCAACAACTGATTGGCAAGCTTTCCCCGATTCTGCTGCAGCCGCCTGCGTTGCCCGATCGCCCTGTGTTCCCGCGCCCTGTGCTGTCGACGGGGCTGGGCATCGTGCTGGGGCTGATGCTGGGCATATTTTTGGCGCTGGGAGCAGCGTTCCGCACCCGCACGCTTGTCGACCGCTGGGAGGTGGAACGGCTGCTGGGCGTACCTGTGCTGCTGGAGGCGCGCGGCGCGCTCTCGCCTGCGCAAGTGCAACTGCTGGGCTGGCAGCTGCGTGCGCTGGGCGGCGGCGAAGTGTGGCGCTCCGCTGCCGTGATGCCCCTCGCGGCGCACGCCAAGCCCCTCGCCCAACAAATTGCGGGCGCGTTCCAGCATGCCACCGTCCACGAGACCGAAGCGAACCTGCCCGCCGTGCCGTCCACCAACGGCGCGCTGACCTTGCTGACCGCCTCGCCCGACGCGCCTGCGGTGCTCGACGCCGAGCGACTGATTCTTATCGCGCCGAAAGGTTACACCCTCGACGATGCCACCCACCGCATGCTGCAGCAGACCGGCGACCGATTGGTGGGCGTTATTCTGATCGAGGAGGGACGCGCATGAGAGCCATCTGGGGCATGCTGTTCGCGTTCCTTGCGGCGACGCTTGTCGCCCAGCCCGCCGACTACACGCTGGACACAGGCGATGTAATCAGCGTCGTGGTGCTGCGCCACGAGCAGTTCAGCGGCGAATACACTGTGCCGCCTGACGGGCATGTGGTGTTTCCTGGCGTGGGGAGCCTTCAGGTGCGCGGGCTGACCCTGCAGCGGCTTGCCGACACGCTGCGCGAGCGGCTAAGCCAACGATTGCGCAACCCCGAAGTGTTTGTCTCGCTCAAGCAGGCGCGCCCCCAACTGGTGTTCGTGGAGGGGCAACTGAACCGTCCAGGCGCATACCCCATCCAACCTGGCTGGCGCGTGGCAGACGCGATTGCCGCAGCGGAAGGCTTGAAAATCCTCCCTGAACGCACGGTAGCAACCCTCATTCGCGGCGAGCAGACGATGCCCATCGATCTGCCCGCTATCTTGCATCGAGGCGACCAGCGCACGAACTACCCTTTACAACCTGGCGACCTGCTCAGCGTGCAGCAGAAACCCGCCATCCGCGTCGCCATTCTCGGCGAGGTGAAACGCCCCGGCAACTACGACTTGGACGCCGACTCGCGTGTGATGCAGGCAATCGCGCAAGCCGAAGGAGTCACGGAGTTCGCTGCCCTCAAACGCGCGTTTATCGATCGGCGAGGAATAATCATTCCCTTTGACCTGTACCGAGCAAGTGTGCAAGGTGATACCCGCGAGAGCAATAACCCACCTTTGCAGGACGGCGATGTGATTGTGGTGCCCCAGAACCTACAGCGGTACGCGATTGTGGGGCAAGTGGCGCGTCCAGGCTACTACCCCATCCCCGAAGGCAAGCCGTTCCTTTTGTCGGACGCTATCGCACAGGCAGGCGGGATGACGCCCCGCGCGATTACCTCTACTGTGACCGTCCTGCGCATGGAAGGCGACAACTTCAAACGCCTGCGCGTGCCCTACCAGCAGTTTCTCAAACGCGGGAAACTGGACGCGAACCCGCCCATCCGCGAGGGCGATGTAATCTACCTTGCGGAAGTGAACCGCCTCGAGTTGGGGCAGATTCTAACGGCAGTCTCAATCCTCAACATTGCCGATCGGTTGGGCTGGGTGCGGTAAAATTACGCCATGCAGTTCCAGTCGCTGGGGGTATTGCTGTGGTTTCTGCCCGTCGCAGGGTTTATCATCCTGCTGTACCTGTTGAAGGTGCGGCGGCGCGAGGTGCGCGTGCCCGCCAAGTTCCTGTTCCCTGCCATCACGACCGATGTGCGGGCGAACGCGCTGTTCCAGCGGCTGCGCCCGAACCTGCTGCTGTTCCTGCAACTGCTGGCGGCGCTGCTGCTGCTGACCGCCCTCGCCCGCCCGATGATCCAAGCCAAAGGGCTGCCGGGGCAGTCCGTAATCGTGGTGGACACCTCCGCCAGCATGCAAGCGACCGATGTCGCCCCCTCGCGCCTGGAAGCCGCCAAAAACCGCCTGCGCCGCTTCGTGCAGGAACTCAACCCCGGCGAGCAACTGGCAATCATCGAGGCAGGCGCGCAGGTGCGCGTGCTGGCGTCGCTCACCAGCGACAAGCAGAAACTGCTGAACGCCATTAGCCAAATCCAGCCGACCGACACGGCGGGCAACTTGGACGAGGCGCTGCGCCTTGCCGCCGCGCTGGTCGGTAAGTCCGACGAGAGCCGTATCGTGCTGCTTTCCGACGGCGCGTTCCCGCCCGTAAGCGACTTCTCGGCGGGCAGCGCGAAACTGGTGTTCGAATCGCTGGGCGCAAGCAGCGACAACCTCGCCATCACCGCGATGGATGTGCAGGAGCGCACGGGCGGGCTGGAGTGGTTCGTCGGCGTCCGCAACTTCGGCAGCCAGCCCACGAAGGCGATTCTGGAGTTCTACGCGGGCGACAAACTCATCGACGCGCGCCCCATCACTGTCGAGGCGGGGCAGACCATCGGGCAGACGCTGACCGCGCGACAGTTGCCCGAACCGCTGGAGGCGCGCCTGAAGGTGGACGACGCCCTGCCCTCGGACAATCGCGCCTTCCGCGTAGGCGTCGCCCAGAAGCCTGTTCGCGTGCTGCTGGTCGGCGAGGGGAACTTCTTTCTGGAGCGTGCGCTTGCGCTGGAGCCGAATGTGAAGGTGGACAAAGCCCCCAGCGTGCCCGACAGCGAGCGCGGCGAGCGCGTCGGCGGCGGCAACTATGACCTCGTCATCTTCGATCGCACTGCGCCCGTGCCCGTCAAGGCGCGCGCTGTGATGGTCATCAAGGCGCAGGGCGGACCCATCGCCGCGTTGGGGCAGCCCGTGCGCACGCCGCGCATCGTGCTGTGGGAGCGCGAACACCCCTTGATGCGCTATCTGGAACTGGGCAGCCTGCTGATTGACAGCGCGCCGCGCCTCACGCCCGCGCCGTGGGCAAAGACGCTCGCCGAGAGCCAGCAGACGCCGCTGATTGTCGCGGGCGAGCATCAGGGCAGGCGGTGGGTCGGCGTCGGCTGGGATCTGCTGGAATCGGACTTCCCGCTGCAACCCGCGTTCCCGATATTCGTCGCGAACCTGATGCGCTGGGCGGTCGGCGAGCAGGGGAGCGCGACCGACCTGACCGTGCGCACGGGCGTCCCGTTCAGCCTCGCCGTTGACCCCGCCGAGACCGAACTCGCCGTGCGCGACCCCGACGGCAATACCCGCACTTACCCCGTCAACGACGGCGCGGTGGTCATTCCTGGCGTGGAGCGCGCGGGCGTTTACACCATTCAGGGACGCAAGACTGAGATCCGCGTCGCGGCGAACCTGATGCACGCCGACGAGTCGAACATCCAGCCGCGCACCAGCATCCAACTGGGCAACCAGACCGTCGCCGCGCAGAACACGCTGACGACCCTGCGCGACCTATGGAAGCCCATCGCCCTTGCGCTGCTGGCGTTGCTGATGGTCGAATGGTGGGTGTTTGTACGGCGGTCATAACCCCGTAGGGGCAGACCTATGTGTCTGCCCATGCACGCCTCATCAGGTACAATCCTACCCCGATGCCCGTCATCCAGAGTACCATCAACCCGAACGACGAGGAGTTCCGCGCGAACAAGGCGCACTTCGAGGCGCTGTTGCAGCAGTATCGTGAGGCGTTGGCGTGGGCGCAGGCAGGCGGCGGCGCGGACGCCCTCGCTAAGCACCGCGCCCGCAACAAACTCACCGCCCGCGAGCGCATCGACGCGCTGATTGACCCCAACACGCCGTTTCTGGAACTCGCGCCGTTGGCAGCCTATGGCATGTACGGCAACGAGGCGCCCTGTGCGGGCGTGGTCGGCGGCGTCGGCGTCATCCACGGCAAAGAGTGCATGATTATCGCCAACGACGCGACGGTCAAAGGCGGAACCTACTTCCCCATCACGGTCAAAAAGCACCTGCGCGCGCAGGAAATCGCGCTGGAGAACCGCCTGCCGTGCCTGTATCTGGTCGATTCAGGCGGCGCGTACCTGCCGTTGCAGGCGGAGGTGTTCCCCGACCGCGACCACTTCGGGCGCATTTTTTACAATCAGGCGCGCATGTCCGCGCTGGGCATCCCGCAAATCGCGCTGGTGATGGGGTCGTGTACGGCGGGCGGCGCGTATGTGCCTGCGATGAGCGACCAGACAATCATCGTCAAGGGGCAGGGCACGATTTTTCTGGGCGGTCCGCCGTTGGTCAAGGCAGCCACAGGCGAGGTGGTCAGCGCAGAGGAGTTGGGCGGCGCGGATGTGCATACCCGCCTTTCGGGCGTCGCCGACTACTTCGCCGAGAACGACCTGCACGCCATCCAAATCGCCCGCGAGATTGTGGCGCACCTGAACCTGACCAAGCATCTGCCCGCCGACCTGCAGCCCCCTGAAGAGCCGCGCTACGACCCCGCCGAGATCTACGGCATCTTGCCGCGCGACCTGCGCCAACCGTTCGAAGTGCGCGAGGTGATTGCCCGCATCGTGGACGGCAGCCGCTTCCTGGAGTTCAAGGCGCGGTTCGGGCAGACGCTGGTGTGCGGCTTCGCGCACATTCACGGCTTCCCCGTCGGCATCGTCGCCAACAACGGCATCCTGTTTTCGGAGAGCGCGCAGAAGGGGGCGCATTTTATCGAACTGTGCTGCCAGCGGCGCATCCCGTTGGTGTTTCTGCAGAACATCACAGGCTTTATGGTGGGCAAAAAGTACGAGAACGAGGGCATCGCCAAGCACGGCGCGAAGATGGTGACGGCGGTCGCCAACGCCGAAGTGCCCAAGTTCACCGTGATTATCGGCGGCTCGTATGGCGCGGGCAACTACGCCATGTGTGGGCGCGCCTACCAACCCCGCTGGCTGTGGATGTACCCCAACGCGCGCATCTCGGTGATGGGCGGCGAGCAGGCGGCGAATGTGCTGCTGACCGTCAAATTAGACCAACTCGCCGCGAAGGGACAGACGATGAGCGAGGCGGAGCAAGCCGCCTTCAAGCAGCCGATTCTGGACAAGTACGCCGAAGAGAGCAGCGCGTTCTACAGCACAGCGCGCCTGTGGGACGACGGGATTATCGATCCTGTGGACACGCGCACGGTACTGGCGTTGGCGCTGTCCGCCGCCTACAACGCGCCCATCCCCGACACCAAGTTCGGCGTGTTTCGGATGTGAGCGCGGGGGCAGATCGTTTTTACAGGTTTCACCGCGAAACCCGTACATCTCCCAGCAAAAAGAGCAACCTCTGGCGCGATACTTGCTACTAAGTGGGTGGAACGCGCACGGTGCGTTCCATATTCTGCTTGGGAGGTCAAGAGTGATGCGTATGGGTAAGCTTTTGCGGGTAGCAACGATTTCAGCGGTCGCCGTGAGCGCGCTTAGCGCCGTGAACGCGCAGCCGAACCTAATGCTGTTGGCGCCAGACCCCAGCTTCGAGACGACCATTTCGGGCAACACTTGGGGCTCGAACCCGACCACATGGTTTGCGGGTCAGTTCTTCGGGGGCGGCGCGTGGGAAGTGGTCTCGGGAAGCATCGACATCGCGAACCAGCCCGGCGTAGCCCCCAACGGCGACCAGTTCATCGACCTGAACGGGAACGAGCCAGGCGCAATTCGACAACTGATGAACCTCAACGCGGGCGTCTACAGCCTCCAGTTCTAGATGGGCGCGTACCTTGCCGACCCGAATCATAACACCAGCGTCGTGCCTGTCGGCGAGCAGGTCGGCATGTGGGTGCAGGTGACCGACACCTCCAATAATCTGATTTGGCAGCAGCAGGCTGTCTGGACTTACGACGGAACGAACAACGGCGCGTTTGACCTGTTCACCTACAACGGCATCAACATCCCGACATCGGGACAGTATTACCTGTATTTTGTGAGCAACTACGCGGGCAATCCGGGCGCGAACATTCCCAACTACTTCGGTCCGCGCTTGGACGCCGTGCCTGAGCCTGCGAGCATGCTGACGTTGGGCGCGGGTCTGGTGGGTATGTTGGCGCTGCGCCGTCGGCAGGCGCGCGGATAGTCGCCAAACGACACATTTCTACTTCACAGCCCCTCTCCTGCGCAACGGGAGGGGGGCTGTGGTCGCATTTGCCCGCGCCTGCGTTAGTTACGGATCGTTTAATAACGCGCCCGCTTATTAAACGAAACCGCCGAATCGTTTAATAAGCCCTCGCCTACCCGCTGGATATGGACAACGGCATGTGGAACCGCGCCGATTCGTAGCCCGTGATTGCGACGGCGGCGGCGCGGTAGCCGTCCTCGCCTGTCGCCAGCGTCGTCGGCGCCTCGCCCGCGACCACACGCACAAACTCGTCAATCATCAGGTAGTCAATGTTGTCGCCCCAGAACGCCTGCCGAATGCGATCCACGCGGTCGTCGTAATGCACCAAGTGCTGCGCGAACATGTCCATCTCGATGATGCCCCGCGTGCCGACTGCCGCGAGCGTCACATCGCCCCAGGTGGGGAAGGTCTTCGGGCGCGACCAGCTCGAATCGAGCGTGGCGAACACGCCGTTCTCCAAGGTGAGCGTGAGCATCGCGGTGTCGTCGTACCTCCCGTGGAACATGTTGTTGCCCGTCTCGGCGTACACTTCGACGATTTCCTGCCCTGTCAGCACGCGGATGAGGTCGGCGACATGCACGGTGTGATCCATCATCGCGCCGCCGCCCGCCAGTTCGGGGTCGTTGAACCAGCCGCCGGGATTGGAGCCGCGATTCGTGCCGCGCAGCGCGAGCAGTTCGCCGATGGCGCCCGCCTGCACCATCTGACGCATCTGCTGGAACACAGGGCTGAATCGGCACGGGAAGGCAGTGAACAGGTGGACGCCCGCGCCTTGCGCCGCCGCGAGCATCGCCTTGCCGTCTTCGAGGCGGGTCATCAGCGGCTTCTCGCAGAGGATATGCTTGCCCGCTGCCGCCGCCATCTGCGCCAACTGCGCATGCTTGGCGTTCTCCGAGCAGATAATCACCGCCTGCACCTCGGACGCCAAGAGCGCCTCGTAGCTGCTGAACGCCTGCGTCTCGAACTGGTGCGCTTTGGCTTTCGCGCGTGTGGCGTCGTGGTCGGCGATTCCGACCAACTCCGCCTGCGGGTGCTGTTTGAGGCAGAGCGCGTAGCTGTCCGCGTGCAGGTGCGCGAAACTCATAATGCCGACTTTGACCGTCATAGCGTGACTTCCCTCCCAGTTTGCGCGGATTCGATGGCGGCGAGCGCGAGCCGCACGGCGTTGTAGCCGTCGTCGACGGTGATTTCGGGCGTCTGCCCCGCCTGCACGCACTCCACGAAGTGGCGCAGTTCCAGATAGTACGGGTTGTGGACGGCGGGGCTTTCGGGAACCTGCACGCCGCCTGCGCCGCCCTCCGCGCGGGCAGCCACCTGCAGGGCGACTTGGCGCGTGGAGTCGTACTCCAGCATTCCCGCGTCGCCGCACACCTCGAAGTTCACCTTGAAGCCGCCCGGATCGCACCACGCGCCCTCGATATGCCCGACCGCGCCGTTTTTGAACTTCAGCGTGACGAGCGTGTAGTCCAAGTGTTGCAGGTTGCGGAAGGTGAGCGCTTTGGCGTACACGCGCTCGACCGCGCCGAGCGTCCAGAGCATCCAGTCGAAGTCGTGGATGATGAGGTCTAAGATGACGCCGCCGCTTTTCTCGAAGTCGGCGTACCAGTCGCTTTTGGTGCGGGGGAAGTCGCCGCCGCGTCGCATGCGCACTGCCGCCACCGCGCCAATCACGCCGTTGCGGATGAGTTGGTGCGCCGTGCGGTATTCGGGGAAGAAGCGCAGCACATGCGCGGGCATAAAGAGCGTGTTGTGCGTCTTGACCGCCTCCACGATGCGCTGGCAGTCTTCCAGCGTGCGGGCGAGCGGCTTCTCGCACACCACCGCCTTGCCCGCCTCAATCGCAGGCAGTGCGTACTCCGCGTGCCGATAGGTCGGCGTGCAGATGTCGATGAGGTCGCACGCTGCCAGCAGCGCGTTTAGGTCGCCCGCGACGGGGACGCCGTATTCCTGCGCAAACGCCGCCGCGCGGTCAGCGTGGTGGTCGTACACCGCCGCGACCGCCACATCGGGCATTTGGCGATAGGCGTCCATATGCTGGCGTCCCATTGTGCCCAGTCCGATAATGCCTACTTTCACCATCGCGCCCTGTCGATTCGCCGTTGCCTGCGCAATTCCTGCTCTCCAGAAATCGCTTGTCCACGCCACAATTACCCGTATGAGTCAGGGCGAAGTGCTGGAGTTGGCGCGTCAGGCGATGCTGGTCGGCTTGCAGGCGGCGATGCCCGTGCTGCTTGCCGCGCTGATTGTGGGGCTGATGGTAAGCGTGTTCCAAGCCGTCACGCAGATTCAGGAGATGACGCTGCAGTTTATTCCGAAGATGATTGCTGTCGGGCTGGTGGTGCTGTTTGCGGGCGGCTGGATGCTGACCCAGGTGGTGGAGTTCACCGTGCGCGTGTTTACGAATCTCCCGCCGCGATGAGTCTGGATACGGAGTGGTTCTGGGCGTTTCTGGCAGCGTTTGTGCGGGCGTCGGGCGTGGCGTTGGTTGCGCCTGTGTTCGGCAGTCGGCTCGTGCCCGCGCCGATACGGGTGGGGCTGTCGGCGGTGCTGGCGCTTGCGCTTGCGCCGCTGATTCAGCCCTACACGGGCGCGCCGCCAACGGAGTGGGTTCCGCTGATGGTGCGCTTGGTGGGCGAGGCGGTGATTGGGCTGGCGCTGGGGTACGGGGTGAGCCTGATTATCGGCGCGGCGGTGATGGCGGGCGAGGTGCTGGACACGATGATGGGCTTCAACCTGATGCAGGTGCTGAACCCTGTGTCATCGTTCCCGACCACGCTGCTGGCGCAGTTCCACTATATGCTGGCGATGACGCTGTTCGCGCTGGTGAACGGGCACTACTGGCTGCTGCTGGCGTTGGCGCGGAGTTTCGAGACGCAGGCGGGCTTGGGCAACCTGAGCGCGTGGTCGGACGCCAGCCTTGCGACGGCGACGCAGTTGGGGGGTGAGGTGCTGCTGCTGTGCGTGCAGATTGCCGCGCCTGCGGGGGGCGTGCTGCTGGTGGTGGACGCGGCGATGGCGGCGGTCTCACGCGCCGTGCCGCAAATCCCCGTGTGGCTGATTGGCATGCCCGCCAAAATCGCCGTCGGCGTGATTGCGCTGGGCGCGAGTCTGCCCGCGCTGGTGGGCGTCAGCACACGCATGACCGACTTGTCGGTGCGCTACTTGGAGAATATCCTGCGCCTGTTGGGGGTGTAAGCAGCAGGAAAACACGCGGCTATACCGAATCGTACCTCTATCTGGGGGCTACCGATGGAAAACGGCAAGCAAGCGGCGGAGTGGTTCCGCCAGACCTACGATGCGCTGAAGACGCAAGTCGGGCGCGTGGTGGTCGGTCAAGAGGAGGTCGTCGAGAACGCGCTGGTCGCCGTGTGCGCGGGTGGGCACGCGCTGCTGGAGGGCGTGCCAGGGCTGGGCAAGACGCTGCTCGTGCGCACGATTGCGCAGGCGCTGCACTTAGAATTCGCCCGCATCCAGTTCACGCCCGACCTGATGCCCGCCGACATCACGGGCACGAATATCCTTGTGGAGAGCGAGGGGGGCGCACGCGCCTTCGCCTTCCGCCCTGGACCCGTGTTCACCAACATCCTGCTGGCGGACGAGATTAACCGCGCCACGCCCAAAACACAATCCGCGCTGCTGGAAGCGATGCAGGAGCAGGCGGTCACCGTCGCAGGCAAGCGCTACCCGATTGAGCCGCCCTTCTGGGTGCTGGCGACCCAAAACCCCATCGAGCAGGAGGGTACCTACCCGCTGCCCGAAGCGCAGTTAGACCGCTTCTTCTTCAAAATCCTGGTCGGCTACCCGACGCTGGACGAGTTGCGCGAGATTGTTGACCGCACGACGGGCGCGGAGACGCCGCAGCCCGAAGTGGCAGCGGATAAGGAGACGCTGCTGCGCATGCAACGCTTGGTGCGCGAGGTGCCGATTGCCCGTCCTGTGCAGGAGTTTGCGCTCAAACTCATCGTAGCGACGCACCCAGGCTCACAGTACGCGCCGCCAGAGGTGAACAAGTATGTGCGCTACGGCTCCAGCCCGCGCGGGGCGCAGACGCTGATTCTGGCGAGCAAGGTGTTCGGGCTGCTGGATGGTCGCTACAATGTGGCGCGTGAGGATGTGCAGCGCGCGCTCAAACCCGCCCTGCGCCACCGCATCTTGCTAAACTTCGAGGCGGAAGCGGACGGCGTCACGCCCGACCAGGTGCTGGAAACGATCTGGAACCATGTCGCCCGCACGGAAGGCGAGCCGCTGAAGGTGTAGACCAATCGCGCGTCCAAAGTTGATTAATTCCCCCCTCCTTTAGGTTCCCCCCGCTTCGCGAGGGGAACCAAGCCGCGCGCCCGTTCGGTTCCCCCTGCCCGCAGGGGGAACCTTAAGGAGGGGGTCATCAACTGCCGTTTTTTTGCTGGCTCGGCGATTGGTATCAGTTCGTGTCTGCCTTTTCGGGCTTGCCCTGAAGCTTGGAGACCTCTTCCGCTTTCTTGGCGTAGGTCTCAGGCTCCTTCAGGAACTTGCTCTTGCAGCTGTTGCAGCAGGTGTAGTAGACCTTGCCGTTGTAGACGAAGCGCACGGCGGTGGCTTCGTCCAGCTCCTCGCCTGACACGGGGCAGATGAGCTTATCGGCGGGCGCAGCGGCGCGCTCGGTCGGCTGGGGCTGCGCCTCCTTCTTGTCGCTGCAGCAGCTGCCGCTTGCTTTCGCCGCGTCGGTGGTGCTGCAACAGGCAGCGGTCTTCGCCTCGCCGCTGCAGCACGCCTCGCCTTCCTTCTTGGCGGGAGCGTTGCTCACAGTGCGCACATTCGCCGCTTGCTGGATATACTTCTGGGGGTTCTTCTTGAACTCCGCGAGGCAGTTCTGGCAGTTGAAGTAGTAGGTCTTGCCGCGATAGGTGTATTTGGGCGCCTTCTTGGTGTCAGTGATGACCTTGCCCGAAACAGGGCAGCGCACTTCCTGTTTGGCAGCGGTGCGCTTGGCGGTCTGCGCCTTCTGCGTCGTCTGCTTCTGAGTGTTCGACTTGTTCGACTGCACAAACGCGATGGAGCTGATGGTGAAGCTCATCGCGAACACAGCGAGTGCTAATCCGAAGTTTCGCATAGTGAAATAACCTCCACACTTATTATACCCCGCCCTGCCTGCTTACGCAAGGGTATAATTGGTATCGCGCGCCCAGGTGGCGGAACGGTAGACGCGGGGGACTTAAAATCCTCTGGGGCAACCCGTGCGGGTTCGAATCCCGCCCTGGGCACTCAATCTGAACCCACCCTCTCTCGGTTGCGTGCCATTCCCTGCATAGGCAACGCCTCTCAGCATGCCCCAGAGGATTTTAAGTCCCCTGCGCTTTGAGGTGAATCGACGGCGGCTGGATGTAGAGCGGGGTGAGCGCAAAGGGATGCATCGTTTCGCCTGCCAGCCAGCGTCGCCAGCCAACCTGCGCAACGCCCTCCACAGGCGGGGCATCGAGGACGCGCCAGCGTAGGCGGGGCAGGTGCAGAGCGAGCCATTCCCGCGCGTGCGCCGCGCCGACGGCTTGCAGGGCTTCACCTTCAGATGCATGGACAGCCCCCCCTCCTGCAGATTCTCCGCGCACACAGGGGGAACCACTATTATGCGCCAGCCATCCGCCGAGCATCTCGCGCACGACGAACGCGGGCTCGCCCAGCGGTTGGGGCAGCCCATCGTCAGTGGGCAGCAGCCACTGCAGGTAGAGCGCGTCGCGTCGGGCAGGCAAGGCGACCAGCGTCGGCGCGCCTGCGGGCATCTGCGCGGCGCACGCCTCGAACGCGCTCACGGCGACCAGCGGCTTGCCCAGCGCGTGCGCCCAGCTCTTGGCGAGCATCGCGCCGATTTTCAGCCCCGTGAACGCGCCCGGACCGACATCCACCGCGAAAGCGTCCACCTGCGCCAACGCCAAGCCGCGTCGCCCCAGCAGCCACTCCGCCGCGTGCAACAGGCTGCCCGACAGGTTCAGCCCGTGCGCCAAGCGCGCCGCGCCTGCCAACCCGCCGTCCTGCGCCAGCGCGACGCCACACACCGCGCCCGTCGCCTCAATCGCCAGTAGGTATGCCATCTGCAGGATATTAAACCCCAGCCGCGATTAGGTATACTTATTGTGTATCCAGCCGAGCATTTGGCAGGGAGGCATACGAAATCTATGGCGGTCAAGCGGAAAACAGGCAAGTCGGAGACGCCCGCGCCCATCAGCGAACCTATCGAGACCAGCGGCGTAGAGGTCATCGGCGAAGCGACCAACGGTTTGAGCAGCGCGGTTGAAGGCGAGTATACCGCTGAGCAGCTCACAGTCCTCAAGGGCTTAGAGGCGGTGCGCCGTCGCCCCGCGATGTATATCGGCGACACGGGCATGCGCGGACTGCACCACCTGTTCGTCGAGGTGCTGGACAACTCCGTCGATGAGGCGCTTGCAGGGCACTGCGACCAGATCGATGTGATTCTGCACGCCGACCAGAGTGTGTCGGTGATTGACAACGGGCGCGGCATCCCTGTGGACATCCACCCCGAAGAGGGGCGTCCGGGCGTGGAGGTGGTGATGACCACGCTGCACGCGGGCGGCAAGTTCGGCGGCGGGGGCTACCGCGTGTCGGGCGGGCTGCACGGCGTCGGCGTGTCGGTCGTGAACGCGCTCTCGGAGTGGCTGGAGGTCTCTGTCGCCCGCGACGGCTACCTGCACTACCAGAAGTACGAACGCGGGACGCCCGTCGCCCCGCTCAAGCGGCTCAAGCCGACCAACAAGCGCGGCACGACCGTGCGCTTCCTCGCAGACCGCGACATCTTCGGCGACTACCGCTACGACCCGAACATCTTCATCAAGCGACTGCGCGAGCTGGCGTACCTCAACCCCAATGTCACCTTCACCTTCACCGACGAACTGAACGGAAAGCCGAAGCAGACCTTCAAGTTCAGCAAGGGCATCGCGCAGCTGGTGGATGCGCTCAACGAGAACAAAGACCCCATCCACAAGGTGGTCTACTTCCGCAACGCCCGCGAGGAGACCGAAGTGGAGGTCGCCCTGCAGTACCACACGGGCTACCAAGAGACGCTGCTCTCCTACGCGAACAATATCCACACAGTGGAGGGCGGCACGCACCTGTCGGGCTTCAAGACCGCCCTCACGCGCGTGATTAACCAGTACGCCCGCAAAGCGGGGCTGCTCAAGGACAAAGACCAGAACTTCACGGGCGACGATGTGCTGGAGGGCTTGACCGCCGTAATCGCCGTCAAGCTGCTGCACCCGCAGTTTGAGGGGCAGACCAAGACGAAGTTGGGCAACTTGGAGGTGCAGGGGCTGGTGAACTCCATCGTCGGGGAGGCGTTCAGCGAGTATCTGGATCGCAACCCGTCGGTGGCGCGTAAGATTATCGAGAAGGCGCTGACGGCGCAGCGCGCCCGTGAGGCGGCGCGACGCGCTGCGGAGTTGGTCAAACGCCAGAGCGCGCTGGACAGCGGCTCACTGCCTGGCAAGCTCGCCGACTGCACCGAACGCGACCCCAGCAAGTGCGAGCTGTTCCTCGTGGAGGGCGATTCGGCGGGCGGCTCCGCCAAAATGGGACGCGACCGCCGATTCCAAGCCGTGCTGCCCCTGCGCGGCAAAATCCTCAATGTCGAGAAGGCACGCCTCGACAAAGCGCTGGAAAACGAGGAGATCCGCGCGCTGATTACCGCGCTCGGCACAGGCATCAGCGTCGACACGAACGGGAGCGCGAGCAGCGGCGAGTCAGACAGCCGATTCGACATCTCCAAGCTGCGCTACCACCGCATCGTGATTATGTGCGACGCCGATGTGGACGGCGAGCATATCCGCACGCTGCTGCTGACCTTCTTCTTCCGCTACATGCGCCCGCTGATTGAGAACGGGCATGTCTACATCGCCCAGCCGCCGCTGTTCCGCATCCGCGCAGGCAAGGACGAGCAATACTACGCCAAAGACGAGCAGGAGCTGGAGGACATCCTCAAGAAAATCAAGCGCAAGAATGTGCAGGTCACGCGCTTCAAGGGTCTGGGCGAGATGAACGCCGACGACCTCGCCGATACGACCATGAACCCCGAACGGCGCGTGATTGTGCAGGTGCAGCTCGATGACGCGATGGAGGCGGAGCGTATTTTCAGCGTGCTGATGGGCGACAAGGTGGAGCCGCGCCGACGCTTCATCGAGGAACACGCCAAAGAGACGACCGACATCGATTGGCACTGCTGAGCGGCAGGAGTCGCCCCCTGTGCGCCGAAGTATCGACGCGGAGACGACGATGCGAATCCTCTGGGCTGTGGCACTGTGGTGCTTGGCGCTGACCTACGGCGCGCTGGACGCGCAGGACACAAGGCGCGTGCAGGTCATCAAGCTCTTCAACGGGCGCGACCTGACGGGCTGGAAGGCGTACCTCGCTGACCCGAACGCGAAGATGGAGGATGTGTGGCGCGTGGAGGACGGTATCCTCATCTGCAAGGGCGAGCCGCTGGGCTATATCTACACCGAGCGGGACTTCAAAAACTACATCCTGAAGGTGGAGTGGCGGTGGGCGCCCGACAAAAAGCCAGGCAACAGCGGTGTGCTGTTGCGCGTGCACGGCGAACACAAAATCTGGCCCCGCTCGGTGGAGGCGCAACTGCTGCACACCAACGCGGGCGACTTCTGGCTGATTGACGGCGCGCCCCTGCAGACCGACCCCGAATATGTCGACAAAAACGCCGAGCGCCACCGCTGGCGCAAAAAGAGCATGGAGAAGCCCGCGCCCGAGTGGAACCAGTACGAAATCATCGTCTACAACGATCAGGTCATCCTGAAGGTGAACGGCGAGGTGGTCAACGAGGGCACGGGCGCGGAGGTACTGGCGGGCAAAATCGCCCTCCAGTCCGAGGGCGGCGAGATTCACTTCCGCAGGGTGGAGTTGATCGAACTGCCGTGAGGGGCGACTTCTTTGCCCTCACCCCCTGTGTCCCCCTCTCCCGCGGGGCGGGAGAGGGGGAACGCGCGGCTCCCCTCGCCCACAGGTGGGAGAGGGATTGTGGAGTGCGGAAGCGGAGCTTCCGCCCGATGCTGAAGCTGCGCTTCAGCACTCCAAACGGCTTGGCGCGCGGTACCCCTCGCCCACAGCGTGGGAGAGGGGCTGGGGGTGAGGGCTTCAGCGCCGCTGCGCCAAGCCGTTGAGACTACTATAAGGCAGGCTACGGTTGCTGGGGCGCATCGAGTAGGGCGGTAATCGCCCGCTTGATTGCCGCAACATCTGCCCCGACCACGAACTCGCGCACGACGCCCTCGCGGTCGATAATGAAGGTCGTGGGCACGCCGCTCACTCTGTACATCTCGGCGACCTTATTCTCGGCGTCCACCAGCACGGGGAAGGTGAGCTTGAATTCACGGGCGAACTCTTCGGCGCGTTTCGTGGGGTTGTCATGCGCCCAAGTCGCTACGCCCAGCACGACCACATCGCGCGCCTTGTAGGCTTGCCAGAGGCCTTTCTCCAGCTCGGGTGCCTCTTTGCGACACGGACCGCACCAGTGCGCGAAGAAATTCAGCACAATGATTTTGCCCTTGCAGTCGGCAAGGCGCACCTCCTTCCCTTGCAGGTCTTTCAGCGCGAATTCGGGCGCAGGTTGCCCCTTCAGCGCGTTCGTCACGCCCGCAATGTCAGGTGCCTTGAACTCCGAGACAATCTCGTAGCCTTGAGGCGGCTTGTAGGCGAAAGCGGTCGGTTGGAGGCGCGGGTTCAGCTCTTGGCGCGTGTACCGTTCCGTGATGCGCATCATGAGTTGCAACCTGCCCTCCGAGACGTTCATAACTACCTGCGACTGCCAGATCAGGCGGTCTTGGACGCCGATCCACAAGATTTGGTACGCACTGGCGCGCGTTCCTGCGGGTGTGTCGCCTGCAAACATCAGGGGCGGCTTGATCGGCACGCTAAGCTTGTAGACGGTGCGGTTGCCCAGCGTTTCACGCTTCACCAAGCGCGGCTGCCCCGCAATCTTGCGCCAGTTGCCATGCACCATGAGGTATATGGGGTCTAAGCCCGCCAGCGTGTAGCCCGCCTGTTGCAGATTCTCGTCGGTGTAAACCTCACGCAGGGTTTTGGGCGCAGCTTGCTTCAGGGTCTGCTGGAAGTATGGGCTCTGCATGTATAACTCCTTCCCGTCGCAGAAGATGCCCATCTCGACACTATTCATGCCCAGCTGGTCGTATCGCGCGGTTATGCGGATGTAGTTGGGGCGCATCGCCAGCGCTCGCTGCGTGGTTTTCTGGGTGGAGCGCATCTCGTTGCCCGAACTCCCCATCACGGTCGTCATCTCGGTGTTCACTTCCAAGCGAAGCGATTGGATCTGTGCGTAAACCTTCGTCGTCTGGTCAAGGATCTGGGTCGCCGTTTGCGCGTGTACGCAACACCATCCACCCACGAACACTGTAAGCCACACGATACCGTAGCGTCTCATCGCATACCCTCCGAGCGGTTGTTTGGGCGCGTTCGCCTGGATGCTCGTTCGACGCGCAAAGAGCGATTCCTGCCCTGTAGGGTAAGATTCCGTGCAGTTCGTATGGGGTACGCGCTATGATTGAGGATATTCGCAAGAGCTATGAGTTGAGCGAGCTGACCGAAGCGGCGGCGGGCGATGACCCGCTTGCGCTGTTGCGCCGCTGGCTGGACGACGCGCTGCAGGCGAACCTGATAGAGCCGAATGCGATGTGCTTGGCGACGGTGGACGAGCAGGGCAATCCCGACGCGCGGTTCGTGCTGCTGCGCGGTCTGGACGATTCGGGGCTGGTGTTCTACACGAACGGCAACAGCGCGAAGGGCAGGCAACTAAAGCATCGCCCGTATGCGACGCTGGTGTTCTGGTGGGGCGCGCTGGAGCGACAGATACGGCTGCGCGGGCGCATCGAGCAGGTAAGCGACGCCGAGGCGGACGCTTACTTCGCGCGTCGCCCGCGCGGGCATCAGCTTGCGGCGTGGGTCTCGCCCCAGAGCGAGCCGATTCCCAGCCGTGAGTGGCTGGAGCAGCGCGCCGCTGAGGTGGAGCGCGAGTTCGAAGGGCGCGAAGCGCCCCGCCCGCCCTACTGGACGGGCTACAGGCTCATCCCCGACGCGATCGAGTTCTGGCAGGGGCGTCGCAACCGCCTGCACGATCGGATTCTGTTCACGCGCCAGCCTGACGGTGGGTGGGCGCGGGTGCGACTTGCGCCGTGATTATTCGCCTTCGGGGCGTTCGGGCAGCTCCTCCAGGCTGTTCAGTCCGAAGTAGTGCAGGAACTGGGGGGTGACGCCGTAGAGGGCGGGCTTGCCAGGGGCGTCTTTGCGTCCGACCTCTTGAATCAGCCCGCGGGCAAGCAGTTGGCGCACGGTGTGGCTGCTGTCTACGCCGCGCAGGGCGTCGATCTGCGCTTGGGTGACAGGCTGTTCGTAGGCGATAATGGCGAGCGTCTCCAGCGCGGCGCGGGAGAGCCGTTTCTGCGGCGGGTTCAGCAGGCGGGCGATGTAGAAGGCGTATTCGGGCTTTGTGGCGAGTTGGTAGCCGCCCGCGAGCGCGACGAGTTGAATTGCGCCGCGCTCCGCGAGTTCCTCCTGCAACGCACGCAGGGCAGCCTCTACCGCTTCGGCGGGTTCGCCCGTCGCCTCGCACAGCGTCTGCACGCTCAGCGGCGCATCCGCCACGAACAGCAGCGCGTGCAGCACATCCTTCAGGTCTGGCTCTGGCATCACAGGGCGTATACGCCGCGCAGAGGGGCTTTCCTGCTTGCGCGGGGTATACTGCAGGCGGTGAGGACGATGCCTACAGCGACGGCGCGCCCCCGACGCAAACGGCTTACGGAGCGCGAACTGCTCCAGATGCCCAGCGACGGACGCAAGTACGAACTGGTGAACGGGCGGCTGCAGATTGTGCCCACAGGCGCACGACACGGCGAGATTGTGAGCAACCTGATTGGGCGATTGCACACCGCGAAGACGCCGACGGTCGCGCTCTACAGCGAGGCGGTCGGGTTCCGCATGCGCAACGGGAACATCCGCAGCCCCGACGCCTCCGTAATGCGTCGCGAGCGACTGCCCGACGGCGTCTCGCCTGACGAGTTCGTGGACGGCGCGCCCGACCTTGCTGTGGAGGTCGTCTTGCCGTCCGAACGCGCCGCCGAACCGCTGCAAAAGGTCGCGGAATACTTCGAGTCGGGGGCGCAGGAGGTGTGGCTGCTGCTGCCCGACCGCCGACAGGTGTACCGCTACCGCACGCCGCTGGAGGTGCAGTCGCTCGAAGCCGAAGACACGCTCACAGGCGGCGACCTGCTGCCCGAGTTTCGCGTGCGCGTGGGTGAGTTGTTCGAGTAGGGTTTATTCGCGCTGGGCGACGGCGACAAGGCTCACCCCGAACGGCAATCGGCGGCGCAGCAGGTAGCGCGTCTCCCAGTCCTGCAGGCGGATGAGCGCGCGGTTCAGCCAGCGGGGGAGGGGCATCACGGTCGCGGCGGGCGCGCCAGGGCGCAGCCGATCGAGCCAGCGCATCAGCGCAATCGCGGGCAGCAGCGCGCCGAGCGCATACGAGAGTCGCTGCACCCGAAAGCCCGCTTCGCACAGCCGCGCCTGCAACATGCGCGCCGTGTAGCGACGATAGTGCGCCAACGCGACATCGTGCTTGCTCCACAGCCACGAGTAGGCGGGTACGCTCACAACCAGGTAGCCGCCCGCCTGCAGCACGCGATGCAACTCGCGCAGTGCGGGGCGCTCGTCGGGCAGGTGTTCCAGCACATCGAGCGCGAAGGCGACCTGAAAGCACGCGCTGGCGAATGGCAACGCCTCCAGCCGCGCCTGCACGACCGTCAGCGCGCCCCGCTGGCGCGTGAGGCAAAGCGCCTCGTGTGCCACATCCACCCCGACGGCGACGCCCTGCGCGTGCAACTCGCGCAGCAGCGCGCCCGTACCGCAGCCCGCGTCCAGCATCCGCCCTGTGACTTCTGGCAGGTGCGCCTGCAGCAACGCCTGCGCCAGCCGCCGACGCGCCACAAACCACCAGTAGTCCCCCTCCCACTGGAACATCCGCTGGTACTCTTGGGGTTGCATCGTTAGCCGTAGCGTTCCGCCGCCTCGACGGTGTTGTGCAGCAGCATCGCGACGGTCATCGGTCCGACCCCGCCGGGCACGGGCGTAATCGCGGAAGCGACCTGCGCGGCGGAGTCGAACGCCACATCGCCCACATCGCCCGTGCGCCCCTCCACGCGGTTGTAGCCCGCGTCGATGACGATTGCGCCAGGCTTGAGCATCTCGCCCGTGATGAACTCGGGCTTGCCGACCGCCGCGACGAGGATGTCCGCTTGGCGCGTGAGGCTCGCCAAATCGCGCGTGCGCGAGTGGCACACCGTCACGGTAGCGTTGCGATTGAGCAGCATCAGCGCCATCGGCTTGCCCAGAATCACGCTGCGCCCGACCACGACGGCGTGCTTGCCCTCAATCGGCAGCGCGTAGGCGTCCAGCAGGCGGATGATGCCCAGCGGGGTACACGCGCCGAACGCAGGCTCGCCTGCGACCAGTGCGCCCAGCGAGTAAGGCGTGATGCCGTCCACATCCTTGCGCGGGTCTAACCGTCGCAGCAGCGCAGGTTCGTCCAGCGGCGCGGGCACAGGGTGCTGAATCAACACCCCGTGCACGCTGGCGTCGGCGTTCCAAGCGTCCAGTTGCGCGTCCAGTTCCGCCTGCGCGACGCTTGCGGGGAAGTGGCGCACGATGGAGCGGATGCCGACCGATTCGCACGCTTTCGCTTTGGTGCGCACATAGGTGTGCGAGGCGGGGTCGTCGCCGACAAGCATCACGGCGAGGCAGGGGGTAATGCCGCGTGCGTGCAGGGCGGCGACGCGTGCCTTGAGCGACTCGCGGATCTGCTGTGCGACGCGCTTGCCGTCCAGCAGCAGCGCGTTCGTGTTCGGCACATAGGTGCGCGGCAGGCTCTCCATCGCGCGGGATTATACCTGCGGGCGCGCGATGCGCTTGCCAAGGCGCGTCGTCAGTTCGTGCGGGGTGGTCTCCAGCAGGCGGGCGAGCGTTTCGACGCGCACGGACGCCGCGCCGTCCTGCCCAATCAGCGTCGCCACATCGCCGACCCGCACTTCGGGCAGGTCGGTCGCGTCCACCATCAACATATCCATGCACACGCGCCCAATTTGGGGCACGAGTTTGCCACGCAGGGCAATTGGGGCGCGGTTCGTTAGCCCGATGGGGTAGCCGTCGGCATAGCCGACGCTGAGCGTGGCGACGCGCGTCGGGCGTGCAGCGCGGAACCGCGCGCCGTAGCTGACGCTCTGCCCCTTCGGGATAGTGCGCACGGAAATCACCCGTGCGCGCCAGCGCAACACGGGACGCAGCTGGGCGCACAGCGGGTGTGACTCCAGCCCCGTCGGCGCAATGCCGTACAGCAGCAATCCGCAGCGCACGGCGTCCAGCAGGCTGTCAGGCGCGGTGAGCAGTCCTGCGCTGGCGGCGGCGTGCAACGGCGTTTCGGGGAAGCCGCCCGCCCGCAGACGGCGCACCCCTTCCAGAAACAGGCGCAACTGCTCCGCCGTGAAGTCGGGGTCGCTGCCCGCGCAGGCGAAGTGAGTGAAGACGCTTTGCCATGCGAGGGGAGCGTTTGAGTTAACCCCCCCCCTTGAGGTTCCCCCCGCTTCGCGAGGGGAACCGTGTGGGGGTTCGGTTCGCTCCACCCCGCGGGGGGAATCAGACGGGGCTTTGGTTCCCCCTGCTTGCAGGGGGAACCTGAAGGAGGGGGTCAGGAAATCGGAAACGCGGAACGACTCCAAAAAGCGCGGAATCTCTTCAAGCGTCAGTCCCAGTCGGCTCATGCCTGTATCCAGCTCCAGATGCACGGGCAGGGTGCGTCCGAGCTGCTGGGCGGATTTGTATGCCTGCGTATAGCCCTCCCGCGAGTCGATGACGCCCTCGACGGCGTACTCAGCGGCGGCGCGCCACTCGTCGGGCGTTGTGGGTGGGTAGAGCGTCATCAGGCGGAAGGCGCGCTGGGGCAGGGCTTCGCGTAGGGTAATGGCTTCGTCAAGGCTTGCCACGATGAAGTGCGCCACGCCCGCCTGCAGCAGCGCGTCGGTCGCTTGCACCGCGCCGTGCCCGTAGGCGTCCGCCTTGACCACTGCCCACAGGGTGCGCTCCGCGCCGATGTAGTCCTGCACGGCACGCGCGTTGTGGCGCAGTGCGTCCCAGTCCAGCTCCAGCCAGTTCGGGGGTGTGCGCATCTCGGCAGAAGGATACCTCGCAGCGAGCTACTTTGGCGTGCGTAACGAGGGGTTGCGCTAAGGTATCCCCTTATTCATGAGCGCAGTTGGGGGTGTAGCCGCCTGCGTCGGGGAAGGGGATCATCGGGCAAAAATAGTGCGCAGGGATAGTGTACTGACATTCACGCACGCGCTCGACGGTGTGCGTGGCTTTGAGCCTGCGCGCGTGCCCGTCGAAGAAGGTGAGGTTTGCACCGTTGAAGTGGGCAATTGTCGGGCAGTTGAAGTAGCGCCCTGCTGTGTCGAACGCGGTCAAGTCGCCGTCGTTGAGCGTCGCTTGCTCATCGACCAGCTCCGCGAACTGCGCAGGACGCTCCACCACTGCTTCAGGAATGAAGCCCGCGACATAGTTGAGCGAGTAGCTGAGCCCCTTCTCCTGCCCACGGTGGTCGGTGGGGCAGATGTAGACCGCCGCGTTGCGCACATACGGGTAGAGCGCGCCTTGCTTCACGCCCGTTTGCCGCCAACGCTCGCCCACAGGCGCGTCAGGATCCAGCGGCGGGTCTATGACCCAATAGCAGGGAACCCAGTGCCCCTCCGCCGTGCTATACACGCCCCCAATCCACGACGGGTAGAAGCGCGGATTGAATGTGCCTGGACAGTAGACTCCATCGCCCATGCCGGGGTTGCGCCCGTTGTAATCGGCGCGGTAGAGGGCGAAGGCTGTCCCTAACTGACGCAGGTTGCTCAGACAGCGACTCTGACGCGCCTTCTCCCGCGCCCGAGCGAACACAGGAAACAGTAGCGCCGCAAGCGTCGCGAGAATCGCTATCACGACCAGTAGCTCTATCAGTGTAAAGGCGCGTTTTCCTGCCATCGCTCAACCTCCTGTTGCAGCGCGGGCACATCCAGCCCGATCCAGCGTCCGTCGTGGTACAGCACGCGCCCGTCCACCATCGTGAAGGCGACATCTTCGCTGCGGGCGACCAACACAAGCGCGGCGTAGGGGTCGGGCATCGAAGCGTAGGCGAGCCGATGGGTGCGGAGGGCAATCACATCGGCGCGTTTGCCCACCTCCAGCGAGCCGATGTGCGCGTCCACGCCGAACACCTTCGCGCCGTCCAGCGTGAGGATGCGCACCCAGTCGCGCCAACTGGGGCTGGCGGCGTAGCTGGCGGCGCGCTGCGCCAACGCTGCGAAGCGCAACTCCTCCCAGATGTCCAAACTGCCCGCGCTGACCGCACTGTCCGTGCCCAGCACGACGGGGATTCCGAGCCTGCGCATCGCATACACGGGCGCGACACCCGTCAGCAGTCGCGCGTTGGAGCGGGGGCAGTGCGCGACGCTCACGCCCGCCCGCGCCATCATCTCCAACTCGCGCGGCTCCGCGCGGGTCGCATGCACCAACTGCACATCGGACGCCAAAATGCCCGCGTTGTGCAGGTACTCGATCGGCGGCACGCGCGGGTGCAGATACGGGATCTTGCGCTCGACAAACATCTCAGCGAAGGAGCCCGACCCCGCACGCGCCAGCGCGACCTCCTCTGACGACTCAGCGGCGTGGATGCTGAGTGGAAGCGACTCTTCGTGGGCGTACTGCCGCACGGCGCGCATGAGGCTGTCGCGCACGGTGTAAATCGCGTGCGGGGCGACGCCCAGCGTGATGCGCTCTGACGCCTCGTAGCGCTGCAGCGTCTGCCGATGCGCCTCCAGCTTGGCGGTCAGCTCGCGCAGGATGGCGGCGTCGTCGGGTTCAGGCTCTATCCCGAACACCTCTTGGTAGACGCGCCCGCGCAGCCCCGCACGCGCCAACGCTTCCACGCTCACGCCCGCGTCGGTGTTGTCGGATACGAAGCCGACGCCGCTGGCAATCAGCTCCGCCGCGCCCAGCAGCGCGGACGGCAGCCACAGCTCAGGCGGGCACTGCGCCTTCAGCGCGACCAGCGCGCGTATCCAGTCGAAAAACGGCGCGCGGTCGTTCCGCCCGCGCAGCGCGGTATATTCCAGATGGCAGTGCCCGTTGACCAGCGCGGGCATCAGAATCGCGTCGCCGAAGTCGAGCGCGTCGCCATCAGGGAGGCTGCTGCGCGGGCGCACTTCGGCAATCTGCCCGCCCTCGACGACCACCTCGCCGTCGGGGATAGGCTCACTGCTGACGGGTAGCACCCAGCGCGCGCGCAGAATCATAGCTCAACGCCCCACGCTTGCCACATCTGATCTAGCGTGATGTTTTTCACATGCAGGTCGGCGAACAGGCAGTTGTAGCGGTAGTTGGGGTCGGGCGGATATTCGGGGGCGAAGCGGGGTTTGCTCCCGTGCCACTTGCCCGACGCATCGAACACCATGTTCGTCTCGGCGGGTCGCTGCATGCCGCCGATTCGCATCTGGCGGAAGGCGATCTCCGTGCGGAAGAAGTAGCTGGAGCCGTACTGCTCGTAGACCGACGGGCGTGCGGGGAACGGCGTGCCCGAAAAGTCGTCAATCTCCATCCCGATATCCGACGGGCAGCGCCAAATCTCCTTGCTCTTCTGGTAAGGCTGCAACGCTTCGTGCAAGAGCGGCAGGTACGGAATCCACACCTGCCAGTAGGGATGGTTGCTCCAGATTTCGGGGCTATACTTGTCGATGACATCCACCGCAAGCGGGTAGAGGTCGTCGTAGTCCATCGCGTAGAGTTCGATGGAGATGCCGATTTGACGCAGGTTAGAGATACATGTGTTTTGACGGGCTTTCGCGCGTGCGGAGGCGAACACGGGGAAAATCAGCGCCGCCAGCACCGCGATAATCGCGATAACCACCAATAGCTCTATCAGGGTGAACCCAGACCGTTTCATCATAGAACCCCTGCAAGGGATTGTACCCGAAACTACTCGATAAGATTGGGTTCCTCATTCGCCAGGTTCGCGGCGTACTGAAGCGCTTGGTGGACATCTTCTGCTTCGAGGTCGGGGTACTCGCGCTGTATCTGCTCCGGCGTCATTCCGTTTGCCACGAGTTTCACAACAAGCGAGACGGGGATGCGCATCCCGCGAATACACGCGCGTCCGCCCATCACCTGCGGGTCAAAAGTGATTCGGTCGTACATCATAGAACCCCTGCATGGGATTGTACCCCATGCAGGGTGGGATTATGGTTGCGTGCGCACAGTAATGGTGTTGCTGAAGGGCGAGGCGTTGCCGCTGGTGTCTACGGCGCGCACATAGTATTGGTATTCGGTGTCGGGGTGCAGCCCTGCGTCGGTGTAGGTGGTCTCGGCGGCGAAGGTGGTTCCGACTTTGCGGAACTTGGTCTCGAACGGCGCACGCCGCCAGATTTCGTAGTAGACGACCTTGTCGTTGTCGCGCGAGGCGTTCCAGCTCAGCACGGCGCGATAGGAGGAGGGCGACTGCCCCTGAAGGTTCATCGGACGGGTAGGCGCGTTTTTATCGGGCGGGTAGACGGCGGTCGCGATGGCGATTGGGGGCGCTTTGTCGCTGGCGAGCCACGCCTGATACAGCTGCTGCCCCCAGTTGTCGGTGGTGTTGGCGTCGCGCAGGAACTCCACATACTCGCGCGTCATCACTTGGAAGTAGAGCGTAGCGCGCACTTTGACCGTGCCGCGCGGCAGAGTGTAGGCGGTGTCGTCCCAGAACTGCCCGTCGCGGTAGTTTGCGCCGACGGGCGCGATGTTGAACTGCTGGAACGCGCGGCGGCGGAAGCCCTGCGGCGGGATGCGGTTATCCTGCAGCACATTGTTCGCCAGAATCATGTGGAAGGTGGGGGTGCTGCCCTGCGCCAGCTTGACGCGGTAGACCTTCGCCTGCGGGTCTTCGATCAAGGTCGCCGTGTCGAAGTCGTAGCGTCCCGATTCGCCAATCACGCGCCCCTTGCTGTCGATGAACTCCACATGCAGCCATGCGCGGCGCGACTCGGGGTCGCCGCTGGGGAACTTGTGTCCTGTGAGGTTGTAGACGCGGAACACGATGGGGCTACTCGCCTTGGGCAGTTGCACGATATTTAGCTTCGCGGAGGAGCGCAGGAAGTCCACCGTGCGGTTGCGCCCCGCAACGAGCGCGTCCAGTTCGCGCTGGTCGTAGTTCCAGAACATCGGTAGGATTTGGGGAACCCAATAGTTGCCGCCCAAGAAGGTGTGCTGGGCGAGGTCTGGGCGCGTGGGGAGATATTCGAAGTTCGCCGCCTTGCCTGGTATTCGGGGCATGTGGCAGGTCTGGCACTCGATGCCGCGCCGTGCGAAGTCGCTGAGCTTCCACTCGCTATAGATGCGGTCGATGGGGAAGTATTCGTGGGGCGCTTGCGTGCGTGGGTCTTGCGCCAGCAGCGGGTTGCTCACATCGTGGCACACGCCGCAGAAGCTGCTGCTTTTGTGGAAGGGCGAGTAGATCCATTCGTGGTTCGCCTGCGAGTCGTCGCGCGGACCGCGCTTGGCGGATTCAGGGCTAATCACATACATCCCGTTGCCGATGCCTGGCACGGGCATATCGGAGTTCTCGCGCCCTTCTGCGCTCAGCGGATCCACCATGCGGTGGCAGTGGTCGCACTGGATGCCCTTGAGGTCGTCGTGTTCGAAGTTGGAGCCGTCGTAGGGGATGGAGCGTCCTTCCAGCCACGCGCCGGGGGAGTGGCAGCGCCAGCAGAACTGTCCCACGCCGGGCGCGTCTTGCTCGGCAATCGTGAGCGCGGCGCGGAACACAGGGTCGCGCGCCGACTGCGCCATCATCCCGCCCATCCACTGGAAGTGCGGCTCGTGTTCGGTGGTGAAGTTCGGGTCGGGACCCTCGAAGGTATCGGGGTTGTAAGCGTACTGACTATTGCCGTGACAGTAGGAACATAGCTCGGTGGATTGAAAGTTGTAGCCGTCTGGGCTTGGTTGTGAACCAGGTAGGTGGAAGTTGCCGCCGCCCAGCGCCATCAGCGTCATCAGCGGCGTCCCATAAAGCCCCACCATACCTGCGCGTCTCCATTTCGACATCGTCGTTACCTCCCGTCTATTATAGCACATCTTACGCGGGCGGTACAATTGCCCACGATGGCGCGCGAGGTTCAAGTGGAGGGCGTTGTGTTGCGGCGTAGCTAGGTATAATTCCAAAGGAGCGTGATTGACAGTGAGCCAAGTGCCTGTAGAGAACCAGATTCGCGCAATTGAGATGCAACTCAAGGCGTTACGAGCGCAGTTGCAGCAGGAAACTAGGCACTCAACGCCTGTTCGTACCTTGGGAGACCTGCGCGGCGTCTTCAAAAGCGTCGCACACTCGACTGAGCAACAAATCCGCGAGGCGCAAATGCGTTGGGAATGGGAAGAGGAGGACAGCTGCCAGGAATGAACTATGTATCGGACACGCACGCACTGGTCTGGTTGTTAGAAGATGACCCGCAGCTTTCGCGGCGTGTTGCGGCAATCTTCTCGGACCCAACGGCGCGAATTGTGATACCAACTATAGTCTTGGCAGAGTTGCACTTTCTGTATTCGCGTGGGCGCGTGGCGGTTGAACTCCAGAGGGTGTTTGAGTATATCGCGAACACCTCGAACGCGCTCACCTACCCTTTGGACGAACTAGTGGTTAGTCGGCTCCCCACGCAGCTGCGGATACACGACGCAATTATCGTCGCGACAGGATTGGTCTTCCGCGATGTGTTGAACGAGCCAACTGCCCTCTTAACACAAGACTCCAAAATTGTCGCCAGCGGGCTAATCGAGACGGTCTGGTGAGACCTACCGCGCGGTACAATTCTCTTTTGATGGCGCGGGAGATTCAGGTAGAGGGCGTTGTGTTGCGTCGCTGGTACGCGGGCGAATACGACAAGTGGGTGAGCCTATTGACCCCAGAGTGTGGCAATCTGCGGGTGCGTGTGCGCGGCGGGCGCAAGCCCAAAAGCAAGATGGGCATGCTCACCGAGCCGCTGAGCCACATCAAGGCGCGGGTGATTGAGGGGCGTGAGCAGCGACTGTTGGCGCAACCGCAACTGGTGCGCAGCTATGTGAATGTCCGTCTGGATTTGGAGCGGCTCACGATTGCGCTGGCGTTGGGCGAGATGCTTGATCGGTGGCTCCCCGAAGAGCATCCCGAACCCGAGGTCTACGCGGTGCTGGTAGACGCGCTGGGGTCGTTGGAGAACGGGGCGTTGCCTGCGGGCGTGGCAGCGCAGGCAATCTGGCGGTGGCTGGCAGTGCTGGGCTACGCGCCCGAAGTAAGCCAGTGCGCACGGTGCGGCGCAGCGGGCGGCGATGGGGGCGTGATTGTAGGGGGGCAGCTGTGGTGTGCGCGGTGCGCTCCGCGCGGCAACGGCGTACCGCTCAGCAGCAGGGCAGTGGAACGCTTGCAGGAATGCTTGCAGGGCGAGCCGCTGGAGGCTCGCCCTGACGAGGCGCAGATGCTGCTGCGTGCGGGGCTACGCTACGCTGAAGACGCGCTGGAGTCGCCCCTGCGCTGGCTGGAGTTCTGGGAGCGTCTGAGCGCCCTGCGTGAGAGCGGATAGAGCAAGCCCAGCCCCGCGCCCAGAATCAGCGCGCTGGCAGGTTCTGGAATGGGCGCGGGGGCGCCCCCGCTACGCGGCGCAAGCAGCGCGACCAGCGGCAGGAACGGCAGCCAGTTCGGTCCGCCGCGAATCGCAGGCGGCAGCTGCGGCGTCGGCGCGGACGCTACAGGCGACAGCACGGGTGGCGCTTCGGGTTCGGGCGCGGCTTCGGGCAGCGTCTCCACCAGCGTCTCCGTCGGCAGCACATCGGCAGCGACCACTTCCTCAATCGGCGCGACAGCGATTTCCACGACCTCAATGGTGGGCGTTTGCGGGGTGTCGATGACTTCCGCAAACACGGGGGTCGGTGTCGCAACGCTGGCGATTTCTACAGGGCGCGTTGCTTGCGGCGGCGCTGGAATCGCGGCAGCGGGCGTCAGTGGGTTCCCGCAGTTCGCCTTCAAAATCGGCTTGCCCGAGCGCTTCTCCACAAATACGGGCGTGCCCTTCGGCAGCGTGCGGCGCACCACCAACAGGCGGTCGTCGGGCGGCGAGTAGTAGACATTGAAGGTCTGCGCCCGCTCAAGGCGCGTGAGACGCAGGTGCTTCTCCACATAGTCCGCAAATTCCCACGCGCTCCGCTTGAAGTGGCGGGCGTATCGCTGCGCCACCACAGGCTCCGTGCGAATCTGGTTGGCTAACTCCCGCGCGCTTGCAACTGGGCGTATCAGATAGCTATTGCGCGGTACAACGGCAATCGACTCCGCGGCGATTGCCACGCTTGTCAACAACACAAGCCCGAATGCCAAGCCAACTCCAGCAAATGTTCGCATCAAACTCCTCCTCTCGATTGTTCCACCTGTGGGGGCAAGTCCACAAGCGAATTATAAGACTGCTGTAGGCATAGCCATGTTCCGTAGGCTGCCCGTAGTGTACCCAGTTTCGGCAGGAAATTCAGCCGATGTTCAGAATTCAAACGGCGATGACACACCCTCCTGTGGAGCTAATAGACCTGCAGTTTCTGGGCTACCCGCTGGCGATAGCGGCGTACCTGCTGGACGATGGGACGGACGCTGCGCTGGTGGAGGTCGGTCCGACCAGCACGGCACAGACGCTGCTGCGCGAGGTACAGGCGCGCGGCGCGCCGCTGGAACGCATCCGACACCTCATCGTGACGCACATCCATTTAGACCACGCAGGCGCGCTGGGCTGGCTGCTACAACGGCTGCCGAACGCCGTCGCGTATGTGCATCCCGTCGGCGCGCCGCACCTGGTAGACCCCAGCCGCCTGCTTGCCAGCGCGTCGCGCCTGTACGGCGAGATGATGGAGCGGCTGTGGGGCGAGGTTGTGCCCGTGCCCGAAGCGCGGCTGCGCATCGTGCGCGACGGCGAGCGCATCGAAGCCGCAGGGCGCACCCTGTTGGTGGTAGACACGCCCGGACACGCCCGCCACCACCACGCCTACCTCGACGAGGCGACGGGCGTGCTGTTCGCAGGCGACATCGCGGGCGTGCGGATGCCAGGCACGACCTATGTGCGCCCGCCGACCCCGCCGCCCGAACTGGACATCGAAGCGTGGCAGGCAAGCCTTGCGAAACTGCGCACGCTGCCGATTCGCCAACTTGCGCTGACCCACTTCGGGCTGTACGACGATGTTGCCCGCCACTTGGACGAGCTGGAGGCGCGCCTGCTCGACTGGGCAGGATTCACCCGCGCCCTCGTCGAACAGGGCGTCTCGGACGCGGAGCTGATGCAACGGATGCGCGACTACGGCAACGCCGAGATGCAAGCGCAAGGGGCAGACCCCAGCAGCTACGACCTCGGCGCAGGCTACGAACTCATCGCGCTGGGCTACGCACGCTACTGGCGCAAAAAACTGGGACTGCAATGACCGCAGAGAGTGTACGCTTCGAGCAGGTGACCAAGCGCTTCGGCGCGGTGACGGCGGTGGACAACCTGACGCTGCATATCCAGCCAGGCGAGTTCATGGTGCTGGTGGGACCGTCGGGCTGCGGCAAGACGACCGCGCTGCGCATGCTGGCAGGGCTGGAAGACCCCACCGAAGGCGAGATTTACATCGGCGAGCGGTGCGTGAACGATGTCTCGCCGCGCGACCGCGACATCGCGATGGTGTTTCAGAACTACGCGCTGTACCCGCACATGCGCGTGTACGACAACATCGCCTTCGGGCTGCGCCTGCGCGAGCTGAAGGGCGCGCTGTGGCAGCTGACGCACCTCGGCGAGGCGCGCGCCATCAGACAGCGTATCGACGCCCGCGTGCGCCAAGTCGCCCAGATGCTGGAAATCGAAAACCTGCTGCACCGCCTGCCCAAAGAGCTGTCGGGCGGACAGCGGCAGCGCGTGGCGTTGGCGCGAGCCATCGTGCGCCAGCCGAAGGTGTTCCTGATGGACGAACCGCTGTCGAACTTGGACGCCAAACTGCGCGACCAGACCCGCGCCGAACTCAAGAAACTCCAAGAGCGGCTGGGCGTGACGACGATTTATGTGACGCACGACCAGAAAGAGGCGATGACGCTGGGCACGCGCATCGCCGTGATGAAAGACGGGGTGCTGCAGCAGGTGGGAACGCCTGAAGAGGTCTACTTCCGCCCCGCGAACACCTTCGTGGCGACCTTTATCGGTACGCCGCCGATGAACCTACTGCAGGCGCAGGTGATTGAACACGACGGCAAGCCCGCCCTGCACCTCGGCGGGAACACGCTACCACTGCTGGAGGCACAGGCGCGTGCGCTAACCCAGTGGGTGGGCAAGCCCGTGCTGATGGGCGTCCGCCCGCAGGACATTTACACCGACCGCACCGCGCCGCCCGACGCAATCCTGTCCGAGCCGATTCACGCCGTCGTGGATGTCGTGGAGCCGCACGGCGACCGCAACGATGTGCATCTGCTGATTGACGGCGCGACGGCGATTGCGCAACTGAGCGCGCGCGTGAAAGTCAGCGAGGGCGAACCGCTGCCCATCCGCCTGCACTTGGAGTACTTGCACTTGTTTGATGCTGGGACGGGCGATGCACTTGACATGTAGTCTACTCCCCTGCACGACGCAGCACCTCAGCCTGTAGCTGGTCGCTTACATAGAACCCCGCCTGATGCCGTAGCTGCTCCAGTAGAGGACGCACTGCAGCGATAATCCCGCGCTGCTTCGCCGCCACGAGCGTGCCCAACACGCCGACCACGCGCAGGTTTCTCTCACGCGCACAACGCCGACCCATCCGCTCGTCCATCAGGAGCAAGTCCGCTTGCACCAGTTGCGCTAAGGCAATCGCTTCGGCTTCCCCTCTATCTAATCGGTAAGGAGCCAACAACAGGAGCGCTTCTGATGGGACAGAGCGCACTTGTATCCAGTCCGCTGTCTCCAGAAAAGGTGGATGGTCGCCGCGCTCTTCTCCCTCGCGAAGCTCCCGATAGACAGCTTCAAGGATGTAGAGTGTACCGTACATCTGGCGCAAAATGGAGAGTTGACCGACCGCTGCCAGATTGGTGATTGGCGAAGTGTTGCTCACCACAATCACTGGCAATCAACCTCTTGCAGGTTCGTCAGGTCTTCCTCCAGCTCCTCGGCTGTGTAGTGGAGGGGAATGCCCCGCTCGCTCAGGGCGCGTTGGAACTGCAGGCGCGTCAGCCCTGCAAGGCGGCTTGCCAATGCAAGGGTTAGTCGCCCTTGTTGATACAGCCAAATCGCCAGCTCCAGCCGAAGCTCCGCCTCGCTCATCTGTGCGGCGTGCAGCCACTCGTCCGAGATGATTACGCCCATCGCAGGGGGAATTGTACCTGCATGTTCCGACCCGTGCAGGGCTTCACGCTACTCCCGCCACACCTTTTCGAACACCCACGCGCCGCCTGCACTGAGGGCGAGCGCGTATCCAAAAACGCCCTGCAGCGGCTCGGCGGGGAACGCGCCCTCCAGCGCTTGGCGCGTGCCTGCAATTAAAATGAGTAGCAGGGGCAGCAGCAGCGGGAAGGTCAGCCCTGCCAGCAGCGCGCCCCGCACGGCGGTCTGCGCCACCAGCGCGCCGCACAGCGTCAGCACCGTCGTCAGGCAGAAGCCCCCGCCCAGCCACAGCAACAGCCACGCATCCCACCGCCCCCCCAACGGCGCAACCAACAGTGCGTACAACGGAACCAGCGCCGCGCTGAGCAGCCCGTACAGCGTCGCGTGGAACAGCCACTTGCCCCAGAAGACGCTGACGGGGCGCGCCGCCAGACGCAGCAAGTCCGCTGTGCCCGTCTCTTCCTCCACGATGAAGCCGCGTGCAAGCGCAGGGAACATCCCGAACAGCACAGCGACCCAGAACAGCCCAGCCTGCAGCCCCACCGAGAGCGTCTGCCCCAGCGCGGCGAAGCCGACCCCGACCACCGTCGCCACGCCCATCAGCAGCGCGGCGACCATCCCCTGCCGCAGACGCCACTCCTGCCGCAGGTCTTTGCGCCAAATCGCCAGCGCCTCACGCGCCCAGTTCGAGCGCAAGGTCGCCCCACGCGGCGCACTCGGCGCGATTGGTCGCGAAGAGCGCGATTCCACAACGGGTTTGCTCATCCAGCACCTGTTGAAGCAGTTTCAGCCCCGACGGGTCTAAGCCCGCGTCGGGTTCGTCGAGCAGCAGCAGCGGCGGGTCGCCGTAGGTCGCCAGCGCGAGGCGCAGCCGTTGGCGCATGCCTGTCGAGTAGGCGCGTACCCACTCGTGGGCGCGGTGCGCCAGTTCGAAGCGTTCCAAGTGCGCCATCAGCGTCGGGCGGTCGCTGGGCAGCCCGCGCGTCTGCGCCCACCAGTGCAGGTGTTCGTAGCCTGTGAGTTCGCGATACAGCGCGGCGTCGGCGGCGCACCAGCCTATCACGCGCGTGCGGTCAGGCACGGGGCGTCCGTTCGCGCGGAGTTCTATGCGCCCTTCGGTCGGCGCAAGCAGCCCCGCGATGAGGCGTAGCAGCGTGCTTTTGCCCGAGCCGTTCGCCCCGCGCACAATCAGCCGCGCGCCCGTGCCCAGTTCCAACTCCAGCCCGCGGAAGACCCACCGCTCGCCGAACCGCTTGCCCAGCCGATGACACGCCAGCGTCCACTGCGCCATCGGCACAAGTGTACCTGTCGGAGGCTACCCCCGCACTTCCACCTCGTACCACAGCGTGCGGTGCTGGGGCGAGAGTTCGAGCGCGGCGCGGTCTTTGCCGACGGGGGTCGGCTTGAGGGCGCGGGCGCGTTTGCCGTCCTCGCCCAGCGCCCACACGCGCACGCGCGCCGCAGGGTAGGGCAGCGTCAGCGTCGCCGTCGGCACAGCGACCCGCGTCGGCGCACTGCCCCACTGGTTGCCGAGCGTGATGCGCCCCTCGCCCAAGTCGCGGATGTTCCAGCCCGTGTTCTCGGCAGTGCTGACGGTGGTTATCAACGCGCGCCAGACGGGCTTTTCCTGCAGCACGGTCAGCGCCACGACGCCAAAGCCCCCCAGCGGCGCGTCCTGCACCTTGAGGCTGAACTTGTCGCCCAAGTCCAGCGTGCGCCCGCCGATGAAGCCGACTGCCATCTTGGAACGCTTCGCCCGCACCACCACATAGCCGCGCCCCGCCTGCGTGCGATCCCAGACCAACTCGCCCGTGTCGGCGACGCGCCGCCGTTCGGGGATTTTGACGGCGTTAGGGCGCAGCGCGTCGCGCGGGATACGGGCAGGCTCCAGCACGGTCGCCAGCCGATGCATCGTCGCTGCTCTGCCGTCCAGCCCCCCGAACCTGCCGTCGGGCAGCCCCCACGCCCACACCTGACGCAGCGCGTCCATCTCCGCCTCGCGCGGGAACGGGGCGCACACCAGTTGCTTGGCAGGGCGCACATCCGCGCGCAGAAACAGCGCGGCGCACGCGCCCATCAGCGCCCACTTCGCAGGGTGCGTGCGCAACTCGAAGAAGCCCCCGATGCGCTCCTCGCCCTCTGAACCGCCGTACACGAACGGGAACAGCCCGTCCCAGTCCTGCAGCGCGCCGTGCGCCGCCAGCAACGGCAGCCCCTCCGCCGCGTACTGGTTCGGCGCGGGATGGTCGTACTCCGTCACGGTGTACGGCTTGCCCCACACGCGATGCTGCGCCAGCCGTCGCAGGGTCGTGTCGTCGCTGTTGACCATCGGCTCGTTGCGCACGAACCAGTTGTTGAAGTCCCACGCCGCGCCGGGGAACTCTGGGTGCATCCAGTAGGCGTGCCCGTCCACCGTGTCGAGTTGCGCCATCAGGTGCGGCGTGCTGCAGATGATTATCGTGCCGAACACGACGCCCTTGTAGCCCAAGTCGCGCTTGATGTAGGTTGCCATCTCCAGCCAGTAGGCGCGCTCGGTGTCCCACAAGAACTGCAGCCAGTCGCGCAGGATGGGGGTCGGCGTCGCGCTGCGCTGGCTGTGCAGGATGATGGGAATGCGTCGCTCGGCAAGCGCGTCGCCTTCGGGCAGGAAGCGCAGTGTCCCGCCCGGACGCAGCGAGAAGTCGGCGAACTCCACCTCGCCTTGCTCCATCGCCAGCCGATAGAAGTTGATGCGGGCGTTCTCGTCGCTGCGCGGCAGCGTGAAGGTGAACTCGAAGGTGCGCCACTGGGTGTCCAGCGCAAGGTTCTGCGCGAAGCCCAGCCACGCCCACGGCTCGCGCGCCTGCATAACGGTCAGCCCAATTGTGCGGGGTCGGTCGGCGCGGGCGGCGAAGCGTAGGGTGTAAATCTGCTCCGTTTGCAGGCGCAGTTGCGGGTGGTAGAACTGCCCATGCCAGTCGGTCGGGCTGGTCTGCACCGTGCGCAGGCGGAGGCTGGGCGCGCCGTTGTAGCCTGCGGGGACGACCTCCGCCTGCAGGCGCGCCTCGCCGTGCTGCTCCACCACCCAGTGCTGCAGCCCGTCCGCAAAGCGCGGGTTGCGCAGCATCTCCTCGCCCAGCGGCTCGCGCCGTTCGCCCCACGCGCGACGCACAGCGTCCGTGTCGGCGTACCTGCGCTGCAGCCACTCGTTCCACTGACGCTGCAGGTCATCTTGGAACACCTTCGGCGCGCTGTCGAGGTAGCCCATCAGCCAGCCCTGAATCAGCCCGTTCTCGTTGTTGATTTCGACCATCGCGACGGCGGGGTCTTCGGCGTAGGTGCGCCCCGTTTTCGGGTTGCGATGCGTCAGCAGTTGCCGCGCGTACTCCTTCTGCAGGTCAATCAGCGGGCGGTAGTAGCACCCAATCGCGTGTTGCGCCTTCACCTCGCCGATTTGGTCGATCTCGGCGGGCAGCCCGTCGGCGGCGTAGAAGCGTCGGTTCACCAGCAGGTTGAGGTTGGCGTAGACGCCCCGCGCCCGCAGTTGCGCAAACAGTTCGTCGAAGCGCGCGAGTGCTTGCGCGTTGAAGTGCCGCGAGTTGCCCCGCGCGTAGTCAATCAGGCACGGGTTCGCCCAGAAGGCGTCCATATGGTGAAAGCGCACGATGTTGCAGCCTGCTTGGGCGATTTGGGTTGCCATGCGCGAGGCGTCTTCGGGTTCGGGGAAGCACGCGCCCGCCGTGATGTTGACCCCCCAGAAGCGGATGCGTCGGTTGCCGAGGTAGTAGTGTCCGTCTGCGCCGACGCGCACCCACCCTTTCGCGCCTGCAGGCTTGTGATCCAGCAAAAAGCTAAAGTCGGGCGCGCCCTGCAGCGGCTGGCTCAGGCGCGCCACCCACGGGAAACTGCCTTGCGTTTGCATAGCAGGGTATCGGTTCGCGGGCGTGCGGGAGGTTCCTGCCGATTAGCCCGCCACTGTTGCGCGTGCGGGGTCTGACCACGCGCCCCGTGCCCCGCGCGGCGTCTCCCACGCCCCGCGATACCAGATGTCCTTGCCCACCCACTCGCTCGGCAAGTCCCAAATGTACGGCGAGGCGGTATCCGTCGCCAGGTACTGCATCTGCTCAATCGGCGGGGGCGGCTCGTTCGGCTCCACCACTGCATAGACCAGCCGTATCGCGCGCGCCCACGCAGGCTTGCCCCGACGCCCCCCTTGCGCGTCCGCCTGCCAAAAGCGCACCGTATGGCGCAGCGACTGCACCTCCACCTCCAGCGTCGGGATTTCGGGACCAGGCTGGATGGGCGTTGGCTCGCGGTCGCGCGGGGGCAATCCCAGCGAGGTTGCCATCGCATTCGTGAAATTGGGGTTCGCCCGCAGTTGGCGCACGAGGTTGCGGAACTCGCTGTCAAGGCTACGGCGGGCGGCGTCTTTGGTCTGCTTGGCTTGGCGGTAGTTCGCTTCGGCGAGGTCTAAGCTGTTCAGCGCGGTTGTGAAGTTGTTTTTGCGCGTCTGCAGTTGTGCTTCCCAGTTGGCGGGCAGTCCCAGCGCGGTCTTGACGGGTCCGAGGTTCGCCAGAAACTGCGCCACTTGCGCTTCGAACTCGCGGTCGCGTCGCTTGATGAAATCCGTTCGCATGGTCATTCCTCCCTCGGCAAAGTTCGACGCGCGGGGATAGGCTCCTGCTCAGGAAGGCTTTCGATTGCCCGCGGTCTGTAGACCATGGCTCGCGGTCTGCAGACCGGCGTCCGCGGTCTGTAGACCATGGCTCGCGGTCTGCAGACCGGCGTCCGCGGTCTGTAGACCGGCGTCCGCGGTCTGTAGACCGGCGTCCGCGGTCTGTAGACCATGGCTCGCGGTCTGCAGACCATGGCTCGCGGTCTGTAGACCGATTGCAAGCGATGCCCTCACCCCCAGCCCCTCTCCCACGATGTGGGAGAGGGGTGTAGGGGCGCACGGCGGTGCGCCCTGATGCGCGTTCCCCCCTCGCCCGCTTGCGGGAGAGGGGGGCAGGGCTGATAAGGGTACAT
>Ga0101945_1000476_pt1 | contig 68326 bp, 73 predicted proteins | sample DewCreD2012metaG_2_FD_75246 | JGI IMG/M metagenome (GOLD analysis project Ga0101945, IMG submission 75246) | Hot spring sediment bacterial and archeal communities from British Columbia, Canada, to study Microbial Dark Matter (Phase II) - Dewar... ... | reverse complement strand
CATGGAAACCGTGGGAAACTCCCAGAAATCCGGCATCAGCCAGGGATGGGGGTAACTGGAAAGCCCCCGGCCACCCGGAACCGGAGGGTGCACCTCCCGGCGGAAGTTCTCCAGGTCAGCCTCGCTTAACCTTCCCTCCAAAAAAGCCCGGGCGTAGATGCCAGGGGAGGAGTGCCCCTGGAAGAAGACCAGGTCCCGGTCCAGCCCCGCCTCGGGCCCGCGGAAGAAGTGGTTGAACCCCACCTCGTAAAGCTCCGCGATGGAAGCGTAGGTGGAGATATGCCCCCCGATGCCGTCCGCCTTCTTGTTGGCCCGGGTAACCATCATGGCCACATTCCAGCGCAGGATGTTGGCGATGCGCCTTTCCAACCCCAGATCCCCTGGGTAAGGAGGCTCCTTATGCTGGGGAATGGTGTTCAGGTAGGGGGTGGAGAGGCGGTTTTGCGGGAAGAAGCCCTCTAGGTAAAGGTACTCGTCCAGAAGGCGCAAAAGCTCCTCCACCCTGGCAAAGCCCTCCACCCGGAGCACGTACTCCAAGGACTCCCGCCACTCCCGGTTCTCCTCCTCCTTAAGCCGAGCCAGCTCCTCTGGGGAAAGGGCTTCTAGGGCCTGCTTGAGCACTTCCTCCACTGCGGTCATCCTCCCCCCTTGCATGCAAAACTACACTACACCGACTCCTCATTTCAGTCTGGGTCAAGGGGAGCCTTTTGTCCAATAGAAAAGCCTGGAGCGGTGTGATAAGTTTATTTTATCATGGATCTGCGCCGCCTGCGGCTTTTCCTCCTCCTGGCCGAGGAACGGAACTTCCACCGGGCAGCGGAGAAGGCCTATCTTTCCCAGCCTGCCCTCTCCCAGCAGATCAAGGCCCTGGAGAAGGCGCTGGGAATAAGGCTTCTCGAGCGCAGACCTTTCCGCCTGACCCCTGCGGGGGAGGTGCTGAAGCAGGAGGGCAAGCGGCTTTTAGAGGAGGCGGAAGCGCTTAAAGAACGGGTGCGCCGGGCTGGGCGGCAGGAGCTTCGCTTCGGGGTGCCGGAGAACCTCCTTCCCGACCTCATGCCCCTCCTGGACCATCTGCGCCGGGGCCTAGGCCAGCCGGTGGAGATCCTGGAAATGCACACCCCCGAGCAGGTGAAGGCCCTAAGGGAGGGGAAGCTGGACTATGGGCTTGCGGGGCTAAGGGTAGAGGACCCCGCCATCGGCCAGGAACCCCTTTTGCAGGTGCCCATCGTGGTGGCCCTGCCCGAAGGGCACCCCTTGGCCCACCGGGAACGGGTGCCCCTCAAAGCCCTTAAGGAAGCTCCCTTCCTCCTCCTCCCCAAGGAAACCCTGCCCCCCCTTTACGAGGCCTTCATGGAGGTGTTCCGCCGGGCGGGTTTCACGCCCCGGGTGGCCCGGGAGGTGGCCCGGTTTTCCCAGGCGGTGAGCCTGGTGGCCGCCGGGGTTGGGGTTTACCTTACCCTGGCCCCTTACCGGGTCTTTCCCCATCCCGGGGTGGTGCTCAAGCCCCTCGAGGAGGAGGCCGCCTTACAGGTCTCCCTCATCTACCGCCTCACTCCCCCTCCCCCCAGGCTTTCCGAGGTGCGGGAGCTCTTAAAGGCCCTGGTCCTTTAGGCCTCTAGACCCGGGGCCTCGGCCCCGCCCCAGGCCAGTTCCACCAGGCCGATGAGCTCCTCCACCGGCAGGCCATAGTCGCGGGAAAGGCGGGTGATCTCGTGCCCCAGCCTTCTCAGATGGGCCAGCTCTTGAGGGGTGGCCTCCCGCGCCAGGTCCAAAAGCCAGGAAAGAAGGGTTTCCGCTTCCTCATCGGTGAGGCCGTCGGTGAGGGCCTCATCCTCCAGAAAGAGTGCCGCCGGGTCTTCCCTCATCGCCTCCTTAGTATCTCCTCTTGCCGCACAAAACCCAACCTGCGGACCAGGGCTTCCAGGTAAGCGGGATCCTTGACCGCCTTCACCTCGGCCTCGAGGCGGGCCACCCGGGCCTCCGCCTGGCGCAGGGCTTCCTCCAGCCTGGCCCGCTCCCGAGCGAGCTCATACGCCCTGACCCCCTCCTGCCCCAAAAGGAAAAGGGCATGGGCCAAACCCAGGGCGAAGACCAGGTGCAGGATGCGGTAGACGGGCCGCTCCAAGATGGGTCCATTATACCGCGGACAACCCGTGGCCTTGGAAGGGTATGGCATAATGGAAGAACCTGGAACTTTACCTAAACTTGGGGAACACTCCCTGAGAAAAACCCTTCCCAAAAAGAGAGGGAAAGTCTATACCACCTTTTACCCAATTTGGTGTTGCATTTGCACATGGCCTGTGTATACTGGAATTGAAAGGAAGGAGGAGCTATGCCAAGGATGAGGGAAAAGGAAAACTACCGGGCGCGGCTAAAGGCGGTTGGGCTCAGGCACACCCTGCCCCGCGAGCGGATCCTAAGCTACCTGGATCGCAAGAACGTCCACCCTACCCCCGAGGAGCTCTACAACGGCCTTAAGAAGCGGGGCTACGACATCGGCCTTTCCACCGTATACCTGAACCTACACGTCCTGCGGGAACACGGCCTCATCTACGAGTTCCGCGACCCCAAGGGCCTGACCCGTTACGACGGCTACAACGAGCCCCACGTGCACCTGGTCTGCACCTCCTGCGGGAAGGTGGAGGACCTCCTCTTGAAGAACCTGCCGGAGCTGGACCTCTCCCAGGCGCAAAAGGCTGCCGCCGAAAAGTCCGGCTGGGCTCTGGAGAACTTCCGGCTGGAGTTCCGGGGGCTTTGCCCCAACTGCCAGGAGTAAGGATTCTATAGGCTCCCACCCTGCCCGGAGGCAGGGTGGGGCTTTTTAACCTTCGCTCAGCCCTTGGGCCACTTTGAGGACCGTCCTCACCCCAAACCCCGTGCCCCCCTCAGGACCTAAGGCGTGAGCCTTTTTGGCAAAGGCCGGCCCGGCGATATCCAGGTGCACCAAAGGCACCGAAACGAACTCCGTCAGGAAAAGGGCCGCGGTGATGGCCCCGCCGTTCCGGTCCCCCACGTTCTTAAGATCGGCCACGGGGCTTTTCAGCTTCTCCCGGTAGGCCTTCTCCAGGGGCAGGGGCCAGACCTTCTCCCCTGCCTTCTTCGCCGCCTCCTCCACCTGCTTCCCCCAGGTTTCCTCCGTGGCGAAGAGAGCGGCCACCTCCTCCCCCAGAGCCACCACCGCCGAGCCCGTGAGGGTGGAAAGCTCCAGGATCCGCTTGGCTTCCTGGCGTTCCGCATAGGCCAGGGCATCCGCCAGGGTGAGCCTTCCTTCGGCGTCGGTGTTCATCACCTCCACCGTCTTCCCGGAAAGGGTCTTGAGCACATCCCCAAGCCGGTAGGCCCGGCCCGAAACCATGTTCTCGCAGGCGGCGATGTAGCCCCGGATCTCCACGGGAAGGCCCAGGAGGGCGGCGCTCTTCATGGCCCCGAGGACCGCCGCCCCTCCCGCCATGTCCCCCTTCATGGTGGCCATGCCCTCCGTGGGCTTGAGGGAGTAGCCCCCGGAGTCAAAGGTGAGCCCCTTGCCCACCAGGTCCAGCCTCTCCCGGGCGCCTTCGGGAGCGTAGCGCAGGGCGATGAAACGGGGGGGGTTCTCCGACCCCTGGGCCACCGCCAGGAAGGCCCCCATGCCCAAAGCCTGGATGGCCTCCTCGTCCAGAACCTCCACCTCTACCCCGAAGGCCTTAAGGGAAAGGGCCGCCTCCGCCAGGGCCTCCGGGGTGAGGACGTTGGGAGGCTCGTTCACCAGGTCACGGGCCCAGTAAACGCCTTCCGCCACCTTCTTCGCCCTTTCCACCTCCTCCGGGTTAGCTCCGGAAAGCTGGATGGCCACGGGCTTCTCCTCCCTGGAGCCCTTGTAGCGGTCAAAGCGGTACGCCCCCAAGAGAATCCCTTCCGCCAGGGGATAGGCCTCGAGGGCCTCCACCAGAACCTCGGGGAAGGATAGCTTCCCAAGAACCTGGGCCAGCCTTCCCCCCGTGGCCCGGGGATCCTCGTCCAGGCCGAAGAGGAGGAAATGCCCCTCGGGGGTGGAAAGCAAGAGGTTCTCCCCCGCCTCCCCCTTGAACCCCGCCCCGGCCATAGCCTGGCGGAGAAGCCCTCCCAGGCGGACGTCCAAGGCCTCCCCTTGAGGGGTAAGCTCCCCCTTCTTCACCCACACCACCTTCAAAGGAGCCTTCCCCTCCGCCAACGTGGCCTCTAAAGCATGCAAGGTGATCACGCCTGGAAGATACCACGCCCCCATGGCAGAATGGGAGGGATGCGGTTTCTCTTGCTCGCCAAGCAGGTGGCCCTAGGGGGTTCGGCGGCCCTCGAGGGGGTGATGATGAAGGCTCCCTGGGCCTGGGCCCTGGCGGTACGCCTTCCCGACGGCCAAATCCACGTGGAGCGCCACGAGGAGCCCGCCCTAAGCCAGCGCTACCCCTGGGCCAAGCTCCCCCTGATCCGGGGGGTGGTGGCCCTTTGGGATGCCCTTTCCGTGAGCTACCGAGCCCTCGCCCGCAGCGCCGAGCTGGTGGGGGGCGAAGAGGAAGTGCCCAAGGGGGCCCTGTGGGGCACGGTGGCGGTGAGCCTCCTTCTGGGCATCGCCCTCTTCATCGTGCTGCCCGGGTTCCTGGCCGGCCTCCTCCTGGATGCTGCCCGCTTCCCCCTCCTCTACAACCTCCTGGCCGGCCTCCTCAAGGTGGGCATCCTGGTGGGCTACCTCCGCTTCATCGGACGTCTGCCGGAGATCAAGCGCTTCTTCATGTACCACGGGGCGGAGCACAAGGCCATCCACGCCTTTGAAAAGGGGCTTCCCCTCACCGTGGAAAACGTCATGGCCCAGCCCCGCTTCCACCCCCGGTGCGGCACCACCTTCCTCGCCTTCGTCATCGTGGTCTCCATCCTGGTCTACAGCTTCATCCCCGCCCCGGAGGTGCTCTGGTGGCGGCTACTGGCCCGGGTCCTCTTCCTGCCAGTGGTGGCGGCCTTGGCCTTTGAGCTCCTCTACTTCTCCGCCCGGCACAACGATCCCGTTTCCCTGGTCTTGAGGGAGCTAGGCTTCCGCTTCCAGGCCCTCACCGTGGCCGAGCCCACCCCCGAGATGGCGGAGGTGGCCATAAGGAGCACGGAGGCCGCCCTGGGCGAACGGGTGGTGGCATGAGCCTTACGGAAATCCTCACCCTCCTCGAGGCTCACCGCGAAGAGCTCCACAGGCGCTTTGGGGTTAAGGGCATCGCCGTCTTTGGCTCGTACGCCCGGGGTGAGGAAAGACCCGGGAGCGACCTAGACCTCTTGGTGGAGCTGGAGCGGCCCCTGGGGTGGGAGCTGGTGGACCTTAAGGCCTACCTGGAAGGGATTCTGGGCATTCCCGTGGACCTCTTGACCACGGGCGCCTTAAGGCAAAATCCCCTCCTTCGGGAAGCCGTAGAAGGAGACCTGGTGTATGTCTAAGCGCCAGCTCCGCCTTTACCTGACGGATATGCTTCAGGCCATAGGTCGCATAGAGCGCTATCTGTCTGGCCTGGACTGGGACGCTTTTTTGGAAAGCGACCTCCACCTGGATGCGGTAACGCGCAATCTGGAAATCCTGGGCGAAGCGGCCCGCCACCTTCCCGAAGAGATCAAGAGCCGCTACCCGGAGATTCCCTGGCGCCGGGTGGTGGGTTTGCGCAACGTGGTGGCCCACCAGTACTTCGCCGTGGATCCCGAGGTGGTCTGGACCATCGCCAAGGAACAAGTACCCACGCTGAAGGAAACCCTTCAGCGTATGCTGAGGGAGGTAGATGAGCGTAATGCCTAAGGTCTTGGTGGCCATGTCCGGGGGCGTGGACTCCTCCGTCTCCGCCTACCTCCTGAAGGAGGCGGGGTACGAGGTGGTGGGGGCCATGATGCGCTTCTGGCCCGAGGAGCCCCCAAGGCCCACCCTGGATATCCCCCACAAGGGGCGGGCCTGGGAAAGCTGCTGCACCCCCGAGGCCGCCTACGAGGCCCGCAGGGTGGCGGAGATCCTGGATATCCCCTTCTATCTCTTGGATTACCGGGAGACCTTTGAGGAGGAGATCATCCAGCCCTTCCTGAAGGACTACGCCCAAGGCCGCACCCCCAACCCCTGCGCCCGCTGCAACACCTTCGTCAAGTTCGGGGCCCTCCTCAAGCAGGCCCAGCGCCTGGGCCTGGACTATGTGGCCACGGGGCACTACGTGCGCCGGGAGGGGGAAAGCCTTCTCCGGGGAATAGACCCCCTGAAGGACCAGAGCTACTTCCTCTGGGGAACCCCCAAGGAGGCCCTTCCCCACCTCCTCTTCCCCGTGGGGGGGATGACCAAGGCTGAGGTGCGGGCCCTGGCGGAAAGGGCCGGGCTTCCCACCGCCAGGAAGCCGGAAAGCCAGAACCTCTGCTTCGTGGCCGGGGACCTGAAGGAGTTCCTGAGGGAAAGGCTCGAGGTCCGCCCCGGTCCCCTGGTGGACGCCCTCACCGGGGAGGTGGTGGGAGAGCACCAAGGAGCAAGCCTCTACACCATCGGCCAGCGAAAGGGCCTCGGCCTGTTCAAGCCCCACCTGGAGCGGTACGTGGTGGGTGTGGACCCCCTGGCCAACGTGGTCTACGTGGGGCCCAGGGAGGCTACCCTTTGGCTAGGGCTTGAGGGAGAGGAGGCCAACCTCCTGGCCGAGCTTCCCGAGGAGGTGGAGGTCCAGGTGCGCTACCGCACCCCTCCCGTAAGGGCCAAGGTGGAGTCCTTAAACCCCTTGCGCCTTCGCTTCGCCACCCCGGTCTTCGCCGTGACCCCGGGGCAAAGCGCCGTGTTCTACCAGGGGGAGAGGCTTTTGGGGGGCGCGGTAATCCGCCAGGGGCTTTACAACCTGGCAGGCCTCGAGGGGAAGCCCCAGGCAAACGCCTTGACCTTCTCCTGACAAAGGGCTGCCAGAGTACAGGTGGGAGGTTTCGGATGCGACGGCTAACGGCAACGGTTTTGGGAGCATTGGCACTAGCGGCTTCGGCATGGGCGCAAGAAGTGATCACCCTGGTGGGGGCGGGGGCCACCTTCCCCTACCCCCTGATGGCCAAGTACGGGGACGAGTACACCCGGCTCACCGGGGGCAAGGTGCGCATCAACTACCAGTCCATCGGCTCCGGCGGGGGTATCCGGCAGTTCCTGGAGCAGACGGTGCACTTCGGCGCCAGCGACGCCCCCCTGACCGACCAGGTCATGAAGGATGTACGCACCCGCTTCAAGACCAACGCCCTCAACATCGCTTATGCCCTGGGGGCGGTGGTCCCGGTCTATAACCTTCCTGGGGTGCGGGAACCCCTGCGCTTCACCGGACCCGTGCTGGCGGACATCTACCTGGGCAAGATCAAGACCTGGAACGACCCTGCTCTCCAGGACCTCAACCCCAACGTGAAGCTTCCTCCCCTGCCCATCACCGTGGTGCACCGCTCCGACGGCTCCGGCACCACCTACGTCTGGGTGGATTACCTTTCCAAGGTTTCCCCCGAGTGGGCCAGCAAGGTGGGGCGGGGCACCAGCGTCCAGTGGCCCGTGGGCGTGGGAGGCAAGGGCAACGAGGGCGTGGCCGGGGTGGTCAAACAGACTCCCGGCGCCATCGGCTACGTGGAGGTCACCTACGCCAAGCAGAACAACCTGAGCTACGGGGCGGTGCAGAATAAGTCGGGACGGTTCATCCTGGCGGACCTCCCCAGCATCAAGGCTGCCGCCAACGTACCCCTTCCCGGGGATATGCGGGTTTCCATCACCGACACCTCCGAGCCTGGCGGCTATCCCATCGCCAGCTTCACCTACCTCCTCCTTTACGAGGACCTATCCGCCAACAAGGCGGTGAAGAGCGAGGCTGAGGCCCGGGCCCTGGTGGAGTTCGTGAAGTGGATCCTCACCGACGGGCAGAAGTACAACGAGCCCCTCACCTACGGGGCCCTGGCCTCCGTGCCCCAACAGCGGGCCTTGGCTCTCCTCTCCCGGGTCACCTACCAGGGCAAGCCCATCGGCAAAGAGATCACGGGGCGCTAGAAACACCCTTGCCCCAGGGGTGGCCTTTTCCGGGGCCACCCCTTATCTTGAAAAGGGGTTATCCATGAAGCGGCTGTACACCCATTTCGGCGACCGGATCTTTGCCTGGGCTCTCCTTCTCCTGGCCCTGGGTGTGGTGGCCTTGGCCGTGCTCATGGCCTACGAGCTCTATCAGGGGGGAAGCCTGGCCCTGAAGCGATTTGGGCTTTTGGGGTTTGCCCTGGGTAGGGAGTGGGACCCTGTGATCCAGAAGTCCTTCGGGGCCTGGCCGTACATCTTGGGCACGGTGATCGTGAGCCTCTCGGCTCTTTTGCTCTCCTTTTTCCCCGCCCTGGCCGCAGCCATCTTCGCCGCCGAGTATGCCCCCAGGTGGCTCGCCCAGGTGATCAACTTTCTCCTGGACCTCATGGCCGCAGTACCCAGCGTGGTCTACGGCCTTTGGGGCATCTTCGTCTTGGCCCCGTGGATCCGGGACCAGGTACAGCTTCCCCTCTACATGTGGGCGGCGGAGCATGCGCCTTGGTTGGTGCCCATCCTGGGGGTACCCACGGGATATGGGCTGATGACCGCCGTTTTGATCCTGGCCTCCATGATCGTCCCCTACACCGCCGCCTTAGCCCGGGATGCCATCGCCCTGGTGCCCAAGGAGCATCGGGAGGCCGCCTACGCCTTGGGGGCGACCCGCTGGGAAGTGATGCGCATGGCCATCCTTCCTTTGGCCCAGGGCGGGATCATCGCCGGGGCCTTTTTGGCCCTGGCCCGGGCGGTGGGGGAAACCATGGCGGTCACCATGGTCATCGGCAACTCCCACAAGCTCCCCTACACCCTCTTTGGCGGGGCGGCCACCATGCCCAGCGTGATCGCCAACGAGTTCACCGAGGCCGTGGAGGACCTGCACCTTTCCGCCTTGATCGCCGTGGGCTTCCTTCTCTTCTGGGTTTCCATGGCGGTGAACTTCGCGGCAGCCTACGTCCTCCGGCGCCAGGAGCGCCTGGTCAAGGGGGTGCTGTGATGCCTCCTGCCAACAACCTGCGGAGCCTGGAAAAAAACCTGGCCCTTAGAGCCCGTTACCGTAAGGAGCGCTTCATGATGGCCCTGGTGGGCCTGGGTACGGGGCTTGCCTTCCTCATCCTGCTTTTGGTGCTGGCCTACGCCTTAAGCCAAGGGGCAGGCGCCCTTAACCTGGATTTCTTCCTTAAGGATATGCGCCCCCCCGGGGAAACCGGAGGGGGGCTCAGGCAAGCCATCGTGGGTACCTTGATCGTGGACGGGCTGGGACTTCTCATTGCCCTGCCCTTTGGCTTGGCCGCCGGGATCCTCCTGGCCGAGTATCCCGACCATCCGGTGAACCCGTACCTCCGCCTCCTCTCCGACACCTTAAACGGCATGCCCGCCATCCTCTTTGGGCTTTTGGCCTTCATCCTCATCGTAAAGCCCATGGGGGGGTTTTCGGGCCTCTCGGGGGCCTTCGCCTTGGGCTTCCTCATGATCCCCATCCTGGCCCGGAGCACCGAGGGGGTGCTCAGCCTGGTGCCCAAGGAGATCCGCGAAGCCGGCCTGGCCCTGGGGCTCCCCCGCTGGCGGGTGATCCTTTCCCTGGTCCTGCCCACGGCCCGGGCCGGGCTCATCACGGGGATTCTTCTGGCCTTCGCCCGGGCGGCGGGGGAAGCAGCACCCCTCCTCTTCACCGCCTTTGGCAGTCCCCTCTTGGAGCTAAACCCCCTTAAGCCCATGGACACCCTTCCCCTGCGGCTTTTCGCCTTTGCCATCAGCCCCTACGAGGACTGGCACCGCCAGGCCTGGGCCGCGGGGCTGGTGCTCTTTGGGCTCATCACCCTGACGAGTCTGCTGGCCCGCTGGGCCTCGAGGAGGAGGTTCTAGATGCTACCGGAGACCAAGGAAACCGTGGGCACCCACATGGAATCCAAAGGGCTAGTGGTCCGCTACGGAAACCGGGTGGGCGTGGGGGTCGGGGGCGGGGTAAACCTCCCCATCTACCGCCATCGGATCACCGCCCTCATCGGGCCCTCCGGGTGCGGCAAGACCACATTCCTAAGGGCCCTAAACCGCATGCACGACCTCACCCCCATCGCCCGGGTGGAAGGGGAGGTCCTCCTGGACGGGGAAAACATCTACGCTCCTGGGGTGGACCCGGTTCTGGTGCGGAGACGGGTGGGGATGGTCTTCCAAAAACCCACAGCCTTCCCCACCATGTCCATCTACGACAACGTGGCGGCGGGGCTTAAGCTGGTGGGCATAAGGGACAAGCGCCGCCTGGACGAGGCGGTGGAAAAGGCCCTGCGGAGCGCTGCCCTGTGGGATGAGGTCAAGGATCGCCTGCGCGCCCCGGCGAGCGGCCTTTCCGGAGGACAGCAACAACGCCTCACCATCGCCCGGGCCCTGGCGGTGGAGCCAGAGGTCCTGCTTATGGACGAGCCCACCGCCAGCCTGGATCCCATCTCCACCCAGGCCATAGAGGACCTCCTCCTCTCCCTGAAGGAGCAGGTGACCATCGTCATCGTGACCCACAACATGCAACAGGCCGCCCGGGTATCCGACTACACCGCCTTCTTCCTCAACGGGGAGATGGTGGAGTTCGGCCCCACCGAGTCCATCTTCACCAAACCCAAGGACCCCCGCACCGAGGCCTACATCACCGGCCGCTTCGGATAAACTCTAGGGCATGTCCCCTGTAGGCCTCCTCTTCCTGACCCTTTTCAACAGCATCCTGGGGCTTTCCATCCTCTTCCCCATCCTGGGGCCTTTGGGCCGGGAGCTGGGGCTCACCGAGGTCCAGGTGGGTCTTTTCTCCACCGGCTACGCCCTCATGCAGTTCCTCCTTTCCCCCGTCTGGGGGAGGCTGAGCGAGAAGGGCAGGAAGCCCATCCTCCTCCTGGGCATCCTGGGCTTTGCCGTGAGTTTCCTCCTCTTTGGCCTCTTTGCCCTCTTGGGCCAAAGGGAGCTGGTTTCCGCGGGACTCCTCTTCCCCCTTCTCCTCCTGGCCCGGCTTCTTGGCGGCGCCTTCAGCTCCGCCACCCTACCCACCGCCCAAGCCTACGTGGCCGATATCACCGGGCGGGAACACCGCACCGCGGGCATGGCCCTTTTGGGGGCCGCCTTCGGCCTGGCGGTCATCCTGGGGCCCGCCTTGGGGGCGGGGCTTGCCGCATGGCTTGGCCTCTTGGCCCCGGTGTTCTTCTCCTCCGGCATCGCCTTCCTCAACGCCCTCTTCGTGGCCCTGGTCCTGCCGGAATCCAGGCCCCAGGGATCGCAGGAGGTAAAGCGGCTTTCCCCTTGGGATGGACGGGTCTTCCCCCTTCTCCTCCTGGGGTTTTCCCTGAACCTTTCCGGGGTGGCCCTCGAGCAGACCATCGCCTTCTACTTCCAAGACCGCCTCGGGCTTTCGGGGGTGGAAACCGCCAGGAGCGTGGGGCTTGCCCTGGTGCTTTACGGCTTTGTGGCGGTCTTCATCCAGGGTTTCCTGGTGCGGCGCTTCTCCTGGCCGCCTAGGACCCTCCTCCTCCTTGGGCTACCCGTGGGCATCCTGGGCTTTCTCCTTTTGGTGGTAGCCCAAGGCTTTCCCCTTTTGGCCCTGGGCCTGGCCCTGCAGGGGGCGGGGGCGGCCCTGGCGGGGCCGGGGGTAACCGCTGCCCTCTCCCTGGCCGTGGGGGAAGGGGAACAAGGTCTGGTGGCAGGCTTGAGCGCCTCCGCCCAGGCCCTGGGCCGGATGCTCGGGCCTGTTCTGGGTACAGGCCTCTACCGGCTTTCCCCTGAGGCCCCCTACCTCCTGGGGGCTACCCTCCTCCTCGTGGCCCTTCTCGCCCTTCCCTTCCTCTTTCGCCGGGCAAGGATCTAGATGCGGCTCCTCGTCTTCCGCCAGAGGAACTTCCGCAACCTGGCCCTCTCGGCCTTCCAGCCTCCTCAGGGCCTTTTCGCCCTGGTGGGAGGGAACGCCCAGGGGAAGACCAGCCTCCTCCTCGGTATCCACCTGGCCCTTGGAGGCGAGGTCCGAGCCTCCTTGGCCGACTTGATCCGTTTCGGAGAGGAGGAAGCCTGGCTGCAGGCGGAGGTGGAAACCGAGCTGGGTCTATACCGGATCGAGCAACGGCTCCGGCCGGAGGGAAGGGAGATCGTGCTGAATGAGAAGACGGTGAGCCTAAGGGCTCTTCACGAGCTTCCGGGCTCGGTCCTGGTCCTGCCTGAGGACGTGGAGGTGGTGCTGGGAAGCCGGGAGGAGAGGCGGGCCTTTCTGGATCGCCTGATCGGGCGCTTCTCCCGCCGGTACGCCGCCCTTCTTTCCGCCTACGAAAAGGCCCTGCGCCAGCGAAACGCCCTTTTGAAGGCCGGGGGGAACGGGCTTTCCGTATGGGATCAGGAGCTGGCCCGCTACGGCACGGAGATCATGGCCTTTAGAAGGCGCTTCTTAAAGCGGTTCTTGCCCATATTCCAATCCGTCCACCGGAGCCTGGCCCCGGGGGAGGTGGGGCTTCTTCTGGAGGAAACCGCCCCGGGGGATCTCCTCGAGGCCCTAAGGACCCGGAGGGAGGAGGAGCTAGCCCGGGGGCAGACCCTGGTGGGCCCCCACCGCGACGACCTGGTCTTCCTGCTCTCAGGACGGCCGGTCCACCGCTTTGGAAGCCGGGGGGAAGCCAAAGGGGTGGCCCTGGCCCTGCGCCTGGCCGAGCACCGCCTGCTTTCCGAACACCACGGGGAAGCCCCCCTTCTCCTGGTGGACGAGTGGAGCGAGGAGCTGGACGAGGACAAACGGCAGGCGGTTCTGGCCTATACCCGCACCCTACCCCAGGCCATCCTGGCGGGGCTTTGGGCCCCCGAGGGGGTGCCGGTATGCTGGGTGGAAGGAGGGGTGGTCCTATGCTGACCTTCCCGGGAGGGTGGGCATGCCCTGGCGGCTCAAAGAGGTGATCCCCGAGGCCCTCAAGAAGGCCGGGGGGAAGGAAAAGCTGAAGCGGGGTCTGGTGCTGGCCGCCTGGCGGGAGGTGGTGGGCAGGGAGCTTGCCCAGCTCAGCGAGCCCCTGGCCCTCGAGGGGGGTGCCCTCACCGTGCGCGTGGCGGACCCCGTCACCGCCCACCAGCTCACCTATAGCCGCCTGGCCCTTTTGCGACGCTACGAGGAGCGGTTTCCAGGGGTGGTGAAGGAGATCCGCTTTGTGGTGGGGCCCCTGGAGAAGGAGCCAGAGGCCCCCAAAACCCCGGAAAACCCCGAGCGCCTCCTATGGGCAAGCCGCCGGGCCCTGGAGCTGGCGGAAAAAGCCCCCCTGGAGCTACGGGAAAAGGTAGCCCGGGCCGCCCTGGCCCTTTTGCAAAAGGATCGGGGCGAGCCCTGCCCCATCTGCGGAAGCCCCAGCCCCAAGCATCCCTGCCCCACCTGCCGCCGCCTTCTGGAAAGCCCCTGGGTGCGCAAGGAGGCGGAGCGCCTCAAGCGGGGCCGGCCCACGGGCCTCGAGGGGGAAGCCCTCCTGGTGGCTCGGCACCTGGCTAGACAATCCCTTCTCAGCGAGATGGAAGCCCTTTACCCCCAGGCCTTACGGGACGAAACCCTACGTCCTCTGCTCCGGGACCTGGCCCAGCGCTTCCGGACCCTCTTTCCCGGGGAAACCCTCCCCGAGGCGGTGCGGAGCCTCCTCGCCAAGGAAGCCTAAAGCCCTCAAAGCATCTTCCCCCCTCGCTACCGAGGGGGGAAGTTTTGTGTTTGCATCGTGGTGGGCGGCAGAGGATTTGAACCTCTGACCTCTCGCTTGTAAGGCGAGCGCTCTGACCAGCTGAGCTAGCCGCCCGTGGTGACCCCAGGGGGAATCGAACCCCCGTTTCGGCCTTGAGAGGGCCGCGTCCTGACCGCTAGACGATGGGGCCCCGGCTTGGTGGGCCGTGCAGGATTCGAACCTGCGACCTACCGATTAAAAGTCGGTTGCTCTGCCAGCTGAGCTAACGGCCCAACAGCCTTAGTGATTATAGGGGAAGGGCAAGGGCTTGTCCAGGGCAAAGGCTAAAAGAGCCCCCTTAGGCGCTCCATGATCCTAAGGCCAAGGGCTTCCTCCTCTGACCGCCTTAGGAGGCCCACGAGGTCGAATGGCCTCCTCGCCACCGCCTCCAGGGCCACCTTGGGCAGGGAAGCTGCCTCCAAGAAGGCGAAAAAGGCCTCGTCGGCCCAAGGGGGTACCCAGGCTCCGCTGCGGCACAGGAACACCCGGTGGAAAACCCCTTCCACTGGCCCCCCAGGATCCTTGACCCTCTCCACCGGAACCGCAGGCACGGGTTCCAGGGAAGGATCGCGCCAGGAAGGGTAGAAAACCCTAAGCCTGGCCCCTTGGCGGGCGTAATAGACCATCCAGTCGTCGCAGGCGGGTTCCACGCCCAAAGGGCGGTAGCCCGCATCATGATGGGCATCAAAGAGCATTACCTCCCGCACTCCCTGGTGCACGTCTGAATGGAAGGCCAAGGCGTTGGAATCCGCATAGTAAAGGCGGGCCTCCGGGGCGAAGGCAAAGCGCTCCCAGAATCCCTCCCATCCCCGGGCCTGGGGCAAGGGAAGCCCCCTTAGGAGGAAGGCCAAGGCCCGCTCCTCCCAAACCTCCCCCAGGTAGTAGGGGGTTTCAAAGTGGGCCCAGGCGTAAAGGGGAGCCAAAGGGTCTTGGGGATCCTGGGGCACGGGGAAAAAGTAATCAAAATCCACCACCAAAAGGCGCATCCCTTCCCATAGATAGCAAAGCCCCCGCCTTTTGGGCGGGGGCTAAGGCCCAGCGTGCTTTCCCGTAGGGAAACACCTCGAGGCTTACCAAACGTAGAAGATGGTGACGATTACCAGCCAGACCGCATCCACCAGGTGCCAGTACATGCTGGCCGCCTCGAGGGTACCGTGGTGGTGCTGGCTGACCTTACCCCTTAGGGCTTGCAGGTAGGCCAGGATCAGGCCAAAGCCACCGATGACCACGTGCAGGCCGTGGAGGCCCACGATGGTGAAGAAGGTGGCGGTCCACAGATTCTCCTGCCAGCTGGAGTGGCGGTGGAATTCGTAGAACTCATAGGACTGCACCAGGAAGAAGAGAACCCCCAGGATGATGGTGACCAAAAGGCCAAAGCGGAAGGGGCTGAAGCGGCCCCGCCTCAGGTCGTGGTGGGCGAAGTGCACGGTGAAGGAGGAGCTCACCAGGAAGAAGGTGTTGAGGAGGGCAAGCCAAAGGGCAGGCCGTTCCTCCGGGGGTACCGCCGCCCCGGTAAGGCGCAGGTAGAGGTAGCCGGCGATGAGGATGGCGAAGAGGCCCACTTCCGAAACCATGAACCAGGCCATCCCCATCCAGGCGTTGGACTTACCCGAAAGGGTGTGGTGCTCCACCGGGTGGCTGTACTCGTCCTCGAGGGCCCACCTGATCAGGCCGTAAGCAAAAAGGGCCAGGAAGACCCACATCCACACGTTGGGCACAGGCAGGGCCGCCACGGAAACAAAGAAGGCGAAGAGGGTAGCGGCGGAGTAAAAGGGCCAGAAGGAGCTATTGGGCAGGTGGATGTGGCTGGGGTCTTCGGGCTTCAGCTCCACCCCCTTCTTGGCCCAGTCGTAGAGAGGCCGCTCAGAGGGGAAGTCCTTGGGCAGGACCACGTCAAAGTTATGGGCCTTGGGCGGGGAGCTGGTGAGCCACTCCAGGGTGTAGCCACCCCAGGGGTTATCCGGAGCCTTCTCCCCGGAGCGCAGGCTCTTCCACATAACGTAGATCCAGACCAGACCCCCGAGGCCCAGGATGAAGGCCCCAATGGTGGAGATCAGGTTAAGCTCCGGCCAGCCGGCGATGTCCGCATTGTAGGTGTAGTACCGGCGGGGCATCCCCAGGAAGCCCAGGGCGTACTGGGGTAGGAAGACCGTCAGGTAGCCCACCAGGAAGAGCCAGAAGTGGAGCCGCCCCAGGCGCTCGTCGTACATGCGGCCCGTCATCTTGGGCCACCAGTAGTAAAGACCGGCGAAGGCCCCGAAGCCCGACCCCGCCATCAAGACGTTGTGGAAGTGGGCCACCACGAAGTAGGAGTCTTGGAATTGGTAGTCCAGGGGAACCATGGAGAGCATGACCCCGGTAATGCCCCCCAATAGGAAGTTGAAGATAAAACCCAACACCCAAAGGAGGGGGGTTTTCATCTGCAGATGCCCGCCCCAAAGGGTGCCGATGAGGTTAAAGAGCTTCACCCCCGTGGGCACGGCGATGAGGGCGGTAAAGAAGGCGAAGGCGATCTGGAAGATGGTGGACTCCCCCACGGCGAACATGTGGTGGGCCCAGACCATGGTCCCCAGCACCACAATGCCCATCTGGGCCCAGACCATCTGCTTGTAGCCGAAAAGGGGCTTGCGGGCAAAGGTGGAGGCCACCTCAGCGAGGATCCCCAGGTAGGGCAAAAGCATCACGTACACCGTGGGGTGGGAGTAGAACCAGAAGAACTGCTGGAAGAGGACGGGGTCCCCCCCGATCTCCGGGTTGAACCAGGAGAGGCCGATCTTCCTCTCCAAAAGGACAAGGAGGGTCGCCGAGGTGAGCCCGGCGAGGCTAAAGAGGTTGAGAACGCTGGCGGCAAAGACGCTCCACACGTACATGGGCATCTTCCACATGCTCATCCCTTGGGCCCGGAGGTTGTAGATGGTGGCGATGAAGTTGGCGTTGCCCAAGAGGCTGGAAAAGCCCAGGAGCAGGATGGCGGCCATGTAGAAGTCCACCCCGCTACCCGACTGCACGGAGAAGGGGTAGTAGAAGGTCCAGCCCACGCTGGGAGCTCCACCGGGGAAGAGGTAGCTCATCAGGGCCAGGATGATGGCTCCCAAAAAGGCCCAGTAGCTGAAGGCGTTGACCCGCGGCAGGGCTACGTCCCTGGCCCCTAACATGAGGGGCACCACGAAGTTCCCAAAGCCGGTGAGCCCCGCCTGGATGATGAAGAAGAAGAGCATGGTGGCCCCGTGGAGGGTGAGAATCTGGTTGTACTGCTCCCCCGTAAGGAGGTTGTTGTTGGGCACCGCCAGCTGCGCCCGGATCAGGAGGGAAAATACCCCGGCCAAAGCGAAGGCGAAGAAGGCGGTGGCCGTGTACAAGAGCCCGATCTTCTTATGGTCTACCGTGGTCAGGAGATCCCAAAGGATCGCCCAGAAACCGGCTTTTGGCTTGGTTGCGATGGCCATCTGCCCATACCTCCTTAGAACTTAGGCAACGCCTTGAAGTCAAAACCCTCCACCTTAAGCCCATCCAGGTAGCGGACCAAAGCGTTCAGGTCCTCCTCGGAAAGCTGGGGGAAGCCCGGCATCTTGACCCCAGGCTTCATGGCCGCAGGATCTCTGATCCAGGCCTTCATATTCTCGGGGGTGTAGTCCACGATCCCCGCCCCCAGGCTCACCCGGTTACCCACGAAGGCCAGCTCCGGGCCGATGACCGCAGGAGGCATCTTGGCCTGCACCGAGTGGCAGGCCGCGCAGTTTTGCTGGAAAACCTGCTGGCCCCGGGCGTCGGCCACAGGAGGCGTGTAACTCTTGGCCGCGGCCACAAACCGATCAAACTCTTCTTTGGGCACCACGATGGCCCGGAAGAGCATGCGGGAGTGGCTGGAACCGCAGAGCTCGGCACAGAAGCCGTAGTAGTTGCCCGGTTTTTCCGGTGTAAAGGAGAGAAGGGTCTTTTGTCCCGGAATGGCGTCCCTTTTTCCTGCAAGGCCCGGCACCCAGAAGGAGTGAATCACGTCCTTGGAGGTGACCTCCAGCACCACCGGCACCCCTGCGGGCAGGATGAGCTCGTTGGAGGTGCGGAAGCCCAGCTCAGGATAGTTAAAGTCCCACCAGAACTGGTAGCCCGTCACCTCCACCTTCAAGGCTCCGGCAGGAAGCTGGTTTACCTGGATGAGACTGCGGGCAGTCAAGCCAAATAGGACAAATACAATAAGTAGGGGGATTACCGTCCAGATGACCTCGAGGCGGTCGTTGCCATGGACCTGGGGAGGCTCCCCCTGCTGCCCCGGCTTAGCCCGGAACTTCCACGTCACGTAGGCCAGAGCCCCAGCCACCACCCCGAAGATCAAAACGGAGAAGACCAAGACCCAGATGAGGAGGAAGTTGGTCTCCCGGTTGAAGGGGGAGACGGGGTGGGTAATGGCCACCCGGTGGGCCTCCTGGGCCAGGGTCAAACCTAGAAGACTGAAAGCCGCCACAACTCTTTTCATCCGCTTCCCTCCCTAAAGCACCCGATCCACCGCCATGGCCACGAACAAGAGGGCCAGGTAAAGCATGGAGTATTTATACAGCGAAACCGCCGTCCTCCGCTCGGGCTGGCGGTAGAGGGCAAGGCTCTTAAGGATAAGCAAAGCATTAAGGGCGAGGCTCAAGAAGAAGTAAACCAGGCCGAGTTCCCCCAAAAGGAGGGGCATGAGGGAAATCAAGGCAGTGAGCACGGCATAAAGGGCGATCTGCATCACCGTCACCCTTTCCCCCAACACCACGGGCAGCATGGGCACCCCCACGGCCCGGTAGTCGTCCTGGATCATGAGGGCCAAGGCCCAGAAGTGCACCGGGGTCCAGAAGAAGATGAGGGCAAAGAGGTACCAGGCGAAGAGGCTTAGCTCGCCCGTCACCGCCGCCCAGCCCACCAGGGGGGGAAAGGCTCCCGCCGCCCCACCGATGACGATGTTCTGCCAGGTGCGCCGCTTCAGGTAGAGGGTGTAGACCAGCACGTACCAGATAAGGCCCATGAGGGCCAGGGTGGCGGAAAGGAGGTTCGCCCCCCACCAGAGGAGAAGGAAGGCAGAAAGGGCAAGGCCAAAGGCGAAGAGAAGGGCATCCCGGCTGGAAATGCGCTGGGTCACGGTGGGACGCTTGGCGGTGCGGCGCATGCGGGCGTCGATGTCCCGGTCCACCACCATGTTGATGGCGTTGGCCGCCCCCGCCATCATGTAGCCTCCCAGGGCCACCACCAGGAAGAGGCCCGTGCCAGGCCAGCCCTTGGCGGCGATGAGCATGGCCAAAAGGGTGGTGAAGAGAAGGAGGCTGATCACCCGGGGTTTGGTGAGGGCCAGGTAGTCCTTCCAGGTGGCTCCCCCAGTGCCCCGGTGCACCTGCCCCGCCTCCGTACCCTCCCCCAGCTCCACCCGCCTAGCCCCCTGGACCAACGCCGCCGCCGAAAGCAGGATGAAAAGAAGCCACACGGCGTAGGCCAAAAGAAGGTGCAGGATCTGCATCCAGACCGGGGCCTTGAGCCACACGTTCACCAGGCCCACGAGAAGCTGCACTCCATAGAGGTATGCGAGGGCATGGGCGAAGCGGCGGGTATGGGAGGAAGGCCGCAGATGGGCCACCAGGTAGCCAGCAAAAACCACATAAAGCCCCACGCTCACGGCGATGAGGGGGTGAAGCACCCTGAGGCGCACCAGGAAGTGCTCGCCTGGGGTCAGGGAGCGCTCCAGGGCCTCGAGGGTGTTCCGGACGGGGAAAAGAAGGTCGCCCAAAGCGGTCACCGCCCCGCTCATCCCCAGGAAGAGCAAGGCGAGAAGCCCCAGGAGCAAGGCCGCCCCCACCGCACCCTGCCCCCTAAGGCGCAAGGGAGCACCCCCAGAGGCCCACCAGGCGGTGAGGGCCAAGGCGGCGAGGAGAAAGTAGGTGTTGGCCAGGTGGACCATCTGGACCACGGCCCGGGCGGCGCTGGCGTTTTGGGCCGTCCAGCCAAAGAGGACCAGGGAGGCCCCCACCAGGCTCTCGGTGACCATGAAAAGGAGGGAAAGCCCAGCCCCAAAGCGCACAGGATGCCCCTTGGGAAAAGCGCGAAGGGCAAAGAGGAAGAAGAGGAGGACCAAGAGGAAGGCCAGGCCCGAGGTAGTCCGGTGGGTGAACTCGATGAAGGTCTCCACCTGTGGGCTTCTGGGGATGATCTCCCCGTTGCAGGTGGGCCAGTGGGCACCGCACCCCGCCCCCGACCCCGTGGCCCGCACGTAGGCACCCCAAAGGGCCACCAGGATGTTCCACACCAGGACGCCCCAGGCGTAACGGCTAAACCAGGCTTGGCTCATAACAGACCCGTCCCCCAGACGGCAGTAGCCATCATTTTGCCAGAAGTACCTAGGCGGGGGTGAAGTACATTTGTCCCTTCCATTACCTGCCACCTGGGAGACTAATACCCCCGGGCCCTACTTGGCAAGGGGCTGGGCAGAAGGCCCATCCCCACAAAGGATAAGGGCTACCCCACCTTTGGCCCTGCCCGGCGTATGGCTTCCTCCACCCCGTCCGCGTACTTCTGGAAGTTTTCCTGGAACAAGGTAGCTAGCTTCCTGGCCTGGCGATCGTAGGCCTCCTTGTCCTCCCAGGTTTCTCGCGGGTCCAAAAGCTCCTTGGGCACCCCGGGAACCTCCAGGGGGACCTCAAAGCCGAAGACGGGATCCTGGCGATAGGGAACCCCCTCGAGGGCCCCGCTTAAAGCCGCCTGCAGAAGGGCCCGGGTCACGGGCAGGGGGAAGCGCCTACCCACCCCGTAAGGCCCCCCGGTCCAGCCGGTGTTCACCAGGTACACCCTGGGGCTATGCTTCCTGATCTTCTCCCCCAACATCCCGGCGTAAACCCCTGGATGAAGGGGCAAGAAGGGTGCCCCGAAGCAGGCGGAAAAAGTCGCCTTGGGCTCGGTGACACCCCGCTCGGTGCCCGCCACCCGGGCGGTGTAGCCGGAGAGGAAGTAATACATGGCTTGCTCCGGGGAAAGGCGGGCGATGGGGGGCAAGACCCCGTAGGCGTCGGCGGAGAGGAAGAAGATGGCCCTGGGGTGTCCGGCCACGCCAGACTCCACCACGTTTTCCAGGTGGCCCAAGGGGTAGGAGGCGCGGGTATTTTCCGTCTTGGTGTCGTCGTCCCACTCCACCCGGCGGCTTTCCGGGTTCACCACCACGTTCTCCAGGATGGCCTCAAACTGATTGGACGCCTTATAGATAAGGGGCTCATACTCCGGAGAAAGGCGGATGACCTTGGCGTAGCATCCCCCTTCAAAGTTGAACACCCCCTCCTCGCTCCAACCGTGCTCGTCGTCGCCGATCAAGGGCCTCTCCGGATCGGTGGAAAGGGTGGTCTTGCCCGTCCCGGAAAGACCAAAGAAGATGGCCACATCCCCCTCCTTCCCCACGTTGGCCGAGGCGTGCATGGGGAAAACCCCCCGCTTGGGCATGAGGTAGTTCATCACGGTGAAGATGCTCTTCTTGATCTCCCCCGCATACCTGGTACCCACGATGAGGACCATCCTCCTCTGGAAGCTGATGCCCACGAAGACCTCGCTCCGGGTGCCGTCCCGCTCCGGGTCGGCCAGGAAGTAGGGAGCGTGGACCACGGTGAAGCCGGGAGCGAAGGGCTCCACCTCGTCGTCCTCGGGGAACCGGCGCGGGAGGATGAACATGTTGCGGGCAAAGAGGGCGTGCCAGGGGCTTTCCGTCACCACCCGCACCGCCAGCCGGTAACGCTTATCCGCTCCCGCATACAGGTCCTGCACGTAGAGGTCGCGGTCAGAAAGGTAGGCGGCCACCCTTTCCCAAAGGGCCTGGAAGGCCTCCGGGGCGAAGGGCTGGTTCACCTCACCCCACCAGACCTCCTCCTCTACGCCCGGCTCCCGCACCACGAACTTGTCGCGGGGGCTTCTCCCGGTGTAGGGGGTGGTGTCCACCACCAAGGCCCCCTTGTGGGCCAGAAAACCCTCCCCCCGGGCCAGGGTGTGCTCCACCAGGATGGGGGAAACCGTGTTCCAGAAAACCTGCTTTTTCGGTTTGATGCCCAAAGGCTCCAGTCGGTCCATAGAGACCCCCTAATGCCTAGGGCATCATACACTTATTTCCACGCTTCCAAGGTTAAGAGCCATATCCGGGACGCCCAAGAAGGGCAAAGGTCAAGCGCTTGCCCAGCTCCACCCCGGGCTGGTCAAAGGCGTTCACCCCCCAAAGCTCCCCCAGGAAGGCGGTTTGCCACATGAGGTGTTGCAGGAGCCAGCCCACGGTGTAGGGGGAAACCTCCGAGAGGTAGAGGGTATAGACCCTCTGTCCCGCTTCCGCCAGGGCCTGGTAGGTGGCCTCGGCCTCGGCTTTGAGGAGCTGGAATAATCCCTTGCCGAAGAGGTAGGCCGCCTCCGTTAGGCCCTCCATCTGGGGTAAGGTAAGGTCCTCCGTGGCCCTTTCCGGCACCACCAGAACGATGAGCTTGTCCAAGGGGCCTTCCCGGAAGAGCTGCACCTGGGCGTGCTGGTCCTGGGGACCCAGGGCGGGCACGGCGGTGGTGCCCACCCGGTTGCCCTCCCCATCCCGCTTGCCCAAGGACTCGTCGTGGAGCTGGACAAACCAGGCGGGAAGGTATTTCAGCCTTTCCGAGTACACCATAAAGACCGTGATGGGCAGGTGGCGGTGGAGGTGCTGGAGCAAGGCGGTTTTCAGGGGGAGGTTTTCCTCCAGCGGGGCCAGGGCCAGCTCGTTCGCCTTCCTCGCCCCCATGAGGAGGGCCTCCAGGTCCATCCCGGCAAAGGCCAAGGGAAGGAGCCCCACCGGGGAGAGCACGGAGAAGCGCCCTCCCACGTTGTCGGGAATGGAAAAGGCCTCGAGGCCCTCCTTTTCCGCCAAGGCCCTTAGCGCCCCCCGCCGGGGATCCGTGGTGAGAACCAGGTGCCGCCGCCAGTCCTCCCCCAGGTTCTCCCGAAGCCAGTTCAGAAAAACCAGAAGAGCGGCCAGGGTTTCCGCGGTGGCCCCCGACTTGGAAACCGCATTCACCAGGGTCTTCCGGGGGTCTAGGCCCCGAAGGAGCCGAAGCACGGGCTCCGGCTCCACGTGGTCCACGTAGTGGAAGCGCACGCCGCTTTCGTTGAAGGCACTCTCCAGGGCCTTAGGCCCCAAGGCGCTTCCCCCGATGCCCAGGAGGACGAAGTCCTCCACCCAGGGGTTAGCCTCCCGATAGCGGCGGATCCGCCTCAGGGTTTCCGTGTCCTCGGGGAGGTCCATCCAGCCCAGCATGCTTTGGGGATCCTTCCGCTTGGCCAAAAGGGCCTCCCGGGCCTGAAGAAGGAGAGGCCCGTGCTCCTTAAAAGCCTGGGGGAAATCCGGGAGGAAGCGGGTATCCAGGCGCAGCATGCTTCCATGCTACCCGGATGTAGGCTAAAGGCATGGGCTACGTGCCCCCACCCACCCCCCAGCATGGCCTCGAGGAGGGTCCCATCCTCCTCAAGGACGGGCGCACCGCCTTCCTGAGGCGGGCAGGCCCCAAGGACCTTCCCCTTTTCGTGGAGTTCCTGAGGCGGCTATCCCCGGAGTCCTTGCGCATGCGCTTCTTCTCCCCCATCTCCCCGGAAAAGGCGGCGGAGCTTCTCCTTTCCGCCAAACCGGAAGAGGAAAAGGTGATCCTCATGGTCCTGGCGGGAGACCCCCCCAGGATGGTGGCCACGGGGGAGTACGTGCGCCTGAAGGGGGAGGGCACCGCCGAGGTGGCCTTTTTGGTGGACGATGCCTTCCAGGGCAAGGGCCTGGGCACCCTCCTTCTGGAGCGCCTGGCCTTGATCGCCGCCAAGCGGGGGGTAAGGCGGTTTCAGGCCTTCGTCCTGGCGGAGAACCAGAAAATGCTCAACGTCTTCATGGAAAGCGGCTTCCAGGTACGGGCCCGCAGGGATAGCGGGGAGGTGGAGGTGGAGTTTGAGATCCTCCTGGAGGAGAAGGCGGCGGAGCGGTTTGAGTGGCGGGAAAAGGTTTCCACCCTTGCGAGCCTTCACCCCTTCTTCTTTCCCCGGGGCGTGGCGGTGGTGGGGGCAAGCCGCGACCCGGAAAGCATCGGCTACCGGGCCCTGGAAAACCTCATCTTTGGCCGCTTCCAAGGCCCCGTCTACCCGGTGAACGAGGCCATCGGCAAGGAAGGAGGTACGGTGGGGCCCCTTCTCGCCTACCCCAGGGTGGAGAGCATTCCCGGCCCCGTGGACCTGGCGGTGATCGCCGTGCCCAAGGAGCGGGTTTGGGAGGCCCTCGAGGCCTCGGGAAGACGGGGGGTGCGAGCCAGCGTGGTCCTCACCACCGGCTTCCAGGACCAAGAGGCCAGGGAGCTGGCCGACAAGGCCAGGCGCCTGGGGATGCGCCTTCTGGGCCCGGGTTCCTTGGGCCTGGTCCACACCCACCCCGAGGTGCGCCTGGCGGCGGGCCTGGCCCCCCTCCCCAAACCCGGACCCCTGGCCATCTCCAGCCAGTCCGGCACCCTGGGCCGGGCGGTGATGGCCTATGCGGAGGGTATGGGACTGGGCATCTCCTCCTTCGTCTCCTTGGGGGCCAAGGCGGACATCTCCTCCAACGACCTTTTGCAGTTCTGGGAAGAGGACGAGCGAACCCGGGTGATCCTCCTTTACCTGGAGAGCTTCGGCAACCCCCGGCGCTTCTCCCGCCTAGCCCGCAGGATCGGCAAGAAAAAGCCCATCCTGGCGGTGCATCCCTCCCGGGATCCCTTGGTGCGCACCCTCTTCGCCCAGGCCGGGGTGATCCGGGCCAACAGCCTGGAGGAAGCCTTTGACGTGGCCGCCCTTCTGGCCCTGGGGCGCCTTCCGGAAAACAACCGGGTGCGACTCATCTCCAACGCCTCCGGCCCCTCCAACCTGGCCCTCGAGGCCCTAAGGGAAGGAGGGCTTTTCGTGGAGCACGTGGACCTAGGCTCCACCGCCAAGGCGGAGGAGTTCGCCCGCGCCCTGGAAGAAGCCCTGGAAGGCGAGGCGGGAAGCGTGTTTCTCCTCTTCGTACCCATGGGCTTTACCAGCGAGGAGGAGTTCCTGGCTCTTTTAGAGAAGGCAGAAGGGAACAAGGTACTCTTGGCCTGCGTGATGGGCTCCCCTGGGGTGCGGGCCCGGGTTATGGGCCAGGTGGCCCTCTACCGCTTCCCCGAATCCGCGGCCATCGCCTTGAGCCGGGCCTGGGCTTACAAGGCCTGGCGGGAAGAGCCCCTCCACTTCCCCGACTTCCCCGACCTGCGCCTGGAGGAGGCGAGGAAGCTTCTAGAAGGGAAAAGGACCCTGAGTCAGGCGGAGGGGGCCGCCCTCTTGGAGTGCTTCGGCCTGCCCTTGGGGAAGGGGGAAGGGCTTTCCCTCAAGCTCACCGCCAAGCCCCACCCCCTCTTCGGCCCCGTCCTCACCCTGGTCCTGCCCACCCCCCTGGGGGACCAGGTGCTGGGCCAGCGGCTTTCCCCCCTCACCCAGAAGGACGCCCAGGAGCTGGTAAGGCCCCTAAGCCACGGGCAAAGCCCGGATCTTTCGGGTCCTCTCGACCCTGCCCCCTACCAGGAAATCGTCCTCAGGCTTTCCCGGCTTCTGGAGGAACTGCCCCAGGTGGAAGAAGTTTCCCTGGAGCTTTCCGGACCCCGGATCGCCCGCTTTGAAGTGCGCCTCGGGGGAAACCCCGAACCGAGGAACCGCCATGCGCATTCAAAGCCCCGCTAACCCCAAGGTGAAGGCCTTGGCCGCCCTGAAGGAACGAAGGGAGCGGGAAAGGACTGGCCTTTTCCTGGTGGAAGGCCGGCGGGAGGTGGAAAGGACCCTAAGGGCTGGCCTCCAGTTAGAAACCCTCCTCCTCGGCCCCAAGGCCACCCCGGAGGACCAGGCCCTGGCGGGATCGGCCCCCACCCTGGAGCTTTCCCAGGAGGCGATGGAGCGGGTTTCCGTAAGGGAGAACCCGCCTCCCGTCATCGGGGTCTTCCGCCTGCCCCACAAAACCCTAAAGGAGGTCCAGCTCTCGCAAGACCCCCTGGTCCTGGTCCTTCTGGGCCTGGAAAAACCCGGCAACCTGGGGGCTATCCTGCGCTCGGCGGATGGGGCGGGGGTGGATCTGGTTCTGGTGGCGGAAGGGGTGGACCTCTATAGCCCCCAGGTGATCCGGAACTCCACGGGGGTGGTCTTCTCCCTGCCCGTCTACCCCGTGGCCGAGGAGGAAGCCGCCCGCTTCCTGGAGGAAAAAGGGCTTTTTTTGGTGGCCGCCACCCCCAGGGGGGAGAAGGTTTACTGGGAAGAGAACTACCAAAGGGGGGTGGCCTTCCTCCTGGGAACCGAGGACGAAGGCCTTTCCGAGGCCTGGCTGGCCCGGGCGGGGGTGAGGGTGCGCATCCCCATGCGGGGGGTGGCGGATAGCCTCAACGTTTCCGTGAGCGCTGCCCTCCTCCTCTACGAGGCCCTGCGCCAAAGGGGCGGAGGATGAGGTTTCCCCTCACCCCCTTGCTGGCCCTGGGGCTTTTTCTTTCCCTGCCCGTGTGGGCGCTCCCTTCGGCCCTGGGGATTCTCCTCCTCCACCTGGGCAAGCGGTTCTACCCCGGCGCCTTCCTATGGGGAGCCTTCCTTCCCGGTCTCCTCCATGCCTTTACCCTCCCTTTCCCCACCTGGCTCCAGGGATGGGCCCTGACCTCCGGGCTTCTCCTCCTCTACGGCTTTTTCCTGGCCGCCAAGGCCAGGCCCCTTTCCAGCCTCTTCCTCCTCCCCTTGGCCCTTGGGCTTGGGCCATGGGGCCTCTTCCTCCTGGGCCTCCTGCACGGAATCAGCCTTCTGGAGGAGGCCCATGGGCGGGCCCAGGAACGGGGGGAATGGTTTTGGACCCCCCCTTCCACCCTATGGATCCCAGGGATCCTGGGCCTTTTGCTGGCAGGCCTGGCCTTTCTTCCCCTCCATCTTCCCGCCCTTCCCCTACCGGCCCTGGCTCCCCCTAGCCTTCAGGCTTCCCCGGAAGCGAAATCCCAGCCGGGAGAGGAAGCAGCCTACCAGGCCCCCGAGGAAGGGTTTTCCCCCTGGGTGGCCTTCCTCAACCGGGCCTTGGCCCATGCCCAGCCCCTGGCCCTCCTTCTTCTCCTCCTGGCGCTTCTGCCCCTTTTGGACCGGGGGGAGAGGCTTCCCTACCGGGGGCTTCACCTCTTGCCCCTCTTGCTGGCCCTTTTGGCCGGGGGCCTTTTCCTCCTCTACCTGGGTACCCTGGGGGGTGGGGAAAGCGCATGGGGAACCAGCCCCTCAGCCTCCATGCCCACCCCTTCCCAGGAGAGCGGCCCCAAAGAGGCTGTACCGGGACCCAGGCGGTTAGGCGAGGTGGGCATGGCCCTGGCGGGGCTTTCCGCCCTTTTCACCCTGGGGCTTCTCTCCCTCCTGGCCTTCCTGGTTTGGCGCCACCGGGACCGGGAAGAGCAGGAGGCCGCCCAGGGCATACCGGCCAGGAGTTCCAAGCGCTTTCAAGAAACCCTCCCCCAAGACCGGGTGCGGCGGGCCTATCTCCAGACCCTTAAAGCCCTAAAGGCCCTGGGCCTTCCCCGGCTGGCCTCCGAGGGGCCCCTGGAGTACCTGGAGAGGGTTTCCCTCCCCCTTCCCGGGTTGAGAGAACCCTTGGAGGGGCTCACCCGGCTTTACCTGCCCGCGCGCTACGGCGGAAGGACCGGGGAGGAGGAAGCGGAAAGGGCGGAAGCCCTCTTGGGGGATATCCTTAGGCTATGTTCCTCGCCCGCATCCAAAGGGCCCTTTCGGGCCGGGTCCTCCTGAGGGAGGAAACCCTAAGGCTTTCCCTGGCCACCCTCCTTTCCGGGGGGCACCTTCTTCTGGAGGACGTGCCCGGCACGGGGAAGACCACCTTCGCCAAGGCCTTGGCCCGGGTCCTGGGCCTTTCCTTTAGCCGCATCCAGATGACCCCCGACCTCCTGCCCCAGGACCTCACCGGCGTCTACCTCTACCGGGAAGGAAGCCTCCTTTGGCAGAAGGGACCCGTCTTCGCCCAGGTGCTCTTGGTGGACGAGCTCAACCGGGCCACCCCCAGGACCCAGTCCGCCCTCCTCGAGGCCATGGGGGAAGGCCAGGTGACCCTGGAGGGGAAAACCCATCCTTTGCCCGAGCCCTTTTTCGTCCTGGCCACGCAAAACCCCGTGGAGGAGGAGGGCACGTACCCCCTGCCCGTGGCCCAGCGGGACCGGTTCACCGCCCGGCTATCCCTGGGCTACCCCGACGAAAAGGCCCTCCTCCAGGCCCTGAAGGAGAGGGAACCCCTAGAGGGCCTGGAGGCGGTCACCCAAGGGGAGGAGATCCTGGCCCTTCGCCAGGAGGTGCGCCGGGTGCGGGTGGCCGAGGAGGTGCTGGACTACCTCCTGGCCTTGGCGGGCTGGCTCAGGAGCCGGGAGGAGGTGCGGCTTGGCCCCTCCCCCAGGGCTCTTTTGCAGGTGGAGCGCCTGGCCCAGGCCCTGGCCCTCTTGCAGGGACGGACCTTCACCGTGCCCGAGGACATCAAGGAGGCCTTCCGGGCCGCCATCCCCCACCGCCTTCTCCTACGGCTGGAGGCGGAGCTTTCCGGAGCCAGCCCGGAAGGGCTGGTGGCGGAAGCCCTCAAGGCGGTCCCCGCCCCGGTGGAAAGGGCCTAGGGAAGGACGTCATGGAAGGGGTTTTGGGCCTTCTATCCCTCCTTCTCCTCCTCGCCCTTTGGCGGGCACCCCGATTGGCCCGGATCCGGGTGCAAACCCCGGACCTGGCTCCAGGCTTCCCCGGGCAGGTGCGGCTTGGGCAGGTGGCGGTGGAGGTCTGGGCTCCCCTTCCCCTTTTCTTCCGCCTGGAAAACCTCCCCTCGGCCCCCTTGGGCTTGGAACCCCGGGGCCTTTCCGGGATGGCCTGGGGGAAGATCCGGTTGGCCCTGCCTCTTTCCTGCCGCTACCGCCGGCGGGGAGAGCATACCCTCCGCCTTACCCTACGCTTCACCAGCCCCCTGGGCCTGGGGGAGAGGCTTCTCAGCCTGGAGGCGGGGAGGGTCTTGGTCTACCCCGCCTTGCGGCCCCTACCGCCCTTTGAGCCCGCCCCCAGCTTCTTCCTGGAGGGCAAAACCGAGCCCTTCGGCCTTCCCGATCCCCTCGAGGCCAAGGGCCTCCGCCCCTACCAGCCCGGGGATTCCCTGCGCCTTCTGGCCAAGCCGGCAAGCCTCCGCCAGGGCCGCCCCATCGTGCGGGAAGTGGAAAAAAGCCTTCTGGGAAGCCTCTTCCTTCACCTGGACACCCAAAGCCTCCACCCCGCCTACCTGGACCATGGGGCGAGCCTTGCCGCCTGGCTCCTTCTCCTGGCGGAGAAAAGCGGGGTTTCCTATGGCCTTTCCGCAGGAGAGGTCCTGCCTTTGGGACGGGGAAGGGGCCACCTGGTGAGGGCCCTCTCGCTTCTGGCCCGCCTAGAGCCCACCCAAACCCCCGCCCTCCCGCCCAAGGCCCCTCCTGGAAGCACCTTCTTCCTCATCACCCAGGCGGCGGAACAAGCCTTCCTCAAGGCGGCCTTAAAGGGAAGCGCCCAAGCCCGGCAGGGAGTTCTCCTCCTCCTCCCCGAGGGTTACTTCCTTTACCCAGGGGAAAAGGGCCGGCTGGCCTTGGGCAAGACCCCGGGCCTGGAGCGAGCCCTGGCTATGCGGGGCCTCCTCCTGGCCCATGGCCTCGAGCTGAAGGTGGTGCGGGGCCACCAGCCCCTCACCTTATAAAACCCCCCTCAACCCCCTTGACAAAGAAGCACGGGGGCAAAATAATAACCCTTGGTTTGACACTCTCGCCCTTTGAGCGTCAAAGGAGGGAGTGAATATGGCTGCGGAGGTGAAGACGGTGATCAAGCCCCTAGGCGACAGGGTTGTGGTGAAGCGGATTGAGGAGGAGCCCAAGACCAAGGGCGGCATCGTGCTCCCCGACACCGCCAAGGAGAAGCCCCAGAAGGGCAAGGTGATCGCGGTGGGCTCGGGCCGCATCCTGGACAACGGGCAGAAGGTGCCCCTCGAGGTCAAGGAGGGGGACATCGTGGTCTTCGCCAAGTACGGCGGCACCGAGATTGAGATCGACGGCGAGGAGTACGTGATCCTCTCCGAGCGCGACCTTTTGGCGGTTCTGCAGTAAGGGAGGTGAGGTATGGCGAAGATCCTGGTGTTTGACGAAGCAGCCCGCCGGGCCTTGGAGCGCGGCGTGAACGCGGTAGCCGACGCGGTGAAGGTAACCCTTGGCCCCCGGGGCCGGAACGTGGTCCTGGAGAAGAAGTTCGGCTCCCCCACCATCACCAAGGACGGGGTGACGGTGGCCAAGGAGATCGAGCTGGAGAACCACCTGGAGAACATCGGAGCCCAGCTCCTCAAGGAGGTGGCCTCCAAGACCAACGACGTGGCCGGTGACGGGACCACCACCGCCACCGTCTTGGCCCAGGCCATCGTGCGGGAGGGCCTCAAGAACGTGGCCGCCGGCGCCAACCCCCTGGCCCTCAAGCGGGGCATTGAGAAGGCGGTGGAGGCGGCGGTGGAGAAGATCCGCTCCCTGGCCATCCCCGTGGAGGACCGCAAGGCCATCGAGGAGGTGGCCACCATCTCCGCCAACGACCCTGACGTGGGCAAGCTGATTGCCGACGCCATGGAGAAGGTGGGGAAGGAGGGGATCATCACCGTCGAGGAGTCCAAGAGCCTGGAGACCGAGCTGAAGTTCGTGGAGGGGTACCAGTTTGATAAGGGGTACATCTCCCCCTACTTCGTCACCAACCCCGAGGCCATGGAGGCGGTCCTCGAGGACGCCTTCATCCTCATCGTGGAGAAGAAGGTCTCCAACGTGCGCGAACTCCTCCCCATCCTGGAGCAGGTGGCCCAGACGGGTAAGCCCCTTCTCCTGATCGCCGAGGACGTGGAGGGCGAGGCCCTGGCCACCCTGGTGGTCAACAAGCTCCGGGGCACCCTGAACGTGGCTGCGGTGAAGGCTCCCGGCTTCGGTGACCGCCGCAAGGAGATGCTCAAGGACATCGCCGCCGTCACCGGTGGTACCGTCATCTCCGAGGAGCTTGGCTTCAAGCTGGAGAACGCCACCCTCTCCATGCTGGGCCGGGCCGAAAGGGTGCGGATCACCAAGGACGAGACCACCATCGTGGGCGGCAAGGGCAAGAAGGAGGACATCGAGGCCCGCATCAACGGCATCAAGAAGGAGCTGGAGACCACGGACAGCGAGTACGCCAAGGAGAAGCTCCAGGAGCGTCTGGCCAAGCTGGCGGGGGGCGTGGCGGTGATCCGGGTGGGGGCTGCCACCGAAACCGAGCTCAAGGAGAAGAAGCACCGCTTTGAGGACGCCCTGAACGCCACCCGGGCCGCGGTGGAGGAGGGCATCGTCCCGGGCGGTGGCGTGGCGCTCCTCAGGGCCATCAGCGCCGTGGACGAGCTCCTTAAGAAGCTGGAGGGGGACGAGGCCACCGGGGCCAAGATCGTGCGTCGGGCCTTGGAGGAGCCTGCCCGTCAGATCGCCGAGAACGCTGGCTACGAGGGCTCCGTGGTGGTCCAGAGGATCCTCTCCGAGACCAAGAACCTCCGCCTGGGCTTCAACGCCGCCACCGGGGAGTACGTGGACATGGTGGAGGCAGGTATCGTGGACCCCGCCAAGGTGACCCGCTCCGCCCTGCAGAACGCCGCCTCCATCGGCTCCCTCATCCTCACCACCGAGGCGGTGGTGGCCGAGAAACCCGAGAAGAAGGAGTCCACCCCCGCTCCCACGGGCGGCGACATGGACTTCTAAAGCCACCCCAACCTGGCTTTGCCAGGTTGGGGCCCCGGCAAAGGGGCAAAAGAGGCTGGGCCTACGCCCAGCCTCCTTTCTCTAAAAGGGCACCACTTCCTCCTTGGGCCCTCCTCCACCGTTCCCCTGGAGGAAGGCCTCCCGATCCGGGATCAAGTAGGCGCGGAAGCCCTCGGCCTCGAGAGCCTCCAGCACCCCTTCCCCCACCCGGGTTTCCCGCAAGGAGATGATGGCCTCACCGAAAGGCCCCTGCACCCTGAGGTAAAGGGGGAGGGTTCCAGGGTATTCGTCCAAGAGGCTCTTGAGAAGGGCCACGCCCGCCTCGTCCAAGAGGGCGTGGTCCACCTCCACCTCCAGGGCCTTGGGGGCCTCGGCCACCTCCTCGTGGGTCCAGGCAGCCTGGGCCATGACCCTAAGCCCCCCTTCCTCCCGCTCCACCTCCGCCAGGACCAGGAGAGGGGTGTCCTCCTTGAGCTTGGGAGAAACCCCCTCGTAAGCCCGGCCGAAAACCACCACCTCGAGGGCCCCTGTCTCGTCGGAGAGGGTAAAACGGGCCATCATGCCCCCGCTGCGGGTGGGCTTGCGCGCCACCTCCTCCACCATGCCCGCGAGGAGCACCCTGGGCCTTGGGGGAAGGCCCCGGATGAAGTCGGGAAGCTCCTCCAGGGTGCAACTCGCCACCTCCCTCAGGCCCGGGTAGCGCAGCACCGGGTGGCCGGAAACGTAGATGCCCAAGGCCTCCTTCTCGTAGCGAAGCCGGGTGATCTCGTCCAGGGGCAAGGCTTCCGCCAGGGGAGGTTCTTCCACCTCGGCGAACAGGCCCATCATGCCGGATCGCTCCCGCTCCCGGCTTTCCGCCGCCCACCGGAGGAGGGGGTCCAAGGAAGCCAGCAACCGGGCCCTGTCCCCAAAGGCGTCAAAGGCCCCCGCCTTGATAAGGGACTCCAGGGTGCGCTTGTTCACCACCCTCTCGTCCAGGCGCTTGAGGAAGTCCCCGAGGCTCTTAAAGGGACCACGGCGCTCCCTTTCCGCCAGGATGGCCTGGGCTGCCCCTTCCCCCACGTTCTTCACCGCGGAGAGGCCAAAAAGGATCTCCTCCCCCACCACCTTGAAGTCAAAGCCTGAGCGGTTGATGTCGGGGGGAAGGACCTCTATGCCCATGGCCCGGGCGTCGCGGATGTACTCCGCCACCTTGTCGGAATCGTGCCGCTCCACGGTGAGGAGGGCGGCCATAAACTCCACCGGGTAGTGGGCCTTCACGTAGGCGGTCTGGTAGGAAAGGAGGCTGTAGGCAGCGGCGTGGGAGTTGTGGACGATCACATCCTCGGCAAGGAAGGTATGGGTTCCCTCCACGGTGAGGTCGTAGACCTCCTCCTCCCAAAGAGGCTCTATGGCCTCCACCCGGTCCCAGTAGATCTCCGCCGTGGCCAGGCGCAACAGGGCCAGGCTTCCCGTGAGGGCCGAAAGGCGCGCCAGGGTGGCGCGGGAAAGCCCCAGGCGGCCCTTGCTGGGCCGCAAAAGACCCTGGGCTAAGCCATGGGCCTCCAGAGAATCCCCCACCCTACCGCCGGAAGCCTGGGCCAAAGCATCCCTTACCAAGGGGAGAAAGGCCAGAGGCAGGATGTCCTTGGTGCTCCGGCCCACCTCCTTCCAGGAGGAAAGAAGAGCCTCCAGGTCCCGCTTTCTCTTGCCAAGAAGGTAAGGCCCCACCAGCTCCCCAAAGCGCCGGGCCGCCTCGAGGCCCCCCAGGAGGTAGACCACGTATCCTTTCCGGCCCCCTCCATAGGGAAAGCGCTTCTCCACCAGGCGGCTTTGCAAGCCCAGGCGGAGGAGCAGGTGCTGGACCCCCCGGGCAAGGGCCTCCGAGGCCGTGGCGTAATGGATGAGCCTACCCTTGGCGTCCACTTCCCCATCCCCCACCCACAGGCGCCCAAGAAGCCGAGCCACCCCTTCCTGGGAAAGGCCAAAGACCCTTTCGGGAAGATGCTTGTCCTTGGCGGAAAGCCCCAAAAGCCCCATCTCCCTCAAGAAGGTTTCCGCCTCCGAAGGCGCCTTGCGGTCCTGCCGGCCCACGTAGATACGGGCTACCCCCCGGCGCCAGACCACCCGGGTGCGGGTGTTGGCAAAGCCCGACAAGGCCTCCTCCATAGCAGCCAGCTCTTCCTCCGAGGAGGTGTAGAGGTAAAAGCCGGAGGGATGGCGGAGGTTCCCCTCGCTCAGGGCGAAGCCCAGAAGGTCCAGCTCATGGGGCCTCAGGTCCTCTGAAGGCTGGTAGGGAAGGTACCTGGGCAGGGCCACGAAGTCCCCTGGGCGAAGGGCGCCCAACTCCCGCCAACCCTCTGGGGTGTAGAGGGGATGGTTGGCCGTGGCCTCGAGGACCCGTCCCGTGGCGGTGCGCAAACGGTAGACCATGGCCCGGCCGCTTTGGAAGGCGGCCACCACCGGCCTCGGCACCAGACGCAGGGTGCTCTCGTCCAAGGAAACCACCCAGACCCCTTTCGCTTCCCCCCGGACGATGGCCTCTACGGGCACAAGCTTTCCCGTACGGTAGTCCAGCACCCGGGCCCTTCCCGGCAGGCACTTGTTGAAGCCATAGTTGGCGAAGGCCTCCAGCATGTCAAAAAGCCGGTTGGCCTCCTCCTCGGGCACGCCCCGTTCCTTGGCCCCCCGCACGAAGCGCTCCCGGTGCTTTTGCATCTCCTCCACCTTCTTCTTGCCCATGGCCCGCCTCAGAAGGTCGGCCTCCCCCAGGGAGTAGCCCGCCACCTGGGAGGCGATCTGCATGATCTGCTCCTGGTAGACGGGGATGCCGTAGGTTTCCTCCAGGATGGGCCTCAGGTACCTCTCCGCATGGGGGAATTCCACGTAGCTCACGGGCTCCTGGCCATGGTGGCGGCGGATGTAGGTGGGGATGTGCTCCATGGGCCCCGGGCGGTAGAGGGAAACCAGGGCGATGATGTCCTCGAGGCGCCTGGGCTTTAGCCCCCGCACCGTGGCGGTCATCCCTCCCGATTCCAGCTGGAAAACCCCCTTGGTCTCCCCCCGCGCCAAGAGGGCGAAGGTCTTGGGGTCGTCCAAAGGCAAGCGGTCGTAGTCCAACTCCACCCCCTTGGACTCCTTCACGATCTTCTTGGCCTCGTCCAGGAAGGTGAGGGTGCGCAAGCCCAGGAAGTCCATCTTCAAAAGCCCCAGGGCCTCCACCGCCCCCATGTCGTACTGGGTCACGGGCCGTCCCTCCTGGTCCCGCATGAGGGGCACCAAGTCCGTGAGGGGCTCGGCGGCGATCACCACCCCGGCGGCGTGCACAGAAGCATGGCGGTTTAGGCCCTCGAGGCGCATGGCCACCTCGATCACCTCCCGCACCCGGGGGTCTTTTTCCATCTCGGCCTTTAGCTCCGGCACCAGCTCTACGGCCTCGGCCAGGGGCTTGGGCTTGCCGAACTGCACGGGGATCAGCTTGGCTAGCTCCTCCGCCTTCTTGTGGGGGATGCCGTAGACCCGGGCCACATCCTTGAGGGCTGCCTTGGAGGCCAGGCTGCCAAGGGTGCCGATCTGGGCCACCTTGTCCTCCCCGTAGCGCCCGCGCACGTACTGGATCACCCGGTCCCGCTCCCGGTCGGAGAAGTCCGTGTCAATGTCGGGCATGGAAACCCGTTCGGGGTTCAGGAAGCGCTCAAAGAGGAGGCCGAAGCGCAAGGGGTCGATGTTGGTAATGCCCACGGCATAGGCCACCAGGCTTCCGGCGGCGCTTCCCCGGCCTGGTCCCACGGAGATCCCGTTCCGCCTGGCCCAGTTGATGTAGTCCTGAACGATGAGGAAGTAGCCGGGAAAGCCCATCCGCTCGATCACGGAAAGCTCGTAGAGGGCCCGGTGCAAGATGGCCTCCGCCGTCCACTCCCTAACCCCCTCCAACGGGGGTAGCTTGGGCAGAAGGGCTTCCCAAGCTGCCCCTTCCACCTGGGCCAAGGCCTCCGCCAGGGCTTCCCCGTCCCCATGGGGCGGTATCTTCCCCAGAAGGCGGAAGACCTCCCGGTAAAACCCCTCGGTGATGCGGTCCGGATACCGGGAAAGGAGCCCCTTGAAGGTGAGCTCCCTAAGATACTGGGCCTCGGTCCTGCCCTCGGGAAGGGGAAAGCGGGGGATGCGGTAGACCATCTTGTCCCCAACAGGGAGGTCCACGTTGCACATACGGGCGATCTCTACCGTGTTGTCAAAGGGTTCGTCGCCCCACTCCTCCTCCGGGAGCATGGCCCGCATCTCCTCTGGGGTCTTCACGTAAAACTCGTCGCAAGGGAAACGCCAGCGTTCGGGGTCATCCAGGGTGGTCTTGGACTGGATGGCGAGAAGCACCTCGTGGGCCCGGGCGTCCTCCCTTCTCACGTAGTGGCCGTCGTTGGTGGCCACCATCCCCAGGCCGTACTTCCGGGCAAACTCCCTCAGGACCTGGTTAACCTTTCTCTGCTCGGGCAGGCCGTGGTTCTGGATCTCTATGAAAAAGCGGTCGCCAAAGATGGAGAGGTACTCGTTCAGCCGGGCCTCCGCCAGGTCCAAGCGGTCCTGCAGGATGAACTGAGGAATCTCCGCCCCCAGGCACCCCGAAAGGGCGATAAGACCCTCGGCATGCTCCCGGAGAATCTCCCGGTCAATACGGGGTTTTTCGTAAAAACCTTCCAGGTATGCCCGGGTCGCTAGGCGCACCAGGTTCTGGTAGCCCTTGAAGTCCTTGGCAAGAAGGGTGAGGTGGAAGTACCCCCCGTCCAGGCCCTTCCCCCTTTTGCGGTCAAAGCGGCTTTCCGCGGCCACGTAAGCCTCGTAGCCGATGATGGGCTTGATCCCCATGGCGGTGGCCTTCTGGTAGAACTCCACCGCCCCGAAGAGGTTGCCATGGTCGGTCATGGCCAGGGCAGGGTCCTCGGGGGAAACCGTTTTCACCCACTCAAGAAGGTCAGAAAGCTTTGCCGCCCCGTCCAGGAGGGAGAACTGGGTGTGCTGGTGCAGGTGGGCGAATTTAAGGCGGCCCATAGGGTCCAGTCTAGCAAGCGTCTTGCCCTCCTTAGCTGGAGCCAGGCACCCTGGGTATACTGATTAATGTAATGATTGAGGACATTGGCACCCCCATCAGCGCCACCGAAGCCCGGGTCCACTTTGGGGAGGTCCTCCAACGCGTAGCCCGGGGAGAAACCCTGGTGGTGGAACGGGGAGGAAGAGCCGTAGCGGTCATCCTGTCCCTGGAAGAATACGAGCGGCTCCGGAAAGCGCCTAAGCAACAAGAGATCCTCGATGCGCTTTGGAGGCTGGGCCAGGAGATCCGAAACCACCTACAAGGACCCATCCCCTCCCCAGAGGAAGTCATACGGACCATGCGGGAGGAACGTAGCCTTGAAGTGGGCGGTTCTTGACGCAAGCTTCCTCATGCGAGTTCTTCTGGCAGGCATCCTGGGTGACAGGAGGGCCTATGAAGCTTTTCTTGGCTTGGGTCACAAGGAGGTGGTCGCCCCCACCCTCCTGCCTTACGAGGTGGCCAATGCCCTTCACCGCTACGTTCTGGGCGGGGTCTTGTCAGGGCCCCAAGCGGAAGCCTTTTTGCGAGGAGCCTTGGGCCTGAACATCCGCCTGATGGGGGACAAAGGCCTTCATCTAAGAGCCTTGGCCCTATCCCAAGCCCTGGGTTTAAAGGCCGTGTACGACGCCCATTACCTGGCCCTGGCGGAGAAGCTTCAGGCTGAATTCTGGACAGCGGACGGAAAGCTATCCCGGAAGGTTACGGAAGCTCAAGTTCAAGGCTTGCTGGAAGGCATCACCGTGCGCTATTTAGAACCCCATGACCCTGGGCCAACTTAGGGAAGAAATCTGGAACACCCTGGCCCGCTACGACCTGGCCCTCCACCCCACGCCTCCCCACGGCCACCACCCCAACTTCCTGGGGGCCAGGAAGGCAGCGGGGCTCCTCCTCCGCACCCCGGAGTTTCAAAGGGCCCGGCTCATCCTGGCAGGCATGGATGCGGTTCTGAAACCCTTGCGGGAGGAGGCCCTGAAGGCAGGAAAGGCCCTGATCCTCCCTCACCCCGACCGGCCAGGGGAGTTCGTGCTCCTCAAGGATCTGGACCCAAGGAGGCTCAAACGGGTGCGGGAGGCCTACCGCTATGGGGTGAAGGTAGACCTAAAGAACCAGCCCATAGACCTGGTCCTCATCGGGGCCGTGGCCGTGGACGAGGAAGGGGGATGGGTGGGGAAGGGCTATGGTTTTCCCCAGGCCTGGCTCGCCGTGGAGGCCCCCTTCGCCACCCTGGCCCACGCCCTCATGGTCTACCCCAAGCTTCCCGTGGAGCCGGAGCGCCGGGTGGACCTTATCGCCACCCCGACGCGGCTCATCCGGCCTTAAAGGGCGAACTCCTTAAGGAGGCCCTCGAGGTCCAGGGGCTCCTGCTGCCCTAAGGCAGGGTAGACCTCAGGGTAGCGGGGAAGGTAGGCCTTAAGGCGCTCCTCAAAGGTGGGGACCTCCGCCCTCCAGAAGACCCCTATGGGGATCCGCTCCCCCCACTCCGCCGCCTTTTCCTGGAACTGAGCCATCTTGCGATCCAGCTCCTCCGGGGGCAGGCCTTCGGGAACATAAGGGTCATACCCCTCATCCTGGAGCTTATAGAGCCTGGGGGCGAACCACTCCTTGGTGTGCAGGTCGTTGTAGGTGGGGCAGGGCTGGAGGACATGCAGAAAAGCCAGGCCCTTATGGCTAAGGCCCTCCTTGATGAGCTCCTTCAGGCCCTTCACGTCGTAGGCGTAGCCCCGGGCGATCCAGGTGTAGCCCGAGGCAAAGGCCAGAAGCAGGGGGTTGATGCGCCCCTGGGGGTTGGGCTTGGGAAGGCTTTTGGTCTTCTCCCCTAGGCCCAAGGTAGGCCCCGCCTGTCCCTTGGTGAGGCCGTAGACCTCGTTGTCGTAGAGGATGTAGAGCATGTCCACGTTGCGGCGGCCTGCAGCCACGAAGTGCCCGGCCCCGATCCCAAGGCCATCCCCATCCCCGCCCACCGCCACCACGGTGAGGTGGGGGTTGGCCAGCTTGGCCCCTTGGGCCACAGGAAGAACGCGGCCGTGGAGGGTGTGGACCCCGTACACGTTCAGGTAGTGAGGGGTCTTGGCCGAGCAACCAATCCCCGAGAAGATCACCGTCTGGGAAGGATCCCGCTTCAGCTCAAAAAGGGCCATCTGCAACGCGGAGAGGATGCCGTAGTCCCCGCAACCCGGGCACCAGTCCGGTTGCTTTTCCGCCTTGTAATCGGCAAGCTTAAGTTCCAGCATGGTTAGACTCCTTTCCTGAGCACCAGGCGCTCCGGGGCCCTGCCCGCAAGCACCTGTTCCAAGGCCTGCACCGCCTCATCCAGGGTGATGGGACGGCCGTTGTATTTCACAATGCGGTGATCCACCCGCCTTAAGGTTTCCTGCTGCACCAGGTCCGCAAGCTGCCCCGAGTAGTTGTGTTCCACCGTGACCAGCTTTTTCCCCTCCAGGAGCGCGCCGATCTCGGGGAAGGGCCAAAGGAGCCTGAGGTGCAGGTAGCCCACCCCAGGCAAGCGGTCTAGGGCTTCCAAGAGGGTACCCTTCACCGTGCCCCAACCCAGGACCAGGACTTCGCCATCCCTGTAGAGGGTGTACTGGTCCTCGGGGGGAATCTCCTTGCGGGCGGCTTCCAGCTTGCGCATGCGCTTTTCCATCTGGTATTCCCTTAAGGCGACGTCCTCGGTGATGTGGCCCTCGAGGTCGTGCTCGTCCGAGGTCATCCAGTAAAAGCCCCCCGGGGTGCCAAGGGGGATAAAGGGGGAGATGCCGTCCTCCGAGGGAGCGTAGCGCTCATAGGGGCCAAACCCCTCTTTTCTGGGGGCAAGGCGCTTTTCCCCATCCAGGGAAAGCACCTTCAAGGCTTCCTTGGGAAGGCTTTGCGCCATGGAAGCCAGGAACTTGTCCAAAAGATGCACCACCACCGTCTGGTAGCGCCAGGCCCAGGCTAGGGCCTTCTGGGCATCCAGGAAGGCATCCTGAATGTCCCCAGAAGCCAGGACGATCCTGGGGTACTCCCCGTGACCGCCCCGGATGGCGAACATCAAGTCGCCCTGCTCGGTGCGGGTGGGAAGGCCGGTGCTCGGGCCACCCCGCTGGTAGAGGGTCACCACCAAGGGTGCCTCGATCATGCCGGCAAAGCCCATGCCCTCGGCCATGAGGCTGAAGCCTGGGCCGCTGGTGGCGGTGGCCGCCCTGGCCCCGGCGAGGGCCGCTCCAATGGCCATGGTCACCGCGGCGATCTCATCTTCCGTCTGGACCACGGCCACGTCCGCCCCGGCAAAGGCGGTATGGGCCTCGAGGTAGGTGGACTCGTCCGTGGCCGGGCTTATGGGGTAGTAGGTCTGGAAGCGCAGCCCGCCAGCCAGCTTGCCCAAAGCGGCCGCCTGGGCCCCGGTGAGGTAGACCCGGCCCGGCTCGTACCCGTTTAGGTGAAGCTGGAAGGAAAGCCTGGGCACCTCCTCCCGGTACACCGCCTCGGCCACCTTCTGGTTCAGCTCCAATACCTTGCCCTTAAACTGCAGGGCCAGGGCTTCCAGCAAGGGCTCCAGGGGGAAGCCCAGGAAGCGGAGCCTTGCAGCCACAGCGATGGTGTTCAGGGTGCGCCGGGCTTGAAGGGAAGGGACACCCAGCTCCACCCCGATCCGGTCCGCCACCTCCTCAAAGGGGTAGGGCAGGGGCTGGACCCCCGACTCCACGTAGGCGGCAAGGAGATCCTTCAGGGTGGGGTCCAGCTTGCCGAAGCGTTCCGAAAGAACCTCCGCCACCCGGTGGTCCAGCATGGGAAGCTTGTGCACCGTGAGCTCCAAGACCCGGGGATCGTAAAGGATCACCCCTCCAGACCGGACCTCGTCCAGGTGGCGGGCCAGGGTCTCCCCATCCAGGGCCACCAGCATGTCCACCTTCTCTCGGAAGGCCGCCACGGGTTTTCGCGAGAGGCGCACATCCAAGTAGGAGTGCCGCCCCATGATGTTGGAGTGGTACTCCCGCTTGGTGGCCACCCACCAACCTCCCTTGGCCACCGCCCGGGCGAACAAGGTGGCCGCCGTCTCTATCCCGCCCCCTTGGGGGCCGCCCACGCGCCAGGTGAACTCTTCCATAAGCCCTCCTTTGCTCTTTGATACCCTACTCCTTAAGGGTCCGGCTTGGCTAGGGGCATTTGCCCAAAGGGGGGTTCATTCCTCCTGGTCCGCCTGGTGAAGCCGCTTGCCCCAGAGGCTTTGCGGGCGGTGGTGCTCCAGTACCAAAGCCCGTACCTCGGGGTCCTGAATGCGCTCCGCAGCGTACAGGGGATGGTGGCGGCGCACCTGGAAGGCCCCAAAGATCCCCCTCCGCAAGGGGTAAGGGGACACAGGGAGGGCGTAAAGCCCGGTGAGGATGCGCTCCAAGGGACAGTAGGGCCTCAGGGCCTTTCCCGCATCGTGAAGAAGGGCAGCCCGGATGGCGAAGGCAGGGGCGTCAGGGTAGTGCTGCAAAAGCCGGCGGGCCACCCGCACCGCATGGGCCCGGTCCCTGGGATCCATGGAGAGGTAAAGGGTGCGCTCCTCCCCCTGCAAAAAGGCCAGGGCAAAGGCATCGTCCGGCTCCTCCCTTCGGGGAAAAAAGGCATGAAAGAGGCGCCTAAGCCTCCTCTGCACCTTTCCGAACCCTCGTCCGAAGCTCTGGTTCCTGCCACCCGCCAAGGGGCTAGATGAACTTCTTCAGCATGGTGGCGATCTCCTCGGGCTTTTTGGGGTCCACCTTGCCCTCGGAAACCTCGGCAGCGCAGATGTTGAGGAACTCCTCCAGGATCAAGGTGGCCGCCGCCTCCATGGCCTTCTTGGTGGCGGTCATCTGGGTGAGCACCTCGTCGCAGGGACGCCCCTCCGCCACCATCTTCTGCAAACCCCTCACCTGGCCTTCAATACGCCGCAGCCGCTTGAGGATGTTCTCCACGATCTCTTGCCCCAGCTCGGTGGTCTTGGTCATGGAGGCATTATATACCAGTACCCCCTATGTCGTCTTCACTCAGCGGTTCCTCGGCCTCGGGAAGCCTAGGCCTGCGCACCCACAGAAGCCGCGCCCCCAAAAGCCGGGTGATCTCCGCCAGGCGCCGGTTGGGATCCTCAGGGGGCCTAATGGGTTCCCCTGCCGGAGCGCCTTGGCCGGAGGGGTCCGCCTGCCCTCGCCAAGGAACCTCTGCGGAAGGTGACCCTTCGGCTGGCTCGGGCCAGGCATCCCACGGCTCCTCCTCCCCTTCAGGAAAACCCCTGGCCTCCTGGACACTCCCTTCGGGTAGGGCCGGGGAAGCAGGCTCAGAGGCCTTGGGCTCTTCCGAACGCCCACGTTTTTCCCCGGACAAAGGAAGGTTCCGGGAAGGGGGCCTAGGGTCTAGGCTTTTTTTTTCCAGGAGAAAGGCCACCTCCTCCACCCCGAAGTGGGCCCGCACCAGGGGGAGAAGGGCGGCTCTTTGCTCCTCAGCCCGCTTGTGGTGGAAGGCCTTGCTCTCGGGGAAGCGAAGCACCAAGCGCCCTTCTTCCAGGTCCGGCCGGGCCTCCCTGAGGAAAGCCCTCAGGGTGGGCTTCAAGGCCTCGAGGAAAGCCCTCCACCTCCTGGCCAGGTCCGCCGCATTAACCGCCCCTCCCGACATCTCCCCGGAAAGGCCTGCCTCCCTGGCGCTTGGCGGCACCAGGGGCTTGGTGGGATGGAACTCGGGCAGGTCTTCCTGGGAAGCCCCTTGCCTACGCGAATGGGCTGGCTCTTCGGGCAAAGCCGTCTCGGCCCGCACCGCTTCCCCGGAGGAAGGGCTGGCCGGGGGCTGAACCTCCCCCTTGCCCGGCTGGAACAAGGAGGCCGCCGGGAAAACCCTGGCTGCCTGCAACAGGGCTGCCTCCAGGGCCAGGAGATCCGAGCGCTTGGCAAGGCGCTCCATGGCCTCGTCCAAGGCGGTGAGGGCCCCAAGCAAGGCTTCAGGAGGAGCCTCGAGGCCCTCCCCCGGCAGGCCGTGGGCGGCGTAGAGGGCCTCCCGGAGCACCTCCATGAGCCCTCCCACCAGGCTCCTTGGGGCGAAGCCCTTGGCGTAAAGCCCCCTGGCCTCCGAGAGCACTTCCTTGAGGTCCCCCCGGGCCAGGCCCCGGGCCAGGCGGGAAAGAGCCTCTCTTGGCGGAAGGCCCAAGGCCTCCTCCACCCGCTTTCGGGTCAAGGGGCCCTCCAGGAGAAGCAGGCGGTCCAAAAGGCTTTCCGCATCCCTAAGCGCCCCGTCCGAAAGCCTTGCCACCAGGAGAAGGGCGTCTTCCTCCGCCTCCCTCCCCATCTCCTTGAGGATGCGCCGGAGCTTAAAGGCGATCTCCTCCTCCGTAAGGCGGCGGAAACGGTAGTGCTGGGTGCGGGAAAGGATGGTGGGGGGCATCCTTTCGGGCTCGGTGGTGGCGAAGATGAAGAGCACGTGGGGCGGGGGTTCCTCCAGGGTCTTGAGGAGGGCGTTGAAGGCGCTTTTGGAGAGCATGTGGGCCTCGTCCAGGATAAAGACCTTCCTGGGGGCGGAAAGGGGGGCAAGGAGGATCCTCTCCCTAAGCTCCCGCACGTCCTCCACTGAGTTGTTGCTGGCGGCATCGATCTCCACCACATCGGGGTGGGCTCCCTTTTGCACCGCCTGGCAGTGGGCGCAAACCCCGCAAGGGCGCTCCGCCCCCTGGCACCCCACGGCCATGGCCAGAAGCCGGGCGGTGGTGGTCTTCCCCACCCCCCGCGGACCGGAAAAGAGGTAGGCCTGGGCGAGGCGTCCTTCCCGGATGGCCCGCACCAGGGGCTCCTTCACGTGCTCCTGGCCCACCAGCTCCTCAAAGGTGAGAGGGCGGACCCGGCGGTAAAGGGCGCTCACAAGGGCTAGTATAGGGCTTGGTGCGGAGCTTTCTCTCCCTCCACGTGGAGGCCCCGCTGGAAAGGGTGCTGGCCTGGGCTCAGGGCAAGACCCTGGGGGCCGGGGTCTACCTGGTTCCGGATCCTCCCTGGGTGAGCCTCTACCACGAGGCCCAGGAGGCCCAGGAGGACCCCCAGGCCATCCGGGCCTTCCTGGAGGAGCTCTCCCAACTGGGGAAGGCCCTGGCCTTCCTGGTCCTGGCGGAAGAGGAGCTTCTTTTTCTCCTGGCCGAGGGGGGAAAAGTCCAGGCGGAGCTGGCCCAGGGAACGGAGCTAGGGGAAAGGCTCATAGCCCCTTTGGAGCTGAAACCCCTGCTCGAGAAGGCCAGCCGCATGCCCCCCGTAAGCGCGGTCCAGGCCCTGGCGGCCCATTTCGGCCTCCACCCCGACCACGCCGCCTTGGGCTTTTTGGACCTCCTGGAGGCCGAGGAGGAAGGGGACCTGCCCGAGGAGGTGATCTACCTTGAGTGAACCCTTGCTGGTGAAGGTGGGGGGAAGCCTAAGGGGTGCCGAAACCCTGCTGGACGAGCTCGCCAGCTACCCTGGCCCCCTGGTTCTGGTGCACGGGGGCGGGCCGGAGATCGGGGCCTGGCTTACCCGCCTGGGTCTGGAAAGCCGCTTTGAGGGAGGCTTGCGGGTAACGCCTCCTGAGCACATGGAGGTGGTGGAGATGAGCCTGTGCCTCACGGGGAAGCGCCTGGCGGAGGGGCTTTCCCGAAGAGGGCGAAGGACCCTTTCCCTTTCCGGTCGGGATGCCCTGTGCCTGAGGGGAAAGGCCCTCCCCCACCTGGGCCGGGTGGGGGAGGTGGTGGGGGTGGAAGTGGGATTGCTCCTGGACCTCCTGGAAAAGGGCTACACACCCCTTCTCGCCCCCATCGCCCTGGACGAGGAAGGCCCCTTGAACGTGAACGCCGACACCGCCGCCTCCGCGGTGGCCGGGGCCTTGGGGTGGCCCGCCCTCTTCCTCACGGATGTGCCCGGGGTCTTAAGGAACCCCAAGGATCCCACCACCCGCTTCCCCCACCTCACGCCGAAGGAAGTGGAAGACCTGAAGGCCCAGGGGATCCTCCAGGGGGGCATGATCCCCAAGGTGGAAGCTGCCTTAAGCGCCCTTAGGGCAGGCGCTCCCTGGGCCGCCATCGCCCAGGGGGAAAGGGGCGTAGTGGCCGGGGTCTTGCAAGGGGAAAGGGGAACCCGGTTCACCCTTTAGCCAGAAGCTCCAAAAAGGCCAGGACGAACCCGGGCAGGTCCTTGGGCCCCTGGGCGGTGACCAGGTTTCCATCCACCACCACCCCAGTTTCCTGGTAAAGCCCTCCGGCGTTCTCCAGGTCGTCCCGGATGGAGGAAAACCCCGTGACCCGCCTACCCCGCACCAGCCCGGCGCTGATGAGAACCCAGCCCGCATGGCAGATGGCCCCGAGGGGCCTTCCCTCTTCCGCCACCCGGCGCACCAGGGCCAGCACCTCAGGGCTTCTTCTCAGGTAATCGGGGGCGAAGCCTCCGGGGATGAGGAGGCCCGCCAGCTCCGGTGCCTCCCGGGCGCTTACCTCCGCCCTCCAGGAAAAACCGGATTTGGCCCTGTACTCCCGGGCCTCAGGACCGATGACCACCGGGGTATACCCGGCCTCCTGCACCCGGTAATAGGGGTACAGGAACTCCCGCTCGTCAAAAAGGTCCGCCAGAAGAATCCCCACTCGCTTCACGCCACACCTCCAGGAACTCCTTAAGGATATTCCCCGTCACCCCCCAGATGTCCACCCCCCGCCAGGGAAAATGCCAGACGGTGCGGCCATGGCGCACCTCGCTCCAGGGATTCACCTGGAGAAGCTCCTTCAACGGGGCCAGGAAGACCTCGGCCACCTCGAGGGGATTGGGCCTTAGGGGAGGAAGGTCCTCCCGGAAGACCACCACCGGCTGGACCAGGAAACCCTGGGGGGAAAGCACCGGGGCAAGGTACCCCAGGGGCTCCACCCCCAAAAGGCCCACCTCCTCCGCGGCCTCCCGCAGGGCTGCCTCCAAGGGGGTTTCCCCCGGTTCCACCGCTCCTCCAGGGAAGCTGATCTGGCCGGCGTGGGTGGGGAGGTGGGGGCTCCTTAGGGTGAAAAGGAGGCTTTCCCCAAGAAGGGGCACGGCCACCGCCGCCAGGCGGAAGCCCTCGGGGAGGGCTAGTCCTCCTGGCAGGCTCTCTGGAAGCGCCTTCTTAAGGCGGTCTCGGGGTCCAAGCCCCTCTTGGCGAAAAGCCCCACCAGGTTCCAAAGTGCCTCCTCGAGGTCCCCTTTCTCCAGGGCCGCCCTCAGGCCCTCCTCGCTTCCCGGATCCACGCCCTTTCGCTGGAGCTCATAGGCCCGAAGCAGGGTGGGAAGGTGCTTGGGTAGCCCACAGGGCTCCTCCCTTTTCCCCTCCTCCGCCTTCAGCTCCTCCCAGCGGGCCTTCACCTCCTCCGGGGTTTTGGCCGTGCCCTCCCCGAACACATGGGGGTGGCGGCGGATGAGCTTTTCCACGATGCTTCTTTCCACGTCCTCGTAGGAGAACCGCCCCTCCTCCTCGGCGATGACGCTGTGAAAGGCCACCTGCAAAAGCACATCCCCAAGCTCCTCCGCCATCTCCTGGGAATCCCCCTTCAAAAGGGCATCCGCCGCCTCGCTGGCCTCCTCCAAAAGGTACGGGATGAGGCTTTCATGGGTCTGGGCCCGGTCCCAGGGGCAGCCCCCAGGGCCCCTGAGGCGGCGCATCACCTCAAGAAGCCGCTCCATGCCCCCCATTCTCCCTCAGGAGGAAGCCCCCTGCCAGGGAAAAGCCCACCAAGACCAGGGAAAGGAGGTCCACCGGGGCCCGCTCTAGCACCCACCCCCCGGGCCCCGGGGCGGGTAGACCCGTGGTGCGGGTGAGGAGGAAAAGCCCCCCCATAACCCCCACCAGGTACCGCCCCAGGCGCCGCCAGCCCGGGCCTACGGGCACCTCTAGAAGGGGCAGGAGGAGCAAGGAGAGGCCGTAGCCCAGCTCGAGGGCCAACAGGACCATGAAGAGAAGGGCGTACCAGAACCCCGGGGTCTGGAAGGCCAAGGCGGGGTTTTGCACCAGGAAGAGCTCCCCGCATAGCCCCCCGCCCAAGGGGGTCTTCCCGAAGCCAAGAAGCTGAAGGAAAAAGGGAAGGATGAACAAAAAGGCCGCCAGACGGAGGCGCATGCCCTATGCTACCGGTCCCGACGGGCAAAGACCAGGGCGCCCAGCAGGGCCAGGGCAAGCCCCGAGAAGGCCAGGTAAAGGAAGCCCAGCCAAGGCCCCACCTCCCCAAGCCGCTCCGCCACCAGGTACCCCATGGGCCCGGTGAGCACCGGGGCCTTCAAGCTGGCCAGAAGCCCCACCCGGTGGATCTCCTGGGGGTTGAGAAGCAGGGCCAGGGTGAGGAGGCCCTCCAGGGGATAGTCCTTAAGGCGCACCGCCAGGGCCACCACCAGGGGTCCATAAAGGATGTTCAAGAGGCCGAAAAGGCCAAACCCCAGGCCCAGGGCCCGCTTTTCCTCCAGGGTCAAGGCGGAAAGCAGGGCGGCAAGGCCCACCCAGAAGGCCAGGAGGCCAAGGCCGGAAAGCAAAAGCCATAAGGCGGCCTTTCCGGAAAGCCCCAAGAACCCCGCCCCCAGGAGAAGGCCGGGCATGAGGGGAAGCCCTAGCCCCAGGAAGATCCCCAGGATCCCCTGGCCGAAGCCCCGGAAGGCCCCCACGGGAAGCCCGAGGAGGAAGGCCCACTCCTCCCTCGAGGCCAAAAGGGGCACCGCCAGGGCCAGGACCAAGGGGGGAAGGAGAAGGAGAAGCCCCGAGTAAAGCCCCACCAGCCCCACCCCCTCCCCCCGGCCCAGGAAGCCCAGGGCCAGGAGGAAGGGAAGGAGGAACAGACCGAAGGTCCAGGGGTTGCGGGTGATCTCCCTGAAGAAAAGGGGGCTCATGGGGCCTTGGAAGGGGAAAAGATGTCGGCGGGCACCCAGGGGCGCTTCTCCCCCTCCTTAAGCGCCTGGGCCCAGGTGAGGATCCGTCCACCTCCCCGTCCGGGCCGCTCCTTAAGGTGCCCCTCCAAAGCCTCCCGGCTGGCGAAGGCCAGAAGCCCCGAGCCCATGGGGGTGCGGATCCTGGGATGGTGGTAGAGCACCACCCCTTCCGCTGGGATCCACCTGGGGGCCGTGCGGGTGCTGGCCGCAAAATCCGCCAGGTACACCTCCTTAGGGATAAGGCCAGGCCCGCCCCAGCCGTTAAGCTGATCCAGAAGGCAGGCCGGGTCATCGTAGAAGAAGGCCTTCCCCTGGGGGTTCACCGCCTGGGCCGCATGCCGGGCATCCAGGATGGTCATGAAGCAGTAGGAACAGGCCTCCACCCCTACCCTCAGGGCCCGGGGAGCCGCCAGGGCCTGGAGAAGGAAGGGCAGGGAAAGGATAAAGGTCCGCCGGTGCATAGGTCCTTAGGCTAGGGTACGCCCTCGAGGAACCCCCCAAGCCCCCATCAGGCTAATGGCCATGGCTCCCCTCGCCCTCTCCACCCAAAAGCCCTGCATGCTGGGCCAGAAGGGCCACCAGGTTCATCTCCGGCAAGGGAGCCAGGTCCCAAAGGGTCTGGAAGCTGTAGAAGCGCTGGCGACCGTGCTGGGCCCGGTTCCTCTCGGCGAACTCCTGGGCTGCCCTGGCGCTGGCGAAGGCCAGGAGCCTGGCGTTCATGACCACCATCATCCTCTCCCCCCAGTAGTAGGTGGCCTGGCGGGCGGGGATGAGGCGCACCGACTCCTGGGGCCTCCCCGGGTCGTAGGCCCCCCGGTCGGTGACGTAGAAAGTAGCCCCCTCCCCATCCTTAAGCCCGTGCACCCAGGCGTAGTTCACCATGCAGGCGATACTTTCAAAGTGCAGGGCCTCCACCGCTTGCTTGGGATTATGGGGGGCAGGCGTAGGCCTGCCAAAGGCGATCTGGCTATAGGTCTGCTCAAAGAAGCCCTTGGAGAAGGTGCGGCCCCGCCACTGCCCTTCCGGGGTCTTGATGGGCATGCCGCAGAAGGCACAGGCCCCCTCGTCCCAGGGAATGGGCTTAGGGGAAACCCGTATCCCCAAAGCACGAGCCGGGGCCTCCATGCCGTGCCCCATGGGCTGGGCAAGGGCCGGCCCCGCCACCACCAGTCCACCCAAAGCCTTCAGCACCTCACGCCGGTTCCTCATAGAGCACCTCCATCAGCCAGGAAAGACGCTCCCCCATTGAGCCGAGAATCCCTCTTGGGGAGCCATCCTCCAGGATGCTTCCCCCCTTCAAGAGCAGAAGCCGGTCTGCCCGCTGGGCTTCCTCCACGTGGTGGAGGGCCACCAGGACCACGCCCTCCTTCTTCCCCTCCACCCAGGCCCAAAACCGCTCCCGCCCCCTGGGGTCCAAGGCGGCGGTGGGCTCATCCAGAAGCCAGACGGGAGGGTCGCCCATGAGGCTTGCCGCCAGGGCCAGGCGCTGGCGCTGCCCCCCGGAAAGCTCTCCCACCCGTTTTCCCAGGAGCCCCTCCAGCCCCATACGCTCCAGGGCTTCCTCGAGGGCCTCCTGGCCCAGCCCCTTCACCCGCCTCGCTCCCTCCAGGACCTCGAGGGCCCTGAGATGGGGGAATAGCCTGGGGGTCTGGGGCAGGTAGGCCCTTAGGGGAAGGACCCTGGGATCCCGGGGGGCATGGGAGAAAAGCGCCGCCTTGCCTCCATCCGGCTTGATCCGCCCCGCCAAAAGGGCCAAAAGGGTGCTCTTCCCCGCCCCGTTGGGGCCCAAAAGCCCCACCACACCCCCGGCCACCTGCAGGGTGACTCCCTTAAGCCTTCCCTTCTTGCTCAGGTTCTCCGCCACCACCACAGAACACCTCCAAGAAGGCCCAGGATGATCCAGTGGCCCCGGAAAGCCACCGCCTTGGGCAAGGAAGCCGCCCGGGCATCGGCCAAGGCCACGAGCCTCAGCCCCGGCACCTGGGCCTCCGCCGCCTCCCAAAGGACAATCCCCGGGGAGAGGGCGAAAAGGGAAAGCTCCGGCTGCCGGGCCAGGAGGAGGGCGAAGCTCCCGGTGGGCAGGTGGGGAACAGGAAGACCAGAAGCCCGGTCGTACAGGTTCCCCACCACCCGGGCCTTGGCCTCAGGATCGTCCACCGCAAGGTCGTAGAGGTTCCCCTGGAAGGCGTTTTTCTCTACCCAAGCCGAGTTTCCTCCCCGCTCCCGGGTGATGCGCAAGGCAGTGCCGTTTTCCCGGAAGCCGTTGCCCCCCACCCTCACCCCCTGGGCGTCCATGAGGACCAGGCCCAGGGTGTTTTCCACAAAGAGGTTTTCCCGAACCTCCGTTCCCCGCTCCTCCTGGACCAGAAGCCCGTAGCCCACCGGGCTTTTGTGCCCGTAAAGCCGGTTTTCCCGCACCAGGTTCTGCGCCCCATGCATCACCGCATTGCCCACGCCGTTATTCCGGGACAGGTTGCCCTCTATGCCCACCTGCCAGGAGAACATCACGTGGAAACCATAGCGGCCGTTTCTCTCCAGAAGATTGCCCCTAATCCCCATCCCCGGGCTGTACTCCACGTAGATCCCATCCATGAAGCCCTGGAGATGGCTTCCCTCCACCCGGGCCCTGGGGCTGGAGTAGACCAAAACCCCCGGGGAACCCTCGAGGCCCCGGGCCTTAAGCCCCCGGATGGTGGCCCCCGGGGAATCCTCCACCCGCACCGCAGCGGGGGCCTCCTCCACCCTCACATCCTCCAGCAGGCATCCCTCGCACCCCGAGAGGTAAATGGCGGCGTCCGGCCCAAAGAAATCCCCCTCGGGCCCCGCCCCCACCACCCTTAGCCCTCGCACCTTGATCCCGGGGGCGAGGAGGCTCAGGGCATGCCCCTTGTTCCCCCGCAGGACTGCTCCCTGCCCCTCCACCACCAGGTTTGGGGTGGAAAGCACCAATGGACCCCTTACCTCCCCTTCCAGGCGAAGCACCGGAGCAGCCAGCCCTGGAAGGGCCAGGAAGCCCAGGATAAGAACGGGCCGCATCGCCCCTAGGGTAGAAGGGAAGGGCGGGACATCCGTACTCCTCACCCCTGGGGAGTACATATGTCCTTCCCCTCCTGGTAGCCTGGAGGGGTGAGGTGGCTTTTCCTGTTGCTGGGAAGCGTGGCCTTGGCCCAGGCTGTGGCCACCCCGGGCTGGGTCCGCCTGGTGCCCCCGGTGGTGAAGGACACCGCCGCCTACCTGACCCTGGAAAACCGGGGCAAGCTTCCCTTGCGCCTGGTGGGAGCGGAAACGGACGTGGCCGGGCGGGTTTCCTTCCATCATGACCACCGGGAACACCGAGGAGGCCAGGTGGTCCTGGGCATGCGTCCCCTTCCCTACCTGGATATTCCCCCAGGGGGAGGCTGGAGTTCCGCCCCGGTAAGTACCACCTCATGCTGGAAGGGCTTAAGCGCCCCCTGAAAGCAGGGGAGAAGGTGGCTTTGGTCCTGAGGTTCCAAGACGGCAGCAGGCTCAAGGTGATCCTGCCGGTGGAGATGCGATGAAAGGGAAACTCCTCTTGCCCGTACTCCTGGTCCTCGCCCTGGTGGGGGTGGCCTACCTCCTCCTGCCCAAGGGCTCCCACGCCTTCTACGGCACCCGGCTTCTGAATCCCAAGCCCGTGGACTTCACCCTCGAGGGGCCCCAGGGCCCGGTACAGCTTTCCCAGCTTAGGGGCAAGCTGGTCCTCATCTTCTTCGGCTACGTCCACTGCCCTGACGTCTGCCCCACCACCATGCTGGCTTTGAAGCGAGCCTACGAAAAGCTCTCCCCCAAGGAGCAGGAAAGGGTGCAGGTAATCTTCATCAGCGTGGACCCCGAGCGGGATACCCCACAGATCTCTGACCAGTACGCCAAGGGCTTCCACCCCAGCTTCCTGGGCCTCACGGGAAGCCCGGAAACCATCCAGGAGGTGGCCCGGACCTTCGGGGTTTACTACCAGAAGACCCAGTACCGGGGCCCTGGGGAGTACCTGGTGGACCACACCGCCACCACCTTCGTGGTGAAGGAGGGCAACCTGGTCCTCCTCTTCAGCCCGGACAAGGTGGAGGAAACGGAGAAAGTGGTAGGAGACCTCAGGGCCTTGCTGTAAAGTATGGAGGACTTCCTCAGGGATTTGTTGCAAAGGGTTTCGGAAAAGATCCGTTCCGCCACCGCAGGGGCGGAAAAGCGTCTTTGGAAGCTGAAGGAGAAGCTAGACCAGGATAAGGACGGCAAACCCGACCTGGTGGAAAAGGCTCTTCAGGAGGCTAAGAAAGCCCTCGAGGAGGCCAAGGCCCGCCTGGCGGAGCTGGACCAGGACAAAAACGGCATCCCCGACAAGCTGAAAGAGCTTTCGGAAAAAGCGGCCCAGGCCGCCAAAGCTGCCAAGGCCAAGGCAGAGGAAGCCGCCCGCCTCCTAAAGGAACGCCTGGGCAAGCGGGGCTCCCAAGCCTAAGGAAGGGATCAGCCCAGGGCCACATCCAGGGCCATCATGAGGGCAAAGCCCGTCATCACCCCGAAGGTGGAGATGTCCCCGTTGCCCTCCGCCTGGCTTTCCGGGATGACCTCCTCCACGATCACGAAGACCATGGCCCCTGCCGCCAAGGCCATGAGGTAGGGCAACAGGTAGAGCATCTGCGTGACCAGAAGGGCTCCCAAAAGGGCTCCTAAGGGCTCCACGATGGCGGAGAGCTGCCCGTAAAACCAGGCCTTACCCGCCCCAATTCCCGCCCGCCTTAGGGGCCAGGCCACCGCCAAGCCCTCGGGCATGTTTTGCAAGCCGATGCCCACCGCCAAGGCGATGGCCCCGCCCAGGGTGGCTGCCCCTGTGGGGTCAAGCCCCGCAGCCCCAAAGGCTACCCCCACCGCCAAGCCCTCGGGGAAGTTGTGAAGGGTGATGGCCAGGATCAGCAAGGTGGTGCGCCGCCACAGGGTGCGGACTCCTTCCTCCTGGGCTCCTGGATCCAGGTGAACATGGGGAAGAAACCGATCCATTAGGCGCAAAAGGGCTCCACCCAGGAGGAAGCCCACCACGGCAGGCACCCAGGGAACCCTACCCTGGGACGCAGCCATCTCCATGCCGGGAAGCAGGAGGGAGAAGACGCTGGCCGCCAGCATAACCCCCGCGGCAAAGCCCAGCATCCCATCCAGGAGCTTGCGGCTAGGCTCTTGCGCCAAGAACACGCTGGCCGCCCCCACGGCGGTGAGCCCCCAGGTGAAGAGCCCCCCTAAGAGGGCGTAGAGGAAAACCGGGGTTTCCATACCCCTCTAGTTTAGGCATACCTAAAACCGAAGGCAAGCCCGGGTTGGAGTATCCTGAGGTAAGGTATGCTGGATAAGCTCGCGCGCCTAGAAGAGGAACACCGGGAGCTGGAAGCGCTCCTTGCCGACCCCGAGGTCCTCAAGGACCCGAAGCGCTACCAGGCCCTCTCCCGGCGCTACGCGGAGATGGGGGAGGTGATCGCCCTCATCCGGGAGTATCGGAAGGTCCTCGAGGACCTAGAAGGAGTGGAGAGCCTCCTCGAGGACCCCGAGCTCAAGGAGGCGGCCAAGGCGGAGAAGGAAGCCCTCCTTTCCCGGAAGGCGGAGCTGGAAAAGGCCTTGGAGCGTCACCTCCTGCCTAAGGACCCCATGGACGAGCGGGACGCCATCGTGGAGATCCGCGCGGGAGCGGGGGGCGAGGAGGCTGCCCTTTTCGCCCGAGACCTCCTGGAGATGTACCTGCGCTTCGCCGAAGAGATGGGTTTTGAGACCGAGATCCTGGACTCCCACCCCACGGACCTGGGAGGCTTCTCCAAGGTGGTCTTCGAGGTGCAGGGGCCTGGGGCCTACGGCACCTTCAAGTACGAAAGCGGGGTCCACCGGGTGCAGCGGGTACCGGTCACGGAAACCCAGGGGCGGATCCACACCTCCACGGCCACGGTGGCGGTGCTGCCCAAGGCGGAGGAGTCCGACTTCCAGCTCAACATGGACGAGATCCGCATCGACGTCATGCGGGCCTCTGGGCCTGGGGGCCAGGGGGTGAACACCACGGACAGCGCGGTGCGGGTGGTGCACCTGCCCACAGGGATCATGGTCACCTGCCAGGACTCCCGCAGCCAGATCCGAAACCGGGAAAAGGCCCTGATGATCCTAAGAAGCCGCCTTCTGGAGATGAAGCGGGCCGAGGAGGCGGAGAAGCTTCGAAAAACCCGCCTGGCCCAGATCGGCACCGGGGAGCGTTCGGAGAAGATCCGCACCTACAACTTCCCCCAGTCCCGGGTCACGGACCACCGCATCGGCTTCACCACCCACGACCTCGAGGGCATCCTCTCGGGGCACCTCCAGCCCCTCTTGGAAGCCCTCAAGCGGGCCGATCAGGAACGGCAGCTGGAGGCCTTGACGGAAACGTGATGCGCCGCGAGATCCTGGTGGTGGCGGCCATCCTGTTGGACCGCCAAGGCCGGGTCCTTCTGGTGGGGAACGACTGGGGCAGGCGGGGCATGGTGCGCTACACCCTTCCTGGGGGCACCGTGGAACCTGGGGAAACCGTTCTGGAAGCCCTGGTGCGGGAGGTGCGGGAGGAAACCGGCCTGAAGGTAAAGGCCATCGAGCACCTGGCCTATGCCATCCAGGTGGAGGACCGTCGCAAGAACGAGCGCACCCTGGCCATGGCCTTTAGGGCCAGCTACGAGGGGCTTTTGAACCCCAGGGACCCCGACGGCCACATCGTGGAAGCCCGCTTCTTCACCCCGGAGGAGGTGGCGGTCAAACTTTCCGGCCACCGTCCCCTCCTGGAACCCCTGCTGGACTACCTTGGGGGGGAGCGGGGCCGGTTTTACGCCTACACCGGCTGGAGCCAACCGGGAACACGGGTCTAACGCCACCCCACCCTGGCCTCGCCGGGGCGGGGGCCCCGGCGGATCCTTCACCTAGGCCATCATGGACCAGGATGGAGCGGGAAAGGGTATAACCCCAGGATTAAGGGCCCAGTTTCCGCTTCAGGTAGGCGGTGAGCTCCTCTATGGCCTTCCTCAAGGCCCGCTGCTCCTCCGCCAGGGCCTCGAGGGGGTCCCTGGCTCCCTCCACTGCGGAAAGGGTCTTGAAGAGGAGGGTGGGGTTGCCGCACCGGGGGCAGACGAGGCCCGCGGGGCGGACCGAGGGAGCGTAGAAGACCCGGGTGCGGCACCGGGGGCATAGGAGGTACTTGACCCCCGAGGCCTCCCCCTTGCGCACCGCCTCCTCCAACTCCAGGGCCTCCTCCCGCGGGAAGCCCAAGAAGAAGTCCTCCCCCACTTGGACGGAAGCTGGGTCCTCTCGGGTGGGTTTCAGTTCCCCCTGCCTTCCCTCGGGGGTTTCCCAGGTAAACCCGTTCCAGCGAAAGTGGCGAAGGTGCTTATTCCCCTCCAGATCCTCAATCTCCACGATGAGCTGCAGGACGGGATCCTTGGGATAGTAGTACAGGCGCACCGCCTGCACCCCGGAAAGGCTCTTGCTGCGGGGCAGGGTGTAGGCCAAAGGACCCTCCCCCTTGGCGGGGTAGCCCACCAAGCGCTCCAGGTCATAGAGGGTGAGGCCAGGGCGCTCCATATCTCCGAAGAGGAGGCTTTCCACGTAGCGGAAGGCAGCCGCCAGGTCGGAGCCTTGCCCCTGACCGAAGCCGGGGTTCATAAGACCAGTTTATCCCAAAAAACAGTACGGGGGAACCTGGCCCCCACGGGGCTGGTTCCTTTGCTTTCCTTCAAGGGCCCTCCATAATGGAGGTATGGCCTTGCTCTTCACCCCCCTGGAACTCGGCGGCCTCCGGCTGAAAAACCGCCTGGCCATGTCCCCCATGTGCCAGTACTCCGCCACCTTGGAAGGGGAGGTAACCGACTGGCACCTCCTCCACTACCCCACGCGGGCCCTCGGAGGCGTGGGGCTCATCCTGGTGGAGGCCACCGCCGTGGAACCTTTGGGCCGTATCAGCCCCTATGACCTTGGCATCTGGTCGGAGGATCACCTTCCGGGCCTGAGGGAGCTAGCCCGGAGGATCCGGGAAGCAGGAGCGGTGCCGGGGATCCAGCTGGCCCACGCCGGGCGCAAGGCGGGGACCGCTAGGCCCTGGGAAGGAGGGAAGCCCTTGGGCTGGCGGGTGGTGGGGCCAAGCCCCATCCCCTTCGCTGAAGGCTACCCCGTGCCCGAGCCCTTGGACGAGGGGGGGATGGCGCGGGTCCTCGAGGCCTTTGTGGCGGGGGCCAAGCGGGCCCTGCGGGCGGGCTTCCGGGTGGTGGAGCTCCACATGGCCCACGGCTACCTCCTCTCCTCCTTCCTCTCCCCCTTGAGCAACCGGCGGGAGGACGCCTATGGGGGAAGCCTGGAAAACCGCATGCGCTTTCCCCTGGAGGTGGCGAGGGCGGTGCGGGAGGCCCTTCCCCCCGAGGTTCCCCTTTTCGTGCGGGTTTCCGCCACGGACTGGGGGGAAGGGGGGTGGGGCCTGGAGGACACCCTGGCCTTCGCCGAGCGGCTTAAGGCCCTGGGGGTGGACCTTTTGGACCTCTCCAGCGGGGGGGTGGTGCCGGGGGTTAGGATCCCCGTGGCCCCGGGCTTCCAGGTGCCCTTCGCCGATGCGGTGCGCAAGCGGGTGGGGCTTCGCACCGGGGCGGTGGGCCTCATCACCACCCCGGAGCAGGCGGAAACCCTTCTGCAGGCGGGAAGCGCCGACCTCGTCCTCCTGGGGCGGGTGCTCCTCCGCGACCCCTACTTCCCCCTGCGGGCGGCCCAGGCCCTGGGGGTCAAGGCGGAGGTGCCGCCCCAGTACGCCCGGGCCTTCTAGCCCCCCTGGAGGATGGCCAGGAGGGCTTCCCGGTGGGCCAGGTAGGCGGCCCGCCCCTTGGGGGTGAGCCTCACCCAGGTCTTGGGCCTGCGGCCCACAAAGCCCTTCCGCACCGCCACGTACCCCGCCTCCTCCAGCTTCTGCAGGTGGCTTGCCAGGTTCCCCTCGGTGAGCCCTAGGGCGTTTTTGAGCCAGGAGAACTCCACCTCGGCCTCCTCCCCCAAGGCGGCCAGGAGGGCCATGAGGCGGAGGCGGGTCTCCTGGTGGATCAAGGGGTCCAGCGCCATACGAGCCGCGCCCCCAGGAGGAGGGCGAAGAGGCCCACCAAGGCCATGCCCCAGGGCCACCCTTCGGGGAAGAGGCGGTAGAGCAGGAGGGCGAGGAGGAAGAGGCCCAGGCCGCCCAAGAAAAGCTCGCGTGCCTTCCAGAGAGCCCCGGTGAGGGCGAGGCCGAAGGCCACGAGGCTCACCAGGAAGCTCTGCCCCTCGAGGCCCCGGGGAGGGAGGAGAAACGCCCAGTGCAGGAGGTAGAAGAGGGTGAGGAGCCCCCACAGGGCGAAGGTGAGGAGGCCCCCTTCGCTTCGCACCGCCTCCCCCTGCCTGAACCCCAGGTAGAAGGTGAGGAGGGTGGCGAGGGGAGCGGTGAGGGCGAAGAAGGGCCCCGCCCAGGCGGGGCGCAGGGCCAGGAGAAGGTAGCCCAGGGCCCAGACCCCGCCCCAGAGGACCAGGTACCACCCCCCGAGGAGGGCCACCCTAAGCCGCGCCTCCCGTTCGCTGGCCTGGGCGGCCTCCAGAAGGTGGCGCGCCTCCTCCCGCCTCATGGCCGCCCCCCGCCCAGGAGAAGCCTCAAGTAGAACCCGCCGGGGAAGGCGGGGGAGTAGGTGTACCCCGCCCCGAGCCCCACCGCCCAGCCCCCTTTCGGGCCCAGGAAGCGAAAGGCCCGCACCCCCAGGTCCAGGAGGAACCCCCCCTGTTGGCCCACCTCCCCACCCCCCAGGCCCAGGCCGGGCAGGAGGTAGAAGCCCTTCCCCAGGGAAAGCCAAGGCCCCACCATCAAGGCGCCGCCCCTACCCCAGGGTCCGCCCCAGGCCTCCCCGCCCAGGGCCAGGCCGTGGAAGGTGCCAAAACCCCCACCCCCGCCTTGGAACCCCCCTTGGTAGCCCAGGAAGCCGTAGCCCAGGGAGCCCGCCAGGGCGGGGGTGGCGAGGGTCAGGACTGCCAGCGCTCGCGCCATCCGCCGCATGCTCACCTCCTACAAACTACTTTGTAATGCAAAGTTAAGAGGATGTCAAGGGGCGCGGGGAGGTAAACTGGCCCCATGCGGGCGATCCGGGTACACGAGGTGGGCGGGCCCGAGGTGCTTCGGCTGGAGGAGCTTCCCAAGCCCGAGCCAGGGCCGGGGGAGGTCCTCGTCCGTTTGGAGGCCATTGGGGTCAACTACATTGACACCTACAAGCGGAAGGGCCTCTACCCCATGCCCCTTCCCTTCACCCTGGGGGAGGAGGGGGCGGGGGTGGTGGAGCAGGTGGGGGACGGGGTCTTGGGGGTGCGCCCTGGGGACCGGGTGGCCTTCGCCAACGTGCAAGGGTCCTACGCCCAGTACCAGCTCGTCCCCGCCGAGCGCCTGGTGCCCATTCCCGAGGGGCTTAGCCCCAAGCTGGCGGCGGCGGTCCTCCTCCAGGGCATGACGGTGCACTACCTCTTGAAGAGCACCTACCCCGTGGGCCCCGGGACCCAGGTCCTGGTGCACGCCGCCGCGGGGGGCGTGGGCACCCTCCTCGTCCAGTGGGCCAAGCGGCTTGGGGCCACGGTTTACGCCACGGCCAGCACCGAGGAGAAGCGGGCCTTGGCCCGCTCTTTGGGGGCGGACTACGCCCTTCCCTACGAGGGCTTCGCCGAGGCGGTGAAGGCCCTTTCTGGGGGCGGGGTGGACGTGGTCTACGACGGGGTGGGGAAGGACACCTTTTTGGGGAGCCTCGAGGCCCTGAGGCCCCGGGGCTACCTGGTCCTCTTCGGCCAGTCCTCGGGCCCCGTGCCGCCCCAGGACCCCCAGATCCTAAACCGCAAGGGAAGCCTCTTCCTCACCCGCCCCACCCTCCACCACTACACGGCGAGCCGCAAGGAGCTCCTTTGGCGGGCGGGGGAGGTCTTCCAGGCGGTGCGGGAGGGGTGGCTTAAGGTCCTCCTCGGGGCCGAGTTTCCCCTGGAAAGGGCCAAGGAGGCCCACGAGGCCCTGGAGGGGCGAAAGACCACGGGCAAGGTCCTCCTAATCCCCTAGATAGCGGGCCTTCCAGGCCTTTAGGCCCTCCTCCGGGAGGTAAGCCCCCCGCACGGTGCAGGCCAAGGCGGCCAGGGCCGCCGCCCCCTTTAGGCTTTCCTCCAGGTCCTCCCGAGAAAGGCGAGGGAGGCTTTCCTTGGTGTAGCCCTTCCGCAGGAGGAGGGCGAGGAGGCCTGCCGTGAAGCTATCCCCCGCTCCTACCGTGTCCGCCACCGGCACCGCCACCGCCTCCACCCGCACCGCCCCCTCCCCCAGGAAGCCCAGGGCCCCTTCCTTCCCCAGGGTGAGGACCTTGAGGGGTGGGGGGAGCCTGCGCACCGCCTCCACGGGGTCTTCCGGGAAGAGGAGGGCGGCGTCCTCCAGGGAGAGCTTCAGGAGGTCCACCCGCGCTAGGTAAGCCTCTATCCACCCCCTTTCCTCCCCCGTGAGGGGGTGGCGCAGGTTGGGGTCATAGGAGAGGAGGGCCCCTTCCCGCTCCGCCTCCTCCAGGAGGGCCCAAAGCCCTTCCGCCGCCCGCGCCTCCAGGGCGAAGAGGGAGCCGAAGTGGAAGGCCTGGGCCCCCTTCAGGGCCCCACCTTCCAAACGGAAGGGTTCTTGGAAGGGACGATGGAAGCTGTAAAGGGCGTTCCCTCCTTGGTCCAAGCGCACCAAGGCCAGGGGCATGGGGGTGGGGTGGCGTTTGAGCCAGCCCTCCAGGCCCCGCCGCCCCATCTCCTCTTCGCTCCAGGCGGAAAGCCAGTCCTCCCCCACCTCCGAGAGGAAGCGCACGGGGAAGCCAAGGCGGGCCAGGGTGGTGGCGGTGTTCAGCACCGAGCCCCCCAGGACCCCGGTGAAGCGCAAGGGGTTTTCCCCTTCCAGGATGAGGTCCACCAGGACCTCGCCGCACAGGGCCAGCATGGGTCCATTATGCCCCGGCTGGCTTCACATTCTTTGGGGGAAAGGTGGTATAATCCTTCCCGCAACCAGGGCAACCCCGCGCGGTCTTCATGGCGCCCTTCGCTTTTATCCCGCCCATAGGAGGTGCAGGATGCTTGGAGGATATGCCCACAGGATCGCCCGTATAGACCTCACCAGCGGCAAGGTGGAGTACTTTGCCCCCGACCCCAAGGACCTGGAGATGTACGTGGGGGGGCGGGGCCTTGGGGTGAAGTACGTGTTTGAAAACGGCCCCCAGGTGGACCCCTTCAGCCCAGAAAACCTCCTCGCCATCATGAACGGGCCCCTTTCCGGCACCCGGGCCAAGATGTCGGGGCGGCTCGCCGTGGTGACCAAAAGCCCCCTCACCGGCACGGTGACCGATAGCCACATGGGAGGCTGGACCGCCGCCAAGCTGAAGTGGGCGGGGTTTGACGGCCTCCTCATCAAGGGGGCCGCGGAAAAGCCCGTTTACCTCTTGGTGAAGGACGGGGAGGTTTCCATCCGCGACGCTTCCGACCTCTGGGGCAAGACCACCCACGAGGTGCACCGCATCCTCCGCGAGCGGCACGGGGAGGAGGCGGACGTGATGGCCATCGGGCCCGCCGGGGAGAACCGGGTGCGCTTCGCCAACTGGATCAATAACGACGAGCGGGCGGCGGGCCGCGGGGGCACAGGGGCGGTGGCGGGGAGCAAGCGGCTCAAGGCCATCGTGGTGGTGGGGAAGCAGGACCACATGCCCCAGCCCAAGGACCCCGAGCTTTGGCGGGAGGCGGACCGGCTGGCCTCCGCCACCATCAACGACCCCAAGAACGTCACCGCGCCCAAGAAGGGCGGGCTTTCCCTCTACGGCACCAACGTCCTCATGAACATCACCAACGTCATGGGGGCCCTGCCCACCTTTAACGCCCAGCACACCTGCATAGACGGGGTCCAGACCATCTCCGGGGAGTACATCCGGGAGCACCGCCTCGTCAAGGACAACACCTGCCACGCCTGCCCCGTGGCCTGCAAGAAGATGGTGGAGGTCCACGTAAACGGCAAGACCATCCGCTTTGAGTCCTACGAGTACGAGTCCGCCTGGGCTTTGGGGGCGCACTCGGGCCACACGGATACTGACTGGACGGGCTACGCCATCTACCTCTGCAACGCCTACGGCATGGACACCATTGAGGCGGGCAACGCCATCGCCGTGCTCATGGAGGCCACGGAGAAGGGCTACTACCAGGGTCCCGATGGGATCCGCTTTGGGGACAAGGAGGGCGAGGCCCGCATCATCGAGGCCATCGCCTACCGCCGGGGAGTAGGGGACGGCCTGGCGGAGGGCCCAGCCCGCTGGGCCAAGGCCATCGGCCACCCCGAGATTGCCCTCGAGGTCAAGGGGCAATCCATCCCCGCCTACGACCCCAGGGGGCTCAAGGGCATGGGCATCGCCTACGCCACCTCCAACCGGGGGGCCTGCCACCTCCGGGCCTACACCCCTGCCTCGGAGATCCTAGGCATCCCCTACAAGACCGACCCCTTGGCCTGGGAAGGGAAGGGGAAGCTCACCAAACTCCTTCAGGATCTTTCGGCTTTCACCGATTCCTTGGACCTTTGCAAGTTCAGCCAGTTCGCCGAGGGTCCCGAGGAGTACGCCAAGCAGCTTTCCGCCTACTGGGGCCGGCCCGTGACCCCCGAGGAGATCCTCCTCATCGGGGAGCGCATTTATAACCTAGAGCGCTACTACAACAACCTGGCAGGCTGGGCGGAGGGCTCCGACTACCTGCCCGAGCGCTTCCTCAAGGAACCCTCCGACTGCGCAGGCTCCAAGGGCCAGCTCACGGAGCTGGACCTGATGTTGCAGGAGTACTACCAGGAGCGGGGTTGGGAGAAGGGGGTGGTGCCCCCGGCCAAGCTCCAGGCCTTGGGCATCCTGTCCGCCGCCGCGGACGACTAAGGGGTACCCTAAGGAGACCCGGGCCACCGCCCCCGGGTCTCCTTTAAACTCTTCCTATGCCTAAGGTGAACCTGTACGCCACTTTCCGAGACCTGGTGGGCAAGGGCCAGGTCCAGGTGGAGGGAAGAACGGTTGGGGAAGTTTTGGAGGCCTTGATCAAGGCCTATCCGGCCCTAAAGGAGGAGCTCTTCGAAGGCGAGGGCCTAGCTGAACGGGTCTCGGTTTTCCTGGAGGGCCGGGATGTGCGTTACCTAAATGGGCTTGCCACCCCCCTGACGGAGGAAGCCACCTTGGACCTCTTCCCCCCGGTGGCGGGCGGAACCTTCGCCCAGCGCTTCGGGGCTTTGCCCGCCTGGCTCTTGGAAAGGTACCTCAGCGAATGGGGTGGGAGAAAGCTGGAGGAGGGAGTCTACGCCCTCCCCGGGGCCCGGGTGCGCTTTGCCGAGGCGGAACCCTTAAGGGTGGGAAGCCTCTCCCTCCCCCAGATCGAGGTGGAGGTGGAAGGGGAGGCAGCGGAAGCCTGGTTCGGCCGCATCCACCTGGCGGCAGCCCGGGGGGGAGGTTAAGGAAGCAGCCGTCCCTCCAAAAAGGCTTGGCTCCTCGAGTCCCTTGGGCTTTGGAAAAACCGGTCCGCAGGGGCTTCCTCCACCACCTGGCCCTGGAAGAGGAAGACCACCCTATGGGCCAGCCTGCGCACCTGGAAGAGATCATGGGTGGCCAGGACCACCCCCCGGCCTCCCCTGGCTGCCTCCTGGAGCAAGGCCTCCACCTTCAGGGTGTTGGCGGGGTCCAGGCTGGCGGTGGGCTCGTCCAGGAGCAAGACCGCAGGCTCCACCAGAAGCGTTCTGGCCAGGGCCAGGCGCACCGCTTCCCCGCTGGAAAGGAGATGGGCGGGCTGACGAGCCTTGCCCTCCAAACCCACCTCTTCCAGGAGCCTAAAGGCCCGGGCCAAGGCCTGGCGCCGGGGGACACCCCTAAGCCAAAGGCCAAAGGCGGCGTTTTCCAGGACGCTTCGCTGGAGAAGGGGAGGGGTCTGGGGCAGATAGGCGCGGAATCCTCCTTCCACCTGGCCTTCTTCCGGGGAAAGGAGGCCCGCAAGAAGGCGCAAGAGGGTGGTCTTGCCGCTTCCCGAAGGCCCCAGCACCGCCAGGATCTCCCCGGCATAAACCTCGAGGTGGGGAACCTCGAGGCGAAAATCCCCGTAGCGGTGGACCAACCCCTGGGCCTGCAAAACCGGGCTCATTCCCGCTCCAGGATAACCAGCAGGGCCGTGACCAAAAGGGCCACCCCCAGGAGGACAAAGCCTAGGGCCAAGGCGCTTTCCAGCTCTCCCTTTCGGGTTTCCACCACGATGGCCGTGGTGAGGACCCGGGTGTGGTGGCGGATATCCCCGCCCACCAGGGTGGCCGCCCCCACCTCGCTGATGGCCCCGCCGAAGCCGGCGGCCAAGGCAGCGGCCAGGGTGCGGCGGCTTTCCCAGAACAGGGTGGGAAGCACCTGGCCCTCCTTGCCCCCCAGGCTCCGCACCAAAAGCCGCACCTCCTCCACCCTACCCCTGGCCCCCGAAAGCACGAAGGCGGCGATGAGGGGAAAGGCCAAGACCGCCTCCGCCAGCACCATGGCGTAGGGTGTATAAAGGAGGCCCAAGGATCCCAAAGGCCCCGAGCGGGAAAGGAGGAGGTAGAAGAAAAGCCCCACCACCACGGAGGGGAGGGCGAGGCCGGCATAGAGGAGAATCCGCCCGAAAATCCCCCCACCCCCCTTAAGGGCCAGCCAAAGCCCCAAGGGCACGGCGGGAAAAGCCGCCAGCAAGGTAGCAAGCCCCGCCACCCAGAGGCTGCGCAAGGAGATTTCCAAAAGCTCAGCGGCCTCCACCCCTGGGGATGATACACCGCCCCCTCAAGGGCTTAAAGAGCGGGGTCCCCTCCACCCGCAAACCCTCCACCAACCGGGCCGCCTCCTCCGTGGCCAGGAAGCGGCGCAGGGCCTCCGCCTCCTCCGCCTTCGCCCCCTGAGGCACCAGGTAGTAGGTGTACTGGTTCAAGAGAAGGGGATCCTCCCGCCGATAAAGAGCCTCCAGCCCCTGTTTGCGGCCCACGGTGAGGTAGGTGGCCAGGTCGGAGAGGGTATAGGCTCCCTTCTCCGCCGCCAGAACCAGGGTCTGGCCCATGCCCGCCCCGGACTCCAGGTACCAGCCCCCTTCGGGGGTGAGGCCTGCCTTCCGCCAGAGCTCCAGCTCCTTCAGGTGGGTGCCCGAGCGGTCCCCCCGGGACACGAAGGGAGCCTGGGCCCGGGCGATCCGCCGCAAGGCCTCCAGGACATCCCCTGCCTCCCGGATCCGGGCGGGATCCCCTTTTGGCCCCACCAGGAGGAAGCTATTCTGGGCCAGGCAGAAGGGCTGGGCGATGATACCGCGCTCCAAGGCTTCCCCCTCGAGGTCCGGGGCATGGACCAGGACCGCATCCACATCCCCACGTTCCGCCAGCCTAAGGGCCTGGCCCGTGCCCACGGCCAAGACCTCCACCCGCACCCCCATGGCCCTCTCAAAGGCCGGCAAAAGCCGGTCCAAAAGCCCCGAGTCATAGACGCTGGTGGTGGTGGCGAGCCTAAGCCCCAAGCCCGGGCTGGAAGCCAAGGCGACCAGGAGCCATACCGCCTGGATGAAGCGCATGGGAAGAGTTTAGCCTAAAGGGGTGGAAGCCTTGTGTGAGGCCTGGCACCTTTTCCAGGAGGGCCGTTTCTTTGAGGCCCATGAGGTTCTGGAGGAAGCCTGGCGGGAGGCCGAAGGGGAAAAGCGGCGGTTCCTGCAGGGACTCATCCTCTTGGCCGCAACCCTACACCAGCTTCAGGCGGGGCGAAGCGGCTTGCGGAACCTGCGAAAGGCAGAGGGGAAACTACAGGGCTTCCCCTCCCCGTACCTCGGCTTGCACTGGCGGCCCCTCCTGGAGGAGGCCCGGCGTAGACTTGGGGCGTGAACGCTTGGGTCTACGCCTACCGCGGCCAAGAGGTGGAAAACCGGCACCGCATTTCCCTGGCCATCCACGGGCCGGAAGGCCTACTGGCCTATGCGGGAAACCCCGGGTTATGGGCCTACATGCGCTCCTCGGCCAAGCCTTTCCAGGCCCTGGCCCTCTTCCTCACGGGGGCGGTGGAGCGGTTTGGCATCACGGAGGAGGAAGTGGCCCTGGCCACCGCCAGCCACGACGGCACCCCCCGCCATGTGGCGGTGGCTTCCGGCTTCTTGGCCAAGCTGGGCCTCGGCCCCGAGGCCCTGGTCTGCGGGGTCCACCCTCCCTCCTCCAGGGAGGCCCGGAAGGCCCTGGAGGAAGCCGGGCAAAGCCCCACGCCCCTCCACCACAACTGCTCGGGGAAGCATGCGGGCATGCTGGCCGCCGCCCTCGCCCTAGGAGCCAGCCCTGAAGGCTACGAGACCCCCGACCACCCGGTCCAGGTCCTGAACCGGAAGACCCTGAGGGAGCTTTCCGGGGTGGAGCCCCTCCTGGCCATCGACGGGTGTAGCGTCCCCACTTTTTCCCTGCCCCTTTCCCGGGCCGCCCGGGCCTTTTACCTCCTGGCGGCGCCGGAAAGGGCCCTCGAGGCGTACCGGGAACCCCTCCGCAAGGTGCAGCAGATCATGCGCCGCCACCCCGAGCTGGTGGCAGGACCCGGGAGCATCGACACCCTCCTGATGGAGCGCCTGCCGGTGGTGGCCAAGCGGGGGGCCGATGGCTACTACGGCCTGGCCCTTCTGGAAAGCCCCCACGGGCCCCTGGGGATCGCCTTGAAGGTGGAAGACGGCTCGGCCCAGGCCCGGGAGGTGGCGGTGGTGGCCCTCCTCCGGCTCCTGGGCTTGGATCCCGGGCCCACCCCTTGGGACCAGCCCGAACGCAGGAACTACCGGGGGCTCCAGGTGGGCTATCTGAAGGCCCACCTGGAACTCACCTGGGTCTAGGGCGTCTCCTACTCCTCAGCCGGCCCGCAGGCCCAGGATCAACCCACCCACGAAGCTAGCCCCGAAGGGCAGGTTGTAGGTGAGGGTGGTGAGGAGCCTCTCCCACAGGCTCTGCAAGCCCGGTTGCTGGAGGAGAGGCTCCACATCCCTTTGGATGCGGGTCCAGTCCACCTGGATGTAGCCCGCCTGGGCCAAAAGCTGCACGGCGACGAAGAGGAGGCCCAGCGCGATGGCCAGGAACCTGCCCACCTTCTTCAGGGCATAGCCCACCGCATACCCCGCCAGGCCGCCAAAGGTCACCTGCCCCAGGTAAGGGCTTAGGTCGGGTAGCTCCACGCCCTCCACCCTAGCGGAACACAGGGGCGAAGGCAACTACTTTAGGCCCAGTAGCTCCGCTTCCTTCCTCATGGCCTCGAGGACAAAGGCCATGTGCTCGTCCAGGGAAAGGCCCAGGTCCTCGGCCCCCATCCGGATCTCCTCCCGGTTCACCCCCCGGGCGAAGGCCTTGTCCTTGAACTTTTTCTTCAAGCTGGAAAGCTCCAGGCCCAGGATGGAGCGGTCCGGGCGCACATAGACCGCGGCGGTGATCAAGCCCGTAAGCTCGTCCACCGCGAAGAGGGCCTTGGCCATCAGGGTCCTGCGGGGTACCCCGGTGTAGGAGGCGTGGCCCAGGATGGCCTCCAAGACCTCCTCCGGGTAGCCCAGGCGCCTCAGCTCCTCCACCCCCCGGTAGGGATGCTCCTGGGGGTACTTCTCGTAGTCCATGTCGTGCAGGACCCCGGCCATGGCCCAAAGCTCCTCGTCCCCCCCGAAGCGGCGGGCATAGGCCCGCATGGCCACCTCCACCGCCCGCATGTGCCGCCTCAGGGACTCGCTTTCCGTCCAGGCTTCCATGAGGGCTAGGGCTTCCGCAAAGCTCGGCATGCCCTAAAGTATAGCCATGCGCCTAGGTTACGGGGAGGATAGCCACCGCCTTATAGAGGGAAAACCCCTATACCTCTGCGGCCTCCTGATTCCAAGCCCCCACGGGGCCCTGGCCCACTCGGATGGGGACGCTCCCCTGCACGCCCTCACCGACGCCTTGCTCTCCGCCTTTGGCCTTGGGGATATCGGCCTCCTCTTCCCCGACACCGACCCCAAGTGGCGAGGAGCCCGCAGCGAGGTCTTTCTAAAGGAAGCCCTCCGCCTCGTTGAGGAAAGGGGGGGAAGGTTGATCCAGGTAAGCCTGGCCATCATCCTGGACCAGCCCAAGCTTTCCCCCCACCGGCAGGGCCTTCAGGAAAATCTCTCCCGGCTTCTTGGCCTACCCCCGGACCGCATCGGCCTTACCTTCAAGACCTCGGAGGGCCTGGCGGTAGCGCACGTGCAGGCCCGAGCCATGGTGCTTTTGGAGGGTTGAGCCTCCGCTGCCCTGGTGGGAGCCCTTGTGGTCTATGCCCTCTACAGCACCCATCCGGAAGGGGCCCTTTTCGCCGGGACCCTGGCCACCGTGCTCTTGCATACCTTCGGGAGGCGGCTTGGTCTTAGGTTCCCCACTCCAAGGTAAAAGGAGGCCGGGCGTGCCCGGCCCCTGAACTCCTTGGGTCTACTTCAGCTTGGCAAGCTCCTGCCGGGCCCTCTCCTGGTCGTAGCGGTCGGCGGCGGTTTTGGCGGGAAGGGAGAGGGCGGTTTCCAGCTGCTTTCTGGCCTCCTCCTTCTTGCCCCAGGCGGCAAGGACCCTGGCGTACTCCACCCGGTGGATGATCCCATCCGGCTCCAGCTCGATGGCCTTTTGCATGAGGGGCTCCACCCTGGAGCCATCCGCCCCCTGGGTGGCCGCCACCAGCCAGCCCTTCTGCACCAGCTCAAAGTGCCAGAGGGCCAGGGCCACCATGGCCCCAGCGTGGTCGGGCTCGAGCTTCAAGGTCTTCTCCAGGTCGCCTCGGATCCTGGGGGCCAAGCCCTCCGCCAGGGCCTCGAGGATCCCCTTGAACTGGGAAAGCCGCCCTAAGGCCCGGGCCCGCTCAAAGTAGCCCTCGGGGTAATCCGGAGCCTTGGCGATGGCCTGGGAGGCCGCCTTCTCCGCCTTTTCAAACCAGGCGCGCTTCTCCTCGGGCTTGGCCTGGTAAAGGGCGTAAAAGCTGGCTCCCTTGGCCGCCAGGGCCAAGGCCTCGGGGGTACCCAGTTTCAAGCCCAGCTCATAGGCTTCCTGAAACCGCCCGGCATCCACCAGGGCCGACACCTGGGGGGCCTGGGCCAGGCCAGCAACCCAAACCATCGTGGCAAGTACGGTTATCCAGCGCCTCATGGGCTTCACCGCTGAGGGATTATACCCGGTACAAGAGAGGTGGGGCGTAAACTGGAAGGCATGAGGCTTATCGGGGGATTGCTGGTTCTCTTGGGCCTACACCTCCTCTCTCTCGCTTGGGCCCAGGAAGCCGAAGAGTTTTTCGCCCGTTGCCAGCGCCTATACCAACAAGGGGCGCTGGAAAGCGCCCAGGCCACCTGCGAGCTGGCCCTCACCAGCGATCCGGAGCACCGGCCAAGCCTCCTCCTTCTCGCCCGCATCCACCTGGAAAGGGGGGACCTCGCGCAGGTGGAAGGCTACCTGGGACGCCTGGGGGATGAGCCGGAGGCCCAGCTCCTTCGCGCCCGGTTGCTTTTGCAAAAGGGCCAGGCCGCCGAGGTGCTAAGGCTTTCCCTCCCCCCGGGGCCCGAGGCCAACCTCCTGCAGGCCATGGCCCTCGAGGCCCTCCGCCAGTACGAGGAAGCCTTGAGGCTGGCCCAAGGCCTGCCCTCCACCCCCGAGGCGCGCCTTTTGCTTTCCCGGCTCCATCTGGCCCTGGGAAGGCCCCAGGAGGGTCTCACCTTTCTGGGCTCCACCCTTGTGGAAAGGCTGGAGCGAGGTCGCCTCCTCTTCCTCTCGGGGAAGCCCCAGGAGGCCATCCCTATTCTGGAAGGGCTCTTGCCGGAACTTTCCACCCAGCCCGGGCTGCAAGGCCAAGCCCTTTCCCTCCTGGC